>Ga0079037_100000848_pt1 | contig 15013 bp, 12 predicted proteins | sample Mud3Dept4metaG_FD_71479 | JGI IMG/M metagenome (GOLD analysis project Ga0079037, IMG submission 71479) | Freshwater wetland microbial communities from Ohio, USA, analyzing the effect of biotic and abiotic controls - Mud 3 Core 4 Depth 4 metaG | ecosystem: Environmental > Aquatic > Freshwater >... | reverse complement strand
TATTTCATCCAGGTCCGGGTATGCTGTCGTGAATTCCAATTTTTTTACTTCGAGCATGTTTAAAGGTTTCTTATTCATAATCTGTAACTTAACGAATCCAAAATACACAAAATTTTATATCCCAAATCTGTATTGTATAAAAATCTTATTCTGGATGCTCATTCCAGATGAGGGCTGCTGCTCCGAGTACGGCAGCATTGCTTTCAGGAATACCCGAAGGCAGTATTTTGACTGTCCCCCTGAAAATCGGCTGGACATTCATTTCCACATATTTCCGGACCGGTTCAAACAGCATTTCCCCGGCATTTGCAAGTCCTCCGAAAAGAAAAACAGCCTCCGGACTTGAGAATACTATCGCGTTATAAATGCCGAAAGCCAGTTTCTCCGCAGTAAAATCCATCGCCTTAACCGCCACCGGATCCTTTTCTGCAGCTGCTGCAGCTATTTTTTTGGCAGTAAGTTCGGCTGGAGGTATATCTCTCAGGAGACTATCTTCCCGCATTTCGCTTAACATAAGGAGAACCGTCCGTACAAGTCCCGAAGCAGAAGCATAGGTCTCATAGCATCCCCGTCGTCCGCAGCCGCAGGCCCGTCCGCCGGGAACTACCGTAGTATGCCCAAGCTCTCCGGCAAACCCCGTATGGCCGTAAACTACCTGTCCGTTGACCACGATCCCGCTGCCTAGTCCCGTACCGAGAGTAAGAACTATAAAGTCCTTCATTTTCTTTGCTCCACCGAAGATCATCTCTCCCATCGCGGCAGCATTTGCATCATTGGTCACGATGACCTGCACATTAATTCTTTTCCTGATAAGATCAGCAAGCGGGACTATCCCTTTCCACGCCAGATTTGGAGCAAGTTCAATCGTGCCCTTGTGATAATTCGCATTCGGCGCTCCTATACCGATACCAAGCAGTTTATATCCGGCTCCTCCCGATAATAATTCATTTATTGCCAGAACCAAAGCCTCCACAAAATCATTTATTTCCGGGTAATCAGTTGTATTAAGGTTCTTTTCGGCCAGCACTCTGCCTGTCCTGTCAACCAGTCCTAAAACTGTGTTGGTGCCGCCAATATCAACACCGGCTACTATTTCTTTCATTTTTGAGATATATTATATTTTACAATCTGCCCTGCGTTTTTTCAGGCGTAATTTTTAATTTCTTGCTGTTCTTCCCACTTATATCCCAGTTATATTCACGCACCCAGTTTTCCTTGATATCAACTTCAAGCGGGAGGTACGAGACCGGTTCAGGCTGGAGGCCTCTGAAAAAATCACCTGTTGTCCAATTTCCGTCGTTATTCATATCATAGACAACACGTACCCGGTATGAACCTTTTTCCAGCAGGGGAAATTCGACCTTGCCGTCTTTATCCATCCGGATCTCCCTGACTGGTTTTTCAGCTTCGGTCATAAGCTGAATGATGCGCTTCCCTTCATAATTTTTTATATTCAGCACCAGTTTACCATACGACTCTGCGGTTTTCACGTTGAATTTATTGCCTGTTGAATCAGATTGTTCTCCGTAAATATTCCCGAATGATGCAGAATCGGCAATAAAAATATAGTTCTTATCCTGGACCAGGCTGGCGGTCATTCTGATCATGCATGAACTTGCAGTGTCAATGGTCAGGCTGAAAGGGATCCTGATCCTGTTTGTGTCATCCAGTTCGTAAAGCCTGATCCTGGAAGTGTCAGGTTCACGGAAGGGAGTTTGTGAGTTAAAAACGATCTGCTGCCCCGGTTTCAGGTAACCGGCAGATAAGCTTGTACTTACTTTATAAGGCACCGGTTTGGCTTTAGCCCTGGTGGAACGTGGTGTAAGGAATCGCATAAGTATCGTATCCGGCTTCAGGGCGGTGATTCCTGCAGTGTCTGTAAAAGGATAGGTTACAACAGTACTGATTATCTGCTGTGAATATAATGAGCTGTCCGTGAGCCATATCTGGATGGAATCACTTTCCCTGTTCCTTTCAATAAAATATGAATTTTCGCCTGCTCCGGGTATGGAGAAATTAAAACCCAGGGTGTCGGGCGGGAGTGAAAGTGTATAATTCAGCCGGTATGGTGCACTTCTGGAAGAGGAAGTAAGATAGTGCAGTTTCCCGGGATGCTTAAAAAGAAAAAGCTTGTATTCACCCTGCATTATCACGGTATCCGCAGACTTTGGGTCTGCCGGTTTAACCTTCGTTGTATCTTCCGTAACAGGAAGGTAATTTTTTTCCGCAGTTACCACAACAGCAGAATCGAGAAAGGCCATTTCCTCGTCATAAAGGTTATAGTTTTTACTGTTATCAACGTCTTTCAGTGCATAAAGCCTGTATGTCTGCTCCCTGACATTATCTATCCGGAAATATCCGTTCTTATCTGCCCTGGATATATAGGAAGGTATATGCTTCACAAATGCCGAATCGTCAGGCTCGGAGTAAAGGACAACAAGTGTCTCTTCGGGAGGATTAAGATCATCAGCCTTGTAAACATTCCCGGTAACTGAAAGTGAATCGATCACAGGTCCCGTGGAAAAGACAAACTGGTAGTTGTTGATCGGATTCCCTTCATTCAGATCCCTGATGGCATCCTGAAAATAAAAGGTGTATGTGGTGCTGTCCCTCAGCTTCTCTTCGTACTCAATGACCACATTTTTCCCTCTCAGGGAAATTGTCGGCTTTTTTTCCATCGGAGGGGAAACCATGAATTTTTCATTTATCTTATCAAGAGTGACATATTCATTGAATGTTACTACAATCTTCTTCCCTTTGAAGTTTTTTGACCCGCTCAGAGGCACGCTTTTTAAAATAACAGGCGGTTCTTTGTCCCTTGGTCCGCCTGAAGGAGAGCTGATCTTTGCACAGCCGGCTATAAGAATGAAAGCATAAACAACGGGAATTATGTTCTTAAAGCTGCTCCGTTTCATTATTTCAAACCGGTTTCATGAATTGCAAACTTACATCATTTTTTAAAGAAATTTTTTGTTTCCTTCTAAAAGCTGTAACGTAATAGAACTTTTACCCCCTTTACTGCTGGCGCCGATTTGTAATCGGTGCCAGAACGAGAAGGCACGGATTGCGCTTCGCTAACCGAATCCTGCTTAACCGGGATGAGCTCAGCGAAGCTAAATCCGCGCCAGCGAATAAAAGGCGATTTCGAATACTATCACCGATTTTATTTTTTAACTTTGGCGATCATAATAACCGGCTGACTATGCATTTACTTGTAATCCCCTGGGATGTAAATCCGGAAATATTCCGTATAGGATCTTTTGCCGTAAGATGGTACGGCCTTTTGTTTGCCTCGGCCTTTCTGTTCGGATACATATTCATGAACAGGATCTTCAAAAATGAAAATCTCAGCGAGGCTGTTCTTGACAGACTCACGATCTATATGGCCATTGGCGTAATAGTCGGGGCAAGGCTTGGCCACTGCTTTTTTTATGAACCCGGCTATTATCTTTCGCACCCCGTTGAAATACTGAAGATCTGGCACGGAGGACTGGCAAGTCACGGGGCAGCCATCGGGATCCTGCTGGCGATCTGGGCTTTTGTCAGGAAGGAGAAAAAAGATTATACATGGGCAATTGACCGGATTGCGATAGTTGTGGCGCTGGCAGGTTTTTTTATTAGGATGGGGAATCTGATGAATTCTGAGATCTATGGGGTTGAGACGACTGTTCCGTGGGGCTTTGTCTTTTTAAGGAATAACGAAACTGCACCTAAACATCCGACACAGATCTATGAAGCACTTGCCTACCTGTGCATTTTCATTATCCTTCACCGGCTTTACTGGAGAAAAAAAGGGGAACATATACAGGGAACCCTTATCAGCCTTGCATTGATCCTGATTTTTGCCGCCCGTTTTTTTATCGAATTCCTGAAGGAGGACCAGGTTGAGTTTGAACAGGGAATGAATCTCAACATGGGCCAATGGTTAAGCATTCCTTTCTTTATACTTGGATGCGTCTGGCTCTATTTCAGCCTTAAAAACAAGAAAAGGGCAGTTATCAAAAGGTGAGCTATTTATTCAGGATCCCGTTGAAAAGCACATCAAGAGTCGCATTGAGGCGGTCTTCAATATTTACCTCCTTTTTCTTCCAGAAAAGTGGGACTTCAAATCCTTTCAGGGTTGTCTGAATTGCCAGTGCAGTGTATTCGCTGTTTTTCACATTGAAGACTTTTTTTCTCGCCCCGTGAAAAAGAAGCAGTCTTATAATTGCCAGCTCCTCACGGTCATATTTTGAACGTACAGTTTCGATAAAATCAAAGTGATCAAGGTTCTTGTCAAAAATTGCATTGTAATAATTCGACAGTTTTTCGAACGTTTTCATCCTGACAAAAACATAATTCCTCAGCTTTTCGATCGGTGATTCGACAGCTTTTATCGCTGTAGTGAGCTCATTTCTAAGAACATTAGCTTCGTACAGAACTACTGCCTCAAATATTTCTTCCTTGCTTGAGAAATAGTAATAAATGGAACTTTTACCCATTTTAAGAGCATTTGCAATTTCATCCATTGTGGTCTTTTTGAACCCGTAATGGCTGAAAATTTCTCCGGCGGTGATTATAACCTTCTTTCTAAACTCCTCTTTGTTAATCATATAATCTTTTCTGGAGTTTCCTTAAATAATATCTGCAAAGTTAAATTATAAAATTCTTTGCTCAAAATTTTCGAATATTCTGGTCGAATATTCTAAAATCTTATGAGGAACTTTTTTACATGACGAAATCGGTACAGCTTCTTCTTATATAATATCGCTGTATATTTTATAAATTTGGATCAGTAAACGATATTTATGTCAGGAATCTGTTAATGCTGGTTGACGGGAAATATTACGAGAGCATCTGGCTGGATGAATCTGATCCTGCAGTTGTCAGGGTTATCGATCAGAACAGGCTGCCATTCTTTTTTGAAATAAAGGAACTGCGCACAGTGGAAGATATTTACAATGCAATCAGGGATATGACTGTAAGAGGAGCTCCCCTTATTGGTGCTGCAGCTGCATTTGGTGTTTATCTTGCCACGCTCGAGATCATTTCCACAACAAATTCCCGCCAGCATCTTGACAATGCTGCAAGGTATCTTATCTCATGCCGGCCTACTGCGGTTAATCTTTCCCGGGCTGTTAATAATGTTATGGACAAAATTAAAGATGATGTCCCGGGACGGTCAATATCCGATACAGCCTTGCAGGCTGCGCTTGCAATCTGTGAGGCTGAAAAAGAAAATTGCAGGCAGATTGGACTGCATGGCATGCCGCTGCTTGAAGCGATATACAAAAGAAAAGGAGGCAAACCGGTCAATGTCCTTACACATTGCAATGCCGGCTGGCTTGCCTGCATTGACTATGGTACCGCAACTTCACCCATATATCTGGCACATGAAACAGGTATTCCGGTACATGTATGGGTGGATGAGACCAGGCCCAGGAACCAGGGGGCCAGGCTGACTGCCTGGGAGCTTGGCCAGGCAGGCATCCCACACACATTGATCACCGACAACGCAGGCGGTCACCTTATGCAGCACGGAATGGTGGATATTATCATCGTGGGCAGCGACCGTACAACCCTGAAGGGAGACGTTGCAAACAAGGTCGGAACTTACCTGAAGGCGCTGGCTGCATTTGACAATGACATTCCCTTTTATTCGGCGTTCCCATCATCCACCTTTGATTTCAGCCTGAAAGACGGATTAGCTGAAATACCTGTGGAAGAGCGCGATCCTGAAGAGGTGTCGGTCATTGAAGGATTTTTCAGGGGCAAAACCGAGCAGGTGAGGATCTGCCCTGAAAATACAAGGAGTGCTAACTATGCATTTGATGTAACACCGGCAAAATTCATTACCGGACTGATAACGGAAAAAGGTATTTGTAAACCTGCAGAAAAAGATATTAAAAAATTGTTTTCAGATAAATTCAGTTAAGATGGAAGGGGTAGTAAAGTTCAATTGCCACTGGACCCAGTCAGGACCGGTAATTTCCGACGAACAATATGAGATAATAAACTACTGGAGAGAAATACTGTATAATATGGACCTTATCGGTGCTTATGAAAACGGTGTCGGATTTGGAAACCTGAGCATGAGGATCAGGGGAGGCAATCAGTTTATGATAACCGGATCTGCAACCGGTGAGATTCCGGAGCTTGAGCCCGGTCATTATGTTAAAGTCAATTCCTTTAATATTGACGGCAATGCTGTCCAATGCACGGGGCCTTTGAAAGCCTCATCGGAATCGCTGACTCATGCAGCCATATATCTTGCCGACCCGGGAGTTAATGCCGTGGTCCATGTTCATAGCATCGATCTCTGGAATGAGCTTATATATAAAGTCCCTACAACCAACCCGGCAATGGATTACGGAACAACCGGGCTCGCCAAGGATATTTTCCGGCTCTTCAGTGAATCGGATGTATTTGAGAAGAGAATTATTGTGATGGCAGGCGACAGGGCAGGTCTTCTTACATTTGGCCACGATATGGATGAAGCTGTAAATGTTCTTATGGAGTATCTTAAAAAGGAATAATGGCAAAGATCGGGATAATCGGAGGTTCGGGACTGGAAGATCCTGATATCTTAAAATCTCCTGAAACTTACATTGTAAAAACTCCTTTTGGAGATCCCAGCTCTCCCCTCATTTGTGGAAAACTGAATGATACTGATATTGCAATATTGTCCCGTCATGGCAAGGGACATACAATTCCTCCATCCCGGGTAAATAACAGAGCCAATATTTATTCACTGAAAGAGGCTGGATGTACGCATATAATCACAACAACTGCCTGTGGCAGTTTGAGAGATGAGATCCGGCGGGGCGATATTGTAATCCCTGATCAGTTCATTGATTTCACGCGTCACAGGCAGATCACATTTTATGATGAATTTGAACCGGGAAAGATGAAGCATACATCAATGCCGGATCCTTTCGACAGGTATATCAGAGAGTTAGTCGTTACCTGCGCAAAGAAGGCTGGTATGCCGGTTCATGAAAAAGGCACTATAATAACAATCGAGGGGCCAAGGTTTTCTACAAGGGCAGAATCGAAGATGTTCCGGACATGGGGTGCCGACCTGGTCAATATGTCGACTGCACCCGAGGTTATTCTTGCAAATGAGCTGAAGATCCCTTATGCAACAATAGCAATGAGCACCGATTACGATTCATGGAAAGTCGATGAAAAGCCCGTGACCTGGGAGGAGGTGCTCAGAGTCTTTGACGAAAATGTCCATAATGTTTTGGATCTGATCCAGAATGTGATCACCAGGATAGAAGAAAGCTGATATTCCTCATTGTTATCATGTTCCATATTTATTGCCGCTTTAAGCTGTGCAGTACGTAAGGATCATTTCTCTGTTGGTTGTGCAAAGGCTTCTGACTTTCGCGATCAAGCGGAGTTTTTTAATAAATTTGCGATATACATCATATAATATTATTGTATGGGACATCTGCCGGGCCTGATCGCTGATCTGGCGCTGATCCTGGTCGTCGGGGCAATTACGACAATTTTGTTCCGGGCGATCAGACAGCCGCTGGTACTTGGCTATATCATAGCGGGCTTCCTGGTTGGCCCGTATTTGTCTTTAACTCCAACTGTAACAGATTCTGCGAATGTAAAAATATGGGCAGATATTGGAGTAATATTCCTCCTGTTCAGCCTTGGTCTGGAATTCAGTTTCAGAAAACTCAGGCGGGTTGGTGGGGCTGCTTCGATAACAGCTGTTGTTGAGATCGTTTTTATTACGCTGGCCGGTTATTTGCTGGGCACTTTAATGGGCTGGTCAGTAATGAACAGTCTGTTCCTCGGAGGGATGCTGGCAAGCTCATCCACGACAATTATCAGCAAGGCATTCGATGAACTGGGAATAAAAACAAAAAACTATGCGAGGATTGTCATAGGAGTGCTAATCATAGAGGATCTTGTAGTAATAATACTGATGGTTTTGCTTTCCACGATAGCTGTAACAAAAGAGATCGAGGGAACAGAAGTGCTGTTTACCATATTGAAGCTGATGTTCTTCCTTATACTCTGGTTTATTGCAGGGATCTTCCTGATACCCACATTCCTGAAAAATACAAAAAAACTGCTCAACGAAGAAACCCTCCTTGTACTTTCTGTAGGACTTTGCCTTGGGATGGTAGTTCTGGCGACCCAGGCAGGATTTTCGGCAGAATTAGGTGCATTCATAATGGGTTCAATTCTGGCTGAAACAACAGCCGCTGAAAAGATAGAACACCTCACCAAACCCGTAAAAAATCTTTTTGGCGCGGTTTTCTTTGTTTCTGTCGGAATGATGATCGATCCCGCAACAATACTCGAGTACCGCTGGCCGATCCTGTGGATTACCATGCTGGTACTTTTAGGGAAGCTTTTCAGTACAGCTGGCGGATCATTGATCTCGGGACAACCCCTGAAACAATCGTTACAGGTTGGCATGAGCATGGCCCAGGTAGGTGAATTTGCATTTATTGTCGCCTCCCTGGGGCTTTCACTGGGTGTCACAAGCGACTTCCTGTTCCCGGTAGCCGTCGGAGTTTCTGCCATTACGACTTTTACCACACCCTACATGATAAAATATTCATCAGGATCATATGATCTCCTTGTAAGATTTCTGCCGGTCCGATGGATATCTGCATTAAACAATTATTCTTCCGGAACACGCAAGATACAGGCAGAAAGTAAATGGAAGAAAGTAATCAACGGCTATCTGACTATCATAATTACCAACGGTATTATTATACTGGCAATATTTCTGATCGCCTTAAAGTTTTTCCTGCCGTTTTTAAATGAGCATATTGCCAATGAGATCACATCCGGTATGGTTGTGCTCGTGGTTTCCCTGGGAGTGGCGACCCCTTTCATCTGGGCATTGATGGTAAAGCGCCCCAATAACATGGCATACAAGGAATTATGGGTTGAAAAGAAGTACAGCCACGGACCTTTGCTGCTGCTTGAGATTTCGAGGATAATGATTGCCCTGATACTGACAGGCTTTTTGCTCGACAGATTATTCTCAACTTCGACAGCTTTTTTTACAGTTATTCCGGTTATTATAATTGCAGGTATACTTTTCTCAAAAAGAACCAATAAGTTTTATGATCGGCTGGAATCAAGGTTCATTAGCAATCTGAATGCAAGGGAAGCTTCTGAACTTAAAGGTACAGCATCAAAAGATTTTTTACTTAACCAGTTGAATTTGCAACCCGATCTGATGCTATGGGATGCTCATCTTGCTGACATGGAAGTAAGCCGGCACGCCACTTTTATTGGCAGAAAACTCGGAGAACTGGCCTGGCGCGAGAAATTCGGGATCAATATAGCATATATCAGGCGCGGAGAAAAATTAATATTTGCACCAGGTAAAAATGATATGCTGTTTGCCCTGGATCACGTAGGTATTATCGGGACTGATGAACAAATCCAGGCTTTTAAGCCCTTATTCGAAGCTTCTGAGCATTTTGAACCTGCTGATAATATTACTGATGATATAATAGTCCGGAGTATACTGGTGAATGAGCAGAACAAACTTAAAGGACTAACGATCCGCTCTTCTGGTATCAGGGAGCATACCAAAGGACTTGTGATCGGTATACAACGGCAAAATACCAGGATTTTAAATCCGGATTCGGACACCGTTTTTGAATGGGGTGATTTAGTCTGGATAGCCGGTGAAAGGGAGAAAATTCAAAATCTGAATGAAGGCGATACCGGGAAATCGTTTTAATAGAGAATTCATGAATAATAAATTCAGCCTGTTAACACAGCTGTTGAGTGAGAAGATGAAACTCCTCCTGGGAATCAGCTTTGGCATTTTTTTATTCATCCTTTTTTTTCAGCCGTTCCCTCTTGAAAGATTCGACTTTAACAACAGATTGCTGTTTATTGCCGGTTTTGGTGGAATAGTTTTCTTATTCATGTTCCTGGTCCGTATTGTAATTCCATGGATCATCAGGAAAAATAACCGTATTGGCAACGAATCTGGCCTTACTTCTTTCCTTGATGGTTCCATTATCCTGATTTTATGTTCGGTTGCGTTTGCCTTTTACCTGAGATATGTCGGATCTGTAAACATCTCCTTCCACATCATTTTTAAAGTAGTATTGATTTGCCTTGCCCCTCCTGTATTATTAAACTTTTATGATGTCATGAAAGAACTGATCCGGCAAAATGAATCGCTTCTATCCGAGAGGAAACTGATTCAAAAAAAGATTGAAAAATATGAAGAGGATAACCTGAATAAATCCATTGAGTTCATTTCTGAGACCGGTACCGACAACCTGGTTCTCCTTATAGCAGAGGTTATCTTTATTCAATCTGCTGATAACTATGTAGAAATAGTCTATAAGGATGGTGATAATGTCAGGAAAAAACTTATCCGGAATACTTTAAGGAATGTTGAGATTCAGTTAAAGCAATACTCAAATTTTATTCGTTGCCACAGGACCTGTATTGTAAATTTGCATTACATCGAAAAACTAAACCACGATTTCAGCAGCTATTGGATAACAATAAAAGGATACCCTGAAAAAATACCGGTTTCGCGGCAATATCTTCTTAAGCTCAAAGAAGCCCTGTAGCTTGTCAGGGGCGAACGACATCCGCCCCGAATATCTGACTCCGGCCACAAAAATTGTTGATACATCCCTGATAAGAGCGGATTAATCCCTTTGATTTGCCAGGGATATATTCTGAAAATAACTTTGCCCCAGTTTATTTTGAGATTACCATGAATATTCTGTTGATTTTTCCCCAGTATCCGGATACATACTGGAGCTTTAAACATGCTCTGAAGTTTATATCCAAAAAGGCTTCGAATATACCATTGGGTTTAATTACCGTCGCATCATTATTACCTGACAATTGGAATAAGAAACTTATTGACCTTAATGTTTCCGGGCTCAGGGATAAAGACATCAGATGGGCTGATTATGTTTTTATAAGCGCCATGTCCGTCCAGACTGCTTCGGTAAAGCAAATTATCGAACGATGTATGAAGCTCAGGGCAAAAATGGTGGCAGGCGGCCCGTTGTTTACTGAAGAATATGAGCAATTCCCCGAAATCGATCACCTGGTGCTGAACGAGGCAGAGATAACCTTGCCTCTCTTTATTGAAGACCTTAAAAATGGCAGTCCGAAAAAGATCTATCACTCAGATGAATTTGCTGATATTACAAAATCACCTTTACCTGATTATTCACTTCTGAAAACAGGCAAATATGCAACGGCAGGAATCCAATACTCAAGAGGCTGTCCTTATGACTGCGAGTTCTGTGATATAACAGCGCTGTTTGGTCATAAGGTCCGGACAAAAACCCCGGCACAGATCGTTGCTGAATTAGACCAGTTGTTACAAATCGGATGGAGAGGGAGCGTATTCTTCGTTGATGATAATTTTATTGGTCATAAAAAGAGATTAAAAAATGAATTGCTTCCTGTTGTTATCAGCTGGATGAAATCAAATAACAACCCTTTCCAGTTTATAACGGAAGCTTCCATTGATCTGGCTGACGATAAAGATCTGATGGATTTGATGGTAAAAGCAGGTTTCGATAAAGTATTCGTAGGCATCGAAACTCCCGAAGAGAGTTGCCTGATGGAATGTAATAAACTGAACAACAATAACCGCGATCTAATAAATTGTGTGAACATTATCCAGAGTTATGGAATGGAGGTATGCGCAGGATTTATTGTAGGGTTCGATAATGATCCGCCGAATATCTTTCAACGACAAATCGACTTCATCCAGCAAAGCGGGATCATAACTGCAATGGTCGGGCTGCTGAATGCACCCCGTCTGTCAAAGCTTTACGCGCGATTACGCAAAGAAGGAAGAATAGTTGACAAATTCACCGGGGATAATACTGATTACTCAATGAATTTTATTCCGGTAATGGATAAAAATGAGTTGTTAAGCGGCTATCAGAAAATCATCAAGAATATCTATTCCTGTAAGGCTTATTATGCAAGGGTATTGTTGTTCCTGAAAAAATATAATCCCCCGTCTGTCAGTCCAATGTCATTAAACAAATTTATGGCATTGATAAAATCGATATTATATATTGGAGTATTAAAGAAGGAGAGCCCGTATTTCTGGAAGATCCTTTTCTGGAGCGTTTTTAACAAGCCAAAGTCATTCCCGCTTGCAGTAACATACAGCATTTACGGATATCATTTCAGAAAAATATTCAGGGAAGTCATCTGATGGGGTCGCAATATCGTCATGCCATGGCTGAAAGCCCGGCAGTTAACGGACCGTCAAAACTTTCTCCTTATGCCGGAAATTTCTTTTCCTCTCTTTATGCCACCTTTTTTCATGTTTCCTGTCAGGCCGTCCGGTCTTGCTCCTTCCGTAAAAATTACCTGTATAATGCTTATGGGACACTTTCCTGCCCGGTCTCCCGGAGCTGGTCTCCTTTTCATGCACCGGAAGAATAAGTTCTTCACCATAACGGTAATCATCAAGGAACCTGTCAAATTCGAGTGATACCACCCGCCTGACAAGCTCATCCCTGTCGAGTTTTTCCAGTTTCAGCTTAATTTCAGGCAAGAATTTTTCAATCTCCTGATGATTAGTTGAAACAGTTTCAAGCTTATTGATCCAGTTGAAAAGCTGCTTTCCGCAGATCTCACTTCCTGTCGGGATAGGTATGGCTTTGAAAGGCTTTTTAACCAGCCTTTCTATTCTATGAAGATTTTCTTTTTCTCTCAGGTGAACAATTGAAATGGATGCACCGGTTTTTCCGGCTCTTCCAGTCCGGCCGCATCTGTGCGTATAAATTTCTGCATCATCGGGCAGGTTGAAATTAATGACATGAGTAAGATCATCCACATCCAGTCCGCGTGCTGCGACATCAGTCGCAACAAGCAAATGAAGATTTCTTGACCTGAATTTCTGCATTACATCATCACGCTGCGACTGAGACAGATCACCATGGAGCGCATCGGCATTATATCCATCGTTTATCAGCGTTGATGCAACCTCCCGGGTTTCTTTACGGGTGCGGCAAAATACAATTCCGTAGATATCAGGCTCAAAATCAGCAATGCGCTTAAGCACCTTATATTTATCCTTAACCTGGACCAGGTAGTAAGCATGACTGACATTTTCTGCTGATGAATTTTTTGTTCCGATTGTAATTTCAGCAGGATTATTCATGTATTTCCTTGCAATTGATGCAATTTCCGAAGACATCGTGGCTGAAAACAGGAATGTTCTTTTCCCCTCCGGAACCTCTTCAAGGATTTCATTAATGCTGTCAAGGAATCCCATGTTAAGCATTTCGTCAGCTTCATCCAGAATTACAGTGCTGACGTTGGACAGCTTTGCCACTCCCCTCCCGATCAGGTCGATCAGTCTTCCGGGCGTTGCGACTATAATATGTACACCTCTCTTCAATCCCTTTATCTGATTTTCGATACTTGCTCCACCGTATACTGCAAGAATTTTCAGATTACCGGTATACCTGGCATAGTCATTCAGATCCCCGGTGATCTGAATGCACAATTCACGGGTGGGGCATAGAATAAGCGCCTGTGTACTGTTTATTCCCGTGTCTGTTGCCTGGATAAGCGGCAGGCCAAAAGCTGCTGTCTTTCCTGTACCTGTTTGTGCTAGGGCAATAATATCACAATCATCGCCAAGGATCAGCGGGATCACTTTGTCTTGCACCGGCATGGGCTGTTCAAATCCCAGTTCCTGAATTGCTTTCAGAACATTGGGTGTGAAACCCATCTCTTCAAATTGTATCATTAAATATTTATATGGTGTGCTTCCGGGAGCGAAGGATTTGTTATCCCGGCTGAAATGAACTCAAATACAGACTGGGTAAAATGCCTGACAACGCTTTGTGGAAATCACGTTACTAATAAGGGGGCGAAGGTAATCAAATTATTCACATTGCAACATTATTTAATATTCTCAGCAGGGCAAAATTCCCGGAAATTGAAGTTTTTTCATGTTTTTGTCACATAAAAGGAGAGGAAATAAAAATATTGGAAGTTGGGCTGTAACAGCCGTGGTTACACACAATCAGGTGATTCCAGGCATGCATGATTTTCGCATATATTTAAAATAATATTTAATTTATTGATAATAAATGAAATATTCCGATATTAAAGCGTACCTTGCGCCGAATTAATTAAATCAAATTATGAGTAAAGGAACAGTAAAATTCTATAATGAATTCAGAGGATTCGGATTCATTAAGGAAGAGAATTCACCAAAGGAGTATTTCGTACATTCATCAGGATTAAAAGAAGCCATCAGGGAGAATGATGAAGTAACCTTTGATCTGGAACAGGGAAAAAAAGGATTAAATGCAGTAAATGTTAAACTTGTTTAGTTTATCTATTATAATCATTTAGAATTTTTGGTCCCGCCAAAAGCGGGACTTTTTATTTAAATTCAAAAAATATGTTCGAAAAAAAACCAGTTGTTTTTAAATCACCCGACCTCACGAAATTGAGGGAAGTTATTATAGACCACAGAACAAGAATATATATCGCTCCGGGCGCAGATATTGAAGAAGCCAGAAACCGGTACTTATCCAGGATCGTTACCAGAAGAACAAAATAACATTATTCCGCCGCTGCCTGTTCATTCCCCGGACAGTTTAATCTTCACAGAAGTTTTCTGGCCGTTTACTATACATGCCGGCATCCTGAACGGATTTCCAGCAGGTTAAATTTTAAACGGGAGCAATGTTTTTCGTGCTCATTTTGTTCAGCATTAAAAAGTCTGTTCACTGATAACCAGTCTGATATTATTTTTTTACTTTTATCAATAAACCAGGATGTTTCAATTTTAAACCAAAAAGTTTATTAATTTTCATCAATAAAAACTACCGATATGAAACCTTCATGTACAATCTTACACAACAAGAAAATGAAAATAATGAAGGTTCCGTGTGAACCACTTAATTTCCAACAATATAGTAATATTATTTTCACATGAAACCTTCATGTACAATCTTACACAACAAGAAAATGAAAATAATGAAGGTTCCATACGAACAACTTAATTTAC
>Ga0079037_100000847_pt1 | contig 15023 bp, 12 predicted proteins | sample Mud3Dept4metaG_FD_71479 | JGI IMG/M metagenome (GOLD analysis project Ga0079037, IMG submission 71479) | Freshwater wetland microbial communities from Ohio, USA, analyzing the effect of biotic and abiotic controls - Mud 3 Core 4 Depth 4 metaG | ecosystem: Environmental > Aquatic > Freshwater >... | reverse complement strand
TTGAGGTTACGAAGATTGAATCGAGGCATAGGAAAGTGATTCGTGATCAGCGGTTAGCGGTTAGTGAAGAGGGTTGCGGCGTCCTGGCCGGGTTTGGGCGGAAGGATGCCACACCAGCGGGGTCACAAATGAGACAGACTTCAAAATGCCGCGGACCTCACTCTTACCTGACCGCTAACCGCTGATCACTAACCGCTTGTTCCTAAAGAAGGTACACCACAGCCGCCAGCCCCACCGACGTCATGACCACGAAATACGGCAGCGCCATCCAGACCATGCGCAGGTACCCGAGGCGGATGAGCGGCGCGAGCGTCGAGGTCAGAAGGAACAGGAAGGCGGCCTGGCCGTTGGGGGTGGCGACACTCGGGATGTTGGTGCCCGTGTTGATGGCGACGGCGGCGACGTCGAACTGCTCGCGCGTCATAGCGCCCTGCAGGAAGGCAGACTTGATCTCGGTGATGTAGATCGAGGCGACGAACACGTTGTCGCTGATCGCAGAGAGCACGCCGGTCGCGAGATACAGCGCCGCCGCCTGCGCACGACCCTCGAGCGCAAGCACGCCGCCGATGACCGGCTCGAACAGGTGCTGGTCGTGAATCCCGGCGACGATCACGAAAAAGACGACCAGCAACGCGGTGAACGGCAGCGCGGACTCGAATGCCTTGCCGATCCGGTGCTCCTCGACGATGCCCGTGAAACTGGTTGCGAGGATGATGACGACCAGCCCGATGAGGCCCACCTCTGCCACGTGGAATGCGAGCCCGAAGACAAGTATCAGGGCCACGACCGCCTGCACGATGAGCACCTGCCGGTCCCGTACCGTGGCTTTCCCGGCCAGGTGCTCGCTGTAATCGCGCAGCACCGCGCGCACGGCCGCCGGCAACTTCGCGCCGTAGCCGAACAATTGGAACCGGTCGAGTAGCCAGCAGGTGGTCAGCCCGGCAACGGCCACCGGGGCCGACACTGGAGCCACCGCAAAAAAGAACTGGCCGAAATTCCAGCCCGCCTGCTCACCGATCAGCAGGTTCTGCGGCTCGCCGACCAGTGTCATCACGCCGCCGATCGCCGTCCCGACCGCAGCGTGCATCATCAGCCCGCGCAGGAAGGCCCTGAACTGTTCCAGATTGTCGCGATGCAGGGCATGGACGCCGGTGTCCTGGCTCGCATCGTGACTGGCGTCGTGCCGCTTGCCGGACGCGACCCGGTGATAGACCTCGTAGAAACCCACCCCGACCGTGATTGCGACGGCCACCACGGTCAGCGCGTCGAGGAACGCCGAGAGCAAGGCAGCGACGCCGCAGAACAGCACCGCCAGCATCGAGGACGAGCGCACCTTGAGCAGCAGCCACGTGAACGCGTACAGCAGCAGGTCGCGCAGGAAGTAGATGCCCGCGACCATGAAGATGAGCAGCAACACGACCGGGAAGGCCAGCGAGACCTCGTTGTAGACGCCCTCGGCCGTCGTCAGCCCGATCAGCACGGACTGGATTGCCAGCAGCCCGCCTGGCTGCAACGGATAGCAGCGCAGCGCCATCGCCAGCGTGAATATGAACTCCGCCAGCAGCACCCAGCCTGTGACGACCGGGCCGAACGCGATCAGGAGCAGCGGGTTCAGGACCAGGAACCCGACGATCGTGAGCTTGTACCAGCCGGGAGCGTCGCCGAGGAAATTGCGCGCGAACGCCTGCGACAGCGTGCTCGTCATGAGGACTGCCCGGCCTCCGGCTCGAAGGTTCGCCACAGCGTCCGGCCACCGCTCGCCTTGTCGAGCGCCGCGAGCCGCTGCTCGTGTGCACTCAGCTCGGCTGCGTCCGCCCTGTGCACGACGAGCGAGCCGCGCGGGCGCTTTGCCCGCTTGATCTTTGCGCGCGTCGCCGCAGTCTCGTCACCCTCTCCGAGCGTCAGCGCACCCTGCCCGCCCGTCATGGTGAGGTACACCTCGAGCAGCAGGTCGGCGTCGAGCAGCGCGCCGTGCAGGTCGCGATGCGAGTTGTCCACCGAGTAGCGCTTGCAGAGCGCATCGAGTCCGTTGCGCTGGCCAGGGTGCATCTGCCGCGCCATCTGCAGCGTATCGAGCACCGTGCAATGGTCCCCGATCCGGCCTGGCGTGTCCGGCAGCCGTCCGAGTTCGGCATCGAGGAACGCGACGTCGAACGGCGCGTTGTGGATGACGAGCTCCGCGCCGCGCAGGAACTCCATCAACTCGACGGCGATCTCCGCAAACCGCGGCTGCCCTGCGAGAAACTCAGCGGTCAGGCCGTGAACCAGCAGTGCGCCAGGGTCGATTTCCCGCTCGGGACTCAGGTAGCGATGGAACACCCGGCCGGTGCGGCGTCGGTTCACGACCTCGATGCAGCCGATCTCGATGATGCGATGGCCCTGCTCGGGTTCGAGACCGGTGGTCTCCGTGTCGAGGATGATCTGGCGCATTGGAAGTGAGCAGTGAGCAGTGAGCAGCGGATAGTGTAAGAGAAGAACCGTCGACGCAGTCGACCTCTTGCTAACCGCTAACCGCTGGTCACCAACCGCTACGGCCTGCGGCCCACCGCCTCGGCAAGCGCCGCAACCACCTGCTGCTGCTGCGCTTCCGTCAGGTACGGATGCATCGGCAGGCTGAGCACGCGTCGCGCGGCCGCTTCCGAAACCGGGAATGATCCCGCGGGCTGGCCCAGGTAGCCGAAGACAGGCTGCTCGTGCAGCGACATCGGATAGTGGACTGCGGTCGGCACGCCGAGCGCCTTCATCCGCGTCTCGACGATTTCCCGCGCGTCCACCTCGACCGTGTACTGCGCATACACGCTGGTGTTGCCAGGTGCAACCCAGGGGGGGCGAACCGGGCCACCCTGGCCGAACTCGGCCTCGATCAGCCTCGCGTAGACCGCCGCGACCCGCTCCCTTGCCGCAACCTCGTCGTCGAAGATTTCCAATTTTGCCAGCAGCACCGCCGCCTGGATCGAATCGAGACGTCCCGTCAAACCCAGGCGCGGGTGGTGATAGCGGCGGTCCTGGCCGTGGACCCGGATCTCGCGCATGAGCTTGGCGAGCGCATCGTCGTCGGTGAACAGCGCGCCCCCATCGCCATAGCAGCCGAGAGGTTTCGACGGAAAGAACGACGTTGCGCCGATCAGCCCAAGTGCATTCGACCGCTTGCCCTTGTAGCTGGCGCCAAAGCTCTGCGCAGCATCCTCTATCACCGGCAGCTCGTGGCCGCAGGCGATCGCGTTGATCGCATCGAAATCCGCGCACTGGCCGTACAGCGACACCGGCATGATCGCCCTCGTGCGCGGCGTGATGGCCGCCTCGAGCTTCGCCGGGTCGAGGTTGTAGGTTCGCGGATCGACGTCGACGAAGACCGGGCGCGCACCGATCAGCGCAATCATCTCCGCCGTCGCGAAGAACGTGAACGGCGCGGTGATCACCTCGTCGCCCGGCCGGATGTCGAGCGCCATCAGCGCAATCAGCAACGCATCGGTACCGCTCGAGACCGCGACGCAATGCCTCGCGCCGCAGTAGCGGGCGAGCGACTGCTCGAGTTCGAGCACCTCGGGCCCCATCACGTACTGGCCGTGCTCGAGCACGCGCGCGATGCGCCCGTCGACGGAGGGCTTGATGCGGCGGTACTGGGTCTTTAGGTCGATGAAATCCACAGGAACCGTCCGCACGGCCTACCGGCGCTCGGGAATGTGCGGGGCAAGATACATCAGCACCGCGAGCAAGGCCATTCCGGCGCTCACGAGCGTCGTCGGCAGCGGGATGTTCATGAATGACACGCCGATCACCGCCACCGCGATGAACGCGAAGCGGGGTGGAACGCGGACCGCCATCGAATCGAAAATCCAGAGCACGCCGGCCGCCACGATCGACATCAGGAGCAAGGCGGGCATCCCACCCGCGGCAATGCCGTCCTGCGCCCAGAGCCCGGCGTTCAGGCCGACCGGCGTGCCATAGTAGAAGTAGCCGAGTGTCACTGGCAGGTCCATGTCGTACGGGTCCGCGACAATCGCGCTGATGCCGGCCACCTGGGACCACGCCGTCTCAGGGTGCTGGGCGAAGAAACCGATGTACTGCGCCATCACCAGCTGCGGCACGCCGAAGATCCGCGCGTGCACGAAGGACACGTACAACCGCTGAAGTTCCCGGCCGACCTCGCCGAAGGCGTCGAAGATCACCGGGAACGCAAGCAGCAGCGAGACGCCCAGCACGAACAGGTGGGAGAACCGGGCACCGCGCCTGGCCGAGACGAGCGCCGCGGCACCGAGGATCACGATGGCGAGCATTGCGGTCTTGGTGCCGGTGACGCCGAACAGGAAGCCATAGGCCGCGAGCACGGCCAGGACCAGCAGCACCGAGCGTCGGTACACGGCCACTGCGAACAGCACTGGCAACGACACGCCCGCGAACCACGACATCGCGTACAGCACCAGCGAACCGCCCTGCACCTCCAGCATCTGCGCCGCGTCCCGCCGTACGGTGTAGATGGCCTTCAGGCCGATGAACTGCATGTTGGCACCGAGAAAGATGACGACCAGCACGAGCAGCGCGAGTGTCACGGCCAGGAAGCCGCCCCAGAATGGCCATGGCTGCACCTGCACCCAAGGCAACCTGACCAGGGGCAGCAGGTAGATGGCCTGCATGATCGTCAGGCCCACGAACATCGCGAGCAGGTATCCGAGTGCCTCGTCGGGCGACAGGCGCGGCAGGTCGGTGCTGTAGAGCACCAGCGTGGCCGGCACGAACAGCACGAGGTACTGGCACATGAACAGCAGTTGCGACGGCCTGCGCAATTCCATCGGCATCCAGAGCGCGGGCAGCAGCACCATCATCCAGTTCAGGATCCAGTACTCGACCCCCAGTTCGCTGCGCCCGAAGCCCCAGAAGGACTGCCAGGGCTCCAGCAGCTCGCGGTAGGCCCAGATGAACGTGCCGTAGTAGATGGCGACCAGCGCCACCAGCACGAGCCGATCCTGCAGCCGGCGCGGATCCGCGACGCGGCAGAAGCGTGACGGCCGCCCCCCGACCGTGATGTTCGGCATCAGCTCTCGGGAGAACGGCACGCGACCGTCGAGCGTCGCAGCAACACCAGGCCGTGCAGCAGCAGGGCCAGCAGCGTGCCTGCGACCGCACCGATCAGGATCAGCAGGACGCGACGCGGCTTGACGTACGCCCGGGCGTCTGGTGGCTCGGCCGGGTCGAGGGTCCGCAGGGCGAAGTCCGCACGCGTCCTCGCCACGACCATCGTGCGCAGATGACTCTCCATCAGCTTGTATATGACGGAACGGGTCTCCACAGCCTCGGTTCGCTTGAGCTCGTCGGCCAGGTAGTCGATGCTGCGTTGCGAATCGCGGATCGCTCGCGAACGCAGTTGCTGGTTCGCGAGCGCGACCAGTCCATTGGCCCATTGGGCCGCCAGCTTGCGATCCGGCCAGGTCACCGAGACGAGGATCGTACCCGCCGCCTTGTCCTCAGACACCCGCGTGACACGCTCGCGGAACTTACGGACTCCCTGGGCGATCGTCGGCTGCTCTGCCGGGTCCTTCGCGCGCCACGCCTGGGCACCCGCGTCCCATTCTTCCGCAAAAAGCAGCGGCATCAGCTTCTCGCGCTGGATGAACGTGCGAGCGAGGCGCTGCGAGCGGAGGGTCTGAATCGCCTCGCCTTTGCTGGTCGAGGTGCCGATGTCGACGCCGACGAGCGACGCAAGGCCACCGAGCTGCTCGGTCAGGCCGCCCATGCGCCCTTCGTTCGGACTGACGACCATGAGGACGGCGTCGGCACGATACATCTTCGGGAGGACCTGCCCAGCCGCCAGCCCCAGCAGGGCGCCGATCACGAGACCGGCGATCAGCGTCCACCGGGCGCGGCCGACGAAGCGCAGCACCTCGATCAGTGGCACGGGCGCGATGTCGGCCGTTCCCCGCTCTGGTGGTGCATTGGTGCTCGCCATGGGTCTCCCAACGCAGACGGACTGAATTGAATCGACTGCTGCCGCCGAAACAGGAAGGGTACGACAGCGACCTGCTGCGGGTCTACCGCCCCTCCCCCCGCTCATCGCTCAACCCGGCCCCATGTTCATCCAGGCCCCGGTTCGCAAGCGCATCGGCCCGCTCGTTGCCCTCGTGTCCCGAATGCCCGCGGACCCAGTGCCAGTGCACCTCGTGACGCGCAATCTCGTGCTCCAGTCGCATCCACAGGTCCGCGTTCTTCACCGGCTTCTTGTCGGCCGTCTTCCAGCCGCGCTTCTTCCACTGCGGCAACCACTCGGTGATGCCATTGCGCACGTATTGCGAGTCGGTGTAGAGCTGCACCCTGCACGCGCGCTTCAGCGCGGCCAGCGCCTCGATCGCGGCCGTGAGCTCCATGCGGTTGTTGGTCGTCAGCGATTCCCCGCCGCACAGCTCGCGCTCGTGCTCCCCGGCGACGAGCCAGGCTCCCCATCCGCCGGGCCCGGGGTTTCCCCGGCAGGCACCGTCCGTGTAGATGTCGACGTCCTTCACGCTGCGTTTCTCGATGTCGGCTCGGCGAGGCCACCCACCACCGCGGGGGCGCGGTGCCACACGTGCCGGATAGGGGTCATCGTGCGGACTCGCTTGAGCGCCTTGACGACATAGGCCCCCGCGAGTGGCGCGAGCAGGTCGGGTCCGCGACGCTCCAGCCAGCTGCTGCCGTCACCGGGCATGCGTCTCGCCCAGGGCGGCGCGAAGAGGTAGCGTCGCGCCACGACGACCTCGAAGCCCAGCAGTCGCAGCCAGTCGCGGATGCGTCCTTCCGCGAGCAGTCGATCGACCGGCGGCGGAAAAGGACGGCGCCAGAGCACGTGCCGCAGGCCCCACGGGCCGAGCGGATTGAAGCCGCAGATGACCAGGTGGCCCTCGCCGTGCAGCACTCGCTCGACTTCCCGCAGCAGCTCGTGCGGATTGGGCGCGATCTCGAGCGTATGCGGCAGCAGCACGGCCTCGATCGAATTGCTCGCGAACGGCAGCGCGTCATAGTGCGCACGGACTGCGCCCTTGCCGTGCGCGTCAGGCGCAACCCACCAGTGATGCTGCGTGCGTGCCGCCTCGCTGAGCCTTGCCGCTTCGCCCCAGTGGCCGACCTGCAGCATCTCGAAGCCGAAAACGTCGGCGAGCAAGTCCGCCAGCAAGGCGCTCTCGAGCTCGAGGACGGTCCTGCCGAGCGGTGTCGCGAGCCAATCGTGTGAGCCCAGGTCTGCCATCGCGCGAAGGATAGCGGCAAAGAGTGCCAACCCCGTCAAAATAGTGAGACATATTCTGGAGTTTTCCGCCGTGAAAAGGTCTAATACGCGCGCCCGGACTCAAGGCCCGAAGGCAACGGGGATCGCGCATGCTCGAAGTGAGCCCGGTGCGGGCGTTCTCGGATAACTACATCTGGCTCATCCGCACGCCGACAGGCCGCGGTGGTGCCGTGGTGGTGGATCCGGGTGACGCTCGACCGGTCAACGTCGCGCTGGATGAGCATGGACTCGAGCTCCATGCGATCCTCGTCACGCACCACCATCTCGACCACGTCGGGGGAGTCGCGGAACTCGCCGCGGCGCACGGAGCCAGGGTTTTCGGGCCGGCCCGCGAGAGCATGCCATGCGAGGTCGAACGACTCGTTGACGGAGACAAAGTCCGCCTTGCAGACGTTGGCATCGAGTTCTCGGTGATGGACGTGCCCGGACACACGCTGGGTCACATCGCCTATCACGGGCACGAAGCGCTTTTCTGCGGTGACACGCTTTTCAGCGGCGGCTGTGGACGCCTGTTCGAGGGATCGCCCGCCCAGATGCTCCACTCGCTGGACCGCATCGCCGCCCTCCCCGCCGCCACGCAGGTCTACTGCGCCCATGAGTACACGCTGAGCAACCTGCGCTTTGCGGCCGAGGTGGAGCCAGGAAACGCCGCGGTGATCGAGGCACTCGAGGCAACCCGCGTGCTCCGGGCGCGCGACGGGATATCGTTGCCATCGACCATCGGGCGGGAGCGCAGCATGAACCCGTTCCTGCGTTGCAGAGAACCGGCGGTGCGAGCCGCGGTCGAAGCGCGTGCCGGCCGGAACCTGCGTGAGCCGGTCGAGATCTTTGCAGCCGTTCGCACCTGGAAGGATGGGTTCCGATGACAGCGATGAAGTCCCTCGTCCGGCTGCTGCTGCTCGGCTGCGTCGCGTTCGCCGTTGCTGGCTGCAGCACCACGCCGACCGACGAGGGCTACTCCAGCCTGCCTCCCGCCACGCAGCCCGTACCCGGAAAGACCCAGTCCGCGGCGGCCAGGCCGTCGGGGGTCGTGCCGACTTACCGTGATTTCCCGCACCTGCCGCCGGACCAGTATGGCGACCTGCTCGACCGGATTCGCGCGGGCTATGCGCTACCCGACACGCAGCACTATGCTGTCATGCGCGAGGTCGAGGGGTACCGCGCGCGGCCGGATTTCCTCGACAGGACCTTCCGTCGCGGCGAACGCTACCTCTATTTCATCGTGGGTGAGCTCGAGAAGCGCGGCATGCCGCTCGAGCTCGCGCTGCTCCCGGTGGTCGAGAGCGCCTTCAACCCCGTCGCCTACTCGCGCAGTCGCGCCTCCGGTCTCTGGCAGTTCATCCCCAGCACCGGCAAGCACTACGGACTTCAGCAGAACTGGTGGATCGACGAGCGGCGCGACGTGATTCGGGCCACCGATGCGGCGCTCAACTACCTGCAATACCTCAATCGATACTTCAAGGGCGACTGGTACCTGGCCATCGCCGCGTACAACGGCGGCGAGGGCACCGTCAGCCGGGCCATGGAACGCAACGCGGCCCAGGGACGCCCGACCGACTTCTTCAGTCTCGACCTCAGGGCCGAGACGCGCGACTACGTCCCGAAGCTGCTGGCCATCAGCCGCATCGTCGGCGACCCGACAGCCTACGGCCTGCAGTTCGCGGCCATCCCGAACCGGCCCTACTTCGACGTCGTGAATCCAGGCCGGCAGATCAACCTCGGCGAGGCGGCGGTCCTTGCAGGCATCACGCGCGACGACATTTTCGCGCTGAACCCGGCGTTCAACCGGATGACGACGCCACCCGACGGTCCCCACAGTCTGTTGATGCCAGTCGCGCGTGTCGAGCCCTTCAGGCAGGCGCTGCTGACCGACGAAGGCGCGGCGCGCGTCGCGGCGGCTGCTGTCGCTCCGCCGCCTCCGCGGAAGACGACGCACCGCGTCCGGCGCGGCGAGACGTTGAGCTCGATCGCCCGTCGTCACGATGTCGACATGAACGAAATCCGGCATGCCAACAACCTGCGCGGCTCGGTCATCCAGCCCGGCCAGGTGCTGGTCATCCCGAAGGCCGGGGTCACGGCCGACGCGTTGCCGGGCGGGACGCTGGTCGCCGATGCACGGCCCGAAATCGCCGCGCAGCTTCCAGAGCGGCAACCGGCCACTGCGCCCACCGCGAAGCCGGCCTCGAGCGTGCACGTGGTGAAGCCGGGCGACACGCTGTACGGCGTGGCGCGGCGTTATGGCGTCACGATTCCGGCACTGGCCGCGGCCAACGGCATGAACAGCAAGAGCCACCTGACCGCCGGCGACAGGCTCGAGGTTCCGGGCGGCGCCAGCGGTTCGAAGGCCGGTTCCTCCTCCTCCGAGAGCACGCGCGTTACCTACAAGGTGCGCAGCGGAGACACCCTGTCGGAAATCGCTGACAAGTTCAACGTCTCGGTCAGTCAGCTGATGAGCTGGAACCGGATGCGCCAGTCGAGTTCGCTGCGCGCCGGCCAGAAGCTGGTCGTTTACACCGACCCGCGCCGGGTCAACGGGGGCTGACGCCGTGGCCTTCCTGAGCGGCAAGCGGGCACTGGTCGTTGGCCTGGCTACCGAGCGCTCGATCGCCTACGGCATCGCCTCGGCGATGAAACGCGAAGGCGCCGAACTCGCCTTGACCTACCAGAACGATCGGCTCAAGGATCGGGTGCTGGAAATGGCACGGGAGCTTGGGTCCAGCGTCGTGCTGCCGATGGACGTGGCGACCGACGCCGAAATCGACCGCGCATTTGCGCAGTTGCGAGCGCAATGGGACTCGCTCGACATCCTGGTGCACTCGGTGGCCTTCGCACCGCGGGAGCAGCTTGCGGGCGGCTATCTCGATAGCGTGACGCGCGAGGGCTTCCAGGTCGCGCATGACATCTCGAGCTACAGCCTCGCCGCGCTCGCGAAGGCCGCACGCCCGATGATGCTCGGACGCGCCGGCGCAATCCTGACGATGTCCTACCTCGGCGCGGTGCGCTCGGTTCCGAGCTACAACGTGATGGGGCTCGCGAAGGCGAGCCTCGAGGCGAACGTGCGGTTCCTCGCGGCCGACCTCGGTCCGCTGGGCATTCGCGTGAACGCGATCTCGGCGGGTCCGATCAAGACGCTGGCCGCGGCCGGCGTCAGCGGATTCCGCAAGATGTTGTCTCACGTGGCGTCGTACACGCCGCTCCGGCGCAACGTGACCATCGACGAGGTGGGCAACGCGGCCGCGTTTCTCTGCTCGGACCTGGCGTCCGGAATCACCGGCGAGGTGCTCTACGTGGACGCCGGATACAGCCACGTGGGAATGGCGTTTCCGGAAGGAGACAAGGAAAGCGGTTCGTGATCAGCGGTTAGCGGTTAGCAAGAATGAAGAAGGGCCAGCAATGCTGGCCCTTTCTTGTCCTACTAACCGCTAACCGCTGATCACGAACCGCTCTCCGCTCTCCGCTCTCCGCCTTCCGCTGCCTACTCGAACACCTTCTCGTTCAGCCGGACCTTGGCGTTGCGCACCAGTTCGGCGACGTAGGCAGAGAACTCGATGCCCGCGCTCTGGCCGGCGACTTGCTGTGCCAGCTGGGTCACGAGCGCGCCGGCATCGGGGGTCGTCGGCAGCGCGCCGCTTTTCACGTCGGTCACGACGAACAGTGCGATGTCGCCGCCCGGAAGCACGGCCGTCCCGCTGCTGACCTTTCCGGGAGTCGGCCGCGGCACGGCATAGGCGGCCTTGATCAGCGACTCCGGTGTCGTCTCGGACGTCCGCGTCAACGTGACCGCCCCGGCCGGCTGCAGGCCGAGGCCCTTCGCTACCTCGGCGAACGACGCTCCGCCATTCAGTCGCGCCGCCTCCGCACTGGCTGCCGCCAAGGCAGCCTTGCGGACCGCCTGCGCACGCAGGGCGGCCTCGAGTTCGGGACGCATCTCGTCGATCGAACGCTGCCTGGACGGCTTGTGGTCCGTCACACGCAGCACGATCGCACTGTCGTCCCCAAAGTTGATCGCGGGGCTGTTCTGCCGCTGCTGCAGAACGTCGTCGCTGAACACGGCCTCGATGACCTTGCGGTCCGCCCCGAACGGGCCGCCGCCTCTGCGCGTGTAGGTCTCGACCACCTGCACCGGCAGGCCGAGCTTCTTTGCGACGGTGTCGAGCTCGCTCAGCGAGGCAAACGACTCGTCGGCCAGCTGTTGCGACCGCTCGTAGAAAAGCGACTGGGCCTGCTCGTTGCGATACTCGGCCTCGAGTTCCGCTCGCACCTCCTCGAAGCTGCGCTGTTGAGGAGCGCTGACTTCCTCGAGCTGCAACACGTGGTAGCCGAACTGCGTCTTGACCGGCCCCCGGATCTCGCCCGCCTGCATCGCGAACAGCGCATCGGCAAAAGGCTTGACGAACGACTCGCGCGTCGACCAGCCCAGTTCGCCGCCCTGTGCCTTCGAACCCGGGTCGTCCGAATACTGCGCCGCGAGTTTCGCGAAATCGCCGCCTGCCTTCGCCTGTGCGAAGACGTCCTCCGCCTTCTTCCTGGCCGTGGCGTCATCGGTGCCGGATTCGATCAGGATGTGTCTCGCGCGGCGCCGCTCCGGTTCCTGGAAGCGCTCGGCAGCCACCTGCTCGTAGTACTCACGGAGGCCCTCCTCCGTCACGGACACGGCCGCAGCGACGTCGGAGAGCTTCAGCTGCAGGTATTGCAGCGACACCGTCTCCTCGGTCCTGTAGCTGGCCTTGTTCTTTTCGTACATGGCCAGCACGTCCGCCGGGGTGACCACCGCCTGCCCGGCGAACTTCGCCGCGGGAATCGTCACGTAGTCGATTTCGCGGCTCTCGCCCTCGAGTTCGACGCGGCGCTTGACCTCGCCCGGCGTGACGAAAGCCGAGACGCCGAAGCCGTTCTGGAGCTGTCCGAGCTGGAGGTCACGCCTGAATTCGGCCTCGAACTCGGCTTCGGAAATACCCTGCTGGCGCAGCAGCGCGGCGTATCGGTCGCGCGAGAACTTGCCGTCCACCTGCAACGCGGGGATCTGCTCGAGCTGGTTCACGATCGCCCGGTCGCTGACGCGATAGCCCATCTTGTTGACGTGCTGCACCAGCACTTCGCGGCGGACGGAGTCCCGGAGCAGCTTCGCCTGCTCTTCCTTGACGAGCGCGGGAGGCAGCTCGTCGCGCATTGACTGCTGCAGCTCGGTCTGGCGCTGCTGCCATGCGCGACGCACCTGTTCGGCGGAAATACTTTCGCCGTTCACCTTCGCGGCGGCCACGTTCGACGATGACTCGAACTGGATACCCCAGAAAACGAACACGACGGCGATGGCGCCGAGGAACACGGCCGCGAACCACCCGGTGATCTTGTCTCGAATCTGCTGCAGCATGGTCGGAAAAGGGATAGTGATTGGTGGGTAGGGGATGGCGCGGACCGCTCCGCGACTACAACTCGTTTCGGCGCGCCTTTATACAAGAAAGCCCGCGCTGGCGGGCTCACGTCGACTCAAAAAGGTTGGCGGAGCGGACGGGACTCGAACCCGCGACCCCCGGCGTGACAGGCCGGTATTCTAACCAACTGAACTACCGCTCCGCGTGCTACTGGTGGGTGCTGAGGGGATCGAACCCCCGACCTTCGCCGTGTAAAGGCGACGCTCTCCCAGCTGAGCTAAGCACCCGCGCCCCTGGGGAGCCCCCTAGTTTAGGGCATCTTTCAGGCCCTTGCCAGCCTTGAACGCGGGCGCACGGCTCGCCGGGATGGCGATCGCATCGCCGGTGCGGGGATTTCGGCCGGTCCGGGCCGCGCGGGTCTTCGTGACAAAGCTGCCGAAACCCGACAGTGCCACCGTCTCATTCTTCTTCAGCGCGTCCGTCACGGTGCCGAGCACCGCCTCGACGGCCCGCGCCGCGTCCGACTTGGCGAGCCCTGTGCGCTCGGCCACTGCATCAACGAGGTCATTCTTGTTCACGTTCGATCTCTCCTTTCCATGGGATGACGCGCCTCAGTGCGCGTGCACCTGTTTGCCCTGTTTTCGACCCGGCCGCTTGGGGGCCTTCGCTTCGGCAGCCTCGGCCGCGACCGCTACCGGCTGCGGCATGTTCCTGAGCGCGATCTGCAGCACTTCGTCGATCCACTTCACGGGCTTTATCTCGAGGTTGCCCTTGATGTTCTGCGGGATCTCCGCCAGGTCCTTCACGTTCTCGTCGGGAATCAACACCGTGCGGATGCCGCCGCGATGCGCGGCAAGCAGCTTTTCCTTCAATCCGCCGATCGGCAGGACCTCGCCACGCAACGTGATCTCGCCGGTCATCGCAACGTCGCTGCGGACGGCTATGCGAGTCAGCGCGGACACGAGAGCGGTGCACATGCCGATGCCTGCACTCGGACCGTCCTTCGGTGTCGCACCCTCGGGCACGTGGATGTGGACATCGGCCTTCTGGTAGAACTCGGGCTCGAGCCCTAGCACGCCGGCACGGCTGCGCACGACGGTCATCGCGGCCTGGATCGACTCCTGCATCACCTCGCCGAGCTGCCCGGTGTGCGTGAGCTTGCCCTTGCCGGGCATCACCGCCGCCTCGATCGTCAGCAGTTCGCCGCCGACCTCCGTCCACGCGAGTCCGGTCACCTGCCCGATCTGATCGTTGTCTTCCGCGCGACCGTAGCGGAAACGCTTCACGCCGAGGTACTTCGAAAGGTTCTTCGGCGTCACCGAGACCTGCTTGCGGTCTGTCTCGAGCAGCAGCTCCTTGACCGACTTGCGGCAGATCTTCGAAAGCTCGCGCTCGAGGTTGCGCACGCCCGCCTCGCGCGTGTAGTGGCGGATGATCTCGAGGATCGCCGGGTCACTCACTTTCAGTTCGTCCGCCTTGAGGCCATTGCCCTTGACCTGCTTCGGCAGCAGGTAGCGGCGCGCGATGTTGGCCTTCTCATCTTCGGTGTAGCCAGGCAGCCGGATGACCTCCATGCGATCCAGCAGCGGCGCCGGGATGTTCAGGCTGTTGGCCGTGCAGACGAACATCACCTCCGACAGGTCGAAATCGACTTCGAGGTAGTGGTCGTTGAACGAGGAGTTCTGCTCGGGGTCGAGCACCTCGAGCAGTGCCGAAGACGGGTCGCCGCGGAAGTCCATCGACATCTTGTCGACTTCGTCCAGCAGGAACAGCGGGTTGCGCACCCCCGTCCGCGTCATGTTCTGCACGATCTTGCCGGGCATCGAGCCGATGTAGGTGCGGCGATGACCGCGGATCTCGGCTTCGTCGCGCACGCCGCCGAGCGACATGCGCACGAACTTGCGATTCGTCGCGCGTGCGATCGACTGGCCGAGCGAGGTCTTGCCGACGCCGGGCGGGCCCACCAGGCAGAGGATCGGGCCCTTCAGCTTCTGCACGCGCTGCTGCACGGCGAGGTACTCGACGATCCGCTCCTTGACCTTCTCGAGGCCAAAGTGATCCTCGTTCAGAACCGTCTCGGCGCCGGCCAGGTCGTGCTTGACCTTGGTGCGGCGGCGCCACGGGCACTTCGCCAGCCAGTCGATGTAGTTGCGCACGACGGTGGCTTCGGCCGACATCGGCGACATGAGTTTCAGCTTGGCGAGCTCCGAGTTCGCCTTCTCGCGGGCCTCCTTCGGCATGCCCGCGCGCGCGATCCGCTTCTCGAGCTCGGCGATCTCGTTGGGCGCGTCGTCCATTTCGCCCAGCTCTTTCTGGATCGCCTTCATCTGCTCGTTGAGGTAGTACTCGCGCTGGCTCTTCTCCATCTGCTGCTTGACGCGGCCGCGGATGCGCTTCTC
>Ga0079037_100000844_pt1 | contig 15048 bp, 11 predicted proteins | sample Mud3Dept4metaG_FD_71479 | JGI IMG/M metagenome (GOLD analysis project Ga0079037, IMG submission 71479) | Freshwater wetland microbial communities from Ohio, USA, analyzing the effect of biotic and abiotic controls - Mud 3 Core 4 Depth 4 metaG | ecosystem: Environmental > Aquatic > Freshwater >... | reverse complement strand
ACTGAACGTCCGGCAGGTCGAACCGGGCGGATAACCGGACGGCGGCCTCACCGACCGGCTCCACGACAAAGCTTTCCAGGATCCGGGTGACGCTCGCTTTCCGCCAGGCCGCACACCGCGCGGGCATGCCGTTGCCGACGTCATTGTCCGTGGGGGCCCGCCAGAAGTTGGGCGAAAGGCCGGCGGAGAAGAGCTCAACTCCCTGGAAACGATACGAGGACAGGGAACCCGTGGACTTATCAAAACGGACTTCGAACTCCCGGCCCGCGAGGACGATCTCTTTCTCGGTTTCAGCCTTCCGGAGAGGCGGCAGGCTCTTGCAGTCAGCCGCCGGGACCATCTCATAAAAAGGCAGCCTGAATTGCTCGGCGGCTATTTCGTGGCCTTTCTCCGCCCAGGGCAAATCATCCAGAAGGCGGACGCTGAGGCGGAGCCAGTACTCGGCGCCCGGCTTAATCTTCGGCTTCCCAAAAGGAACCGTAACCACCCGTCTCTCCCGCGCTCCGATGTCCAGTCGGCCCAGGTCTCCCTTTCCGAGCTCGACCCCGTCTTCGGCCACCGACCAGAGGAATTCATACCCCATCAGGTTGGTGAAGAAGAACTTGTTGACGACCTCGACCTTGCCCGCGGCGAGGTCAACGGGCTTGAAGCCGACGTTCTGATAGACCTTCTTGACCTCATGGGCCTTGGGGGTCAGCGCCCGGTCGGAAAACACGATCCCGTCGCAGCAGAAACTCTCCTCCGTGCGGCTGGGATCGAAATCATTGGCGCAGCCGTAATAGAGGCGGCCTCCCGGCAGCTCTTTCTCCATCCCCTGGTCCATCCAATCCCAGATCGAGCCTCCCTGGAGCTGGCGGTGGCTCTCGATCGCGTCCCAGTAGTCCTGGAGGTTGCCCAGCGAATTGCCCATGGCGTGGGCATACTCGCAGAGGATAAGGGGCCGGCTCTGTTTCTGCCGGGCATAGCTCACGAGCTTCTCGATTTTGGCATACATCGGGCAGTAGATATCCGTGTGCGGCCGCAGCTCCGCCCTCTCGTAATGGATGGGCCGGGAGGGGTCGCGGCGACGGATCCATTCGCTCGCCGCCTCGAAGTTCGTGCCGTCGCCGGCCTCGTTCCCCAGGGACCAGATGATGACCGAGGGATGGTTCTTGTCCCTCTCGACCATCCGGATGATACGGTGGAGGTGGGCTTTTTCCCAGTCGGGGCGGTTGGCCAGGGTGACCTCCGGGTCATAGCCCATCCCGTGGGATTCGATGTTGGCTTCATCGATAAGATAGAGGCCGTATTGATCGCAGAGCTCGTACCACTGGGGGTCGTTGGGATAGTGAGAGGTCCGGACGGTGTTGATATTCAGCCGTTTCATGAGCTGGATATCCAGGATCATGGAATCCCGGGTCACGAAGTGAGCGGTTATGGGGTCATGCTCGTGCCGGTTGACTCCCTTGATCAGGATCGGCTGACCGTTGAGGAGGAGCTGGCCGTCCTTGACCTCGACCTTGCGGAAGCCGAACTTGGCGCTCTCGATCTCGACGACCTCTCCCCTATCGTTTTTAAGCATGAGGACGACGGTGTAGAGGTTGGGATGCTCGGCCGACCACTTATGCGGGTTGCGAATGTCCGAACTGAGCAGGAAAAGGCTTTCGCCGCCGGGAGCGATGTAGGGACTGGCCTCCCCGGCCAGGTATTGCGCGCCCACGGCCCGGCCATCGGGATCGAGAAGCAAGACCTCGAGGCCGTGGTTTCGTGCGGCTGCCTGACCCGAGTTCCGAACCCAGGCCTTTATGTGGAAACCGGCATCCCGGTAATCGCCGTCCAGATCCGCCTTGATCTCGAAATCCCGGATATGAACGGGAGGCGTCGAGAAGAGATAGACGTTGCGGAAGATCCCGCTCAGGCGCCAGTAGTCCTGGCATTCAAGGTAAGATCCGTCAGACCATTGGTAAACCTCGGCGGCGAGGACGTTCGAGCCGGGCTGGACGAGCCCCGTGATATCAAATTCGGCAGGCGTACGGCTATCCTCGGAGTAGCCGACCCGGACGCCGTTGACCCAGACATAGAAAGCCGACTCCACGCCGTCGAAATGGAGATAAACCCTCCGGCCATGCCAGATCTCCGGCACGGCAAACTCGGTGCGGTAGGAGCCGACAGGATTGCGATCTTTTGGGATGCGGGGCGGATCCGCTGGAAAGGGATACTCTTCATCCAGGAAGATCGGCACATCATATCCCTGAAACTGCCAGTTGCCGGGAACATCGATGTCTTTCCAGCCGGATGTATCATACGGGGGTTTGTAGAAACTTCGAGGGCGATCGGCCGGCTTGGGAACCCAATGAAACTTCCATTTTCCGTTGAGGAGACGAAGATACTCCGAGGCGAGTCGGTCGCCGGCGATCGCTTTCTCAACCGTCGAAAAGGGAACCAGAGTGGCATGGGGGAGCTCGGTATTCCGGCTCACGACGAAGGGGTTCTCCCAGTCGTTAATGTCTGGAGACTCGCCCGACGGAGCTAAAGACAGGGAGACCAGGATAACGACAAGGATAAGAGGAAGGCCTCTCCCCCCGATCCGTCTTCGCTTTTCGGCCGGCGGATTGCTCATGGGCTGCTCCTTATGCCAAGATGCCCCTCCTATATATCGCGACTCTCCCAGCCAATCAAGCCCAGGCTCGCTTCCCACCGGAACCGGAATAATATATACTAATAATATAGGAATTATAGGAAATGGTGAGTCCAATGAGCCACAGACCGCTATGGCCCGCCGCTGCTATCGCCCTCCTAACCAGCTTCACCGTGGTCCAGTGTTCGACCGCCCGCCGGGGGACGGCGACCGGAAGTGACGGCGCGCTTTTGGAAAAGGAGACGGAGATGACAAGGAAGGTTCAGAAGACCGATAAAGGCTGGAAAGACAGCCTGACCGCCGAGCAATACCGGGTTCTGCGCGAGGCCGGGACGGAACGGCCGTTCACCGGAAAATACAACGACCATCAGGAAGCCGGCACCTATGCCTGCGGCGCCTGCGGGTCCCGGCTGTTCGCCTCGGAGACAAAGTATGACCACGGCACGGGCTGGCCCAGCTTCACGGCGCCGGTCGACAAGGGCCGCCTGGAGCTCCGGGAGGACCGTTCGCACGGGATGGTCCGGACGGAGGTCCGCTGCGCCGCCTGCGGATCCCATCTCGGCCATGTCTTCAATGACGGCCCGCCGCCGACGGGCGAGCACTACTGCATCAATTCCGTCGCCCTGGATTTCCTTCAACCCGGACAACCCGAGGAGATGAAAAAGGAAGGGATGGAAACGGCCGTCTTCGCCGCGGGCTGCTTCTGGGGCATAGAGGACAAGTTCAGCCGGATGAAAGGCGTCATGTCCACCCGCGTCGGTTATACCGGAGGTCACACCAAGAACCCGACCTACAAGAAGGTCTGCTCGGACACGACCGGCCACGCCGAATCCGTCGAGGTCGTTTTCGACCCGAAGATCTTGGGCTACGAGGAACTCCTGGAGGCATTTTTCCGCTTCCACGACCCCACCCAGATCAACCGTCAAGGCCCGGACGTGGGGACCCAATACCGGTCGGCCGTATTTTATGTGTCCGAGTCCCAAAAGGAAGCCGCCCTCAGGACGATCGAAGCCCTGAACAGATCCGGCCAATTTGACCGGCCCATCGCCACTCAGGTGCTTTCCGCCTCGGAATTCTACCCGGCCGAGGACTACCACCAGAAATACTACGAAAAACTGCGCTCGGGGAAGTAGTCGTCCGCCGCGGCTTGTCCCGCACTCCGCCACGGTGTAGAATTGAGCCGAGATCCATGCGCATCATCCTGTTCACCGGAAAAGGAGGCGTCGGAAAAACGACCCTCGCCGCCTCGACGGCCCTCCTCTCGGCCCGCCAGGGCTACAAAACCCTGGTCATCTCCACGGACGCCGCCCACAGCCTTTCCGACTCCTTTGAAGTCCCGCTCGGCAACACCCCTCAGAAGATCGCTTCTCGCCTCTTCGGACAGGAGGTCAACGCCCTGGAGCAGATGGAAGCCAAGTGGGGAGACATCAAGAGCTATCTGACGGCTCTCTTCTCCTCCCAGGGAGTGAATTCGATCGAAGCCGAAGAGCTGAGCGTTTTCCCCGGGATGGAGGAGCTCTTCAGCCTCATGGAGATCCGGCGCTACAACACGACCGCCGACTACGATGTGATCATCGTCGACTGCGCGCCGACCGGGGATACGCTCCGGCTCCTCAGCGCCCCCGAAATAACCGGCTGGTACCTGAAGCATATCTTCCCCGTCCAGAGGACGGCGGCCAGGGCCGTCCGGCCCGTGGCCAGCCGCCTCCTCCCCTTCCCCTTTCCCGCAGACAGCGTTTTCGAGGCGCTGAAGAAACTGACCGGCCAGCTCGCCGAGATGAAGGAGATCCTCGAAGACGGGCGGACCACTTCCATCCGCCTTGTCGTCAACCCGGAAAAGATGGTCATCAAGGAGGCCCAGCGGGCCTACACGTTTTTCAGCCTTTTCGGCTACGCCGTCGACCTGGTCATCGTCAACCGCGTCCTTCCGGCGGCGGTAGAAGACCCGCATTTCCTCAAGTGGAAGTCCATCCAGGAAAATTACTTGCAGCTCATCGAGGAGAGCTTTTCGCCGGTCCCCATATTCGTCGCCGAGCTGGCCAACCAGGAGATCGTCGGGCGGGCTTCCCTCGAGAAAATGGGCGAGGCGGTTTATCGCGGGAAGGACCCGGCCGGGCTCTTCTTCGCCCAGAAGCCCCTCCAAATCGAGAAGAAGGACGGCTCGTTCGTCCTTTCGCTTCATCTTCCGTTTGTCGAAAAAGGCGAGCTCGACCTCTTCCAGAAAGGGGAAGAGCTGTTCATCCGGGTGGGCCCCCTGAAAAGGAATATTCTCCTTCCCCGTGTTCTTCTGAGCCACTCCATCCGGGGGGCCAAGTTCGTCGCGGAGAGGCTCCGGATCACCTTCGAGCCCGACCGCAAGGAGGCGTGAATATGGCGGCCGAGAAAATGCGGGAAATCAAGATCGCCGTGCCGGAAGAGCTTTTCAGCCTGTTCCTCCCTCCCCAGGCCCAGGAACACCTGCTCAAAGCCAGAAAGGAAGTGCTCCTAGCCCTCCGTTCGCTTATCGATTCGCGGCTCGAGGCGCTCGAAAAGCGGAGCGCCCGTAAGCCCGAGCCGAAGCGGAAGATCAAGATCGAGTAAACGTCAGAAAAGCAGATTCCGCTTGATTCCCGGACGGCCTTTGGGGCATTATTATACTCGCTTTTCCAGATGACCATGAACGAAACAGCCGCCGCGTCAACCCGCCGCCCCGAAGCCCGGCTCCTGGGGGTCATCCCCAAAAAATGGGTCGAGGGTTTCATCGGCTCCCTGGGCCGACTGTCCGATGTCCTCGTCCGTCTCGACGTCAACCCCAACTTCATCACGTTCCTGGCTTTGCTGGCCGGCCTCGGAGCGGGCGTCCTCTTCGCCTTTAACCGCCCGGCCTGGGCGGTCGTCCTGATCTTTGTCTGCGGCGCCCTGGACGTTGTCGACGGCAAAGTCGCGGTCAAGGCCAAGAAACAGAGCCTCTACGGCGCCATATTCGATTCGACGCTCGACCGCTACTCGGAGTTCTTTATCTATTTCGGCCTGGCCTTTTATTTCCGGGGACGCTGGCCGATGTGGATCCCATATTTCACGTTCCTGGGGTCGACCATGGTCAGCTACACCCGGGCCCGGGCCGAGGGCCTGGGCATCGAATGCAAGGTTGGGTTCATGCAGCGGGCGGAGCGCATGATCCTGCTCGTCCTGGGCAGCCTCATCGGGACGCTCTTCAAGGTCTTCGACCCGGCGATGATCACGGTCCTGGCCGCGATCGCCGTCATCTCCAACATCACCGCCATCGAACGAACTCTCCTCGTGAAAAAGATCGAAAAGCAAAGGAACAGAGACAAGGAGGTCTGAACTCATGAACAAAATCAGAGTGGCCGTCATCGGAGCTGGCAACTGCGCCTGTTCGCTCGTCCAGGGGGTCGAATACTACAAGAACGCCAAGGAAGGCGATTTCATCCCCGGCATCATGCACATCAACCTGGGCGGCTACCATATCCGGGATATCGAGTTCGTGGCCGCCTTCGACATCGACAAGAACAAGGTCGGCAAGGACCTGAGCGAGGCCCTGTTCACCTGGCCCAACAACACCAAGAAATTCGCCGACATCCCCTTCAAGAACGTCAAGGTCCAGCGGGGCATGACCCACGACGGGCTGGGCAGGTACCTCTCCCAGATCATCCAGAAGGCGCCGGGCGCGACCGCCGACATTGTCTCCATCCTCCGGGAGACGAAGACGGACGTCGTGGTCAGCTATCTCCCCGTGGGGAGCGAGGAGGCCACCAAGTGGTACGTCGAGCAGGTCCTCGAGGCCGGCTGCGGCTTCGTCAACTGCATCCCGGTCTTTATCGCCAGCGAGAAATACTGGCAGAAGCGGTTCCAGGACCGCGGCCTCCCGATCATCGGCGACGACATCAAGTCGCAGGTCGGGGCCACCATCCTCCACCGGACTCTGGTCAACCTCTACCTTGACCGCGGGATGCCCATCGACAGGACCTACCAGCTGAACACGGGCGGGAACACGGACTTCCTCAACATGCTGGAGAGGGAAAGGCTGCAATCCAAGAAGATCTCCAAGACCAACGCGGTGACCTCCCAGATCAGGGCCCGCGGCCAGAGCATAGACGCCGACAACATCCACGTCGGTCCGAGCGATTATGTCCCCTGGCAGAAGGACAACAAGCTCTGCTTCCTGCGGATCGAGAGCCGCCACTTCGGCGACATCCCCACCTATCTCGACTGCCGCCTGTCGGTCGAGGATTCCCCCAACTCGGCGGGTGTCGTCATCGACGCCATCCGCTGCGCCAAGCTGGCCTTGAACAACAAGGTTTCGGGCGCGCTGTTCGCTCCGTCGTCCTATTTCATGAAATCTCCCCCCAAGCAGTACACCGACACCGAAGCCCGGGATATGACCGAAAAGTTCATCAATCGGTACGCCCAAAAGGAAGCCAAGCGCCCGGCCCGGAAAAAGGCCGCGCCGAAAAAGAAATAGCCTGCCCCCGTTCCCGGTTTTGAAGTTGTCGAGCGAACCCCGTACGATCCAAGCCTCTTTCTTCAACCGCGTTCTACGATGGCTTCTCTTCGTTCTTTCCCTGGCCGGGGCCGCCCGGGCCCAGGATTCCGCAACCGGTCTGAACGCACTAAGGGCGTCCGCCAGTTTGGAAGCGGGCGTGGAGTCCGCCCAGAGGCGCTACCTCCGGCCCAGTCTCAGGTTCGAGTTCCCATCCCGGTTCGGCCGGGTTATCACCGACCTGGACTTTACCCACCGCACAAACGGCGACCTCGAAGGAGAGGTCGATTTCTGGCTGGGAGCGGGGCTCAGCCGTCCGCTGTCCTCCCGTTCGGATCTGGAGGTCCTCATCAAGCACTTCTGCCGCCATAAAACCTCCCGCGATTATCCCGATGTCCTGGATATCAACGAGGCCCTGGTGCGCTACTGGCACAATGCCGGAACCCTCAGGCTCGGGATAGGCGGCGGAACCTACCTCGGCAAAAGCGATGGTTATGACGGCCTGATGGCCTTGAGCCTTTCCTGGCCGCGGATCCTCCGCTCCGAATTCTCCGCCGCGGCCGAGGTCAAATGGGTCGACTTTAAGGAGGTCCTTTATGAATTCGAGCTCGCCGTCGGGCTGGACTCGAACACCGACCTCGTCGTCCGCTTTACGCGGCACTACGTTTATCCCCCGACGACGTATTTCGGCTTCCGCTTCAACTCAGCCGGCGCGGCGGAGCGCTCCGTCGATCAATTCCGGTTCCGGACCGCGTTCCTTCCCGATGATGAGACCCGGAAGGTCGCGGCAGAGATTGATTTTGGTCTGCATTTTTTCAGGACCTCACGCAGCCAGATCCTCATCACCATGAACAGTGAAATCCCGGTCGAGCGCGGGAAAGCGCTCCTGGGCTCCTTCCGACCGGAAGAGCTCAGGTATAGGGCGGACACAGTCTACGAGAGGCGGGTTGCGCCGGACCTCATCGCCTTCGGATACGGACGGTACGACCTGCGCATGCCGATAGATGCAGCCCAAAGGTTCGATTCGAGCTGGGGCCTGGGCCTTGGGCTCAAGAATCAGACCTACTTCACGAAACTGGAGAGGAACTTCCGGTATGTCCTCTTCGCCGGCCGGAACTACAGCCACGGCCATGACATCGGGGCGGCTGTCGGTTTCAACACGGTGGGGAAGCCGGTAGATATGGGAGGGGACATCCGGATGGAACTCCGGCCCGGCGAATTCCACGCACTCTTTGAGCTTTTCGCGGAAGCCGGGAGAAAGCCCAGGGTCCGGCCGTTTCTGGGTTTCGAGCGGATGGCAGCTGAAACCCAAGGGAAATCATTCACCCGGTTTTTTATCGGGGTAGAGCTCGCGGCCTGGCACTAGGGAACGGGGCGCGGCCTTGCCCGGGCGGCGCCTACTCGACGGTCACGCTCTTGGCCAGGTTCCTGGGCTGGTCGACGTCGGCGCCGCGCTTGGCGGCGATGTGGTAGGCGAAAAGCTGGAGCGGAAGGACGGTCAGGAAGGGGCTCCACAGGGGGGCGCAGGCCGGAACTCGAATCACCTCGTCCGCGTGGCCGGAGATCTCTCCGTCCCCTTCAAAGGCAAGCCCCAGGATATAGCCCGAACGCGCCTTGATCTCGGAGATGTTGCTGAGCATCTTTTCGTAGGCCCTGTCCTTGGGCACGACGGCAAGGGTCGGCATATTCTCGTCTATCAAGGCGATCGGGCCGTGTTTCATCTCGCCGCCCGCATAGCCCTCGGCGTGGAGGTATGAGATCTCCTTGAGCTTGAGGGCCCCCTCCAGGGCCACCGGAAAGCTGACCCAGCGGCCGAGATAGAGAAAATGCGTGAATGCCAGAAACCTCTGGGCCAGGTCTTCCATCCGCCTGGCCTCGGCCAGGACCCTCTCCAGCTTATGAGGCACCCGCAGCAGGTCCTGAATAAGGGGAGCGCGCGTCTCCTCGTCGCTCTTTCCCTTGGTTTGGGCCAAGTAGAGAGCCAGGAGGGCCAGGGCCGCCAGCTGGGCCGAAAAAGTCTTGGTCGCGGCTACGCCGATCTCCGGCCCCGCGTGCGTATAGAGGGCCTTCCCGGCTTCCCGGGGGATGGTCGAATTCACCACATTGGAGATGGCCAGGGTGAGCCCGCCCGCCTTCTGGATCGCCCTTAAAGCGGCCAGCGTATCCGCCGTCTCGCCGGACTGCGAGATGACGACAACGAGCGTCCTGGGGTCGAGGAGAAGGTCATGGTAGCGGTATTCAGAGGCGTATTCGACGGAAACCGGGATCCGGGCCAGGGACTCGATGAAATACTTGCCGGCGAGCCCGGCGTGATAGGATGTCCCGCAGGCGATGATCAGGACCCGGTCGACCGTCTTCGCCATCCGCGGGGTGAGCCCGGATTCCTCGAGATAGACCCATCCCGATCCCTGGGAGATACGGCCTGCGAGCGTGTCCCGGACGACCTGGGGCTGTTCGAAAATCTCCTTGAGCATAAAGTGCTTGAAGCCCTTCTTCTCGATCATCAGGGGATTCCAGGAAAGATGGTCCACCTTCTTGTTCAAGGAATTTCCCTGAAAATCCAAGAACCGGACCCCCTGCCGTTCCAGAACGGCGATCTCGTTGTCCTCCATGAAGACGACGCGGGAGGTGTGCCCGAGGATGGGGTTGATATCGGAGGAGATGAGGTACTCATTGTCGCCGAGCCCGACCACGGCAGGAGGGCCCGTCTTGGCGGCGACAATCTTGTCGGGATCTCGCGTCGACATGGCGGCGACGGCATAGGCGCCCTCGAGCCTGCGGATGGCCGCCCGCACAGCTTCCTCGAGAGAACCCTGGAGATGCTTTTCAATAAGGTGGGCGATGACCTCCGTATCCGTCTCCGTGCGGAAGACATGACCCTCGCGGATGAGCTCTTCTTTGAGCAGGCTGTAGTTTTCGATGATCCCGTTGTGGACGACCACCACCGTCCCGGAGCAATCCCGGTGGGGATGGGCATTCTCCTCGCTCGGCCGGCCGTGGGTGGCCCAGCGGGTATGCCCCAGCCCGCAGTTCCCCTCCAGGGGAGATGCTTTCAGGCTTTCGTCAAGGTCGCGGATCTTCCCCTTGACCCGCCGGACCAGGATTTTGCCGTCGCGGAGGACCGCCACACCCGCGCTGTCGTAGCCCCTGTATTCGAGCCTTTTCAAGCCGTCAAGAAGGATGGGGACCGCGTTCCCGGGCCCCAGGTAGCCGATGATTCCGCACACTATTTCGTCTTCTTCCGCCGCGCCCAGCCCGGCTTTTCGATCTGCCGGCCGCGGGCCACGGCCAGAGCTTCGGGGGAGACGTCCTTGGTGATGACGGAACCCGCGCCGACATAGGCGCGCCGCCCGACCCTGACCGGCGCGATGAGCTCGCTGCCCGAGCCGATAAAGGCCCCGTCCTCGATCACGGTTTGTGATTTTTTGATCCCGTCATAGTTGCATGTTATGGTGCCCGCCCCGATATTGACGCCTTCTCCGACGACCGAGTCCCCCAGGTAGGAAAGGTGTCCGGCCTTGGATCCCCTGCCGAAAACCGTATTCTTCATCTCGACGAAATTCCCCACCTTGGCCTTCGACCGCACCAACGTGTTCGGACGGAGGTGGGCGAACGGGCCGACCTGGGCGTCGTCCTCGACGCGGCTCCGTTCGAGCATCGTCGAACTGAGCACCCTGACCCTGTCGCCGAGATGGGCGTCGACGAGATGGACAAACGGATAGATCCGGCACTGCTCGCCGATCCGGGTCTCCCCCTCGATCACGACGGACGGATAGATAACGGTTCCCCGGCCGATCCGGACGTCGAGATCCACCCAGGTCGTCGCCGGGTCGAGCACGATAACTCCCCGGGATTCAAGCTGGGCGATCTTTCTCCGCCGGAGAATGGCGACCGCCTGAGACATGTCCTCGGGAGTATTCACGGCCAGGGCTTCCTCGGGACTCCCAATCCGGTAGCGGCCGATCTTCTTGCCCGAACCGGCCATGAGCCGGATGATGTCCGCCGCCCCGCTCCGCGGCTTTTTGGAGCGCCGGAGCCTGTTTCCGACCTCGATCAGGTCCCGAGCCTTGGCGGCCAGAAGATGCGTTCCCGAAGACCCTTCGGCCGCGGTCAGGCTGTTCCTTTCTTTCCGATGGACCTGGAGCATCGCCCGGAGCGTCCGCGGGCTGAGCAGGGAGAGACGGGCGTCGAAGACGAGAACGTCGCTGGATGGACTCCTGGACAGCCATTTCATGGCCTCCTCTTCATCTCCGGCGCCGAAGACAAGGATTTTCCTTGGTTTGAGGCTTTGCGCCGCCTCGGCTGTCAGCTCCAGGATGGACTTGCCCAACAGACGCTGACCCAGGGGAAGAGGGGGCTCTTCGGCTTCTGCTTCCTGGCCCAAGAGCAAGACAAGCGCGGGCCGGTTCGGCTTCATGTCAGGCGGGTGATCAGCTTAAATTTTTTATCGTCCCAAATGGGTTCAAAGTCGATCTCGTTCTGGGCCAGGATTCGGTAAACCTTATCTCTCTGGAAGGCCTTTTTCAGACACTCCATGGCGTCATCCGCTTTTCCCATCAGCATATGGGCGTCGGCCATGAGATAGTAAACCCGGCCCTCGTCGGCCTTCATCTCCAGGGCCTTTTCCAGGAGTTTCAGGGCTTCCTCATGGGCTCCGGAATTGATCTTGGAGATGCTGTGGGTGACATAATCATCGACGGTCTTCGGGGGGGCCGCCTCTTTTTTGCCCCGTTCCAGGGTCATCTGAAGATAGATCTTGGCCCTGTCCAAGAACTCCTTCTCCGTGTCGTACTTCTCGATAAATACCTTCAGCAGCTCCTGGGCTCTGTCGTACTTCCCTTTATGGAATTCCTTCATGGCTTCGCTGAATGCGGCCAGGGCTTTTTCGTAGGCGTCTTTCTTGGTTTTGTCTTCCTTCACGTGATCTCCTGAGTGGGGCGATTATCAACCGCCCCATTTTAACCCAGCGCGTCGCTTTTGACAAGGAACGCCGCCTCATCCCTGAAGAAAGCGGGGGAAGGCGTCCTTGTCGAAGGCCCAGAAATCGGGATGGTCGAGGAGAAAGAGGACGGCCTGGTGATGAAGGCGATGGCCCGCCCGTTCGGCCCGGAAATGGCCGAGCAGAGGGTGTCCGAGGAGCGCCAGGTCGCCGATGAGGTCCAGGACCTTATGGCGGACGAATTCGTCCCTGAAGCGAAGCTTGCCGCTGATGACTCTCTCTTCATCCAGCACGATAGCATTGTCCAGGCTTCCCCCAAGAGCCAGGCCGCGCTTTTGCAGTTCGGCCGCATCCTTGAGGAACCCGAACGTGCGGGCGGGTGCGATCTCCTCGCGGAATAGCGTTCGGGTCAGGGCGACGGAGATGTCCTGCCGGCCGATGAGGGGATGGGAGAAATCGATGGCGTAGGTTACGCGGAAATCAGGGTCCGGAGAGAAAGAGAGGCGGGCTCCCTTCTCGTCGAGAGTGTGCGGCTTGAGAATCCTGACGGACTCGACGGCCTGGGAGACCGGCCGCAAGCCCGCCTTCAAGATTTCCTCAATCAAGGGGGCCGCGCTCCCGTCCATGATGGGGATTTCCTCCCCTTGGAGCTCGATTTCCAAACTGGCAAGCCCGAGGATATGAAGCACCGCCAGCAGATGCTCGAGGGTCTGGATGCGGCCGGAGTCGAAGAGGAGGCAGGTGCAGTTCAGGGACTCCGTCTTACGGGGGTCAATCTCCACTTCCCGGCCTCCCAGGTCCATTCTCCGGAAAAAGATTTTCCCCTTCGAGGAGGGCTTGAGGGTCAAGCCGACTTTCTTTCCCGTATGAATCCCGACTCCGGCAAAGGAAACGGGCCTCAGGATCGTCTGTTTCCGGATCATCCCAAACAGTATACCCGAAGTGGGGACGTTCCCCAAGGGGATGCGCCTCTTGGTGGGCGGGCATCCGTATGGTAATATATCCTCCATGAAGACGGAGCTCGAAGAGGTCCTCGAAAAGGTCTCCCGCGGGCAGATATCCCCGGCCGATGCCTTCCAAAAGCTCAAGGATTATCCCTACCAGAACCTCGGATTCGCCAAAGTCGACCACCACCGGGAAGTGAGAAAAGGCTTCCCCGAGGTTATCTACGGCCAGGGAAAGACGGACTCCCAGATCATCGAGATCGCCCGGCAGATCTCGAAAAGGGGAAATAGCCTCCTCATCACCAGGGCTTCGCTCCAAGTCTATCAAAAGGTCAAGCGGAAGATCCCCGGCTGCCTCTACAATCCGTTGGGTATGACGATCTGCCTGAAAAAGAAGCGGCCGGCGCCCGGGAAGGGCCGGATCGTCATCATCACGGCCGGGACGTCCGACATCCCCGTGGCCGAGGAAGCGTTCGTGACCTGCGAGATGCTCGGCAACGAAGCCGAGCGGATCTACGATGTCGGCGTGGCGGGCATCCATCGGCTGATCGGGGAAATGGACAAGATCAAGAAAGCGCGCCTGATCATCGCCGTGGCCGGCATGGAGGGCGCCCTCCCGAGCGTCGTGGCCGGGCTGGTCAAGGTCCCGGTCATCGCCGTCCCCACGAGCGTCGGCTACGGCGCGAGCTTTCAAGGATTGTCGGCCCTCCTCGCCATGCTCAACTCCTGCCCCGGCGGGGTGGCCGTCATGAATATCGATAACGGATTCGGGGCCGGGTACCTGGCCAGCCTGATCAATCACCTCTGATAAAAACCTTATGGAAATCATCGACCAGCTTCGGCAGGCCGCGGATATCGTGGACATCGCCTCACAATACACAACCCTGAAAAGACGCGGACGGAAACATGTCGGCCTCTGCCCGTTTCATGCGGAAAAAGACCCCTCCTTCACGGTGGACTCAGAGAAGCAGCTTTTCCACTGCTTCGGCTGCGGCGTCGGCGGAGACGTCTTCACCCTGGTCATGGAGAAGGAAAACCTCACCTTCCCCGAAGTCTTGAACTACCTGGCCGAGAAATATCACATTCCCCTGCCCCAAAAAAGCAAACTCTCGCCCGAGCTCCAGAAGCTCGAGGAGAGAGTGTACAAGGCGAACGAGGAAGCCCTGGCCTTTTTCCGGAGATGCCTCTTTCAGAAAGGGGAGGGGGAAACCGCCCTCGCCTACCTGAAGAAAAGAGGCCTTTCCGGCGAGACCATCGAGGCCCTCAAGGTGGGTTATGCCCCGAATTCCTGGAACGCCCTTCTGACCTATTTCCAGGGGAGGCGGGCGGAGCCCGCGCTCCTCGAAAAGGCCGGGCTCGTCCTGCCCGGTCAGAGGAAGCCCGAGTACTATGACCGCTTCCGCGGCCGCGTCATCTTCCCCATCTTCAGCCTGACCGGCAAGGTCGTCGCCTTCGGGGGCCGGACGATCGCCGACGCCGACCCTAAGTATCTCAATTCGCCGGATACGCCCGTTTATTCCAAGGGCAAGCTCCTCTACGGCCTGAACTGGACCAAGGAGGCTGTCCGGGAAGCCGGAGAGCTCATCCTGGTCGAAGGCTACACCGACTTCGCTTCTCTCTACCAAGCGGGAATCCGGAATGTTGCCGCCTCGCTGGGGACCGCGCTCACGCCCTACCAGGTGGATATCGCCCGTCGGGCCACGGGCCCCGAATCCGCCCGGATCATCATCAACTACGACGGGGATTCGGCCGGAAGGAACGCCGCTTTCCGGGCCGTGCCTCTGTGCTTCGAAAAGGCCGTCCAAACCCAGGTCCTCGTCCTGCCGGAAAACCTGGACCCGGACGCCTTCATCCGGAAATACGGTCCCAAGGCTTATCTCGACATAGCCGGGAAAAGCGTGTCCGGGCTCAAGTTCCTGGTCGACATGAACCTCAGGACGGGCAAAATGAGCGTTCCCGAGGAAAAATCCAGGATCGTCAAAAGCATTGTCGCCGAGCTGGACAAGATCCCGGACTCGATCGTCCGGAGCGAATACCTGCGGCAGACGGGCGAGTACCTGGGTGTCGA
>Ga0079037_100000843_pt1 | contig 15052 bp, 12 predicted proteins | sample Mud3Dept4metaG_FD_71479 | JGI IMG/M metagenome (GOLD analysis project Ga0079037, IMG submission 71479) | Freshwater wetland microbial communities from Ohio, USA, analyzing the effect of biotic and abiotic controls - Mud 3 Core 4 Depth 4 metaG | ecosystem: Environmental > Aquatic > Freshwater >... | reverse complement strand
GTGGAGCACGCGCTGCTGATGATCGGCGTCTACGAGCTGATGCACTGCCTGGACATCCCCTACCGCGTGGCCATCAACGAGGCCGTCGAACTGGCGAAGACCTTCGGCGGCACCGACGGCCACAAATATGTCAACGGCGTGCTCGACAAGTGCGCCGCCGAACTGCGCCCGGCCGAGGCGCGGCCGGCGCGCGGCTGAGCGCCTTCGCGGCCTCATTTCACTCCCGCATGATCCGCACCTCGCGCCGGCTCGAGCTGATCGAGCCCTTCTACGTCATGGAGTGCGCCAAGGCCGCCGAGGCCGTCGCGCGCAGTCCCGAGTGCGACCCGGCGCTCGGCGGCGAGCCGATGGTGTTCCTGAATATCGGCGAACCCGATTTCACCGCCGCGCCGCTGGTGCAGCAGGCGGGCGTGCGCTGCCTGCAGGACGGCCGCACGCAGTACACGCAGGCGACGGGGCTGCCGGAACTGCGCGAACGCATCGCCGGCTGGTACGGCAGCCGCTTCGACATCGATGTGGATCCGGCGCGCATCGTCGTCACCGCGGGGGCGTCGGCGGCGCTGCAGCTGGCCTGCCTGGCCCTGTTCGAGCCCGGCGACGAGGTGCTGATGCCCGACCCCAGCTACCCCTGCAACCGGCACTTCGTCGCCGCCGTCGGCGCCACGCCACGGCTGCTGCCGGCGTCGGCGGCGGCGCGTTTCCAGCTCGACGCCGCTTCCGTCGCCGCGCACTGGACGCCGGCCACGCGCGGCGTGCTGCTGGCCTCGCCGAGCAATCCCACCGGGACGTCGATCGCGCGCCAGGAGATGGCCGCCATCGTGCAGGCGGTGCGCGCCCGCGGCGGCGTCGCGCTCGTCGACGAGATCTATCTCGGCCTGAGCTACGACGACGCCTACGGCCACAGCGCGCTGGTGCTGGGCGAGGACATCGTCTCCATCAACAGCTTCAGCAAATATTTCGGCATGACCGGCTGGCGCCTGGGCTGGATGGTGCTGCCGCCCGAACTGGTGGGCGCGGTGGAGCGGCTGGCACAGAACCTCTACATCTGCCCGAGCACGCTGGCCCAGCGCGCCGCACTGGCCTGTTTCGAGCCCGGCTCGATGGCCGAATACGAGCGCCGCCGCGCCGAATTCCGCCGCCGCCGCGACTTCATCGTGCCGGCGCTGCAGGGTCTGGGGCTGCCGGTGCCGGTGACGCCCGACGGCGCCTTCTACGCCTGGGCCGACTGCTCGGCATTTGCGGCGTCGAGCTGGGACTTCTGCGACGACATGATGCGCCGCGCCCACGTGGCGCTGACGCCGGGGCGCGATTTCGGCCCGGCGCTGGCCGACCGCTACCTGCGCCTGTCGTTCGCCAGCGCGATGCCGAAACTCCAGGCCGCGGTGGCCCAGCTCGGGCGCGTGCTGGGAAACGGCATATGACCACCACCATGGACGGTGGCGTCGGGTCCCCGTTCCGCCATACGCTGCGCGTCTACTGGGAAGACACCGACGCCGGCGGCGTGGTCTTCTACGCCAACTACCTCAAATTCTTCGAGCGCGCGCGCACCGAGTGGCTGCGCGCGCTGGGTTTCGGCCAGCAGGCGCTGCGCGAGCGCACCGGCGCCATCTTCGTCGTCACCGACACGAAGGTCCGCTACCGTGCGCCGGCGCGGCTGGACGACCTGCTGGACATCACGGTCGAACTGCGCGCCGGCGGCCGCGCCTCGATGAATATCGCCCAGCAGGCCTGGCGCGGCAGCGCGCTGCTCGCCGAAGGCGACATCCGCATCGGCTGCGTCGACGAAGGAACCTTCAGGCCGCGCCGCATTCCCAACGAACTTCTCGACACCCTGGCATGACACAAGACCTGTCGATCACCGCCCTCGTCCTGCAGGCCAGCCTGGTCGTGCAGCTGGTGATGGCGGGGCTGATGATCACCTCGCTGGTGAGCTGGACGGTGATCTTCGGCAAGGTCTTCGGCCTGCGCCGCGTGCGCAACAGCAACGACGCCTTCGAACGCGACTTCTGGTCGGGCCGCAGCCTCACCGACCTCAACCAGGCGGTGCTGCACAAGCCCGTGACGGCGCCGATGGAGCGCATCTTCGCCAGCGGCATGCGCGAATTCCTGAAGCTGCGCGAAAGGCAGATGGACGCCGGCGCGCAGCTCGACGCCGCACGCCGTGCCATGCGCGCCAGCTTCCAGCGCGAGCTCGACGTCGTCGAGAGCCACCTCAGCTTCCTGGCCAGCGTCGGTTCGGTCAGTCCCTATGTCGGCCTGTTCGGCACCGTGTGGGGCATCATGCACGCCTTCGTCGGCCTGTCCAACCTGCAGCAGGTGACGCTGGCCACGGTGGCGCCGGGCATCGCCGAGGCGCTGGTGGCCACCGCCATCGGCCTCTTCGCGGCGATCCCGGCGGTGGTGGCCTACAACCGCTTCGCGCGCGACATCGACCGCATCGCGATCCAGCTCGAGACCTTCATCGAGGAGTTCAGCAACATCCTGCAGCGCAATGCCGGGCAGGTGACCGTGGCGACCCCGGTGATGGGTTCGGGAGTCCGCTGATGTTGAACCCCCACGCTTGCAGCTGCGCTGCTTCGCGGCCCCCCGAGGGGGCGCTCGCCCACCTTGGGCCGGCCCGGCGGAGGGCCTGATGCCGCACGTCGCGATGCGCGGCACGCGCGGCCGCCGCTCGATGAACGAGATCAACATGGTCCCGTTCATCGACGTCATGCTGGTGCTGCTGATCATCTTCATGGTCACCGCACCGCTCATCACCACCGGCGTCGTCGACCTGCCGTCGGTGGGCCAGAGCCAGCAGCGGCCGGCGCACGTGATCGAGGTCATCGTCGGCAGCGACGACAAGCTGCGCCTGCGCATCGACCAGCAGGAACCCGCCAGCGTGGTGCTGGCGCAGCTGGCCACGCGCGTGCGCGAGCGGCAGGGTGGCAACGCCGAAGTGCCGGTGGTCATCAGCGCCGACCGCAACGTGCGCTACGACAGCGTGGTGCGCGTGATGGACACGCTGCAGCGCGCCGGCGTGCGGCGCGTCGGGCTGTCGGTCAAGCAAGGCGGTGGCTGAACGGTGAACGCCGCTGCCGCCCTGCCCCGCGATGCCCTGCTGCCGCGCTCGCCCGGCGGCAATGGGCCCGGTGCGGTGCTGGCGCTGCTGGCGCATGCCGGCCTGCTGGTCGCGCTGACGACGGCGGTGGACTGGCGCACGCGCACGCCCGACGTGGTGAGCGCCGAGCTGTGGGCGAGCGTGCCGCAGGTGGCTGCACCACGCGCCGAGACGGCACCGGCACCACCGCCCGCGCCGGCACCGCAGCCCGCGCCGTCGCCGGCCCCCCCACCGCCGCCACCGGCTCCGGCTCCGCGGGCCGAAGCGCCGCCGCCCGAACCCGACATCGCCATCGAGCGCGCGGCGCGCCGCAAGGCCGAAGCCGAGGCCGAGGCGCGGAAGGCCGCCGAAGCGAAGAAGGCCGCCGAAGCCGAACGCCGCCGCGCCGAGGCCGAACGCGCCAAGGCCGAGGAGCAGCGACGCCAGGCCGAGGCCGAAGCGCGCAAGAAGGCCGAGGACGACAAGCGGCGGGCCGCCGCGGCCGAGAAGCAACGCGCAGAAGACGCCGCGCGCAAGGCCGAGGACGAACGCCTGGCACGCCAGCGCGAGGAAAATCTCAAGCGCATGATCGGCCAGGCCGGTGGCGCCACCAGCGGCAGCGGCGGCACCGGCAGCGCGGTACAGTCCGCCGCGCCGTCGGCCAGCTACGCCGGCCTCGTCTCGGCGCGCATCCGGCCGAATATCGTCTACACGGGCACGCTGTCGGACAACCCGGCCGCCGAGGTCGAGGTGCGCACGGCGCCCGGCGGCACCATCCTCTCGCGCCGCCTCGTCAAGAGCAGCGGCCACAAGGACTGGGACGACGCCGTGCTGCGCGCCATCGACCGCACGCCCTCGCTGCCGCGCGACAGCGACGGCCGCGTGCCGCCGACGCTGATCATCGCCTTCAGGCCGAACGAGTAGCCTCGTCCGGTCCCGGCCCGGCCTCCTCCGGCAGGCGGTAGCGCGCGACGAAGCCGCGGTCGATGCGATCCTTCCACCACCACACCCAGCGCCCCTGCGCCGACCAGCCGCCCCAGGCGGCGATGGCGCGCTGGTCGCCGCAGGAGATGAGGTTGAGCGTGCGCCGCTGCGGCCGGTGCCGCTGCAGCTCGCCGCCGCCGACGAAGCGGCGCAGGTTCAGCGCCAGCGGCGGCCCGGCGCGCACGGCGTAGACGCCGCTCCTGGCATGGGGGCTGTCCTCGCGCGTGGCGACGTCGCCGACGGCGAACACCTCGGCGTGCGAGCGGCTCTGCAGCGTGGCCCCGGTGAGCACGAAGCCCCGTTCGTCGAGCGCCAGGCCGCTGCCTCGCAACCAGTCCGGCGCCTCGGCGCCGGTGGCGATGACGGGCGCGTCGCAGGCCAGCCGCGCGCCGCTGCCCAGCACGACGGCGCCCGCCTCCAGCGCCGTGCAGGTATCGCGCAAGACGGTGATGCTGCGCGCCGCCAGCAGGCCTTGGGCGCGGCGGATCACGCCGCCGGCATATCCTGCCAGCGGCTCCGGCCCCCCGGTGACGAGCGCGATGCGGGCGCGCTCGGCGCCGCCGACGGCCAGCCGGTGCTGCAACGCCAGCGCCAGCTCGACGCCGGCGGCCCCGCCACCGACGACGACGACGTCGAGCACCTGCCGCGCCGCCAGGGCCAGCAGCCGGTCGAGCAGCAGCAGGAAGTGCTCGATCGGGCGCACGAAGAGGCCGTATTCATGCGCCCCGGGCAGGCGGTGGCGGTCCATCGCCGCGCCGGTGTCGATCGACAGCACGTCGTAATCGGCCCTGCGGCCATCGGCCAGGTGCACGCAGCGCGCGGCGGTGTCCAGCCCGGCCGCGGCGCCCTCGACCCAGGCCACGCGCGCCGCGGCCGCCAGCGGCGGCAGCGGGATCGCGCACTGCGCCGCGGTGTAATGCCCGGCCACCAGTCCCGGCACCATGCCGGAATAGATCTGGCGCGCGTAGGGCGTGACCAGCATCACCTCGGCGCCGGCGAGCGGTTCGTGCGCCAGCGCCTGCAGCACGTGCACATGGGCGTGGCCACCGCCGAGCAGGACGAGGCGCTTCACGCTGCGCAACCCGGCGCCGCGACACGCGCCATCGTGGCCAGCCGCCGCTCAGCCACGGCGCCAGGCATGGAACCTCTCGACCCAGCGCAGCAGCGCCAGCGGCTGGTGGGCGCGCTTCCAGTTGCCGGCGGCGTATTTGTTGGCCTCGGCCAGCGTGGGGTAGACGTGGATGGTGCCGAGGATCTTGTTCAAGCCCAGGCCATGCTTCATGGCGAGCACGAATTCGGCCAGCAGCTCGCCGGCATGCGCGCCGACGATGGTCACGCCCAGGATGCGGTCCCTGCCCGGCTCGGTGAGCACCTTGACCCAGCCCTGCGCGGCGCTGTCGGCGATGGCGCGGTCGAGCTCGTCGATGCCGTAACGCGTGACCTCGCAGGCGATGCCCTTCTCGCGCGCGTCCTGCTCGTTGAGGCCGACACGCGCCACCTCGGGGTCGATGAAGGTGCACCACGGGATCACCGCATCGTCGACCTTGAATTGCCTCAGCCCGCCGAACAGGCCGTTGACCGCCGCATACCAGGCCTGGTGCGACGCCGTGTGCGTGAACTGCCAGGGCCCGGCGACGTCGCCCGCGGCGAGGATGTTGGGATAGATCGTGCGCAGGTACTCGTCCGTCTGCACCGTGCGCTGCACCGGGATGCCCAGTTCCTCCAGCCCGTAGCCCTCGAGGCGCGCGACGCGACCGACGGCGCACAGCAGCACGTCGAAGGCGATGCGCTGCTCCTGCCCGTCCGCGGCAGCGACGATGAACCTGTCTTCGCCCACCTTCTCGCAGCGCAGCGCCCGGTGGCCGGTGAGGACGGCCACGCCGTCGGCCGCGAGCGCGGCTTGCGCAAAGGCGGAGACGTCCTCATCCTCGCGCAGCATGAGGCGCGGCGCCATCTCGAGCAGCGTCACCTGCGAGCCCAGGCGCGCGAAGGCCTGCGCCAGCTCGCAGCCGATCGGCCCGCCGCCCAGCACGACCAGCCGCCGCGGCAGTTCACGCAGGCCCCACAGCGTGTCGCTGGTGAGGCAGCCGACCTCGTCGATGCCGGGCAGCGGCGGCACGACGGGCCGGGCGCCGGTGGCGATGACGATGCAGCGCGTGGACAGCTGCTGGCGGCTGCCGTCCGCCTTCGTGATCTCCACGTGCCAGGGATCGACGATCCTCGCGCGGCCGATCTGCACGTCGACCCCCAGGCCGGTGTAGCGCTCGACCGAGTCGTGCGGTTCGATCGCGCGCACGATGGCGGCGACCCGCTCCATGACCTGCGCGAAGTCGAGCGTGACCTCGGCGTGCGCGATGCCGTAGTCGGCGCTGTGGCGCATCTGGCGCGCCAGCGTTGCGGTACGGATGAGCGCCTTGCTCGGCACGCAGCCGGTGTTCAGGCAGTCGCCGCCCATCCTGTGGCTCTCGACCAGCGTCACGCTGGCCTTCACCGCGGCCGCGATGTAGGCCGTGACCAGCCCCGCAGCGCCGGCGCCGATGACGACCATATTGCGGTCGTAGCGGCCGGGCCGACGGTCGGCCCAGCGGGCGTAGACCCGCCGCGACCTGACGGCAGCGACGATCTTCTTCGCGATCAGCGGAAACAGGCCCAGCAGCAGGAACGAGACGACGAGTCCCGGCGACAGGATGCCCTGCAGCGAGTCGATGCGCGCCAGCTGCGTGCCGGCGTTGACATAGACGAGCGTGCCGGCGAGCATGCCGAGCTGGCTGACCCAGTAGAAGGTGGTCGCCTTCATCCTCGTCAAGCCCATCAGCAGGTTGATGACGAAGAACGGGAACACCGGCACCAGCCGCAGCGTGAACAGGTACAGCGCGCCTTCGCGTTCGATGCCCTTGTCGACGTCGGCCAGCCGGGCGCCGAAACGCGCCTGCACGGCGTCGCGCAGCACGTAGCGCGCCACCAGCATGGCCAGCGTGGCGCCGATGCTGGACGCGAAGGACACCACGACCGTGCCCACGACGAGGCCGAAGACGGCGCCGCCGAGCAGCGTCATGATCGCCGCGCCCGGCAGCGACAGCGCCGTGACCGCGACGTAGATCGCGAGGTAGCCGCCGAGCACGGCCGCCGGGTACTCGGCGTACAGCGCGACGAACCGGTCCTGCGTGCCCTTCACGTAGTCGAGGCTGAAGTAGCGACCGAGGTCGAAGCCGAAGAACGCCGCCACCAGCAGCGCCAGCAGCAACAGCAGTGCGATCTTTCGTGGCGTCACCCGGATTCCCTTCTGCAAGACTCCGAGTCGCTGGAGCCGCCCCCGGCGTCACGGCCGCAGCGCACGCCAGCCGCGGACGATACGCGTGATCGCAGCCCGCCCGCGATGCATGGCGAATGCGCGCCGCCGGAGCTCGCTGCGGCAGCGCGGCGACGGCACCTGGTCGGCGCCACCCGGTGGCAGCAGCGGCTCAGGACTCGGCACCGCCGGCGGCGCGCAGGTCGACGCCGGTGATGGCGGCCGTGGCCAGCGCGATCCGCACGCCGTCGACCAGCGTGGCCAGCGGCAGGCTCGGCGGCGTCGGTGGCGTGGGCTGCGCCGCCGCCTGCTCGGGCAGCAGCGGCAGGTGCATGAAGCCGGCGCGCACATCGCGCCGCCGTCGCAGCGCGTGCATCAGGCCGTAGAAGACATGGTTGCAGACAAAGGTGCCGGCGGTCTGCGACACCGAGGCCGGCAGTCCCGCGGCGCGCAGCGCCGCGACGATGGCCTTGATCGGCAGCGTGCTGAAGTGGGCCGCCGGCGCCCCGGGCACCACCGGCGTATCGATGGGCCGGCGGCCGGCGTTGTCGGCGATGCGGGCATCGTCGACATTGATCGCCACGCGCTCGGGCGAGAAATCGCTGCGGCCGCCGGCCTGGCCGAGCGCGAGCACGAGGCCGGGGCGGCGGCGTGCCAGTTCCGCGCCGAGGACCTGCAGCGCGTCGCCAAAGACACAGGGCAGGCACAGCGCGTGCACGCGCCGGCCGGCGATGGTCTCGCCGTGCAGCGCATCGGCGACCTGCCACGAAGGATTGACCGACTCGCCGCCGAAGGGTTCGAAGCCGGTGAGCAGGATCGTGGCGCGGGTCATGCGGACCATTGTGCCGGCACGAACCGGCTCAGCCGGGCGGCGCCCCCCAGCCGCCGCCACCCGGCGTCTCGATCACGAAGAGGTCGCCCGGTTCCATCGCCGCCGAACCGATGTGGCCCAGCCGTTCGACGCGGCCGTCGCGGCGCTCGATGCGGTTGACGCCCGGTGCGCCGGCCGCGCCGCCGTCCATGCCGAAGGCCGGCACGAGGCGGCCGTTGCTGAGGATCGACGCCGTCATGCGCTCGAGGAAGCGCACGCGCCGCACGCCGCCGTCGCCGCCGCGCCAGCGCCCGGCACCGCCGGAGCCGGTGCGGATCTCGTAGCTCTCCAGCCGCACCGGGAAGCGGAATTCGAGCACCTCGGGGTCGGTCAGCCGCGAATTGGTCATGTGCGTCTGCACGACGGCCGTGCCGTCGAAGCCGGGGCCGGCACCCGAGCCGCCGCTGATCGTCTCGTAGTACTGGTGCGTCTCGTTGCCGAAGGTGAAATTGTTCATCGTGCTCGGACCCGACGCCATCACGCCCAGCGCACCCAGCAGCGCGTTGGTCACGCACTGCGAGGTCTCGACGTTGCCGGCCACCACCGCCGCCGGCGGCCGCGGGTTGAGCATGCAGCCCTCGGGAACGATCACCCGCAGCGGCTTCAGGCAGCCGGCGTTGAGCGGGATGTCGTCGTCGACCAGGGTGCGGAAGACATACAGCACGGCGGCCATCGTCACCGCCTTGGGGGCGTTGAAATTGTTCGGCAGCTGCGCGCTGGTGCCGGTGAAATCGATCGTCGCCTCGCGGCGGTCGGCGTGCACGGTGACCTTGACCACGATGCGGGCACCGTTGTCGAGCGGCAGCTCGAAGCTGCCGTCCTTCAGCGCGGTGATGACCCGCCGCACCGACTCCTCGGCGTTGTCCTGCACATGCTGCATGTAGGCGGCCACGGTATGGCGGCCGAACTGCGCGACCATCGCGCGCAGTTCCTGCACGCCCTTCTCGTTGGCCGCGATCTGCGCGCGCAGGTCGGCGATCGTCTGCTGCGGGTTGCGCGCCGGGTACGGCCCGCTGCGCAGCTGCTCGTGCAGCGCCGCCTCGCGAAGCTGGCCGTCGCGCACGAGCAGGAAGTTGTCGAACAGCACGCCCTCCTCGTCGATCGTCGTGCTGAAGGGCGGCATCGATCCCGGCGTGCTGCCGCCGATGTCGGCGTGGTGGCCACGGCTGGCGACATAGAACGCCGGCGTCGCAGCGCCGCCCGTGGGGGGCTCCAGGTACACCGGTGTCACCACCGTCACGTCGGGCAGGTGCGTGCCGCCGTGATAGGGATCGTTGAGCACGTAGACGTCGCCCGGCTGCATGCGCGGATTGCGCTCGATCACCGTCTTGATGCTCTCGCTCATCGAGCCCAGGTGCACCGGCATGTGCGGGGCGTTGGCGATCAGCTCGCCGCTGGCGCTGAACAGCGCGCACGAAAAATCCAGCCGCTCCTTGATATTCACCGAGTAGGCGGTGTTCTGCAGCCGCAGGCCCATCTGCTCGGCGATATTCATGAACAGGTTGTTGAACACCTCCAGCATCACCGGGTCGGCGTCGGTGCCGATCGCATGCTGCGTCGCGCGCGGCACGATGCGCTGCAGTTCGATCGGCCCCGCGGCGGTCAGCCTTGCCTGCCAGCCCGGCTCGACGACGGTGGTCGCATTGCGCTCGGCGATGATCGCCGGGCCGTCGATCAGCGATCCGGGCGACAGCGACTCGCGCACGAACAGCCCGGCGGACAGCCACCTGCCGGCGTGCATGCGCACCGTGGCGTCGGGCGCGGGGCGCAACGGCGGCGGCTCGGCGGGCGCAGCGGGGACCGCATGGCGCTCCCCGGCGCCCACCGCCTCGACCGACACCGCCTCGATGACGAGCAGGCGGTCGGGCATCAGGAAGGCGAAGCGCTGGCGATAGCCGGCTTCGAAGTCGCGCCGGATGCCGGCCAGGTCGGTGCACGGCACCACCAGCGCGGTATCGGTGCCCTGGTAGCGCACGTGGACGTGAGGTCGCAATTCGACCTGCGCACGCGGCACACCCTGGCTGGCGAGCTCTTCGCGCGCCGCATCGCCGAGGCCGGCCAGGCGCGCCTCGGCGGCGGCCAGTCCCGCCTCGTCCAGCGGCAGTTCGACCGAGGCCTCGCGCATCGCGATCTGGTCGGCCAGACCCATGCCGTAGGCGCTGAGCACGCCCGCCAGCGGATGGACGAAGACCCGCTGCATGCCCAGCGCATCGGCCACCAGGCAGGCATGCTGGCCACCGGCGCCACCGAAGCACTGCAGCGTGTACTGCGTGACGTCGTAGCCGCGCGCCACCGAGATGCGCTTGATCGCATTGGCCATGTTCTGCACGGCGATCTGCAGGAAGCCCTCGGCCAGGGTCTCCGGCGTCGCGTCGCGGCCGGTCTCCGCGCGCACCTGCGCGGCCAGGGCCACGAAGCGCGCGACGACCCCGTCGCGATCCAGCGCCTGGTCGGCAGTGGCGCCGAAGACCTGCGGGAAGTAGGCCGGCTGGATCTTGCCCAGCATCACGTTGGCGTCGGTCACCGCCAGCGGCCCGCCGCGGCGGTAGCTCGCCGGCCCGGGGTTGGCGCCGGCACTCTCGGGGCCGACGCGCAGCCGTGCGCCGTCGAAGCCGAGCACCGACCCGCCGCCGGCAGCCACGGTGTGGATGCTCATCATCGGCGCGCGCATGCGCACGCCGGCCACCAGCGTCTCGAAGGCGCGCTCGAATTCGCCGGCGTAGTGGCTGACGTCGGTGCTGGTGCCGCCCATGTCGAAGCCGATCACCCTGGCGTGCCCGCCGGCCACGGCGGTGCGCACCATGCCGACGATGCCGCCGGCGGGGCCCGACAGGATGGCGTCCTTGCCCTGGAAGTGGTGCGCCTCGGTGAGGCCGCCGCTGCTCTGCATGAAGAACAGCCGCACACCGGGCATCTGGCCGGCCACCTGGTCGACATAGCGGCGCAGGATCGGGGACAGGTAGGCGTCGACGACCGTCGTGTCGCCGCGCGAGACCAGCTTCATCAGCGGGCTGACCTCGTGCGAGACGCTGACCTGCGGGTAGCCGATGTCGCGCGCGATGGCCGCCGCCGCCTGCTCGTGCGCCGGCCAGCGGTAGCCGTGCATGAAGACGATGGCGCAGGAGCGGATGCCGGCGTCGAAGGCGGCCTGCAATTCGGCGCGCAGCGGCGCCAGCTCCAGCGGCCGCAACACGTCGCCATGCGCGCCGATGCGCTCCCGCGCCTCGACGACGCGCTCGTAGAGCAGTTCGGGCAGCACGATGTGGCGGTCGAACAGCCGCGGCCGCGCCTGGTAGGCGATGCGCAGCGCATCGCGGAAACCCTGCGTGACGACGAGCAGGGTGCGGTCGCCCTTGCGTTCCAGCAGCGCGTTGGTGGCCACCGTGGTGCCCATCTTCACGCACTCGACCTGCTGCGGCGTGATCAGTTCGCCGGCGCCCAGACCCAGCAGCCGGCGGATGCCTTCGACGGCGGCGTCGCGGTACTGCTCGGGGTTCTCGCTCAGCAGCTTGAGGGTGTGCAACTCACCGCCCGGCGCGCGGCCGACGATGTCCGTGAAGGTGCCCCCGCGGTCGATCCAGAATTGCCAGCGTGTGCTCATGGCGTGGTTCCTGTTGTGCCGAGCGGATGACCGCAACGGGCCGAGACCACTCATAACGACGTCGCCGCCCGCGCCGCCTGGTCGTACATGCCCGACATCGTGCGCAGCAGCCGCGCCAGTTCGCCGATGCCGGTGTTGAGCTGCGTGTCGAGGCTGCCCACCAGGCACTTCTCGCGCACCTCGCGGTACTGCTGGACCAGCGATTCGCCCAGCGGCGTCGGGCTATAGAAGACTTCCTTGCCCTGCTTCTCGGCCACCGCCAGGCCGGCGGCGACCAGCTTCTTCAGCGAGTAGGCGACGACGTGGGTGTCCTCGTAGTTGAGCATGAAGCCGATGTCGGCCAGCTTCTTGTTGCGCGCACGGTGGCACAGGTGGTGCACGAGAAGCACGTCGGTGATCGTCAGGTCGGGGCAACCGGCCGCCGCCATGCAGCGCACGGCCCAGCGCGAGAAGGCGTTCCAGGCGACGATGAGGCCGAACTCGAATTCCGACAGCTCCATGCTGCGCGGCGAGACGAGGTGCGACGACGACACGATGCCGGACTGCGGCGCAGCGTCGCGCGCAGCGGCGGCGGCAACGTTCGGGGTGGACTTGCGCGGCATCGGTGTTTTCACCAAAACGTCGAAGATTTGTTGACAATTTATTGGAATACTTTCTAGACTGCAATGCACCTGAGGCAAACCCCGATGCTGCCGGGCACCGCCCGGCGCGCGGCATGCCTCATGCTTGAGTCTTTTCCCGGACCCACCCCACAGGAGTGACGATGAAACTGTCTTCGCTGTTGACCGCTGCCGCCCTGGCCGCCGCCCTTGCGCTTCCCGCCCAGGCCCAGACCAAGTGGGACCTGCCCGCGGCCTACCCAGCGACCAACTTCCACAGCGTGAACCTGCAGCAGTTCGCCGACGACGTCGACAAGGCGACCGGCGGCAAGCTCAAGATCACCGTGCACGCCAACGCCTCGCTGTTCAAGGCACCGGAGATCAAGCGCGCGGTGCAAGGCGGGCAGGCGCAGATCGGCGAAATCCTGCTCGTCAACTTCCAGAACGAGTGGCAGATCTTCGGTGCCGATGGCCTGCCCTTCCTCGCCGACAGCTACGACAGCGCGATGAAGCTCTATGCGGCGCAGAGGCCGCTGCTCGAGAAGAAGCTCGGCGAGCAGGGCATGATGCTGCTGTACGCCGTGCCGTGGCCGCCGCAGGGCATCTATGTGAAGAAGCCGATCAACTCGGGGGCCGACCTGAAGGGCGTGAAGTGGCGCGCCTACAGTCCGGCCACCGCACGCATCGCCGAACTGGTCGGCGCGCAGCCGGTCACGGTGCAGGCATCCGAGCTGAGCCAGGCCATGGCCACCGGCGTCATCGAGAGCTACATGTCCAGCGGCTCCACCGGATTCGACACCAAGACCTACGAGCACATCAAGTACTGGTACGACACCCAGGCCTGGCTGCCGAAGAACGCGGTGATCGTCAACAAGGCCGCCTTCGACGCCCTCGACGCGCCGACCCGGCAGGCACTGCTGAAGGCCGGCGCCGACGCCGAGACCCGGGGCCTGGCGGCGAGCAAGAAGACCAACACCGAGAGCCTGGACAAGCTCAAGGCCAATGGCATGCAGATCGTCGCGCCGCCGCCCCAGCTCACGGCAGACATGCAGAAGGTCGGCGAGACGATGCTCAAGGAATGGCTGGACAAGGCCGGCCCCGAGGGCCAGCAACTGGTGAACGCGTTCAGGCGCTGAGCATGCGCCGCGCCATGGACGCGCTGTACGACGGCGCCGCCTGGCTGGCGGCGCTGTTCATGATCGGACTGTTCGTGATGGTGCTGTTGTCCATCGTCAGCCGCCAGCTGCACTTCCACGTGCCCGGCACCGACGCCTACGCCGGCTACATGATGGCCGCGGCCGGATTCCTGGCGCTGGCGCACACCTTCAAGCGCGGCGAACATATCCGCGTCACGCTGTTGCTGACGGCGCTGAAAGGCACCCCGCGGCGGGCGCTGGAGATCTGGGCGCTGGCTGCGGCCAGCGCCCTGGCATTGCTGTTCGCCGGGTATTCGTGCCGCCTGGCCTGGCAGTCGAAGCTGTTCAACGACATCTCCACCGGCAACGACGCCACGCCGCTGTGGATCCCGCAGCTGGCGATGGCCGCCGGCACGGTGATCCTGGCCATCGCCCTGCTGGACGAACTGGTGCTCGAACTGCGCGGCCGCCGCACCCAACCGGACAGCACCGAGGCGCTGCGCAATGAGTGACCTCGCCATCACGGCGCTGCTCGTCGCGTCGCTGTTCCTGATCCTCGGCAGCGGCGTCTGGATCGGCCTCACGCTGTCGGGCGTGGCCTGGATCGGCATGCAGCTGTTCAGTTCGCGCCCGGCCGGCGACGCGATGGCGGTCACGATCTGGGGTTCGGCATCGAGCTGGACGCTGACCGCGCTGCCGCTGTTCGTGTGGATGGGCGAGATCCTGTTCCGCACGCGGCTCAGCCAGGACATGTTTCGCGGCCTGGCGCCCTGGATGCAGTTGCTGCCCGGGCGGCTGCTGCACGTCAACGTCGCCGGCTGCGCGATCTTTGCGGCCGTCTCCGGCAGCAGCGCCGCCACCTGCGCGACGATCGGCAAGATGAGCCTGCCCGAGCTGAGCAGGCGCGGCTATCCGGACGGCATCTCGGTGGGCTCGCTCGCCGGCGCCGGCACCCTGGGGCTGCTGATCCCGCCATCGATCATCATGATCGTCTACGGCGTCAGCGCCGACGTCTCGATCGCGCAGCTGTTCATCGCCGGCGTTCTGCCAGGCGTCATGCTGGCGCTGCTGTTTTCGGGCTACCTGGTCTTCTGGGCGCTGCAGAATCCGACGCTGGTGCCGCCGGCCGACCGCCAGATGAGCTTCGGCGAGAAGCTGCACGAGTCGCGCCACCTGATCCCGGTCATGCTGCTCATCGCCGCGGTGCTGGGCAGCATCTATTCGGGCCTGGCCACCGCCACCGAGGCGGCGGCGCTGGGCGTGCTGGGCTCGCTGGTGATCTCGGCCCTGCAGGGCACGCTGACCTGGCAGACCTTCACGCAGTCGCTGATGGGCGGCACACGCCTGTACTGCATGATCGCGCTGATCCTCGCCGGCGCGGCGTTCCTGACGCTCAGCATGGGCTATATCGGGCTGCCGCGCCACCTCGCGGAGTGGATCGCCTCGCTGGGCCTGAGCCAGTTCCAGCTGCTGCTGGCACTGATGCTGTTCTA
>Ga0079037_100000842_pt1 | contig 15054 bp, 11 predicted proteins | sample Mud3Dept4metaG_FD_71479 | JGI IMG/M metagenome (GOLD analysis project Ga0079037, IMG submission 71479) | Freshwater wetland microbial communities from Ohio, USA, analyzing the effect of biotic and abiotic controls - Mud 3 Core 4 Depth 4 metaG | ecosystem: Environmental > Aquatic > Freshwater >... | reverse complement strand
TCCAGCAGCACTTCTCGTTCGCCGTTCAAAACTGAAAGATGTCGAAACGAGAGAGGGCTTCATGAACACAATGAAACGAGCGAAGAGCGTATCCCAAGGATTCATCGTCGTTGCGATTCTAGCGGCCTGCGTCGTTGGAGCGGAGAGGAGGACGGATTCAATTTGGGCGGGCCAATCCGGTCAGAAAGACCCGCTCGTCCTCGCTTACGTCGCCAACTCGGGCGTCCTGGTCGGCTCGGGCGCGACCAAGGTCCTGATCGACGCCCTCTTCGACAAGCCGAATCCGGAATACCGGCCCCCTGCACCGGAGGTTCTGGACAAGATGATGAAGGGCGCGCCGCCTTTTGACGGCGTGGACCTGGTGCTTATCACCCACAATCATCCGGATCATTTCGACGCTGCCTTGGGTGTTCGCTATCTGGAAGCCCGTCCCGAGCCCGTCCTCCTGGCCCCCGCAGACGCGGTGGAGGAAATGCGAAAGGCGGCGGCGGATTGGACGAAGATCGACTCCCGTGTCGTTTCGCTCGACCTCAAGGTCGGGGAAAAAGGCATGAAGGACTGGAACCGGATCCCGGTCACGGCCTTTCGCGCCCTCCATAGCGGCGACCTGGAATCCCCCATGAATCTCATGTATCTTGTCGATCTTAACGGCTGGCGTGTCTTCCACGAGGGGGATTCGAACGGGAAGCCCGAGGTCTATCAGGGTTTCGGACTGGGCGGCACTCCGGTTGATTTGGCCCTGGTCCATTTCTGGTTCCCCCTCAAGCCCAACTGCGCCCGGTTCCTTCAGGAGGTCTTCAAGCCGGACCACATTGCCCTGACTCATCTCCCCATCCGGTTGGAAGGCGATGCCCCGGGCAAGATCGAGCAGGTCCGGCAATACTACAAGGATATCTTCCTGCTGCTGCCCGGGATGACGGCTAAAATCATAAGGAAGCGTTTCTTCGGGCAGCCGGCGCCGGGAATGGAGCCGGTGAAGTTCTGGACCGAGGCCCTGACCCCGGAGAATTGCCCCCACGGGCAATTGGCCTTCTTGCCGGACGGGACGGGCGTCTTCTGGTCGGCGATACTCGAGGACGGACCCGAACAGACGATCTTTTGGAGCGCCTTCGACGGGAAGACCTTTTCTCCTCCCGTCGTCGCCCCGTTCGCGGCCGCCTCCGGCAACGGCGGTCCGGCGTTCGCGGCCGACGGGAAACGCCTCTTCTTCAGCGCTGAGCTCCCTGCCGCGGGCGATCCGCCCTCGAAGGCCAGCGCGATCTGCTATGTCGACAAGGCCGCTTCAGGCTGGACGCGGCCTGTCCCGCTTGAATCCACGGTCGATAGCCAGATGACAAAAGGCCAGGTGTCCGTTGCCCGAAGAGGGAATATCTACTTCTCCGGCAGGGTGCTCACCGAAAGGACGCCGGCTATCTTCGTGTGTCGATATGTCGACGGCAGGTACTCCCCTCCGGAGAGGCTCGCCGGTCCTCTCGCGGCTGTGCCGCTTCTGGTCGATCCCTGGGTGGACCCTGATGAAGAATTCCTGCTCGTCTCTTGTCCACCGGAGGAGGGTCCGCCGATGCCCACCGATATCGGCATCAGCTATCGTCAGGCGGATGGATCGTGGGGTCTGCCGGTCAGGCTCGGCGGGGCCGTCAACACCCCGGCCTTCGAGCGCTTCCCCTCGCTTTCGCGGGACGGAAAATACCTCTTCTTCATCCGGTCCTTTGGCCGGCAGTTCGTCGGCGACCAAGCCCATTTCTACTGGGTCGATGCGAGAATCCTTGAGGCGGCCGGACGCTCGCAGGGGCAGCGAGAATCTCAGCCTGGCACCCGAAACGCTCCGAAGATATCATTTGACTCGCTTCAATAGTTTAAATGGGAGGCAGCCCCATGAGCCCATATCCGGATTATGTCGCCCGGTTTTATGATGTCGTCTATCGCAAGGTGCGCGACGCCGCCGATAAGTCGTACTATGTGAACAAACTGGTGTCCTGTCAGGGGACCTCGCTTGAAGTGGGCGTCGGGACCGGCCGGATTTTCCTCGAGGCGCTCGATCGGGGCGCCGATGTCTACGGCACGGATTCGAGCGCGGAAATGCTCGGGGTGCTGCGCCAAAAACTCGAACCTCGCCATCGTCATCGTGTCTTCCAGTCGGACCTCGTGACGATGGAACTCGGGAAACGTTTCCATCTCATCGTCGCCCCGTTTCGTGTCCTCTCGCACATCGTCGACGTCGATGACCAGATCAGGGCGCTCAATCGCGTCCATGACCATCTTACGCCGGGAGGGGTTTTTATCTTCGACCTTTATGTCCCCAACTTGAAGCTGCTTCTCGATGGACTCCTGCCCACTGTCGATTTCGACGGCGATCATGCGCCCGGCCGGCGGCTCAGGCGCACCGCCTCCGCCGCCTCCGATCTCATAACCCAGATCACCTCGGTGACCATGACGTTCGACTGGGACGACGAAGGAGGACACCACAGCCGGGATTGGACTTTTCCCATGCGGATCTTCTTCCGGTATGAGCTGGAGCATCTGATCGCCCGGTCCAAGCTCGAGCTCAAGGCCATTTACGGAGATTTCGAGGAGTCGCCTCTCGACGCCGGCTCAAAGGAATTCCTCATCCACTGTGTTCGCGCATAAAGAGGTACAACTATGACACGGACGATAGGAAAGCGCCTGAAAAAGTCAGGGCTGTGGACTCTGGCCTGCGTCTGGCTTCTCATCGGGACAGCACTTTCCCAAGTCGAGAAAAGCAGCCTGGCTCCGGAAGACGCGAATGAGGCCCGTCTTAATAGGCTCCAGCCGCCCGATAAGGTCATGGACATCATCGGTCTCTCCGCAGGAATGACCATTGCCGAAATCGGGGCCGGCCGGGGTCGGTACGTTGTCCATCTGGCCGACCGTGCGGGTCCGGGCGGCAAGGTCTACGCGGAGGATATCAACGGCGATTTCCTCCGCCATCTCGGAGAGCGTTGCCGCCGCGGTGGTTTCATCAACGTCGAAACGATCCTTGGCGACCTGACCGATCCCAAGCTCCCGCCCGGCGCGCTGGACCTGATATTTGTCATCTCCTCCTACCATCATTTCAGCGATCCCGTCACCCTGATGCGCAACGCCCGTCCCTCCCTGAAGCCGGCCGGCCGGCTGGCCATCGCCGAGTGGGTCACCGGAAAGGATGGTCACGGCGAAGGGACCTCGCCGGAAACGATGACGGCCCAGATGGAGAGCGCCGGCTTCATCCTCGAGCGCATCGACAAATCCTTTGAGGACAACCGGTTGTACATCTACCTTTTCCGCCTCCGCTCCCTTTAACCTTAATGAATAGTGACGCGTGCCCTATTCTAGAGGCCAAGGGCAAATAGAGTATCTCAGTGCCGAAAGGAAGATAGTCATATGAAAAAAGCGATCGGCCCGGTCATATCATCTTTCATTTTTGTCTTTTTCTCCCTCCTGCAGGCAGCCGAAATCCCTCAAGCCGAGGAGGGGATCCCGATCGAGGTCGTCCGTCTGAGCGAGCGGGTCCTTGTCCTCAAAGAAGATGTCATGGGCAACAACGTCACGGCCATCGCCTCGAAGAAGGGCCTCATCGTTGTGGACAACTCGGGCTTCCCCAGCACAGCCAGAAAGATGCGCGGGATCATCGAGCGAGAGTTCAAACGGGCGGATTTCGCGTTCGTCATCAACACCCATTGGCACTGGGACCATGCTTGGGGAAACCAGGCTTTTCCCGAGGCCGTGATCATTGGTCACGCCGACTGTCCGGCGATGATGGACAGGGACCGGGAATATATCGGCATCCGGGTTGAGTCCATGAAGAAGAGGCTTGAGGAACAGACCGCCAGACTCGGCCAGGCCGAGCCCAATTCAGCCGAAGCCCAGAATATCAAGCGCTCCATCCAGCAGGCGGAACGGGATATCCGGGACCATTCGGAGGGTTTCGTCATCACCAAGCCTCAGATCACCTTCAACGACCGGATGACATTGGACCTCGGCGACCTCACCATGAAGATGTCCTTTTTCGGCCGGGCCCACTCAGGCGCGGATATCTTTATCCACATCCCCGAAGAGGGAATTTTGCTCACCGGAGATATCTTTCTCGACCGCCGGTGGCTGCCCCTCTTCGCCGGGGAGCCCGAACTCGACATCCCCAAATGGATCGAAGTCCTTCATGCTGTCCTGGACGGTGAAGACAAACTGTCCCGGGTCATTCCCGGTCATTTGGACCTGTGGACGCCGGAAAAGCTCGACCTGTGGAGGGATTATATCGTCGATCTCTGGAGCGGCCTGCGGACGGCCAAAGCGGAGGGCCTTGCCTTTGAGGAGGCAGCCTCTCGGATTCCGCTGGGGGAGAAATACTCCTACCTCCGGGAAAACGGACACAGCGACGCCCGCATCCAGGAATTTCACCGCGGAAACCTGGAAGCCTTCTGGTCGCAGTTGGTCGAGTCCGCAGCCCGGCTTATCCAGGAGGCGATGTCGGCGGAGGGAACGGACGCGGGGATCAAGAGATTTGAAGAGCTCAAAGCCGAGAAGGGGCGCTATTTCTTTAATGAGCGCCAGTTCAACACCGCCGGCTACATGCTTCTCCACTCGGGCCGGGTCGATGAGGCCATCACCATCTTCAGGATGAACGCGGAGCTCTTTCCGGGATCCTGGAATGTCTATGACAGCCTGGCCGAGGCCTACGCCGTCAAGGGGGAAATAGGACCGGCGATCCAATTCTATGAGAAATCGCTGCAGCTCAATCCTGACAATCAAAACGCCCAAGAACGATTGAAAAACCTTAAGAAAAACTGAGCAAAAAATGAAAAAAACCACGGTTCTACTGCTTTTGATGGCACTGTCGCCTTTTCTTTATTCCGATATCCAAAACCGCGACAAGCCCCTCCGGGGGGAATGGGATTTCCGCCTGGTGAAGATTTGGGAGGTTGACAAGGTGGGAGGGGATGTTTTCGGCCGGCCGTTCACCCTGACGGTCGCCGAGGATGAAAGGATTTACGTCTTCGACGCGAAGAACGATCTGAACTACATCCTGCACAAAGACGGCACCCTGGTCTCTAGGTTCGGCCCGGGCGGGCAGGGCCCGGGCGAACTCACCGGCCAGGAAAGGACGTTCTTCATCGACGGCCGGTTGGCGATCATCGACAGGGTCGGGATTCAATATTTTTCCCTCGAGGGCAAGTATCTTAAAACGTCCGGCCTGGATAAACTTCGCCGTTCACCCCAGATCGTCCTTGGCGAGGATGAATTCATTTCCTTCCCCATGACGGCCATCGGGACCCGGGAGGGAAAAGGCGAAGTCTATTACAGCAAACTGGACGGCGGAATCGATAGGAAAATCGGCGAATTCTCCCTGACTCAGGCGGGAATCGGGCAGGCCGGTGGCCAGGTGGTGGACATCATCGTCATCGGCCTCTCCCCGCTGCTTACGGCTGGATACGGGGGAGGGCGCCTGTACTGGGGAGTCAGCCATTCCTACGGAATTCATATCTCCGACCTCGAGGGGAGGGCGCTGGGCGGGTTTTCCGTCGACCGCAAAACAAAAAAGATTGGAAACTCTTTCAAGAGGAAATATTTCAAGACGATGAATATCCCCGATGACATGCTGATCTCGGTCGCCAAGAGTTTCTCCAACAGGCTGACCCATTTCCACCAGATCGAAATCCACGACGGACTCGTTTATGTCTATGTCCCCGAGCTTGACATCAGCCAGGGAACCGCGCGGACCGCCCAGATCGACATCTTCTCGCCCGAAGGGAAGTATCTTTACCGGGCCGGGCTTGATTTCGGAAAAGGCCTGACGCATCTTTTCTCGCCCTTGGGCAATATCTGTTTCAGAAACGGACATTTGTATGCGGTCTGTGTCCGCTCCGACGACACGGTCGTCATTGTCAAGTACCAAGCGGACCTGCCCAAAGGTTAGACGTGCCTGCCGTGAATGTCCTCCCGGGCGTCGGGACGGCCCAAGGGACGAGCCGAAAATGCCTCCATGGGAGAAGCCGCTGATGCTCGAGCATGATCAGGATTCAAGAACCCGGTCTCAGATCGACCTGGCCAGGCTGAAAAAAACCGTTGCCGTGAGGGTCGTCTCAGCTTTCGTCATCATGGGGCTTATCTTTTTCTTGCCCGCCGGAACACTCCGGTATTGGCAGGCCTGGGTCTATATGACCATCCTTCTTGTTCCGATGCTCTTCGTCATGGCCTGGCTTTTTCGGAATAATCCCGAGCTTCTCGAACGCCGGATGAAGGCCAGGGAGAGAGAGCGCCGGCAACGAAACATTCAAATGATCGGCTCGCTGGTCTTCCTGGGGATCTATCTCCTCCCCGGACTCGACAGGCGCTTTGGCTGGTCTTCGGTCCCCCTGGCCGTTGTCATGATCGCAGACCTCATAGTCCTGGCAGGGTACGGTCTCATCGTCCTTGTGTTCCGGGAAAACCGTTACGCGTCGCGAATCGTCGAGGTTGACGCAACACAGAAAGTCATCACAACCAGTCCCTATGCCCTTGTCCGGCACCCAATGTATGCGGGGGTTCTGATCATGTACCTCTCCAGCCCCCTGGCCTTGGGGTCATATTGGGCCGTGCTCCCCGCCCTCCCATTGATCCTCGTGCTTGTCGCCAGGATCAAGGACGAAGAGAAAGTCCTGACCGAAAAGCTGGCCGGATACAGGGAATATAAGCAGCGCGTCAGATACCGCTTGATTCCGGGCGTTTGGTGAGGCGGGACCCGATCGGCGCAGAGATATGATGAGAAATCCTTGCTCAAAGGGGAGTCATCCATGACAAAGAAGAAAACGATCGCCCTGGGGTTGCTGGTATTGGTCTCCGGCCTGGTCAGGGCCCAAAGCAGCACCGCCCGCGAGGCCGCCAAAAAGGAGGACATCGAGGCTCCCCGCGCCGGCAAAGGCGATATCAACTGGCTGGATACGAATATCATCAGCGAGCTCAAAGGCGGGATTTTCGAGCACGTCGGAAGCCGGCAGCCGCTGATCTTGGCCACATTCGCCGAGCAAGAGATGGACCTGGCGCGAGTTCAGCTGATGATCGAGAGCCTTCGGGCTTTCGGCGGCCGGTTTCAGGATGCTCCCGTTTGGGTTTACCTTACCGAAGGGCTCCTGGCCTCGGAATCCGAACACTTGGCGGGAATCGAATCCCTGGGCGGCAGTTTCATGCTTGGGCAGGCGCCCGAGGAGGCAACCTGGTTCTATCTTTCGCGCAAGGTCTTTGCCTCCGCCCAGGCTGAGGCGGAGGCCGCCGGGAAAGCGGATATCCTCGCCTGGCTGGACGTCGATACCATCTTTCTCCAGGAGCCCGGCGAATTCATCCTGCCAAAAGGCAAAAGTCTGGGCTACCGCCCCGTTATGCACCTGAATATCAGCCCGCTCTACGACGAGCCTTTGGACGATTTCTGGAAAAGAGCCTATGACAAAATGTCCGTCCCGAAAGCGCGCGGATTTCCCATGGTCACGGTGGCCGACGGAGATAAGATCAGGCCCTATATCAACGCCGGCTGCCTGATCGTCCGGCCGGAACGCGGCCTGCTGAGGGAATGGGCGGAAACCTTCCCGCTTCTCTATAGGGACCCGGTCCTGAAGGAGATGTGCCGCAAGGACGAGCGCAAGAGGATTTTCATCCATCAGGTCGCCCTCTCCGGAGCCTTCATGAGACACCTCGGCCGTGACGAGATACGCGAGCTTTCGGGCAGGGTCAACTATCCTCTCTTTTTCGGAGAAATGTTCGGTTCCAAGCGGGATTTTCACGATATCGGGGAGGCGGTGACGATTCGTTACGAGAGTTTTTTTGACAACCCGCCGCCCGATTGGGAAAAACGGCTCAGCGGCCCCCCGGACCGGATTGCCTGGCTGAAGGCCCACCTTGGGGACGTTCCCCGAGGTACCACCCTCGCTCCGCAGGTCTTTATTCTCCGCGAGGCCGTTTTTTGATATTGTTGTTTCAGGCGGATCATCTTTGATCCGAAGGAGGTCCAAATGAAAAGAAGAGATTTCCTGGGAAAATCGGGCTGCGGGGCGGCGGCATTCCTGGCCGCGCAGGGTCTGTCCGGTCCCCTTGACGCGGGTCCGCAGCAGCAACAGACGCCTCCGCCGCCTCCGAAAAGGAAAAGATACAAGATTGAGATCGAGATCTATGAAGCCCGGCCCGATACCTGGTGCCACAAGAAGGGTGATAAATTCGCCTATCCGGAGGATATCGGGAAGATCTGTCCCTGGCTTCTCGGCAGCTTGCGTGATTTTTTGATTGCCCTTCAGCACGGCGCGACGCTGCCCTGGAAGTACGAGGGTACGCCGTACGAAAAAGTGATCGACCCCGACGGCATCACCACGGAATATGTCCGTTGCCCGGACCCGACCTCCGCGCTGGTGGCTAAGATCACCCGCACGGCGGCCGGCTGAGATTCCGCAGGTTCGTTCGAGGCAGAGGGACTGGGGACCCGATACAGCCGTTTCTCTGGTTCGGCGGAGTCGCCTAGAGAAGGGGAGGGAAAAGAGAGGGGGAGAGGCAAGACCGGATCGCATACGGCCCCGGCCCTCCCTGCCGTCCTTGACATCTTTGGGGTCTGTCGCTTAAGCTCCCTCAAGTTCAGAAAGGAGCGCCCCATGGTTTTCCGGTCTCTCCGGTTTGCCGCGGCAGCCGCATGCCTCTTTCTCATCTTAGTCTCCCCGGCCTGCCGGGACGAGCTTCCCGCCCCGCCTGACACCGAGACCGTGGGGGTGAAGGAGGGGAACCGGACGGTCGTTCCTGTCAACCAGGTCGTGACGCCGGCCGGAGTCCAGGTCCCCCTCCCGGGCCTGAGGCCTCAGGCCTTGGCCGTTTCTCCGGACGGGAGGCTGCTGGCCGTCTCCGGCAAAACCCCTGAGCTTCTCGTCCTCGACCCCGGCACGGGGGATATCCGGCAGAAAGCCGCGTTTCCCACTGAAGCGCAGGGCGCGCCGCCGCCCGAGGCACCGTCGGAGAACATCCTCGAACCCGACGAGCAAGGGCAGTTGAGCTACACCGGGCTCGTTTTCGCTCCCGACGGCGCCCGCATTTATCTGAGCGACGTCAACGGGAGCGTCAAGGTTTTCTCGGTCGGGGAGGACGGCCGGGTCTCCCCGTCGCACACGATCCCTCTCCCTCCGGCCGGAGCGCCGCGGCGCCAGGAGGAGATCCCGGCCGGTCTGGCCCTCTCCGCTGACGGACGGCGCCTCTTTGTCTGCGGTAACCTCTCCAACCGACTCCTCGAGGTCGATACGGCGTCGGGAGGGGTCTTGAGGATGTTTGATGTCGGTGTAGCTCCCTTCGGCGTTGTCCTTGCCCGCGGCAAGGCCTATGTCAGCAACTGGGGCGGCCGGCGTCCGAAACCCGGCGATCTCACAGGTCCCGCCGGCCAAGGCACGGAAACCCGGGTCGATCCGGTCAAGCACATCGCCGGCGAAGGCTCGGTCAGCGTCATCGACCTGGCCGCCGGAACGACATCGTCCGAGATCCTTGTCCAACTCCACTCGTCGGCTCTGGCCCTTTCCCCGGACGGCCGCTACGTCGTCTGTGCCAACGCCGCCTCCGACAATATCAGCGTCATCGATACGATAACCGATGCCGTGGTCGAGACGATCTGGGCCAAGCAGAGCCCGGCCGACCTCTTCGGAGCCTCGCCGAACGCGGTGCTGTTCTCTCCCGACGGGAAGACCCTTTACGTCGCCAACGGGACGCAGAACGCCGTCGGTGTTGTTGAGTTCGCCCCGCGCAGGCACAAGTCGCGCCTCACCGGCCTCATCCCCGTCGGCTGGTTCCCTGGAGCACTGGCTTACGACACGGCCCGGATGACCATCCTGGTCGCCAACATCAAGGGCCATGCCGCTGAAACCACTCCTGACGAGTCAACGGGCGCGCCCGGCTTCAACACCCACCAGTACCACGGCTCGGTCTCGATCGTCCCTGCTCCCGGGAAAAGAGACCTGGAGACTCTCTCCGCCGTTGTCTACGACAACTTCCGCCGGGAACGGATCGCTCAGGCCCTGCGGAAACCGCGTCCCGACCAGCCGCCCCGGCCCGTGCCCGAGCGGATCGGCGAGCCGAGTGTTTTCAAGCATGTTGTATACATCATCAAGGAGAACCGCACCTACGACCAGGTCCTCGGCGACGTTGCGGCGGGGAACGGCGACGCGGCCCTGTGCATCTTCGGCGAGAAAGTGACTCCGAACCAGCACACGCTCGTCCGCGAGTTCGCGCTCCTCGACAACACCTACTGCAGCGGCATCCTCAGCGCCGATGGCCACCAGTGGTCGACGACGGCCTTCGGCACCGACTACCTCGAAAGATCCTTCGCCGGCTGGCCGCGGAGCTACCCCGACGGGATGGGCCCCGACGAGGTGGATGCCCTGGCTTACGCGCCGAGCGGTTTCATCTGGGACAACGCCCTGAAGCACGGCATCACGCTCTGGAATTTCGGGGAGTTCACCATGCCCGACTGCGGCTGGGCCGACAGGACGAGAACGGATGATCCGCAGTGGTCCGATTACTGGGACGAGTACCTCAACGGCCGCGGCGAGGTCCGGGTCGGGAGTGTCCCGGCCATTGAGACGGTGCGCCCCTTCTCGCCGACGGATACGCTCGGCTGGAACATGGCCGTCCCCGACGTCTGGCGGGCCCGCTATATCGTGAACCAGGTCGCCGCGTGGGACAAGGAGGGCCGGATGCCGCAACTCATCCTCGTCTGCCTGCCCGACGACCACACCAGCGGCACGAGCGAGGGTTCGCCGACGCCCGAGGCCTGTGTCGCCGACAACGACCTGGCCTTCGGCCGCATCGTCGAAGCCTTCAGCCACAGCTCTTTCTGGAAGGAGACGGTCATCTTTGGAATCGAGGATGACCCCCAGAACGGCTGGGATCATGTCAGCGGCTACCGGACGACGGCTTACTGTGCGAGCCCATACACCAAGCGCAAGGCCGTCGTTTCAACCCAATACAATACGACGAGCCTCCTCCGGACGATCGAGCAGATCCTCGGCCTGCCCCCGATGAACCAGTTCGACGCGACGGCGATGCCGATGTTCGACTGTTTCACGGAGATCCCGGATTTTCGGCCGTTCGACGCCGTCCCCAATATGATCCCGCTCGACACGATGAACCCTCCCGAGGATGAGATCGCCGACGCCCTGCTCCGCCGTCAAGCGGCCCAGTCGGCGCGGCTCGACTTCCGGAGAATCGACGCCTGCCCCGAGGACATGCTCAACCGCATCCTCTGGCACGCGGTCAAGGGCTCGGCCGCTTCTTACCCGGCTTGGGCCGTAACCCTGGTTGAGCACGATGATTAAGTCCGACGCGAATCCTTTGCCTGGCCATATGAATTTCGCCCTCCTTCCTTCCTTGAGAATCAAGGGGGGGCTTGAATAAGGTGAGTGTCCGCGGCGATGGCCGGAGGGGGAATGGAAAAAAATGCTTTTCGGCGCCCGGCCAGCTGAGGTAAAATCGTGGGCTGACGACGGAATGAGAAGGAGACGTCATGACCGTCCTTAAGCCCCTGGACTGGATCATCATTCTCGTTTATTTCGGCATTATTCTGGGCCTGGCCTGGAAGGTCATGCGCCAGAAGCAGAGGACCTCGACGGAATACTTCCTCGCCGGACGGCACCTCGGCTGGCTCATCATCGGCGCGTCGATCTTCGCCTCGAACATCGGGGCGGAACACTTGGTCGGCCTGGCCGGTTCCGGCGCAACCGACGGTGTGGCCATGGCCCATTACGAACTGCACGCCTGGTGCCTGCTTGTCCTCGGTTGGGTCATGGTGCCGTTTTACATGAGGTCGAAAGTCTTCACCATGCCCGAGTTCCTGGAGAGGCGCTTCTCTCCTGCGGCCCGGACGGTTCTGTCACTCATCTCTCTCGTCGCCTATGTTTTGACCAAGATGGCCGTCGGCATCTTCGCCGGGGGCATTGTCTTCAGCGTCCTTCTGCCCGAGTTGAACTGGCTCGGCCTGGACAGCTTCTGGATTGGCTCCATCCTGGTCATCCTCATCACAGGGCTCTACACGGTCATGGGAGGGCTGAAAGCCGTCGCCTACACAGAGGCCGTCCAGACGCTCATCTTCATCATCGGCTCGGCCCTGGTGACCTATTTCGGCCTGAAAGCCCTCGGCGGTTGGGGCCAGTTGCGGGAAATCGCCGGCTCGGAGATGTTCAACCTGTGGAAGCCTCTTGTCCCGGCCGGGGTCGAGGGGACCTGGGCCCCGGTCAAGGAGGCCGGCCGGATGGCCTGGTACTTCAATGACAACTATCCCTGGATCGGCATGCTCTTCTGCGCGCCCATCGTCGGCCTGTGGTACTGGTGCACCGACCAGTATATCGTTCAAAGGGTGCTCGGCGCGCCCAATGAGCGCCAAGCCCGGCGGGGCTCCATCTCCGCGGCCTTCCTCAAGCTTCTTCCGGTTTTTATCTTCATCATCCCGGGAATGATCGCCTTCGCCCTGGCCAAGAGCGGCCTGAACCAGCCCCTCCAGCAGGAACTCTTCCAGGGCGGGACCGAGCTCATCCGGGCCAACTCCCAGAAGGCCTTCCCCATGCTCGTGGCCACTGTCCTTCCGGCCGGCATCCGCGGCATGGTCGTGGCCGGGTTGCTGGCCGCTCTGATGAGTTCGCTTGCCGGCGCCTTCAATGCCGCCGCAACCCTCTTCACCATGGATTTCTACCAACGCCTGCGGCCGAAAGTAACCCAGGAGCGCCTGGTCTGGATCGGTCGCGTGGCCACGGGGATCATGGTCCTCATCGGCCTTCTCTGGATTCCCGTCATCCGCGGCGGCCGAGGCCTCTATGACTACCTCCAGGGCGTCCAATCCTACCTCGCCCCGCCCATTTTTGTTGTCTTCTTCTTCGGCATCTTCATGAAGCGGTTGAACGCCAAAGGTTGCCTGGCAGCCCTGGGCACGGGCTTCACTCTCGGCCTCTTCCGCCTGGCCGTCGACACGCCCGTCAAGCTCAAGGAAGGCTTCTCCTACGCCGAGGGCTCATTCCTATGGATCGTCAACCACATCTTCTTCCAGTATTACAGCCTGTGCATCTTCATCATCAGCGTCGTCGTCATGATCGTCGTCAGCTACCTGACCGAGCCGCCGTCTTACGAAAAGATCAGCGGACTGACCTACGGGACAGTCACCTCCGAGCATAAAAAGGAGTCGCGGGCCAGCTGGAACACGACGGACATCATCACTTCGGGCGTCGTCTTGGCCCTGATCCTGGCCGCATATCTTTACTTCACGGGATGAGAACCGGGACGACAAACACTGTCTGGGACCGGCTTCCTTTGCCGCCCTCTTGAGATAAGACCGCCGTCCTGGCCTTTGGATGGGAAGGCCAATCCCTCACATATTGTTACCGCCGCCCACGTGGAGCACCTGCCCGGTGACGATTGAGTTCACTGTTGACTTTCCCGCCGAATTGACCCAAGTTCGTGCCTTCCACGCCGGCCGAACGCGCATTGACAGGGAAAAACCGGCGTGTTATAAAAATCAGAAGCGGCAATATCCGAGCCGAAAGGAAAGGCACGCGAAGTGGCAGTTATCCTCATCGTAGACGACGACCCCCTGGTCTCTGAATCCCTCCTCAACGCCATCAGGAAACTGGGCCATCAGGCGTTCTTCGCTCCGACAAAAGCCCAGGCTCAGAAGCTCCTCGCCGCCGCGGCGCACGATATCGTTTTCTGCGATGTCCGGCTGCCCGACGGTTCGGGCCTGGACCTCCTGCCGGAGGTTCAGAATAGCGCCAATCCCCCGGAAGTCATCATCATCACGGGGTTCGGGGACCCCGACGGCGCCGAACTGGCCATCAAGAACGGGGCCTGGGATTATGTCGAGAAACCCCTGTCCCTCAAAGACATCCGGCTTGCCGTCGAGCGGGCCCTTCAGTACAGGGGGAAAAAACAGGCGGCCGGCCGCAGCCTGGCCCTGGACCGGGAAGGGATCGTCGGGAAAAGCCCGCTGCTCAAACCCTGCCTGGACCTTCTCGCCCAGGCGAGCGGCAGCGAGGCCAACGTCCTCCTCTCGGGGGAGACCGGGACAGGAAAAGAGCTGTTTGCCCGGGCGGTCCATCGCAACAGCGCCCATTCCGGTTCCCACTTCGTGGTCGTGGATTGCGCCGCACTGCCGGAGACGCTGCTGGAGAGCACTCTTTTCGGGCACGCCCGCGGGGCCTTTACGGGAGCCGACCGCGCCAGGGACGGGCTGATCAAGCAGGCGGACGCAGGCACGCTTTTTCTGGATGAGGTGGGGGAGCTGTCTTTCTCGATCCAGAAAGCGTTCCTGCGGGTTCTTCAGGAGCGGCGGTTCCGGCCGGTGGGGGGCAGCCAGGAAGTTCAGAGCAATTTCCGGCTGATCGCCGCGACCAACCGAAACCTCGAGGAGATGGTGAAAAAAGGGCAGTTCCGCGAGGACCTGCTTTTCCGGCTGCGCACTCTCACGATCGAGCTGCCTCCGCTCAGGCGGATCAAGGATGACCTCAAGGATCTGGTCATTCATTACACGGCCAAGTTGTGCGATCAGTACAACCTGCCGATGAAAGGGTTCTCGACGGATTTTTTTGCCGTCCTCATGGCCTATGATTGGCCGGGAAACGTCAGAGAGCTCGTCCAGTCGCTGGAAAAGGCGATCGTCAGCTCCCAGGACGCCCCGACACTGTTCCCGATGCACCTGCCGCAGCACATCCGGATTCAGCTGGCCCGGAAGTCGGTCGGCCGGAAAGCGGCGGCGACCGCCCCCGGAGAGCCGGCTCCCCTCATGGACAGACTGCCGAGTCTCGCGGCCGCCCGTGAGACCGGGCTGGCCGAGATGGAGAAGGAGTACCTGATCAGGTTGACCCAGGAAAGCGGCCGGGATGTCAACAAGGCCTGTCAGATATCCGGCCTGTCCAGGTCCCGATACTACGCCCTGCTTAAAAAATACAATATCTCGATCTCCCGCTAGTGGCGCGTCTCACAAATAACTTAGCTATGTCATAATAAGCGGAAGACGCGCCACCGCGGGGGAGTTTGAGGGGGACGGCGTCGTTCCCCTCAGGGGGTCAGCGAAGCAAAGCGAAGCGC
>Ga0079037_100000841_pt1 | contig 15063 bp, 13 predicted proteins | sample Mud3Dept4metaG_FD_71479 | JGI IMG/M metagenome (GOLD analysis project Ga0079037, IMG submission 71479) | Freshwater wetland microbial communities from Ohio, USA, analyzing the effect of biotic and abiotic controls - Mud 3 Core 4 Depth 4 metaG | ecosystem: Environmental > Aquatic > Freshwater >... | reverse complement strand
CGGCGGATGTCGCCCTTCGGCGTGAACACGTACACCTTGTCGGGGAACAGGTCGACCTTGACGCTCTCGAGGAACTCCTCGGAGTTGCCGCCCTGCTGGATCTCGACGAGTTGCTGCAGCCACTCGCGCGCACGGTCGCTGTAGGAGCGGCCGGATGAGTCGCCTTCCTTGTACTGCCAGTGCGCGGCGATGCCGGACTCGGCGACGTGGTGCATGTCTTCCGTGCGGATCTGCACCTCGATCGGCAGGCCGTTCGGCCCGAACAGCGTCGTGTGCAGGGACTGGTAGCCGTTGGCGCGCGGGATCGCGATGTAATCCTTGAAGCGGCCAGGCATCGGCTTGTACACGCCGTGGACGATGCCGAGCGTGCGGTAGCAGGTATCGGCGTCGCGGACGATGATGCGCAGCCCGTGGACGTCCACGATCTCGCTGAGCGGGACCTTCTTGCGCCGCATCTTCTGGTAGATGCTGTGGACGTCCTTCTCGCGGCCCTCGACGCGGGCCGGAATCTGCGCCTTCGCGAGTGCCGCTTCGAGCGACACCTTGATGCGCGCGACGAACTGCTTCTGGTTGCCCTTGGCCTTGCGCACCGCGGTCTCGATGACCTTGTAGCGGCGCGGATAGAGGGCGCGGAACCCGAGGTCCTCGAGCTCGACCTTGATCGCGTGCATGCCGAGGCGGTTGGCGATCGGCGCGTAGATCTCGAGCGTTTCACGCGCGATCGTGCGGCGCTTCGCCGGCGGCATCGAGCCAAGCGTGCGCATGTTGTGCGTGCGGTCGGCGAGCTTGACCATGATGACGCGGATGTCGCGCACCATGGCGAGCAGCATCTTGCGGAAGCTCTCCGCCTGGGCCTCGCGGCGGCTCTTGAACTGGATCTGGTCGAGCTTGCTCACCCCGTCCACGAGCTCGGCGACCTCGGTGCCGAAGCGCGTCGTGATCTCGTCCTTGACGGTGGGGGTGTCCTCCATCACGTCGTGGAGGATGGCGGCGATCAGCGTCTGGGCGTCGAGGCGCAGGTCGGCGAGCAGGTCGGCGACGGCGACCGGGTGGGTGATGTACGGCTCGCCCGAGCGCCGGCGCTGGCCCTCGTGCGCCTGGAAGGCGAAGTCGTAGGCGGCTTGGACGCGCTCGACGTCCTCGTGCGGGAGGTAGCCCTCGAGCTTGTCGACGAGCTGGTTGATGCCGATGGAGCGTCTTCCGTAGGGCAGCAGGCTGCGCAGGGAAGACGTGACGTCCATGGCGGCGCGCTCAGGCGGGAATCAGTCTCCCAGGCCGAGGTGGGGCGCACGCAGCTCGCCCATGAACTCGGGCTCGGGGATGAATTCCTGCGGCGGACGGTCCGGCTCCTCGAGGATCTCGAGGCCGATGTGGCCGGCCGCCACCTCGCGCAGCGCGAGCACCGTCGGCTTGTCGTTCGACCACTCGAGCGTCGGCTCGGCCCCGTTTGCCAGCTTGCGGGCGCGCTTCGACGCGACCAGCACCAGCTGGAACAGGTTGGGAACGTTCTGCAGGCAATCCTCGACGGTGATGCGGGCCATGGCGGTCAATCAGGAAAGAGGGACAAGGGGCGTGAGCATACCACAGCCGGCAGGCGTGGCCGGCAAGGGGATGGCGGATCGTGCGGGAGGAGAGCGCAGTAGCCCGGCGGCCACGCAGCTCTTCTATCCCCCCTCCCCTCCCGCCGTCAGTCTTGCCGCCAGCTCCACAAGCCCCGGCCGGTCCCGTCGCGTCCCTTCGCCACGCCCGGCGACGATGTCCTGCAGCTCGCCGAGGGCGCGATCGAAGTTGTCGTTGACCACGACGTGGTCGAACTCGTGCCAGTGGGTCATGTCGGACGCGGCGTCGCGCAGGCGCCGCCGGATGACCTCCTCGGCATCGGTACCGCGCCCGCGCAGGCGGCGCTCGAGTTCCGGGCGCGAGGGCGGCAGGATGAAGATCGAGATGCATTCCGGCAGCGCGGCCCGGATCAGGGCCGCCCCCTGCCAGTCGATTTCGAGGATCAGGTCCTGCCCAGCCGCGAGCGCCTCCTCGACCGGCCGGCGCGCGGTGCCGTAATCGTTGTCGAATACCCGCGCGTGCTCGAGGAATTCCCCGTTCGCGACCATGAGATCGAACTCGTCCCGGCCGACAAAGAAGTAGTCGCGGCCGTGCTGTTCGGTGGGACGCTGCTTGCGCGTCGTGTAGGAAATCGAGAAGCGCAGGCTGGCTTCGCGCTCCATGAGGGCGCGCACCAGCGAAGTCTTGCCGGCGCCCGAGGGCGCGGCGATCACGAACAGCCGCCCGCGGCGGCCGGCGCCAGCGGTCATTTCAGCTTGACGACCGTTCCCTTCAGCGTGACGCCCGCCATGGTCGCGCCAGCGCCGCACTGGAAGTGAGTCGCGCTGCTGAACGGGATCTTCTTGTAATAGCCGCGAATGTCGACGATTGCGTCGCCGCCCTCAGCCAGCGCGCGCTCGTGGAACGACAGCAGCGCCGACAGGAACGCCCATTCGCAGGCCTCCTTGTCCGACTTGTTGAACGCGTTGGTCTTCTTGTTCGACTGGTACTCGCCGAAGCTCCTGGCGACGTCCGGATGCGCCTGGTCCCCGAAATAGAACTTCACGCCGGCCAGTCGTGCCGCGTACTCGGCGTTGTTCATTACGTCTGCGATCGGGTAGGTCCCCACGTCGTCGCGAGCGGCTGCGGTGAGCGATAACATCGCTAGCAGGCCTGCGACTGCCAGGTGTCTGGTTGGCATCATCAGCGTCAACTCCTCTGGTGGTAGTGCTCCGCCCGCGCCGGCCTACTCGACGTTCTGCACCTGCTCGCGCATCTGCTCGATGAGCACCTTCATGTCCACGGCCGCGCGGGTCGTCTCGGTGTCCTGCGACTTCGAGGACAGCGTGTTCGCTTCGCGGTTGAATTCCTGCATGAGGAAATCCAGCCGGCGGCCCGCGGGTTCCTTCGAGTCGAGCACCTGCAGCGTCTCGGTGATGTGGCTGCCGAGGCGGTCGAGTTCCTCCTCGACATCCATCTTGTAGGCGAGCAACGCGATTTCCTGTTCCAGGCGTTCGGCGTCCACCGGCGTGCCGAGCTGCGCAACGCGCTCGATCACGCGCGCGCGGATTCGCGCCGCGACCTCCGGCAGTCGTGCACGCACGTTCACCACCAGGTCCCGCAGTGCTTCGCAACGCTGCGCCAGCATGTCGCGGATGCGGGCGCCTTCGCGGGCCCGCGCAGCGTTCAGGTCGGCAGCGGTCTCACGCAGCAGTTCCATCGCGGCAGTGGCGATGGGCGTAACGTCGCGCTCGCTGTCACGGATCACGCCCGGCCAGCGCAGCACGTCGAGCGGGTTCAGCGCGCCGGCAGAGCCCCCGGCAATCGCGTTGACGCCGGCAGCGCTTGCCAGCAGCTGCTCGACGAGTCCCCGGTTGATGTCGAGCGGCGCAGTTCCCGCCGGCGCGCCGCGCAGGTAGACCGCCGCGTCCACCTTGCCGCGCCGCAGGGTGCTGGACAGCAGCTGGCGCGCGTCGTTCTCGAGGCCGCGCAGTTCCTCGGGGAGGCGGAGCGACAGTTCCAGATAGCGGTGGTTCACCGACCGCAGTTCGCAGGTGAGCGTGCCCCAGGGACCCTGGCGCTCGCGTCGCGCGAATCCGGTCATGCTGCGGATCATGTCTCTAGTCCCGGGGCACCGGCCGACGCACGCGCCACTTACGCGGAGTGTGCGCGGGTGTTATAAATTCCCTCGGAGTTTACATGAGAACAGGCGTGCCGGAGCGACCCTTGCAGATCGAGCACGCGGACTTGAGCCTCCTCGGGAATCGCGAAGAAAACCAGGATCGCGTCGCCATCGCCATCGATGACGATGCCGCATTCCTCGCGGTCGTGGACGGCATGGGCGGCCATGCGGACGGCGCCCGCGCCGCCGAGGTTGCCGTCCGCACCATGGTGACCGAGTTCTGGGAGGCGAGCCGTCCGCTGTTCGACCCGGAAGGATTCCTGCACCTGACCATCGGCCGCGCGCACGAGGCCGTGGTCGCGATCGGTCAAGGCCTGCCCCCGGAAATCCGGCCGCGCGCCACGTGCGCTGTCTGCATCGTGCAAGGCTCCAATGCCTACTGGGCGCACGTTGGCGACAGCCGCATCTACCTGTTGCGTGGCGGCCGTCTGCTCGAACGCACGCGCGACCACAGCCACGTCGAGCTGCTGCTGCGCGCGGGACGCATCACGGAGCGGCAGGCCCAGGACCACCCGATGCGCAACTACGTCGAGTGCTGCATCGGCGGCGACCCGACGCTGCCGGAAATGTCGCTGGGCGGTCGTCGCGCGCTGCTGTCCGGAGACGTGCTGCTGCTGTGCTCCGATGGACTGTGGGCGGGGCTGAAGGACGAGCAGATTGCCGCGCTCGGCCAGAACGGCGGGCACAGCCTGCGGGAGGGCCTCGCCGAGCTCGGTGCCCGTGCGGTGCACAACACCGCCCCGTTCGCCGACAACACCACTGCCGCCGCCGCGCGCTGGCTCGGCCCCTGAACGCCCCCGACGAGGAGAACCTCACGTGAGACCGAGCGGTCGCGCACCGGACGAGATGCGCCCCATCCGCATCACCCGCGGATTTACCCGCCACGCGGAGGGGTCAGTGCTCGTCGAGTTCGGCGACACCCGCGTGCTCGTCACCGCGAGCGTCGAGGACGGCGTGCCGTCATTCCTGCGCGGCAAGGGCGAGGGCTGGGTGACGGCCGAGTACGGCATGCTGCCCCGCTCGACGCACACGCGTTCCGCGCGCGAAGCCGCTCGCGGCAAGCAGAGCGGCCGCACGCTCGAGATCCAGCGGCTGATCGGACGGTCCCTGCGCGCCGTCGTGGACCTGCGCGCGCTAGGCGAGCGCACCGTGACGCTCGACTGCGACGTGTTGCAGGCCGACGGCGGCACGCGCACGGCGTCGATCACGGGTGCGTACGTCGCGCTCGTCGACGCGATGGACGCGCTCAAGCGTCGTCGGGCGATCTCTGCCAGCCCTCTGCACGGCCAGGTGGCAGCGGTGTCGGTCGGTATCGTGGACGGCGCGCCGGTCGTGGACCTCGATTACCTCGAAGACTCCTCGGCAGAGACCGACATGAACGTCGTCATGAACAACGGCGGCGGCTTCATCGAGGTGCAGGGCACCGCGGAGGGCCACGCTTTCCGCCGCCACGAACTCGACGAGCTGCTGAATCTCGCCGCATCCGCGTGCCAGCGCCTGTTCGCCGCCCAGGCCGAGGTCTTGTCGGCTCCCCTGCCGGACAGGCAGGGCCGGCCTGGCCGATGAGCCTGCGGGCTTGCGCGCTGCCGGCGCGCCTCGTGCTCGCCACGGGCAACGCGGGCAAGCTGCGCGAAATGCGCGCGATCCTTGCTCCGTGGAGCGTGGAGGTGCGGCCGCAGTCGGAGTTCACGCGCGAATCGGCCGACGAGACGGGCCTGAGCTTCGTGGAGAACGCGATCCTGAAGGCGCGCTTCGCCGCCGAGGCAGCCGGATTGCCCGCCATCGCGGATGATTCGGGCCTCGAGGTGGACGCGCTCCACGGCGCACCCGGTATCTACTCCGCACGCTACGCTGGCCCCGGCGCAGACGATGCCGCGAATAACGTCCGGCTGCTGGCCGAACTCGAGCCGGTGCCAGATGACGAGCGCAGCGCGCGCTATCGCTGCGCGATGGTGTTCCTGCGCTGGCCGCTCGACCCTGCGCCGGTCGTGTGCCAGGCCCGCTGGGAAGGGCGCATCGCGCGCTTGCCGCGTGGCACCGGCGGCTTCGGCTATGACCCGCTGTTCCTGGTCGGGGACGGCGACACGACCGCCGCGGAATTCGATCCGCACCGCAAGAATGAGGTGAGCCACCGCGGCCAGGCGCTGCGCGCCCTGGTCGCGGCACTGACGGAGCCAGGCGGGGGATCGTGAGTCTCGCCGTGCCGCCGCTGTCGCTGTACGTCCACCTGCCGTGGTGCGTGCGCAAATGCCCGTACTGCGATTTCAACTCGCATGCCGCACCGGTGCGCGGCATCCCTGACGACGCCTATGTCGCCGCGCTGCTGGACGACCTGGAGTTCGCCGCGCGGGGCTGCGAGGGTCGTCCGCTCGTTTCGATCTTCTTCGGCGGCGGCACGCCAAGCCTGTTCTCGGCGGCGGCGATCGGTCGCATCGTCGCTCGGGCCACGCAGCTGCTCGGCGTCAGTGACGGTTTCGAGGTCACGCTCGAGGCCAATCCGGGCACGGTGGAGCGCGGGCGATTTGCCGCTTATCGCGACGCCGGCGTGACGCGTGTTTCACTCGGCGCGCAGAGCTTCAGTGACCGTCATCTCGCCATGCTCGGCCGCATCCACGCGCGCGCCGAAACGCTCGCCGCGGTGGACGAGCTGCATGCCGCGGACCTCGACAACTTCAACCTCGACCTCATGTACGCGCTGCCGCAGCAGACCGTGGAGGAAGCACTCGAGGATCTCGAGCAGGCCCTTGGGCTCTCGCCTGCGCACGTGTCGCATTACCAGCTGACGCTCGAGCCGGGCACGGCCTTCGAGCGCCGTCCGCCGCCGCTGCCCGACGACGAGGCGGCGTACGCGATGCAGGCCGCCTGCCAGGCGCGCATCGCCGCCGCCGGCTACCGGCACTACGAGGTTTCGGCATATGCAAAGCCGGGGCGCGAGTGCCGACACAACTTGAATTACTGGCGTTTCGGCGACTACCTCGGGATCGGAGCGGGCGCGCACGGCAAGCTCACCCACGCGACGACAGCCACAGTGGTGCGCACGGCCCGCACACGGCAGCCAGGACGCTACCTGGCCGCCACGCATCCTGCCGGGCGCATCGACGAGGCGCGCGCGGTTCCCGCTGCGGATCTCGCGTTCGAGTTCTGTCTCAATGCGCTGCGCCTGCGCGAGGGCTTCGATGCGCCCATGTTCGAGGCGCGGACGGGCCAGCCGTGGTCCGCGGTCGCCAAGGTGGTCGCTGCAGCGCAGGGCAGAGGCTTGCTGCTGTCCGGGCCGGACAGTCGTTGGGTTCCGACCGAGCTGGGCCGGCGTTTTCTCAACGATCTGCAGGCGATGTTCCTGCCGGATACGGCCAGCCGCCCCTCCGCAAAGGCTGCGCAAGGTCTTGAATCCCCTGCGGTGATCGGCTAGGCGGATCAGCAGTTATGCACATGACGGAACCGCGAACGGAGATTCGCCACGTTACGGGCTGTAGTCGAAGTGACATATTAGGCAGCGCGCGTAAGTTATTGAAAAAACAAGCCGAAAATACCTGGTCAAAATTTGACCAATGCGAGAATCGCACGTTGTGGCGCCCATTCGAGCCGCCGTGGCTGTTGATCGTCCACAGAGTTATCCACAGCTTTTGTGGATAACCGCGGCGTTCCGCACGGCGTGCCGGCGGCATGCCTTGTCACAGCCGGGCAGCCCTCCTATACTTCGCGCCCTTTTTCCGATGCTCCCCAAGGACCGCGGCCATGAAGAGCGGAATCCATCCCGACTACAAGGCGATCACCGTAACCTGCAGCTGCGGGAATACGTTTGCCACCCGCTCCACGCTCGGACAGGACCTGCAGATCGAAGTCTGCTCGAACTGCCACCCGTTCTACACGGGCAAGCAGAAGATCGTGGACACCGGCGGTCGCGTCGATCGCTTCCGCAAGAAGTACGCGCGCGGCTGAGCCGCAGCGGCGCAGATTGCTGACGGGACGGGGGCGCTTCGGCGCCCCGTTTCGCTTGGGCGCAGCGACATCGGCACGGGCGGCTCTGGCCGGCAGCGCCTTGGCCCCACCAACGGAACTATCGGCCCCCGCGATCGGCCTCTAGACTCGAGGAGCTGATCCGGAGGCCGTGCCGATGCTCGTTCGCTCAATGCTGTTTGCCGCCACGCTCGCCGCTGCGCTCGCGTCGGGCGGCTGCGCGACGAATCCGGTCACCGGGCGGACCGACGTCGTCACCATGTCCGCGGCGCAGGAGATCGAGATCGGGCGGCGGATGCACCCGCAGATCCTGCAGGAATACGGCCGCTACGCCGACGAAGAGTTGCAGGCGTACGTCAGCGACCTCGGGCAGCGCATCGTGGCCATCAGTCACCGGCCCGACCTGCAGTTCACCTTCACCGTACTCGACAGCGAGGAGGTCAACGCCTTCGCGCTGCCGGGCGGCTATGTCTACATCACCCGCGGGATCATGGCCTACCTCAATTCCGCGGCCGAGCTCGCTGCGGTGCTCGGGCACGAGGTCGGTCACGTCACGGCCCGTCACGCCGTGCGCCAGCAGACCGGTGCAACCGCGACCGGGGTCGGCGCGACGCTGATCGGCATCCTGACCGGCAGCGGCGATCTCGCCAACCTCGCCAACATGGCCGGGACCGCGTTGGTGAGGGGCTACGGACGGGACATGGAACTGGAGGCCGACCAGATCGGCGCCGAGTACCTCGACCGTCTCGGTTATTCGCCGGAGGCCATGATCGACGTGGTCCGCCTGCTCAAGAACCAGGAGACGCTCGAGGTACAGCTGGCGCGGCAGGAGGGCCGCGAGCCGCGTGTCTACCACGGCGTCTTCTCCACTCACCCCGATAACGACACGCGATTGCGTGAGGTGGTGATGGCAGCCGCGAAGGCCAATAGCGGTCAGGCGCAGCGCCCCGACGGCCGGGACGCGTACCTGCAGCGCATTGACGGACTGCCGCTCGGCCCCAGCCGGGAGCAGGGTGTGGTACGCGGCAGCCGCTTCTACCACGGCACCCTCGGGATCACCGTCGCTTTCCCGACCGGCTGGACGGTGCAGAACCTGCCAACCAAGGTCGTCGCGTCCAGCCCGCAGAAGGACGCGGTCCTGCAGCTGGCCGCCGTGGCGCCTCCGCCCGGCGTGCAACCGCGCGAATTTCTGGCGCGCAGCGCGTCCGGGGTGCCGCTGTCCGCGGGGGAGCCGATTGAAGTGAACGGGCTGCAGGGCTACACGGCCGTCGCCCGGGACGTGGCCTTGCCGTGGGGAAACCGGGGGCCGGCCCGCAGCGCCGTCGTCTACTACAACGGCCTGGCCTACACCTTCAACGGAGCCAGCCGGCTGTCGTCAGCGTTCAGCGTGACCGACCCGCTGCTGATGTCGAGCATCAAGACCTTCCGGCGCTTGCGGGACAGTGAGTTACGTCTCGCCGAGCCGAACCGGATCCGGCTCGTGCAGGCCACCCCGGGGCAGCGGATCGCAGCGCTAGCCGCCGCTTCGCCCATCGAAAAGTACCCCGCCGAGCGCCTCCGGCTGCTCAACGATCTCTACCCGGACAAGGAGCCGACGGCGGGCCAGTGGCTCAAGGTAGTGGAATAGTCCTAACTTGATTGGACCGTGCGGCCGTGCAAGGCTCCCAGACCACTCCCGGGGGTAGTCGCCGGCGAGTCAAAACAGGTAGCAAGCGATGAGCGGAAACACGTACGAACTGGTCAACCTGGCATCCGGCAAGAAGACGACGCTCGAGGCGCGCAGCGGCACGGTCGGGCCCGACTGCCTGAACATCGGCAACGTCGCGAAGGACTTCGGGGCCTTCACGTTCGACCCCGGCTTCATGGCGACGGCCTCCTGCGAGAGCAAGATCACCTACATCGACGGCGACGCCGGCATCCTGCTGTACCGCGGCTACCCGATCGAGCAGATCGCCACCAAGTCGAGCTTCATCGAGGTCGCGTACCTGCTGATCAACGGCGAGCTGCCGACGGCGCAGCAGCTGGAGCAGTTCGACCACGCGATCCGCTACCACACGATGATCAACGAGTCGCTGCTGCGGTTCTTCAACGGGTTCCACTACGACGCGCACCCGATGGCGATGGTGTCCGCGGTCGTGTCCTCCATGGCGGCCTTCTACCACGACTCCATGGACAACCATAACCCGCGGCACCGCGAGATCTTCGCGCACCGCATCCTGGCCAAGGTCCCGACCATTTCGGCGGCCGCCTACAAGCACATGCTCGGCCAGCCGTTCGTCTACCCGCGCAACGACATGGATTACTGCGCCAACATGCTGCGCATGTTCTTCGCCGTGCCGGCCTCGGATTACGAGATCGATCCCGTCACCGCGCAGGCGCTCGACCTGCTGCTGATCCTGCACGCCGACCACGAACAGAACGCGAGCACCTCGACGGTGCGCCTCGCCGGCAGCACGGGCACCAACCCGTATGCCGCGATCTCGGCGGGCGTCTCGGCGCTGTGGGGCCCGGCGCACGGCGGCGCCAACGAGGCGGTGCTCGCCATGCTCGAGGACATCGGCACCGTCGACAATATCCAGAAGTTCCTCGCCAACGTGAAGGACAAGGACGGTGGCAAGCGGCTGATGGGCTTCGGCCACCGTGTTTACAAGAACTTCGACCCGCGCGCGAAGATCATCCGCGAGATGTGCCACAAGGTGCTCGGCCGCCTCGGCCAGACCGACAACCCGCTGTTCGAACTTGCCCTGCGCCTGGAGGAGATCGCCCTCAAGGACGAGTACTTCATCTCGCGCAAGCTGTATCCGAACGTGGACTTCTACTCGGGCGTGATCTACAGCGCGCTCGGCATCCCGCGCTCCATGTTCACGGTGATGTTCGCGATCGCGCGCACCGCCGGCTGGGTGGCGCACTGGCAGGAGATGATCGCGGATCCGGCGATGAAGATCGGCCGGCCGCGGCAGCTCTACACGGGTCCCGTGCAGCGCAACTACGTCGACATCGAGAAGCGCGCGTAGGCGCTGCTTGATCGTCTCCCGCTGACGTGATCCCGGGCCGCCCTGCGGCGGCTCCGGGGTCAGTGGGCGGTCCCGGGCATGTACTTCCTAAGCGGAGCCCGTCCGCGGACCCAGGGCGCGGCGAACCAGGCGACGTGGCGCTACAACAGCGCCTCGACCTCGGCGGCGGTGGCGCGCCGCATGGGCTTGCCGTCCACGGGACTGCAGGGCGCCTGGCGGATGCCGTCGAGCGGGAACACCACCGCGTCCACCGTCTGGCGCCCGGCGACGAAGCGCAGCGCGGGATAGGTCACCGTCCGGTCGCGCTCGTAGCGGAGGCGGCGCTCGAGAACTTCGTGCGGCACACCCCGTTCCTCGAGGCGGATCGACACGGCCTCCGGGCTCTCGGTGAACAGGTGCAGGTTGATCTCCGAGTGGGGCGAGGCGGTGCCTGCGAGCACTGGCCCCACCAGCCGTGGCTGGAAATCCGCCATGAGCCGCATTGCTTCGAGCGCCGAGCGGCGCAGCGCGGCGAGGTCCGCCTCGTGCCGGTCGGCGGCGAACAGCCGTTGGTGCGCCATCAGCGCCGCCTCGATCTCGGTATTGCGTGGCAGGATCGAGGCGTCGGTCACGCCCAGCCGGTTCGCAGCCTTGCGTTTCGCGAGCAGGTAGTCGTCCACGCCTTGCTCACGCATGATCCGGGCCGCCTCGTCGGCCACGGCCTGGCGCAGCAAGTCGGCGCGGGGATTAGGTCTTCGGCTCATCGGTCGCCACTCTCAGAACAGCGTGTCGTCCGCCGCTGCGGGTTCGACGCTCTCCGCGTCCACTGCGTCGGCTTCGCCCAGCACCTCCGCCTGCGGGACGCGCCCCTCGAGGAACGCCTCGAAGAGGGCGCCACTCGCGCCGGCCGACGTCGGTTGTCCGCTCCTCCGGTCCACCCACATGCGCACTACGCCCGGCGGCTCGGGCAGGCGATGCTCGGGGCGGTCGCGCAGCGCCTCCTCCATGAAGCTGATCCACATCGGCAGTGCGGTCCGCGCACCTTCCTCATTGTCGCCGAGCGAACGCTCCTGGTCGAAGCCGACCCATGCCGCCGCCGCGACGTCGGCGTTGAAGCCGACGAACCATGCGTCGCGCCGGTCGTTGGTCGTGCCGGTCTTGCCGGCCAGGTCGCTGCGCCCGAGCGATCTGGCGGCCGTCGCCGTGCCGCGCTGGATCACGTCGCTCATCACGTCCGTCATGACGAAGGCGTTGGCAGGGGAGATCGCCTGCGGCGCCGCCGGCTCGTCCGGGCAGTCGGCGCATGCGACCGCTGGCTCCGCCGTGTACACGGCGGAGCCCTTGCTGTCGGTGACGGCCTCGATGAGATAGGGCGTCACCAGGAAGCCGCCGTTGGCGAACACGGCGAAACCGCGCGCCATCTCGAGCGGCGTCACCTGTCCCGTGCCGAGCGCGAGCGTCAGGTTGGGTGGCAGCGCGTCGGGACCGAAGCCGAATGCCTCAATGTGGCGCAGTGCGGGCCCGATGCCGGTCGCCCGCAGCAGGCGGATCGACACCAGGTTGCGCGAGCGCACCAGTGCTTCGCGCAGCGGCGTCGGGCCGTAGAAGCGCTTGGTGATGTTCTGGGGGCGCCATTCCTCGGTCCCCGCGCCGCCCGGCAGCACGATGGGCGCGTCGTTGATCAGGCTCGCCGGCGTGAAGCCGCGCTCGAGCGCGGCCGAGTACACGAACGGCTTGAATGACGATCCCGGCTGCCGACGCGCCTGGATCGCCCGGTTGTACTTGCTGGCGCCGAAGTCGAAGCCACCCGACAGGGCGACGATGGCGCCGTCGCGCGGCTCGAGCGCAACCAGCGCGCCGGCAACGGCCGGCAGTTGCGCGAGCCGGTGGCGTCCGTCCGCGAGTGGCTCGAGGTAAATGACCTGCCCCGGCGCCAGCACGTCGCCCGCGACCCGGGGTGCGGGGCCCAGCACGTCGTCCGGCAGCGCCGGCCGTGCCCAGCCGAGATCGTCCCAGCCGAGTTCGACCACCACGCCTGCGCGACGCAGCACACGGGCGCCGCGCTCGGACACCGACTCGACAATCCCGGGCGTGAGTCCGCCACGGTCGGGGTACTGCCGCAATGCTGCAGCGACCGCGTCCGCGGCTGGCACCTGCTCGAGCTGCGCGACCGGTCCGCGATAGCCGTGGCGGCGGTCGTAGGCCAGCAGCGCGCGGCGCGCCGCGGCGTCCGCCGCAGCCTGCAGGCGACTGTCCACCGTCGTCGTGACGTGGTAGCCCTCGGTGAGGGCGAGTTCGCCGTACATGCGTACCATTTCGAGCCGCGCCATCTCGGCGACGAATGGCGCGCTGAGTTCGACGACTGGCCCGTGGACGCGTGCCACGATTGGCACCGCGGCCGCGGCATCGCGTTGCGCCGGGGTGATCCTGCCGATCTCCTCCATGCGGCGCAGCACGTACGCTCGGCGGTCACGCGCACGCTCGACGCTGGCCACCGGGTTGTCGAGCGATGGCGAGCGGGGCAGGCCGGCGATCAGCGCGGCCTCGGCGAGCGTGAGGTCGGCCGGACGCTTTTCGAAGTACACCTGCGCGGCCGCGCCCACGCCGTAGGCGCGCTGGCCGAGGAAGATCCGATTGAGGTACAGGGTGAGGATTTCCTGCTTGGTGAACTCGCGTTCGAGCCGCAGCGCGAGGAAAACCTCCTTCAGCTTGCGGCGCAGGGTGCGCTCGCTGGTGAGCACCGTGTTGCGTGCGAGCTGCATGGTGATCGTGCCGCCACCCTCGCGGACCCCGCCCGCCGAGACGTTGCTCGCCGCGGCACGCACCAGGCCCTGCCAGTCCACGCCCGGATGCTGGAAGAAGCGGTCGTCCTCGGCCGCGAGGAATGCATCGACGAGCACCGGCGGGATCTCGTCCCACTCCACCGGTATGCGCCGTTGCTCGCCGATCTGTGCGATCAGCTTGCCGTCACGCGAATACACGGCCAGCGGCATCTGGGTGCGCACGTCGCGCAGCTCGGCGGCGTCCGGTATTTCGGGTTCGAGGAACTGGTGCGCGCCGGCGAAGCCGAGCGCCACCAGGCCGGCGAGGGCCAGCGCCACTGTGAGCGTGGTCACGAGCAGTCTCGCCACCAGAGTGCGTGTGCTCAAATCTGAGATCCAGTCCTTGCCGCTCCTGCGGCGCTTGTGCATAGTAGCTCGCGAATCAAGGGCAAACTCATCGAAAGGTGAGGACGCAAAGCCACCGGTCCCTGGGCGCGAGCCCGGGACAGCGGGGTTGCCGGTCCGGACGAGTTCGCCGCGTTCGAGTCCGTCACGCTGCAACGTGCGGGATCGTTATGCGACCAGAGCCTCCCGGTTTCCCGGGGACCGCGCGGCGGCCAGGCTGCCCTTGCGACGGCATCGTGAATTTCATGCATTGCCCGGGGGGGCGCATGGGGCGAAAGGCGCAATCTGCTATGGCACTCACAATTCTATTTGCCGGGGCCCTGATATATAGTGCCGCGGGGATATGGAATTCACTCCACGATCGCTGCGCAACCTATTGAACTAGAAGGACTCACTCGTGTTGTTCCAGCGCAGGTCACGACCGGTCATCGGGCTCGACATCACGACGTCCTCGATCAAGCTCATTGAGCTGTCGCGGAGCGGGGACGGCTATCGCGTCGAGTCCTACGCCGCAGAGCCGTCGCCGCCGAACTCGATCAACGAGAAGGCGATCGTCGATGCGCAGGCAGTCGGCGAGGCCGTGCGCCGCGCAGTGAAGCGCGCCGGCGCCCGCAGCCGCGAGTGCGCCGTTGCCATCAGCGGCGACGCTGCCATCACCAAGATCATCCAGATGCCGCGCAACCTGCGCGAGTCCGAACTCGAGTCGCAGGTCGAGATGCAGGCCGACCAGTACATTCCCTTCCCGATGGAAGAGGTGAGCTTCGATTTCGAGGTGATCGGGCCGTCCGAGAAGGACCCCGACACGCTCGACGTGCTGCTGGTGGCAACACGCTCCGAGAACGTCGAGCAGCGCCAGGCGTCGGTGCAGGCCGCCGGCCTCACGGCGCGCATCGTGGACGTCGAGGCCTTCGCGCTCGAGAACGCCTGCCGCCTGCTCACGCACCAGATGCCCGACGGCGGCATGGACCGCAACATCGCCGTCATGGATTTCGGCGCGAGCAGCACCACGTTCTCCGTGCTGCGCGACCTCAGGGTCACCTACACGCGCGACTTCGCCTTCGGCGGCCAGCAGCTCACCGAGGAAATCATGCGCACCTACGGGCTGAGCATGGAGGAGGCCGGGCGCGCCAAGAAGGAAGGCGGGCTGCCGGCCAACTACCAGGCCGAGGTGCTCGATCCGTTCATCGACGACATGTGCCAGCAGGTGAGCCGCTCGCTGCAGTTC
>Ga0079037_100000840_pt1 | contig 15066 bp, 15 predicted proteins | sample Mud3Dept4metaG_FD_71479 | JGI IMG/M metagenome (GOLD analysis project Ga0079037, IMG submission 71479) | Freshwater wetland microbial communities from Ohio, USA, analyzing the effect of biotic and abiotic controls - Mud 3 Core 4 Depth 4 metaG | ecosystem: Environmental > Aquatic > Freshwater >... | reverse complement strand
ATGAAAGTGAGATTTATGAACTTTTATAAGCCTGAAGCCATGAAAATGAAATCTGTCACAATACTAGTTATAATGGTTCTCACCTCTTCAATGGTCCTTTCCCAGAATCCAAATCAGGAGAAGCTAAATGTATATAAAATCGCTTTCTTTACCAGGAAACTGAATCTGACTACCGGGGAAGCAGAGAAGTTCTGGCCTTTATACAACGAATACCAGGACAAAAAGATGGAGATCCAGAAGGAAAGGATGAAGCTAAACATGAAGATTAACCAGGAAACGTCCGACCTGAACGAAAAGGAACTGGCAGCAGCGGCCGATAAAATTATCGAACTGCAGGTTGCAGAAACCGATCTTGCCGTTACATTCCATAAACATATAAAGGAGGTACTTCCTCCAATTAAGGTTATCAGACTTTACCAGGCCGAAAACCAGTTCAGGATGCAGCTGCTGAAACAGATTCAGCAAAGGAATCCTCCGGGAAAGAATTTAAAACCACAGGGGAATTAATTTCGGTTGCTTGTTGCTGGTTACTTGTTACTGGTTATTTCTGAAATAATATGCGACTTAAGGTCTTTCAAAGGTAATTTCTTCTGTTCCCCGGTAGACATTACTTTAAGGGTGATTTCATTGTTCCTGATTTCCTCTTCCCCCGCAATAATAATATAAGGTATCTTCCTTGAATCGGCATATGCCATCTGCTTCTTTAATTTGACCTGGTCCGGATAAAGCTCTGACTTCACCCCCAGGCTTCTGAGCAGAGCGAGGATCTTCAGAGCATATCTGGTTTCCGATTCACCGAAATTCAATAGAAGGACTTCCGTTGAGGAAGAGCCTTTTTGTTCAAACAGATTGAGCTGTATCATTACATCATAGATCCTGTCGGCACCGAATGAAACGCCGACACCTGATACTCCTTCGAGACCAAATACCCCGGTAAGGTTATCGTAACGACCTCCCCCGCAGATGCTCCCAATGGCCACATCGGCTGATTTGACTTCAATTATGGCACCGGTGTAGTAATTGAGCCCCCGGGCAAGTGTGAGATCAAATCTGAATCTACCGGTTAACTCACCGGCCTCAACAAATGAAAATAACGTCCTGAGCTCAGATAAACCCTGCTTACCCGTTCCTGATCCTGCCAGCAATGCTTCAAGAGACTGAAGCTTTTCATCGGTCCTGCCTTTCAACCGGAGAAAAGGCTGCAGTTTTTTTATTGCCGTTTTTGATACCCCTTTTTCCCTGAGTTCCTCATTAACGGCATCAGTACCGATCTTATCGAGTTTATCGATCGCAATGGTAATATCAGTGAACCTGCCACTTTCACCTATATATTCCGCAATACCTGAAAGTATCTTCCGGTGGTTGATCCTGATTATGATATTAATCTTAAGCCCTGAAAATATATCATCGATGATCTTTACAAGCTCATATTCATTTAACAACGAATCGCTTCCAATTACATCAACATCACACTGGGAGAATTCGCGGTATCTTCCCTTCTGAGGCCGGTCAGCTCTCCACACCGGCTGAATCTGATACCGCTTGAACGGAAAGATAATCTCATCGCGATGCTGAACCACATAACGGGCAAAGGGGACAGTAAGATCATACCGCAGACCTTTTTCACATATCTGTGCCGATAATTTTCCGGAATCCCTGGTCAGAAGATCCTCATCAGCCGTGCCCGAAAGGTAATCCCCCGAGTTAAGGATACGGAAAATGAGCCTGTCACCCTCTTCCCCGTATTTTCCCAGCAGGGTGGAAAGATTTTCCATCGCCGGTGTTTCAATAGGCTGATAGCCGTATAACCTGAATACCCTTCTAATGGTATCAAAGATCATTTCCCGTCTGAGCATCTCATCAGTCGAGAAATCACGTGTTCCTTTGGGGATGGAGGGCTTTGACATAGAAGACAAAAGATAAAAGTGAAAAGACAAAAGTAAGAAAATCTTTAGGTCATGCAATCGTGCAATCGTGCAATCATAAACTTTAAAAGATTGCAGGATCGCATGATTGCATGATTTCAATACTTCTCCGGAACGAATGTCTGGTCGGTCATCGGCGGTCTTACATAAGCGACATCATGCTTCAGCGGAGGCAACTTAAAAGGCTTTGGTGTAAGATCCCTATAAGGTATGAGGGTGAGGAAATGGTCAATGGTGTTCAACCGTGCTCTTCTTTTGTCATCGGCACGGACCACATACCATGGCGATTGTTTTGTATCAGTGAATGAGAACATCTTGTCCTTGGCCATGGAATATTCAACCCATTTATCGCGCGATTCAACATCCATCGGGCTGATCTTCCATCGTTTTGTGGGATCCTGGATCCTGTCCTGGAAACGCTTCTCCTGCTCACGGTCACTTACTGAGAACCAATATTTTATAAGGATAATTCCTGACCTGATGAGCATCTTTTCAAACTCCGGACATGATCTGAGGAACTCCTCATATTCTTCATTCGTGCAATATCCCATGACCTTTTCAACACCGGCCCTGTTATACCAGCTCCTGTCAAAAAGGACTATTTCACCGGCGGCAGGCAATTCTGTCACATACCGCTGAAAATACCACTGGGTCTTTTCCCTTTCTGTAGGTATCCCCAGGGCAACTATCCTGCATATCCTGGGATTAAGACATCCGGATATAGTTTTTATCACTCCTCCTTTTCCTGCTGCATCCCGGCCTTCAAAGATAACGACCACCTTTAGCTTCTTTGCCTTGACCCATTCCTGAAGCTTGACAAGCTCAATTTCCTTTTCCCGGAGCAGCTTTTCGAATTCCTTTCGCCCGAGTTTCTTCTTTTTCTCAGGCTGGTAATCATGATAAAGATCTTTCTTCCTGAATTTCTCAATACGGATCTTCTTTTTTCCCTGTGATCCCATAAAAGACAGAGTTAAAAAGGAAAGTTAGGAAAAATTAACAAGAAAGTGAAATCCCCCTCTAAGAAACCCCCGGCCATCAGCCGGTTGGCTGATGGCCTGCCCCCTAAAGGGGGCTTTATACACAGATATTTAGAGAGTTACCTTAATGTTGAGATTTCAAACCCCCTTCAGGGGGTGTCCCGCGCAGCGGGACGGGGGTCATTGTATGAACGGTATCGACAACGGATATTTGAACCTTTCGCCTTTTGAAGATTTAATGCTGGCAATGACAATGCAGACTACTTTCAGAAAACCTAAGAATATGACAATAGGAATCCCGATTATAATAAAACACAAGGGAATTGAAAGGAATACATAGAGAAGAATGGAAAGCTGAAAATTCATTGATGTCTTTCCATTCTCGTTGACCCATGCCGATTCATCCTTCCGGGAGAGCCAGCAGATCAGCGGACCGATTATGCCGCCAAAGGGGAAGAAAAATCCTGCAAAGGCCGACAAATGGCAAAGCATAGCCCAGTTTCTTTCCGATTCAGACAGACTCTTTACTTCTTCCATGATATTACAGTTTATTAAAAGACGACCCGTTTCCGTTAATGCTGCACCGGCTAGAACCTTGCAAGACGTTTAAGATCCGCCGGCAGTAATCCGTTTGGATTTGCTTTATCAATGGTATGCAGATTATAATAATACATATTGGAGTCGTCTGTCCCGATCAGCATCTTAAAACAATATCCCTTATCCTGATTTTCGCCAACCGGACCAACCTTATGCAGGATAACCGTTGAAGGAGCCCTTGTTTCAATGGCTTTTACAATTTCCTCCTCCGGTACAATTTCGATCCTGTTTGAATAGATTGCCTTTATCCTTTCAATTGTTCCTATATCAGGTGATAAATCTTCCTGCTTTACCAGAATAGTCTTATTTACCAGCTCAGGAACATTTTCATTATAGAATTTCAAATATTTCCTGCCTGTTTTGGACGGATCTTCCATGATGAGCCTCGCATGTTTCTGCATAAACAACAGGATGGCGCCCAGCTTATATCCGTATTCGATGTCCTCTTCCCCGGCAAATGAAAGCGGCACAGCACAGATCTCAGGCATCTCCCCAATCTTCTCGACAATCTTGCCCTGCAGAAGGTTTATAAAATTGAATACCGAATTTGACTTGTCCTTTTCATAATTGGTTTCGGTAAGCACAATGAATGAGTATTCCGGTTTAAGCCTCCTTTCATTGAAATCGGTGACCTCAATAAATTCATATGGAGTCACTGTCCAGTATTTCTTCATGGCCTCCTTCATATATGCATTGAATGAGGAGAAAGAATCTTCCTCAAGGACCACGCAGGTTTTGGAGGTGCTGAATTGCTTTATTTCATTCCTGGAAGGAAAGGGAGCCTGCCCGCCAAGGATGACAGATATTAATACCAGCGGAAAGGCTAAAATTGCTTTTTTCATGTTTATTATTCAGTTTCAGGTAAATACAGGGGATTCTTTTCATTGAATTTACGGATGTATACAAACATCAGCTCTTTCTTTTTCTTCCTGGGAAGCTGAACGTATTCCTCATACAACTGAGCATCCTTCATAAGAAGGAGTTCCGTATTTTCCAGATCAAAGTCCATGACCTTCCCGGTTTCAAAATCGATAATAAATTGCTTGATCTCGCTCCTCGATATATTTCTCGAATAGGGAGAATAATATGAACCGTACGGATAATAATAATTCCCGTAGTAGCTGTATGGAGAATAATAGGAATAGTACGGATCATAATATCCTCCGTATCCGTACGGAGAATTATAATAGCGCGGATCGTATGTCATAATGTCGGCAACAAAATGACAAATATTACCCAGGTATGTAATCCTGTTAAAATTATTCTGTACCTGTATGTACAATACCCCATTCCGCGCATAACCCCAGATATCAGACTTGTTTACTTCCTGCCTGATACCCATATTATCATAAAAATAGATCTTATCCGATTCCATAAGATCTTTAAAGAATTCCTTGTCATTATAGTCTGCTGAAGTCAGGAGCTTGGCCTTTGGTATGGGATTGTTCATTTTTACCTGGTCAAAATTAAGGTAAATACCATCCTTAAACCTGAAGTCAGGTGTATATTTTACCATCCCTTCCTTTTCCTGTCCAATCACCGGAATGAGTGAGATCGCAGAAAGATAAACAGTTACAGAAATAATATCCCTGAATAACTTCTTCATCACCATTAGTCTTTTACTTATTTTCACTCAAATTTCGTACCGTAACCACAAAATTAACGATTTCCCCGGAAGTGTGTTATTCCGGGTCAGCGTATATTTATCATATATTTTAATTATTTTTACGAAAAGTCAAAAAAGGGATCATGATCGGGAAAACCGGAACAGGAAGTAACGGGGAGCTTAATGTGACTTCCGGAGAATTCTATGAAGAGAACCGGAAGATGCTGGAAATCTACGCTTATGCTGCGATTTCCGGACTGATTGTTGCCATAATCCTGATTTTGCTGAACCTGAGATTTCCTGCAGGTATTCTATTAATAATCACAGCTGCCCTTGCCCTGTACCTGACAAAAAAAACCGTAGCCATTTTAAGATCTGCCAGGAATGCCCTGAATGATGTCGCTACATCAAATGCAAAGAAAGATAATGTAATTACAGATTTCTCACATAAGATAAGAGAACCTCTGAATAACCTGGTTATCATCACCGATATGCTTCTTGAGTCCGATCTGCAGAAAAAGCAAAAAGATCTGCTTGAAACATTCGCTGCATCAACCAAGAACATGGTTACTTCTGTGAACGAATTAACGATGCAATCGGCCGGGAACCTGAGCTATGAATCAAGGAAACACATCAGGTTCAATCTGTTATCGACCATCCAGAATACAATCGAACTCTACAGCCTTAAGGATAAGGCCAATATTGATTTTATACTGAACAGGAAAGAAGGTTCTGATTTTGATTGCTTCGGCGATCCGATAACTCTAAAGCAGATCTGCCTTGATATATTCAATACCATTGAAAGTCATGATTCTGAAAGGCCCACTAAAGTAAATATCAGCGTAAAAAGAGAGAGGGAATCAGGAATTGATATAATTGTGGGGCTTAGGATCCAGACCGATAAGGATATCATACTCATTGATGAAAAGAACTTTCAGCACAGCCTTGCCGCCAGGCTGATCTCAGTCAGAAAGGGCACATATATCCAGGAACTGGGAAATAACTATACGGTTCTGAATATCAGCCTTCCGTTTACAAACATCATTCCTGAACCAAAACGGCATCCCGGCACTTCAAGGACCGGGGAGCTGTTCCGGAGGGACAAACCTCACAAGGAGATGAAAGAGATCAAGATATTGCTTGCTGAGGATAACCTTATTAACCAGAAGATCACTCTTCTGACCCTTAAACCCCTGGTAAACAGTATAGATACTGCCACTGACGGGAAGGAAGCAGTTGACAAATTCAGCTCAGGCAACTACGATATAATCCTTATGGATATTCAGATGCCTGTTATGAGCGGACTCGTTGCAGCTGAAAAGATAAGGGCTCTGGAAGAAATCACAAATACACATATTCCCATTATTGCTATAACCGCAAATGCAATGCTTGGAGATAAGGAGAAATGCATCTCCGCCGGTATTGACGACTATCTCAGCAAACCTTTCCAGCCTTCCGCACTCATAGAGAAGATCAAGCTATACGTCTGATGATCCTTTCCCGGCTCTCACCTCATCATTTCCTTTACGCAACAGTTTTGCACTTTTTGCCGACGGAGAGGGAATGAAGGACCCTATTTCAAGAGATTCCCACTTCTGATCGATCCTTTTAATTATATCTTCCGGGGAACAGACAACATTCGGCCATCTGCGCGGAAAACCGCCTTCACGAAAAGCTTTTATCGTTCCGTCAATAAAAACTGAATTATCCGAAATAAAATCAATATCGCGCTGCGGATCAGTATTCCCAAGGATCTGCCATGCCACTGTAAACCAATCATCCACGTCAACCGTATCATCAACTGCGAGAATAAGGCCAGGAACAGCCTCAGCGCCTGCCCCTGTAAACAGATCCCTGGCTTTCGCAACAGCCAGTGAATCTGTTGACTGATTCAGGGATACTGCCGCCACCGGCAAACCTTCAAACAGGCTCGCATTAATGATAATTTCCGGGAACCTCCTGAGCCAGGCTGACGCCGCCGCTCCATCAAATTTATCATAAACAACACTTCCCGGCGATTCTTCCTTCAGCTTAACCGTACCATCAATTCCAAGTTTCCCCCCCAGTGATAAAATATCTGATGAATGGTCAAGTATGTCCAGCGGCCCTGAAGTGAACAAGAGATCCGACCTGAACCTTGTGTTTTTAAATATATGCAGGATCAGTTCCCTGTAATTTCGGATGTCTGTTTCACCGCTCACAACCGCAATGTATTTTGTGAACATCAGCTGGCCGGCCCCCAACAACGAACCAATAACTTTCTTACCCTGCCCCGGGTATGTCTTATTGATTTTTACAATAACAAGATTATGGGCAACCCCGGCGGCGGGCATATGAAAATCCTCAATTTCCGGCTGTAATGCAAGTCTGAGAGGAGCCAGGAAGATCTTTTCCGTGGCTTTGGTCAGCCATGCATCCTCACACGGAGGTATGCCGACCACTGTTGAAGGATATACAGCTCTTTCCGAATGGGTTATGCAGGTCACATGAAACCGGGGGTAAAAATCGGCAAGCGAATAGAAACCGGTATGGTCACCAAAAGGTCCCTCCAGGACAGGATCTTCAGAAGGATCGACATAGCCTTCAATTACTATATCTGCATCGTATGGAACAAAGAGGTCATTTGTAATGCATCTTGCAAGTTTCACCTTTTTCTTTCTCAGGAATCCTGCAAGAATATATTCATCAATGTTTTCAGGCAGAGGTGCTGTCGCCACATAAGTATACACGGGATCTCCGCCAAGAGAAACGGACACGGGCATCCTTTGCCCGGTTTTTTTCCATGCCTCAAAATGGCCGGCGCCCGTTTTATGCCTCTGCCAGTGCATTGCGGTGGTATTTTTATTAAGTATCTGCATCCTGTACATTCCGGCATTGGTTTTACCCGTTAAAGGATGAACAGTATGGACCACCGGCAATGTAATGAAACGTCCGCCGTCATGGGGCCAGCATTTCAACACCGGCAACATGCTGAGATCAGGTTCTTTATGTATAACCTGCTGGCATTTCCCTTTTCCTCTTATGCGGGAAGGCAGGAAACCTGAGATCTTCATCACCGGAGGCAGTGAATTAAAGATGTTCCCGGTGGTACCGGTCAGGGTGTTAAATAATGATATAATTTCTTTTGTGGCCTCATCAAGATCATTTCTGCCAAGGGCCATAGCCATCCTTTTATCAGATCCAAAGGCATTTATCAGCAGCGGGAAATCAGTCCCCGTATTTTCGAAAAGCAGGGCTTTACCGCCAGACTTCGTAATTCGGTCCGTGACCTCGGCTATTTCCAGTACAGGGTCGACAAAGGACCTGATCCTGTTAAGTTCACCGTTTTTTTCGAGTAAGGCGATGAAATCCGCTAATCCTGAAAATGGCATAAATTGAGAATAGAGGTCAAAGATAGAAGATTAAAGCAATCTCAACGGGATTATAAGCTACCCCATATAAAAACAATAATGGGAACTATTCACGAGGAGTAGTTCCCATTCACCGTTTGCAACCGAAGCCGCATACGGCGTCGGGTTACTGTTATTCTGACCGGCTGCATTCCAGGTCTTACGATCTGTTCCTGCAACCCATGGCTTTCCGGTTTTGCCTTTTACAGCAGAACCTTCCGGCTGTCCTTTTGTTCCCACCCTTCGGCGGGACTTTCCGGGACGAAGCGTCCTTCAGGCTCCGGTGCCAGTTCCCGAAGGATCCGGCGCCAGTTTCAGTTGACTCGGGGCCGAAGCCCTTTGTTTCCCTGAAGCCCTGTGACTCAGTCGTTGAAAGAACGTTTCCGGCTTTCTGCGACCTGCTGAACACCCGGGACTTTTGGTCCTTTCGTTCAGACTTCGGCTCTCTTGATGCGCAGGCCCGAAGGTCTGAACGAACCGGATTGTGCTTCAATTAAGTAACCTTTTCCGGTTCCACATCTTTCGAGCAGCCCTTTATCGCTCACCCGATAGACCAAATTTAATCCAATCTGTTATAATAACAAGTGAAAGAAGATCATTGTTGTAAACGCAGTATTAACAAAAGTTATCAACAATTGTTAATAACTTCGGGGATTGCTGTTAAATGAGCTTCATCTATTCCTTTTTACCACTGCTGTCCGGAATTCAATAAGAAATCCTGTTCACCAATCTATTAATGCACTGAATTAGAGGAGTACCCTGTCGGAGAGTTAGCCCGACCTGAACCCTACAAAAAAAATCTACGTATTAAAATACGTAGATTAATACGTAGATTAATACGTAGATAGGCCAAAAGGGGTGAGCACGTGTTACTTCCTGTACCCATAAACAGCCAGGTCTCCCAGCATCTCCTCGATCCTGAGCAACTGGTTGTATTTTGCCATCCTGTCGGTACGGCTGCATGAACCGGTCTTGATCTGTCCCGAATTTGTCGCAACGGCAATATCGGCAATTGTCGAATCTTCAGTTTCACCCGAACGGTGCGATGTGACACTCGTATACCCTGCCCTGTGAGCCATCTCAATAGCCATAAGAGTTTCCGTAAGCGTACCTATCTGGTTGACCTTGATAAGGATTGAATTTGCACACCCCATCTCAATGCCTTTTTTCAGATATTCAATGTTGGTAACAAACACGTCATCACCTACAATCTGGCATTTCTTACCGATCCTGTCCGTAAGCATCTTCCAGCCATCCCAGTCACTCTCTGCCATCCCGTCTTCAATTGAATCGATAGGATACTTGCCGATCAGCTTCTCGAAATAATCAACCTGCTCCTTTGAGGTCTTCCTTGCACCTTTCGGGCCTTCAAACTTTGAATAATCATAAATGCCATCTTTAAAAAACTCCGAGGCAGCGGAATCAAGCGCAATAGTTATATCAGTACCGGGTTTGTAACCGGCAGCCGATATTGCCTTAAGGATCGTCTCAAGAGCATCCTCAGTGCCGCTCAGTGAAGGGGCAAATCCGCCCTCATCGCCCACTGCCGTACTTAAACCTCTCTGCTTCAACACCTTTTTCAGTGCATGGAACACTTCTGCACCCATTCGCAGACCTTCCTTGAACGATGGAGCACCAACAGGCCTGATCATGAATTCCTGGAAAGCGATCGGGGCATCCGAATGCGAACCTCCGTTAATAATGTTCATCATAGGTATCGGAAGGGTAACGGCATTTGTGCCTCCAATATAGCGGAAAAGAGGCAGGCCGTGAAGCTGTGCAGCTGCTTTTGCAGCAGCCAGCGATACCCCCAGTATTGCATTGGCTCCAAGATTGCTTTTTGTCTTCGTACCGTCCAGATCGATCATTTTCTTATCGATACCGGCCTGGTCCGTGACATCCATACCGTTTACCTCCTCGGCAATTACATTATTAACATTGTGAACAGCCTTAAGGACTCCTTTGCCCAGATAGCGGTTCTTGTCTCCGTCTCTCAGCTCGAGAGCCTCATTTTCACCGGTTGATGCACCGGATGGAACTGCTGCACGACCAAAATAGCCGCTGGCTGTACTTAAATCAACTTCAATCGTGGGATTGCCGCGTGAATCAAGAATCTCACGAGCATGCACACTAACTATTTGACTCATAGAAATTTATTTTTTAATATTAAACAATATGGCAATTTACTATTTCTCCTCTTCAGGGGCAATTTCCTCTGACGCCTCATCAACATTCTCAGCAGGCTTTTCTGTCTTTTCAGCTTTTATTTCCTTCAGTTCCTCAGTTCCTGCAGCTTCACCTTTCTTTCTGGCTGACCTTCTCCTCCTTGTTGTTTTGGCTTTTGCTGCTTCACCATGGCCCAGCATGGCTTCGTTGTAATCGACAAGCTCCAGGATGCACATTTCAGCATTGTCACCAGCTCTGTTACCTGTTTTCAGGATCCGTGTATATCCCCCCGGCCTCTCGGCTATCTTTGGAGAAATCTCCCTGAATAATTCAGAGACTGCCGCTTTATCCTTCAGGAAGCTGAATGCCATTCTCCTTGAGTGTGTCGAATCTTTTTTCGACCTGGTTATGAGAGGCTCAACATAAGTCTTCAGCGCCTGTGCCTTTGCTTTTGTCGTGGTGATCCTTTTATGAAGGATCAGTGACGTGGCCATATTGGCCATCATCGACTTCCTGTGTGAACTCGTTCTCCCTAAATGGTTTATACTTCTTAAATGTCGCATTTCCGTATATCCTCAAACAATTTTCAATTTAATCTTTCTCCAATCTGTATTTGCTCACATCCATTCCAAATGAAAGATTCATGGATTCAAGCAGCTCATCGAGTTCTGTAAGGGATTTCTTCCCAAAGTTCCGGAACTTGAGAAGGTCATTCTTATTAAACTTGACGAGATCACCAAGTGTTTCGACTTCAGCAGCTTTAAGGCAGTTAAGTGCTCTTACGGACAGGTCAAGATCTATCAGCTTTGTCTTCAGGAGCTGCCTCATGTGCAGTACTTCCTCATCAAATTCTTCGTTGGCGAGTTTATCGTCAGAATCGAGAGTTATTTTTTCATCGGAGAAGAGCATGAAGTGATAAATAAGTATTTTGGCTGCTTCCTTGAGCGCGTCTTTCGGATGGATGGATCCGTCAGTCTCAATCTCAAAAAGAAGTTTCTCATAGTCGGTTTTCTGCTCGACACGGTAGTTTTCAACACTATATTTCACATTCCTTACAGGGGTGAATATAGAATCAACAGCAATAAGCCCGAACTCACTGTCGGCAGGTTCATTTTCTTCAGCGGGGACATACCCTCTTCCCTTGCTGATGTTAAGTTCGATCTGGGTCTTAACATCAGATTCCATCCTGAAGATTACCAGTTCGGGGTTAAGCACTTCGAAGCTGCTGAGAGAATTGTTCAGGTCGCCGGCCTTTAATACATCCTTATTATGGATCTTAACCGTGATCTTTTCATGATCTGCATCATCCACGATCCTTTTAAAACGGATCTGTTTAAGGTTAAGGATGATCTCGGTCACATCTTCCATCACACCCTTAATGGTTGAGAATTCATGATCGATTCCGTCGATCTTAACCGTTGTAATGGCATAACCTTCGAGAGAAGAGAGAAGAATTCTTCTCAGGGCATTACCTACAGTAATGCCATAGCCAGGTTCAAGGGGACGGAACTCGAATTTTCCGAGCTTGTCATCCGATTCCAGCATTAATACTTTATCGGGTTTCTGGAATGATAGTATGGCCATAGAATTTATCTTATATGATTACTTTGAATACAATTCGACAATCAGTTGTTCCTTAATATCTTCGGGAATATCAGTCCGTTCCGGCATGTTCATGAATTTCCCTGCCATTTGGGTCTCATCCCATTCCAGCCACGAGAGCTTTGAACCTTTTTTTGTTGTAAGCGAATCAACTATCGTTTCGAGAGATTTTGACTTCTCGCGAACTCCGATGATATCACCGGGTTTAATCTGAAACGACGGGATATTAACAACTTCACCGTTAACTGTGATATGGCGGTGCGATACCAGCTGGCGGGCACCCGCCCTTGTAGGAGCAATCCCAAACCGGTATACAACGTTATCGAGACGCGCTTCAAGAAGCTGCAGAAGCACTTCTCCTGTAACTCCCTTTGTCCTTGAAGCTTTCTCAAAAGTATTCCGGAACTGACGTTCCAGTATGCCATAGGTATATTTCGCCTTCTGTTTCTCCCTGAGCTGAACCCCGTATTCCGAAGTCTTTTTTCTTTTTTTGTTCATTCCATGCTGACCAGGAGGGAAATTCTTTCTTTCCAGGTGCTTATCGGGTCCGAAGATAGGATCTCCGAATTTCCTTGCGACTCTTGATCTTGGGCCGGTATATCTTGCCATCTCAGTGTTGTTTTATATCAGTCAAATTTTCTATTAAGCGTTCATTGTACTCTATACTCTTCTTCTTCCGGGAGCACGGCAGCCATTGTGAGGCATCGGGGTAACATCCACAATCTCGGTAACTTCAATGCCGGAATTGGAAATTGCCCTGATTGCTGATTCACGGCCTGATCCCGGTCCCTTGACATAGACCTTGACTTTTCTCAAACCAAGATCATATGCCACTTTACTGCATTCTTCCGATGCCATCTGAGCAGCATAAGGAGTGTTCTTTTTGGAACCCTTGAAACCCATTTTACCGGCAGAAGCCCATGAAATGACCTGTCCTGAATTATTTGTCAGCGTAACAATAATATTATTGAATGATGAATGAACATGAGCCTGGCCCGACGGTTCAACCTTGACGATTCTCTTTTTTAATACTCCTGTCTTCTTTGCCATAATCCGTTTTATGTTTTATTTGGTAGCTTTCTTCTTGTTTGCGACAGTTTTCTTTCTGCCTTTGCGTGTCCTTGCATTGTTTTTTGTGCTCTGTCCCCTTACAGGAAGGCCGATTCTGTGACGCACGCCACGGTAGCAGCCGATATCCATGAGCCGTTTGATATTCATCTGGGTTTCTGAGCGGAGTTCACCCTCGAGCTTGTAGTTTTCGTTAAGGATCCGTCGGATGGCATTTATCTGCTCATCAGTCCATTCCTCAACCTTTGCATTCCTGTCGACTCCGGCTTCATCGAGCACTTTCTGGGCCGTGCTTCTGCCTACTCCATAAATGTAAGTCAGTCCGACTTCGCCCCTTTTATGCCTTGGTAAATCTACTCCAACAATACGTGCCATATTAATTTTCTTAAATAGTTTGCAAAATTAATTAAAATTATCCCTGTCTCTGTTTGAACTTGGGATTTTTCTTATTTATAACGTATATGCGCCCTTTCCTCCTGACTATCTTACAGTCAGCGCTGCGCTTTCTTATGGATGCTCTTACTTTCATTTTTAATATTTCTTATTTATATCTGAATGTTATCCTTCCTTTTGTAAGATCGTATGGCGACATTTCCACTTTAACCTTATCACCGGGCAGTATCTTTATATAGTGCATCCTCATCTTCCCCGAGATGTGAGCGGTGATAACGTGTCCGTTCTCGAGCTCTACCCTGAACATCGCGTTGGAAAGTGCTTCAATGATAGTGCCGTCCTGTTCAATTGATGGTTGCTTAGCCATATGATTACATTTTATTTAAAACTTGTTCTATAAATTCAAATGTTGTCAATACGTCTGCCTGTCCTCTGTTAACCGCGACGGCATATTCAAAATGCGCCGAAGGTTTTCCGTCAGCGGTTTTAATGGTCCATCCGTCATTCATCTGAACAGTCTCTTTCCTTCCCATATTTATCATTGGCTCAATGCATATGACCAGTCCCTTGCCCATTCTGGGGCCAGTACCCCTTCTCCCGTAGTTTGGCACTTCCGGAGGCTCATGCAGTTTTTTCCCGATACCGTGGCCAACAAGCTCCCTTACTACTGAAAATCCTCCGCTCTCTGCTTTTGTCTGAACTGCCGACGATATATCACCTACCCTGTTCCCTGAAACCGCTGCCTTCACACCCTCTTCGAGCGATGCTTTCGTATAATCGAGCAGCTTCCTTAATTCCGGGCTGATCTCTCCCACTGCAAAAGTGTAGGCACTGTCGCCATACCAGCCATTCAGGACAACTCCGCAGTCAATAGAGATAATATCGCCTTCCTTCAAAACATAATCAGAAGGAATACCATGAACCACTGCTTCATTGACAGATGTACAGAGGCTTTTCGGGAAACCACCATATCCCTTGAATGCCGGAACCGCATGATGATCACGGATATAGGTTTCGGCAATTCTGTCGAGATAAAGAGTGGTGACCCCGGGTTGTATATGCAAGGCAATCTCAGCAAGTGCTCTGGACACCAGCAAATTGCTCTCTCTCAACAACCCGACCTCTTCATCATTCTTATAATACAACATCAAAGAACGTAATACTTAATTAAATTGATGTAACGGCGCCTGATCTGCCTTTCACCCGTCCCGACTTCATGAGACCATCATAATGTCGCATAAGCAGGTGACTTTCAATCTGTTGCAGAGTATCAAGAATAACACCCACAAGGATCAGGAGCGATGTTCCACCATAAAATTGTGCAAACTGCGGACTGATGCCCG
>Ga0079037_100000839_pt1 | contig 15074 bp, 11 predicted proteins | sample Mud3Dept4metaG_FD_71479 | JGI IMG/M metagenome (GOLD analysis project Ga0079037, IMG submission 71479) | Freshwater wetland microbial communities from Ohio, USA, analyzing the effect of biotic and abiotic controls - Mud 3 Core 4 Depth 4 metaG | ecosystem: Environmental > Aquatic > Freshwater >... | reverse complement strand
ACTCCCGCGGCCAGCTGCCCCACCGAAGCCATCTTCTCCGACTGGATCAGCTGCTGCTGGGTCTCCCGGAGGTCCTGGTGGGACTGGGCCAGGCGGGACAGGTTTTCCTCCAGTTGGTCGATGAGATAGGGGAGGCACATTTCGTTCTCCGCCAGCCCCCAGTACACGGCACTGGCTTTTTCCTGGCAGGAGGCGTAACCGCAGGCGCCGCAGTTCAGTTCATCCTCCGGGTGGACCTTGTTGGTCCGCCGCAGGATCTCCCGGATGATGTCCGGGCTCGGGGTCGTCAACCTCCGGTCGTCGGGGGTGAAGGAGCGCTCCAGGGAAACGCGGGAATGCTTGCGCATGTCGGTCTTGTGGCGGTCTTCCCCCTCCGTCTGGAGACGGGATTGAACATAGCTGGCCACCAGTTCCTTCCGGGAAAAGAACGAAAGATCATTGGGAAACCCAGGTCCGTTGATGCATCCTTCGCAGAAGAGGAGGTCCATGAACCTCGCCTCCACCGAACCTTCCAGGATTTCATTCAAAATCTGGGTGCAGGCCTCTTTGCCCTCGGTGACCAAAATCCTGTTCTGACAGACGTCCTCCTTCATGGAGGCGCTGCGCAGGAGTCCCCCGGGAACGGGGAAGATGCGTCCCAGCCGGGCCAGGGGACCGTCGATCGGACTCTCCGGCAATTTTTCCGGAACCAAGCCTGCTTCCTGAAACATCCGGTCCAACTCTACGAAGGTCAGCACGGCGTCCACATCTCCCGCCACCTCCGGCTCCTCGATCTCTTCCTTTTTGGCAATGCAGGGGCCGATGAAGACCACTTTGGCCCCCGGCCGGGCTTTGCGCTTGATCACCCTGCCCATGGCCACCATGGGAGAGACGATGGGGGTTAGATACCCCACCAATGAGGGGAAATATTTCTTGATGTAAAGAATCAACGCCGGGCAGGGAGAGGAGATGGAGAGCTTGTCTCCATTATGTTTCGCCCAGCGGGCATGGGCTTTGGCCACCAGGTCCGCCCCGAAGGCTACCTCCATGACTTCGGTAAAACCCAGGTTTCGCACCGCGGTAATGATCTGACCCGGCTTGGCCCGGGGAAAGGCTGCCGGAAAAGAAGGAGCCAGACAGGCGACGACCTCCGGGGAATTCCAGAAAAGGTCCTTAACCGTTGCGGTGGAGTCGCGGATGGCCTTGGCTTCCTGCCGGCACACCTTGATGCAGGACCCGCAGGCAATGCACCGCTCGGCGACCACCTTCGCCTGGCCGTCTTCCACTTTGATGGCCTTGGCCGGACATTTCCGGACGCAGGTATAGCAGCGGCGGCATTTTTCTTTGATCGTGGATACGACCGTCATGGGCTTTCCCGTTCCCGCAGAATATCCATGGTTTTCGGAAAGGTGGCGGCCCCGATCCCTTTCAGGCCTTCATGAATGTCCTGTCGGATGAAGGCAAAGATCGAAGGATCCTCCAACCCCACCGGCCCCAGGACCTCCCGCATCTCCCGGGTGTCCAGCCGGTACTTCCGGCCGTTCACCCGATGCTCGTAAAGAAATTCCACTCCCGGATTGCCGGTAATTAATATGGCCAAGGTCTCTCCCATGTCGCCCAGGGGCGCCCGGTCGAAGTGGTCCAGCTGAAAGGTAGCGACGATCCGGGTTCCTTTCCCTTCCCGGGAATGGACTTCCAGGCTTCCGCCGCACTGTTCCGCAGCTTCTTTCAAAAGGGGCACCCCCAGCCCGGCTACTCGGGTGGGGCGGGTGGTATAGAAAGGGTCGATCACCTTCTTGACGGTCTCCGGAGACATCCCCCGGCCGTCATCCTGGACCTCGATCCGCAGCAGGTCCTTCCCCAGGTCCTCCAAGACCCGAATCTCCACTCCCCTGGCCTGGGCCCGCAGGGAATTTTGGACGATATCCAGAATGTGCATGGATAGCTCGAGCATATTTCAGCGCAGCCCTGAAACTCCGAGTTGGTGCATCCGTCCCACGATTTCGAAGGTGGGAAGAGTCGTCCGCAGGATGGGGATCATCTTATCCGCGGCTTTTTCCAGGGTATCCGGGTCAGGTTTGGCCCCGTTGACCAGCAGGATCCCCGACAGGTCCCGCATGACCGCAATGGCCACGATGTTCAAGTGGGTCTGCCGGGTTACCCATAAATCCCCCTCGACGGAGTTGGCCAAAACGTCGCTCAGCAGATCGGAGGAATAACCGGTCTTCACTTCGGCATCCATCGGTGCATTCGGGGTCGTCAGTTCCAAGTTTAGTTTCTCTGCCAGTTCTTTGAGTGTCATGGTCTCAATGGGAGAATCCTTTCACCTCCGTTTCTTTTTCGACTTGGGCGGTCTTCTCTCTGAAGCTCCCTTTTCGGTTGCGGCTTCAAGGGTTTTCACCTCTTTCAGCACGCTGATACAGTCCGTCTCCAGCGCATATCCCTGGACCACGTCTTCGGCCAGGGCCAGGCAACTGGGAGACCCGCAGGACCCGCAGTCGATCCCGGGAAACTTCTTGATCACTTCGTCGATACGACGAAGCTTTTGCATGGCCACTTGCAGGTTTTCATCCAGCCGCATCCCAGTCCGGGGAGAAAGGGGGGATTCCAAGAAATAATCCTCCCCATCCTCGCCTGCCTCCCCCGCGCCCGGGAAATCCCGGTCTCCTGCGTCGTTTGCTCCGATGCGCGAAGATAGCTCGAACCTCGCCCAGAAGGGGTTCCTCACGTTCAGCGAGCCCCCCAGACAGCCTCCCCGACAGGTCCAGGCTTCGATGAAAGGCACTTTCTCCAGACGCCCGTTCTCGGCCAGCTCCAGGACCTCCTCCACCTCCTTCACTCCATCCACGAGGAGGGAAGCCCCAAGCCCCAGCGCCCGGGTCTGGCCCCCGGGAATGGCCCATTCAAGGCCCGGAATCGATGACCTCTTCCCGGGTTCCGGAAAGCCCTTGCCTGCTTGTCTATGCAGCCGGGCCTGCAGGGAGCTGTATAAATCCAGGATCGGAAGCGCCCGATGATAGGCGCCATCAGGGATTCGAGTCTCCGTCGCCGCGCGGGCCTTGGCCAGGCAGGGAACGATGGAATACATCTCCTGTTCCCCTCCCCCCCGGAATTCTTTCCTCAGCTGGCGGGCCATGATTTCAAAAGGAGAGGCCACGGGGACCAAGTTCTCCAGGAGGGATGGAAATTTGACTTGCACCAGATGGACCACCGCGGGGCAGTCCGAGGATATGACCGGAAGAGTCGCCCGGCCCGAAGACAGGTACCGGCGCACGGCCCTGCGGTACAAAAACAGCCCCTCGCCCAAATCTTTGGCCCGGGAGAAGCCGATTTCTCCGAAGGCTCGAAGGATATCTGGGGGAAAAGCCCGATCTCCAAACTGGGCGAATACCGCGGGGTCCAGGACGGCAACTGCCCCGCCCTTTTCCAGGGCCCGCTCCCAGGGATCGACCTCGACCGCCCATGCCTTCCAGGGACAAACCCGGACGCATTCGCCGCAATCGATGCAGCGGTGGGGCGTCCTTTGGGCTTTTCCCCCGCGGACCCGGATGGCTTCCGTGGGGCATACCCGGAGACAATGGGTACAGCCCACGCAGCGGTCCTCCTTCAGGGCCAGGAGAACCCCGCCGGCATTTCCTTCCTCTTCACCCATCCTTCTTTGGGCTTTCATTCAGATTGACTTTGAACCTCAGGGTGGTGCCCCGGTTCACTTCAGATTGAATGTCCATCCAATCCGAATTCTTCTTGATGTTGGGAAGCCCCATTCCGCTTCCATAGCCCAGCTGTTTCACGTAAGGGGGAGCCGTGGAATATCCCACCTGCATGGCTTGTTCGACATCCGGGATCCCCGGCCCCACGTCGATGACCGTCACCTCCACGCATCGATCATCCAGATTGACCCGTAGGGTCCCCTTGTGGGCATAAACAATGACATTCACTTCGGCCTCGTAGGCTGCGGTGGCCACCCGGCGAATGATCCCCGGTGGAATTCCCAAACGCTTCAGGCGGTTCTTGATCTCAAAACAGGCCTCGCCGGCCCTTTTGAAATCCTGACCCTGGATTTCAAACTCGGCGATCATGGAAATGGGAATCCGTCCTTCATTCTTTTTTCTTTCCCCGGTCCGTTAGCAGGGAAGCTCCTAAAAACCCAAAAATCAACCGTGCATATTCCATGCGGTACAGCGTCTGGATGGGCTGTAGAATTATCCAAAGAAAATTATACACGTTAAGTAAAAATCTAGAAAGAAAAATGAAGCCGCAACGTTCGGTCAAGGCCTGTCCCGGAAAAACTAGGGGGGGAATCGATATTATTTCCTCCCCTTCCCCAATTTTTTCCGGGCTAATCCCACCGCGGCCCTGACTTCTTCACTCCTCAAGAGATAACAGGCCGTCCCATAAACTCCGAGCCCTGCCCCCAGGGAAGCGGCCAACAAGACAAGTTTCTCCCAGGTCAGGCCGGATGATTTCCAATCGCCCGCCCGGGTTATCAAATAGGCAGAGAGTCCCATGAGAAGGGAAGCAGTCAGGTGCTTTCCGAAGGAGCGGAGAATTCTTCCTGCGCCCAGAGGGCCCAATTTTCTTCGCAGGAGAACGGCCAGGAGGGAAAAGTTCAACCCTGCCGCCAGAGAAGTGGCCAGAGCCAGTCCGCCATGTTTCAAAGGGAGCATCAAAAGAACGCCCAATCCGGCATTCGCGATCAGGCTCAAAAAAGCCACCTTCACCGGGGTCCGAGTGTCCTGGAGCGAATAGAAAACGGGCACGATGATCCGAACTCCGGCAAAGGCAACCAGCCCCAAGGCATAATACAAGAGGGCCTGGGAGGTCATTTCGGTGGAAAAAGCGGTGAATGCCCCTCTCTGGAAAAGAACATTCAGGACCGGGGCGCGGAGGGCGATCAACGCCGCCATGGCGGGAAGGATCGCAAAAAAGGTCAGACGAAGGGCGAAGGAAAGAGTCTCCTTCACTTCTCCGAGCTTTCCCTGCGCCGCTTGCTCGGAAAGAGGGGGCAGGACAGCCGTGGCAATGGCGATGGCAAAGATTCCCATGGGGAATTCCAGCAACCGGTCCGCGTAATACAGAAACGAGACGCTTCCCTCCGGCAGGTAGGAAGCCAGGAAGGTGTTTATGATCACGTTCAACTGGGTCACGGCAAGCCCCAGGATCGAAGGGGCCATGAGGGCTCCGATCCGTTTGACCCCGGGATGAGAAAGGTCGAAGCGGAGCCGCAGGGAAATTCCCTTCCTGCGGAGAAAAGGAATTTGAAACAGAAATTGGGCTACGCCGCCCAGGAGTACGCCGATGGCCAGGGATAAAACCGGTTCTGCCAGGAAGCCGTAAAGTCCCAGGGCGCAGGCAATGATCGAAAGATTCAACAGCACCGGGGCCAGGGCCGGCCCGGTGAAATGCTTCAGAGTATTTAAAACCCCCATGGCCCAGGCCACCAGGCCGACAAAAAGAATATAAGGAAACATTACCCGGTTGAGCAAAACAGTCAACCGGAACTTTTCCGGATCCTGGGCGAAGCCATAGGCCATGGCTTTTACGATCCAGGGGGAAAAGAATATCCCCAGGAGAGTCAGGAGGATCAGGGAGAAGGCCAGGACCGTAAAGGAGGCATGTAGCAACCCCTCGCATTCCCGCTGCGGTTTTTTGCCCAGGTATTCGGAATAGACGGGGATGAAGGAAACGGTAAGGGAACCTTCTCCCACCAGCCGCCGGAAGAGATTGGGGATTCGAAAGGCGACGAAAAAGGCATCGGTAGCGGCCCCGGCCCCAAAAAGCTGGGCCACGATCATATCGCGCACAAACCCGAAGATCCGTGAGAGGAGCGTGGCACTTCCGACGATACCGGCGGCTTTGGCAATGGTATGCTGAATATTCATACCCAGAAACTCAAATTCCAAATCCCAAGCTCCAAAACCCAAATAAGACCCAAAATCCAAGCTCCCCAAACGCCGAATGGCAAGGTTTGAGTTTTGGGATTTGAGACTTGGGGATTGGTGCTCATCGGGAAAACCTCTTCGGAAAAAACCTTCACTTTTAGGAGTCCTTTTTCTGCTCCAAATCAAGCTTGTGGCCCGGAAGTCCCGCCTTTGGCGGGATTGCGCGGAAAAAGCATCGGCGGGAAAGGAATTCTGCCCGGAGATCTTGCTTGGCTTCCGCAGAATGAGGCGGGCCGCTCGGGCGCCCGGCCGGGCGCCCCTACATCGGGAAACCCCTGTACCCGGCGAAAGAATGGTCTGCCCGCCCTGTACCATGCTAGGTCCAGGGCCCCCCTGATCCAAGAAACGAGGCGGGCCTCATGATTTTTCTGGGCAACACCCTTGGTTCCGGCCGGGCAATGCCTGAAATTTAATCCCCTTTACAGCGACTTGGCGAAAAGTGAAGGTGCCGGAGAAAGGCCTTGACATTCCGCCTATTCTATTTTTTAATGAATTAAAACATTACAGCCAATAAAGGAGGTCCTTTGGCCACCCATGCTTCCGCCCTGAAAAGGGCCCGACAGAGTGAAAAAAGGAGATTGCGTAACGCTTCAGTGAAATCGGCGCTGAAAACTCACGCCAAAAAAGTGCTTCAAGCGGTGGAAAGCAAAAATGCCGAGGAGGCCCGGAAAGCCCTGGCCGGGGCCATTCCCGCTTTTCAGAAGGCCGGTGGAAAGAACGTCATCCATAAGAAGACCGCCGCCCGGAAAATCTCCGATCTGACCCGAAAGGTAAATTCCCTCTCCTCTCCGTCGTAAACCTCTTTCCTTTATTTCTTCCCCGGGAAGGGTCTCTCTTCGGCATGATCATTGTTTCGCCTTTGTCCGAGAAGGCCCAGGAGGTACTCTTCCAGGAGGAGGCCCTTATCCGCACGGCTCCACTTCAGCTTTTGGTCGACCTTCAGGGTCCTTTCCCACAAACGATCCGGGGAAGAGGGGGAAAACCTCTCCACCTGCCGCCAGAACTCGTCGGCCTTTCGGGGAAGAATCCGCAGCTTTCCCTCGACCTCTTTTTTGGAAACCCCTTCGGCAAGCAACCCCCGGGCTCGATGGATCAGCCGAACCTGCCGAACCACCAGGTTGAATAAAAGAACGGGAGGCTCTCCCTGCTCAAGGGTTTTATGAAGGATCCGCAAGGCCTCCCGGGAGTTCATGCGCCCCACTGCCGGAGGAAGGTCAAAGGGGCTCTCACTGCGGGTGTCCCCGGTGAGGGCGAGGATGTCTCTTTCCTCGATTCTCTTCCCCCCGGCTTTTGCCAGGATGAGTTTCTCCATCTCCACCCGGATTTCCCGGAGACCGGAGCCCACCCGTTCCACTAGCAAAGCCACGGCCTCTTCTGCGATGGAGCAACCGAGTTTTTCCGCCTGAGAATGGACCCAGCGGTGGAGGTCTTTTTCAAAGGGCGGGTAAAAGGGGACGACCGCGCCGATCTTTTCCAGGCTCTGGAAAAATTTGGTCCGCAGGTCCGTCTTTTCCCCTATGAAGACCGCGCAGGCCTGCGGGTTGGGGTTCTGGAAATACTCAAGGAATGGAAGGGGCTTTTTCTTCCAAGCCAGGTCGGCCTGGCGGATGACCACCAACCTCCGGGGAGACCCGACGGGGAAAGCCTGCAGGCTGGCCACGATGGACTCCGCCTCCGTTTCCCCGGCATCCAATACCTCGCGGTTGAAGTCCCGGGTCGCGGGGGAAAGGGCTTTGGCCTCGATCTCCCCCACCGCCTCGTCGATCAGCCACCTCTCCGGTCCCCAGAAATAGTAGACGGGGGACAGGTTCCCCTTGCGAACTTCGCGGAAAAAGTCGGTCGCCTTCATCTTCCTTTCGTTCCATCCCGGAAGAGATGAAAAATCAGAAACCGCCCAGGATGAGTTCGTGAATCCTTTCGGCGAGAAGGACAGAAATGCGCCGGATGGCCTCTTGTTTGTTCTGCTCCGTGGTGTTCAGATCGGATACCACCGGGTAATTCCGCCACTCACTCATCTCTTCCCGATATAGCACTTTCCCGTCTTTCAATCCCTGAAAAGTAAATCCCACGGTTAAGGTGGCCCGGTATTCGGTGGAGACCTGAGTAGAGGGCGTCACCGCAACCGGATTGGTGGAGAAAGATATCACCGTCCCGGTCAGAAGGGCGTCGGCCGAATTGCGGGTGGTGACGGCCATCCTTTTGCTGGAGATGAATTTCGCCGTCAGCGCCTGGGTCACATCGGTTTCGACCCCGGTTTGATCCGTCCGGTTGGCAAAGATGGGAATCGCCAGGGAATGGATTCCGGGCGGGAGGTTGGTCTCCCGACCGCGAAGCTGATACCCGCACCCCCCCACAAGAAGGACCCCCAACAGAATGAGATGGAAAAGCGGCTTCAATGCCATTCCTTCAATCCAGAACGACCATCACCCGGCAATCCTCCAGGAACGTCCCTTTCTGGGCAAAGGGGGCCAGTTTTTGGGCGCTATCCTTAGCCAGGATGATATCTGCGGGGTTGGCGGGGTCCACTCTTGCCCCCTTTACAGTGAGGGGATTTTTCCCCACCCTGGGATTGGTCTGGGCCGCGGTCAGATCGCGCGAGAAAAGGGCCAGCCCCTGGTGGGCCGCCTTTTCTTGGGGAACGTACCCTCCACGGTAGAGTTCCATCCCGCCTTCATCCAGAACCCGAATGACCAGCGCCGGTTTCATTCTCAATCCCCGCGCATCGATGACCACCCCGGTTAAAGACGGGAGGTCAGCCAGGGCCGGCAAAGGCTTCTCGACGGGTTTGGCCGCAGGAAGAACCGCCGGTTTTATATCGGGCGTGGGGGCTGCGGGCGGAGCAGGAGGCTCGGCCTTTTTCTCGATCGCGGGAGGGGGCGGCGGCAACACGGAGGGCGGCTCGGGCTTTTTTCCCGGCACCGGGGGGGTGGGCCTGGTTTCTTTGACCGCCGGGGGAGGTTCCGCGGGGAGAGCCCTCTTCTCGGGTTTGGGTTCCACCGCGGGCAAGGCAGGAACCGTGGGCGGACGGGTTCCCGTCTTTGCCTCGACCGAGGCCGATTGCATGAGGGAGACGAAATCCCCTGAAAGGTCCAGGGCCACCGTCACTTCAATCGCCCCGTCCGAGAGGTATTTGCGCAGACGTCTCACTTCCACCGACCCCTGGATGAATCCCTCAGCCTGGAGGCGAATCTGATCGTCCTTAGTCATGAAATTTTCCACCCGGGTCGTTGAGTCCACCCGAACCCCTTTTAGGACCTCAAGAAGATTGCGTCGTGCATCGGTCAAGGCGGCCCGTTCGGTCATTAACCGAGCCTGGGCGATATTTCGAGAGTCTTTGGGAGGGGACCCGCTCCCTTTGGCCAGGATTATACCTTGGGACCAATTGATGACCCCGTTGCCGACGGTTTCGATGACTTCGGCTGGCGCCGCCCAGGCCCCTTCGGGAATCAGGGCCCAGATGAAAAACCCGAGGGCTAAAAAACGAATCCCCTTCACGGCTTCCTCCCTGCGAAGGCCTCTGGCTCCGGTCTTTCCAGCCAGGGCTTCAGGTTGACCTCACCCAGGAAATGCGACTCCGGCGGGGGACTGGCCCCCCACCAGTTTTCCCGGGCGTCGATGTAGATGGTCGAGTGGCTCTGGATGGCGAAATGATTCTCCGAAAAATTATTCCGGTTTAGCCGGGGCCTGGCCGTTCCCAGGACCACGAGCGCACCCGTGCCCGTATTCTGGGTGAAGGTGCTGTAGGAAATTTTAGGGGCACCTTCCTGAGTCACTTTGATCCCCGCTTGAGCGTTCCGGGCAATCAGGCAGCGGTCGATTTCCGGGGCTCCGGAGGCGATTTCCATAGCGGTTTCCGCAAATTCAAAAATGCAGTACCGAAAGAAACTCGACACTGCTCCGCCTTTTTCAAAACGGGCAACCGCCGGAAAGGCTCCCGGAGCTGGCGAGGAACCTGAGGAGGTGAAAATGATCCAACCCTCCCGGGTTCCCCGGGCATCCAATCCCCCATTCCGGACCACGATCGATGCCCCCGGGTTGAACCGCAGCGTGACTCCAGGCTGAATGAAGAGGGTCGCCCCTCCATCGATCACCACTTCCCTCTCCACCAAATAAGGGCTGTGGGCCAAAATCAGGAAGGAATCCCTCTGAATTGGAGCGGCCAGGGGCCCTTTTAGGAGCGGGAGATCTATGGGCTTTCCCTGAGGAAAAGGGGCGTCGAGCACACGTTGGTAATCAACCCGTCCATAGATTCGGGAGGACAATTTGGCGCCTTCTTTAGAACCCCACCAGTTTTCGTTGGCCTCCACCGGGAGTTCTTTCTCCCGCTCGTTGTAAATTTCAAATTTTCCGTTGTCATGGATGTTATTCTGGGTCAGTCGGGCAGAGGAAGAATGCGTCCGCACCCCTGCCTCTCCATTACCCAGGATCTGATTCTTCATCAGGAAAGGACTGGATTCCCGAATCGCCACCCCGTCGTTTTCGTTCCCGCGGATCTCGTTCCCCTCCAGGCCCGGCGCCGCCCCTCCCGATATTTCCACTCCCGTCCCGTTGCCCGAGATCACATTCCCCTGAACTCGGGGCTTGGAAAAAGATTCCTGGATCCGGATCCCCACCTGGTTTTTGGAGAGGTCATTGTTGATGATCCGGGGGGAAGAGGACAGGCAGGTGATCCCGACCTGCGCGCCGGTGATTCTCGCGTATTCCAGGAAACTCTCCTCGTTCTTGGTCCCCTGGAAAAGAATCCCTTTCCATTGGCCCCCGGGAGTGGACGGTTCAAAGGTGATCATACTCCCCTGATCTCCCCGGGCGGCCAGTTTCCCCAAGACCAGGATCTCCGCCCCCTGGGAGCGAACCACCGTGCCCGGTTCGATGGTCAGGGTTCCCCGCGATTCCACCGTTACCCTATCTTCCAGGATGTAGGGGCTTTTCCCGGCCAGCCAGGTGATTTCCCCCAGCATCAATCCCTTGACCGGAGTGGGCCCGGGGGTCACGGGAGTCGTCCGGGTGGATTCCGACGGTTTGCTTTCGTTACCCGCTAGGTCCACCGCCGCGACACGATAATAATAGTCTGTATCATTAGTGAGATTCTGATCCCGGAAGGCGGTCAGCTCAGTCTTCCCCGCTTCCTGAAACCCGGTCAGGGGTGTGTTGCTGCGGTAGACCCGGTACTGCCCTATGTCCTTGTCCGGGCTCTTGGCCCAGCTTAACTCCACTGCTTTGTCCCTGCCAATGGCCCGGATTCCTCCGGGAACGGCCGGAGCAATGGTATCAATGGTCACCGGGCCCAGGGCATCGACCCATTCCGTCGAATTTTTTTGATCATCCCCCAGTACTCCGGTAATCAGCGCCTCTTCCACAAAATCGCCGGGGAGAACTTTGTAGGTTCCGGAGTACATTCCCGGTTCCTCCTCCCTCATGGGAATATCCGTTTTGAAGTTGCCGATCCGGAAAAAGGCTTTTTTCCGCGGGTCCCCTTCCAGGGCCACCTTGAGGACATCTCCCGCCTTTAGAGCGTACCGGTCGGTCCGCCTCATGCCGTCATGGGCCAAGATGGCAATGGCCGGAGGCCTCAGGGCCTGGGCCAGGGTGGGCTGGGGAAGGCTCCGGACCATCTCCCGAAAAAGGTCGTCGGAGGAACGCAGGAGTTCGATCTCCCGCATGTTGAAGGCCGTGCTCACCGCGGTCAGGATGAGCCCCACCGGCGTCGTGGCGATTCCCCCCCCGTGTTTGCGGGAAACATTCTTGGCCCACCAGAGTTCCTTGTCGGTCTTGGCATCCACCATCCGCACTTCCGCTCCCACCGCTACCTGGGAATAGACCCCCAAATAAATCCGGTCATAATGAGTTATTTCCCCCTGGATGAGGGCGTCCGCCTGTACGATCTCCCTTAACTTGGAAACCGGGGTCGCGGCCACCTTATCGGGGGTATCCAATCCCGCCTGGCGGAGGGCATGATCAATCTTGTACAAGGGGACGGCGGCATAATTCAGCGTGCTGAAATGACCGTGAAAGGATTTGCGGACAATATCGAAAGCCTCTTTTTGCTCCGTCCGATTGAGGAAGGGCAAGACCGCCACCGTTTGGGGCGGCCGGTCCTGCAGGGATTTGTCAAACCGGTATTCGCCTTTGAAGGGAAAGGTGATCGGCGGCGTGACCTTGGCCTGCTGGGTGTAGATGCACCCCCCGACCCCGATTCCGAGGATGATCGCCGTGATTCCCCAAAGAATGCCGGCCCGTCTTTTCATGGGCACTCTCCTCCAGCGAAGTTCAGGGACCCGGGGGTTGGCATCGGAACCGGAGGTCCTTCGGTAATCCCTCGGTCCCTGACGGTTTGGGTCAGACCACTAAATTCACGAGTTTCTGCGGCACCCAGACGAACTTTTTTAATTTCTGTCCCTGTAAAATCTCCTGAATCCGCTCGTTGGCCAAAACCGCCTCTTTAATTTCAGCCTCCGAGGCGTGGGCACCCACCGTGATCCGGCTGCGCAGTTTCCCGTTTACCTGGATGACCATCAGGACTTCTTCGTCGCGGATCGCTTCTTCGTCAAATCTGGGCCATGGCTGCTCGGCGACGCTCTCTTTGTGCCCCAGGGTTTCCCAGAGCTCCTCGCAGATGTGGGGGACGAAAGGCGAAAGGAGAACGACCGCGGACTCCGCCGCCTCCCGCATCACTCCCGCGGTTTGAGCGTCCGGGCTTTTCCTCTTTTCTTCCATCTGGTAGAGGGAGTTGACCAGTTCCATGACCGCGCTGATGGCCGTGTTGAAGTGAAATCGGGCTTCCACATCCTCGGTCACCCGTTTGATGGTCACCTGGGTTTTGCGCCTGACGGCTTTCAGTTCTTCCGGAAGCGGCTCCCCAGTCCGAGGGACCCTGGCCGATTTCAGCGCCTCCGCCCAGTCTTCCACCAGGCGCCAGACCCGGTGGAGGAAGCGGTAGGACCCCTCCACTCCCTGCTCGCTCCATTCCAGGTCTTTCTCCGGCGGGGAGGCAAAAAGGCAGAAGAGGCGGACCGTGTCGGCCCCGTATTTCTGCACCAGGGAATCGGGGTCCACCACGTTCTTTTTGGACTTGCTCATTTTTTCAGTCCGGCCCACCTGGATGGAAGCGCCGCACTTCCTGCAAGTCATCTGGTCGGTCACTTCTTCCGGGTACAGGAATCCATCCTTGGGACAATGCTGCGTCTCCTTGACCACCATCCCCTGGGTGAGAAGGTTGGTGAAGGGTTCGGGAAAATCCACCAGCCCGAAGTCCCGGAGCACCCGGGTGTAAAACCGGGAATAGAGTAAGTGGAGAATGGCGTGCTCGATCCCGCCGATGTATTGATCCACGGGCATCCAGTACTGCACTTCTTCCCGGTCGAACATGCCCCGGTCTTCCTTCGGGCTGCAGAACCGTTCGAAATACCAGGAGGACTCAACGAAAGTGTCCATGGTGTCGGTCTCCCGCCTGGCCGGTTTGCCGCACTGAGGGCAGGACACATTCATGAAAGAGGGGGCGTGGGCCAGCGGGGAATCTCCCAGCCCGGTAAGTTTGACGTCGTGGGGGAGGATGACCGGAAGGTCTTTCTCCGGCACGGGAATGGTTCCGCAATGAGGGCAGAAAAGGATCGGGATCGGGGCTCCCCAGTACCTCTGCCGAGAAATCCCCCAGTCCCGAAGCCGGTAGTTGACGGATTTTTTCCCCAGGCCTCTCTCTTCCAGGTGTTGGGCGATGGCTTCCCGTGCTTCTTCGCTGGTCATCCCGTTGAAGGTTCCAGAGTTGACCAAAACGCCGTCCTCGGTGTAGGCCTCGCTCAGGGTGGCGGCATCTAGCACCGGTTTTCCAGGGGGCTGAACGACTACGACCAGATCAAGGCCGAACTTTTTGGCGAAGTAAAAATCCCTCTGATCATGGGTGGGAACGGCCATGACCGCGCCGGTCCCGTATTCCAGGAGGACGAAGTTCCCGGCAAAGATGGGCATCTTCCCGCCGGTCAGCGGATTTCTACAGTACGCGCCGATGAATATCCCTTCTTTCTCGTAATCATCGGAGGTCCGCTTGATCTTGTCCTGCTTCTTGATCCGCTCCACAAATTCCCGGACCTCTTTCTCTTGGGGGGTTCCTTTGGAAAGCTCCAGGGTAAGGGGATGTTCCGGCGCCAGGGTCATGAAGGTCGCCCCGAAGACCGTGTCCTGCCGGGTGGTGAAGACCGGGATAAACCCTTCCCGGTCCCAAAAGGGGAAATGAATGGTGGCTCCCACGGAGCGGCCGATCCAGTTCTTCTGCATGGTGAGGACCCGGTCGGGCCAGCCGGGGAGCTTTTCGCAGTATTCCAACAGGTCCTCCGTGTAGTGGGTGATCTTGAAGAACCAACCCTGCATCTCTTTCTGGGTAACCTCCTCGCCACACCGCCAGCAGCAGCCCGCTTCCACCTGCTCGTTGGCCAAAACCGTCTGGCACTTCACGCACCAGTTCACGAAGGAGGTTTTTTGGTAGGCGAGGTCCTTCTCGTACATCTTCAGGAAGAGCCATTGCTCCCAGCGGTAGTAGGCCGGGTCGCAGGTGGCCAATTCCCGGTCCCAGTCATAGCTGAAACCCATCCGGCTGAGCTGCCGCTTCATGGCCGCGATGTTGTCGTAGGTCCATTTGGCCGGATGGACCCCATGCTGGATCGCCGCGTTCTCCGCGGGCATCCCGAAGGCATCCCAACCCATGGGATGGATTACGTTCCAGCCGCGCATTCTCTTGTACCGGGCCACTACATCGCCGATGGAGTAATTGCGAACATGCCCCATATGGATTTTGCCCGAAGGGTAGGGAAACATTTCCAAAACGTAATATTTCTGCCGGGCCGGGTCGGCGTTGCTTTTGAAGAGTTCCCGTTCTCCCCAGATTTTCTGCCATTTTTCCTCTGTGCTCTGAGGATCGTAGCGCCTAGTCATCCTTTCCTCCCGAAAATTTCACTTTCCATAAATACCATAATCATTCCGGCGCTTCAAGGGTAAAGAATTCCAGACCTTTCCTTTAAAAAAGAACACCGGCTCCTCTCAGTAGATGGTTTTTCTGCTGGACTCGAGCGGAGAAGCAAAGAAATGGTGGCGGTGCAGGGATTTGAACCCCGGACACTGCGGATATGAGCCGCATGCTCTGACCAACTGAGCTACACCGCCACG
>Ga0079037_100000838_pt1 | contig 15076 bp, 14 predicted proteins | sample Mud3Dept4metaG_FD_71479 | JGI IMG/M metagenome (GOLD analysis project Ga0079037, IMG submission 71479) | Freshwater wetland microbial communities from Ohio, USA, analyzing the effect of biotic and abiotic controls - Mud 3 Core 4 Depth 4 metaG | ecosystem: Environmental > Aquatic > Freshwater >... | reverse complement strand
GGCGGCCTGCTCGGCAGCGTGGATCCGCGCCTGCCGTTCTGGGCGGCCGCCGCCTTCAGTTTCGCCAACGCGCTGTACGGGCTGTTCATCCTGCCAGAGTCGCTGCCCCCGGAGAAACGCCGCTCGTTCGAGTGGCGTCGCGCCAATCCGCTCGGCTCGCTCGAGCTGCTGCGCTCGCACCGCGAACTCTCGGGACTTGCGGGCGTCGTGTTCCTGAGCAACCTCGCGCACGCCGCGCTGCCGGCGACGTTCGTGCTGTACGCCGCGTATCGTTACGACTGGGACGCCCGTGACGTCGGCTTCGTGCTCGCGGGCATCGGCATCTGCTCGGCCATCGTGCAGGGCGCGCTGGTCGGGCCGGCCGTCCGGCGACTCGGCGAGCGGCGTGTGCTGCTGACGGGCCTCAGCTGCGGGGCGCTCGGCTTCTTCGTCTATGGCCTCGCGCCGACGGGCGCGTTGTTCCTCGCCGCAGTGCCGGTCGTCGCGCTGTGGGGCCTCGCGTCACCGGCGGCCCAGGGCTTAATGACACGGCACATCGGGCCGTCGGAGCAGGGCGCGCTGCAGGGCGCCGCGGGCAGCGTCATGGGGATCGCCAACATGATCGGACCGTGGCTGTTCGCCGGAACGTTCGCCTACTTCATCGGCGAGGGCGTGCGCTGGCACGCGCCCGGCGCGGCGTTCGTGCTCGCCGCGGCCCTGCTCGCCGCGGGCGCAGTGCTCGCGGCCCAGGTCACGGCGGGGCGGTGACCGGATGAACTGGGACCTGACGGATATTCCGGCCGTGTTGCGGCCCGCGCTGCAAGAGCGGCTCGCGCAGCTCACGGTACAGGAGAATGTCCACTGTGCCGCGCTGCCGATGGTCTGGGCCTGCAGCGATTTCGTCGCCGATGCCTGCCTGAGGGAGGCGCGCCTGCTGCCGTGGCTGTTCGATGAGCGTCGGCTGTTCGACACGGTCACCGAGGACGGACTGCAGGCAGACCTCGCGGCCGGTCTCGATCCGGCCGGCGACGACGCCCACTTCATGGACGAGCTGCGTCGCTTCCGCCGTCGGCAGCTGGTGCGCATCGCCTGGCGCGACCTCGCGGGGTACGCGGACGTCGAGACCGTGCTCGCGGAACTGTCGCTGCTCGCCGACGTCTGCATCCGCGCGGCCTGCCGCCGTGCCGGCACGACGCTCACGGCCCGCCACGGCATTCCCGTTGGCGAGGACGGCGCGCCGCTCGAGCTGATGGTGCTCGGCATGGGCAAGCTCGGCGGCGGCGAGCTCAACTTCTCCTCCGACATCGACCTCGTGTTCCTGTTTCCGCAGCACGGCGAGACGAACGGCCCGCGCGCGCTCGAGCACGAGGAGTACTTCGCGCGGCTCGGACGTCGCGTGGCGCAGCTGCTCGGCACGGTCACCGCCGAGGGCTTCGTCTATCGGGTGGACCTGCGCCTGCGACCGTTCGGCGAGTCGGGGCCGCAGGTCGTGAGTTTCGACGCGTTCGAGGACTACCTGCAGCAGCACGGCCGCGACTGGGAGCGCTACGCCTACGTCAAGGCGCGGCCGGTGCACGGCGCGGGGCCGTTCAGCGAGCTGTACCGCAACGTGCTGCGCCCGTTCGTGTTCCGTCGCTACCTGGACTTCAGCGTGTTCGAGTCGCTGCGCGAGATGAAGGACCTCATCGCACGCGAGGTCGAGCGGCGCGAGCTGCGCGACAACGTCAAGCTCGGTCCGGGCGGCATCCGCGAGATCGAGTTCATCGTGCAGGCTTTCCAGCTGATCCGCGGCGGCAGCAAGCCGGCGCTGCAGACCCGGCGCCTGCTCGAGGCGCTGCCGCTGCTCGCCGGACAGAAGCTGTTGCCGCCGTCAGCGGTCGAGGAGCTCGGCGAGTCGTACCGCTTCCTGCGCCGCGTCGAGAACCGCCTGCAGGAACGCAACGACGAGCAGACCCACGACCTGCCGCAGGACGAGGTGGGCCGCGCGCGCCTTGCACTCGCGATGGGGACGCCGGACTGGGCGGCACTGGCGGCGGATCTCGGGCGACACCGGCGGCGCGTCGGCGAGCATTTCCGCGCGCTGATCATCGGCCCTGGCGAGCACGGCGCCGGCGACGCGCTCGACCGTGCGCTCGAGACGCTGCTCGACGCGCACGTTGACGACGGCCAGCGCCTCGACCTGCTGCGCCGCGCCCGCATCGGCGACGTCGGCGCTGTGCTCGAGCGCCTCAGCGTGCTGCGCGAGAGCGCGTATTACCGGCGCCTCGACGAAACCGGCCGGCGGCGGCTGCACACCCTGTTGCCGTCGTTGCTGAAGGCCATCGCCGGCGGTGACGGGGAAGCCGTGGCGCTCGGCCGCGTGCTGCACGTGATCGAGCTGATCGGCGGGCGCACGGTGTACCTGGCGCTGCTCAACGAGAATGCCGTGGCGCGGCGGCGGCTCGTGGAGCTCTGCGCGCAATCGCAGTTCCTCACCGACCAGATCGCCGCGTTCCCGCTGCTGCTCGACGAGCTGCTCGACGAGCGGCTGTTCGAAACGGTCCCGTCACGGGCCGAGTTCGAGCAGGACCTGCGCGCGCGGATGGCGGGTGCCGACAGCGACGATGCCGAGCAGCAGGTGGACCTGCTGCGGCAGTTCCAGCGCGTCGCGGTGTTCCGCGTGGCCGTGCCGGACCTCACCGGGCGCCTGCCGCTGATGAAGGTGAGCGACCGGCTCACCGACATCGCCGAGTTGATCGTCGCCGAGGCGTTGTCGCTGGCGTGGCAGCAGATCACCGCGCGCCACGGCGTGCCGCGCTACGGCCCCGGGGAAGCCAGCCTGCGCGATGCGGGGCTGATCGTCGTGGCCTACGGCAAGTTCGGCGGCATCGAACTCGGCTACGGCTCCGACCTCGACCTCGTGTTCCTGCACGACTCAGGCGGCGAGGTGCAGCACACGACCGGTCCGAAAGTGCTGGACAACGGGGTGTTTTTCCTGCGGCTGGTACAGCGGCTCGTGCACGTGCTGTCGGTGCATACGGGGGCGGGGCGACTGTACGAAGTGGACACACGGCTGCGCCCGAGCGGCAAGGGCGGGCTGCTGGTGCAGAGCCTCGAGGGGTTTGGCGACTACCAGCGCAAGGACGCATGGACCTGGGAGCACCAGGCGCTGCTGCGCGCGCGGGTGGTGGCCGGGCAGCCCGCGCTGCGCGAGCGCTTCGAGGCACTGCGACGCGACATCCTGCGCTTCGCCGTAAGGCGCGCCACGTTGCGCGACGACGTGCGCGCCATGCGCGAGCGCATGCGCGCCGAACTGTCGAAGTCGCGGGAGGGCCAGTTCGATCTCAAGCAGGACGCGGGCGGCATCACCGACATCGAGTTCCTTGCGCAGTACTGGACCCTGCAGCTGTCGGAGCGCTACCCGGAACTCGTCACATACTCCGACAACATCCGCCAGCTAGAGAGCCTCGCCTCCGCCGACCTGGTGCCGCAGGCCACGGTGGACGTACTCACCGGCGCATACCGGGCCTACCGCCAGCGCATGCACCACCTGTCGCTGGAGGCGGCCGGCAACGTCGTGCCGGCCGACGAGTTCCGCAAGGTCCGCGCCGCCGTCAGCGCCATCTGGGACGCGACGATGGAAAAATAGGGGACATTCACCTATTTTGCCGGCATGGCGGAACTCTTCGTGCCCATCTCCCCGGGCGAGCTGATCGACCGGATCACCATCCTCGAGATCAAGTCGCAGCGCATGACCGATGCTGCCAAGCTGCGCAACGTGCGCACCGAGCTCGCGCTGCTCACGGGCACGTGGCAGGCGTCCGGATACTCGACGACCGACATCAGCGCCGAATGGGCCGGGCTGCGCGACGTCAATGCGAAGCTCTGGGACGTCGAAGACCACATCCGCGACAAGGAGCGGGAAGGCCGCTTCGACGCGGAGTTCATCGAGCTCGCGCGCGCGATCTATTTCACCAACGACCAGCGCGCCTCGATCAAGAAGCAGATCAACACCCGGCTCGGGGCGTCGCTGGTGGAGGAGAAGAGCTACGCGGACTACAGGCAGAGGGGATAGGGGATCGTGACGGAGGCGTCAGCTGCAGAATCAGCAACCGCGCTCCTCTTCGCTATCCCCGATCCCCCGTCCCCGATCCCCTCTTCAGCAGGTATTCCGCCGAGCAGTACGGGCACTTCGCCCAGCCGGTCGTTTCCACCGGCAGGAACACGCGCGGGTGGCTGTTCCACAGGTGCATGCCGGGCATCGGGCACGACAGCGGCAGGTCGGCCGGGGTCACCTCGTAGTGATTCTGGGCATTCGGCTGGATGAGCTTGTCACTGCGTTCGGCCGTCACGGCGCTGGCTCTCGGTGGGTCCGGGGCCCGCATTATCGCTTAGCGCCGCGGCGGGCGTCAGCCGGTCGGCGTGCGGGGCGCCCCGGCAGCCATCAGCGCGTCGAGCCGCTCGATGACGTCGTTCGCCGTGATCAGGTCCATGACGCCGGGCTTTCTGATCTTCGTGGTCCAGGGGATGTCTGCCGCAGCCTTGCCCAGGAACTGCCGCGCGGCGGCGTCGTAGCGATCCACGCACCAGGGGCGGCTGTAGTATGGCCCGCTGCGCGCCGGGTTGGTGACCGCATAGAGTCCGATGACGGGCGTGCCGACGGCGGTGGCCATGTGGGCCGGGCCGGAGTCGGGCGAGACGAGCACCGTCGCACGCTGCAGCGTCGCCAGCAGCTCGAGCAGCGTGTCACGGCCGACGAGGTTCATGCAGGGCGAGCGCATCTGTCCGGCGATGCGCTCGCCGTACTGACGCTCGAGTTCGCTGCGCCCGCCGCAGATGAGCACGCGCAGGCCATGACGCGCGGCCGCGTGGTCCGCCACCGCCGCGTAGCCTGCCACATTCCAGTTGCGCAGCGAGTGGCTCGAGCACGGGCTCAGCACCAGCGTGGGTTGCCCGTCGGGAATCACGCGGCGCGCATGATCGAGCGCGGCCTGCGGCAACGGGATGTCCCAGCGCATCGAGCGCTCATGCAGCCCGAGGCGCTCGGCGAAGCCGAACAGCCCGTCGAGCACGTGTTCGCGCCGGCGCGACCCGATGCGCGCGTTCGTGAACAGCCACTGCAGCTCGCGGGCACGGACGCGATCGAAGCCGATCCTGACGCGGGCCGGCACCAGTGCCGCGATCAGGCTCGCGCGGATGGCGAGCTGCATGTGCAGCAGCACGTCGTAGCGGCGGCCCGCCATGTAGCCGCGCAGGTCACGGTACGCCGCGCGGCCCGCCGCCTTGTCGAACACGACGAACTGGATGCCGGGCAGGTGACCCAGCAGCGTGTGCTCGAGCTTGCCGAGGATCCAGGTGATCTCGCTGTCCGGCCACGCATCCTGCAGCGTGCGCACCACCGGCAGCGCGTGGCAGACGTCGCCGAGGGACGAGAGGCGCAGCACGCAGATGCTGCGGGGCGGTGCGATGGAAAAGTCAGGCGGCATGGGCTGGGGCGGTAGGCAGCGGCAGTCCTTTGGTGAACAATCCGTCCAGGGAACCCGCCAGGAGTGTCGAGCGACGTGAGCGCAGGCCCGGAAACCTACGCGCCGACCGCATGCGGCGCGATGCTATACGATGCCTTGCGCTGCGGCCAGCCGGACGAGCGGATCTTCGAGCGTCAGACCTGGCGCGCGCGCGGTGGGCTGGAGGAGACCACCGGCGGCCGCGGCACGGTGGCGTTCGTGCGCAACGGCAGCCAGCGCTGGGTGCTGCGGCACTACCGCCGCGGCGGGCTGGTCGCGCGCCTGCTCGGTGACGCCTACCTCTGGACGGGAGCCGGCCGCACACGCGCCTTCCGCGAATGGCGCCTGCTGCGCGAACTGCGCGCGGCCGAACTGCCGGTGCCGGCGCCGGTGGCGGCGCGCTACGAGCGGCGCGGGCTCTTCTACCGTGCCGACCTGATCACCGAGGAGCTGCCGACGCGGCGGACGCTGGCGCGCACGCTGGCTGGCGCGCCGCTCGACGCAGCCGCCTGGCGCGCGGTCGGCGCCTGCATCGGCCGCCTGCACGCCCGCGGCGTGCACCACGCCGACCTCAACGCGCACAACCTGTTGCTCGACGATGGCGGCAACGTGTACGTGCTCGACTTCGACCGCGGCCGAATTCGACCGCGCGGTCGCTGGGAGCAGGCCGTGCTCGAGCGACTGCGGCGCTCGCTGCGCAAGGTCACGGCTGGACTGCCACCGGATCGCTTCGACGCGGCGGCATGGCAGTCGCTGCTGCTCGGCCTGGCGGACGCCTGATGCGCATCCTCTACGTGCTGCTCATCTACCTGCTCGCCCCGCTGGTCATCGCGATGGAGGCGTGGAAGGCGCTGTGGAATCCGGAGTATCGCGGTCGCTTGCGGCAGCGGCTGGGCTTCATCGACAAGCAGCCGCGCGGCGGCTGCCTATGGGTGCACGCCGTGTCGGTCGGCGAGGTGCAGGCCGCGGCCGCGCTGATCCAGGCGCTGCGCAAGCTGTTCCCGGCGATGCCGGTGGTCATCACGACGGTGACCCCGACCGGCGCGCAGCGTGCCCGCGCGCTGTTCGGCGAGACGGTGCACCAGTACTACCTGCCGTATGACCTGCCGGGTTCCGTCGGCCGGTTCCTCGACCGCGTCCAGCCGCGGGTCGCGATCATCCTCGAGACCGAGATCTGGCCGACGCTCTACCACACGCTCGGCCGTCGCGGCATCCCGCTCGTGATGGCCAGCGCGCGCGTGTCCACGCGCTCGGTCGATCGCTACCGGCGCATGGCCTCGCTGTTCCGCGAGACGCTGTCGCACGGCATCCTGATCGGCGCGCAGACGGCGGCCGACGCCGAGCGCTTCCGGGCGATCGGCGCTGCGCCGGACCGCGTGCGCGTGACCGGCAACGTGAAGTTCGACATGGAGATCCCGGCCACGTCGGTGGCGGCGGGACGCGACTTCCGCGCGCGCTGCGCGGCGGGGCGGCCGGTGTGGGTCGCAGGCAGCACGCACGAAGGCGAAGAGGAGGCGGCCCTCACCGCGCACGCGATCGTGCGCGAGCGTCATCCCGGCGCGCTGCTGATCCTCGTGCCCCGGCACCCGCAGCGTTTCGAGTCGGTGCGCGCGCTGCTGCGCCGGCGCGGCCTCGAATTCGCGCAGCGCAGCTCGAGCCAGGAGCCGGCGCCGGGGCAGGCGGTGTACCTGGTGGACACCCTCGGCGAGCTGCAGATGTTCTACGCGGCGGCCGACGTCGCGTTCGTCGGCGGCAGCCTGGTGCCGGTGGGCGGGCACAGCTTGCTCGAGCCCGCGGTGCTGGGGTTGCCCATGCTGTCGGGTCCGCATACCCAGAACGCGCAGGACGTCGCCGACCTGCTCGAGCAGAGCGGAGCGCTGCGGATCGTGCGCAGCAACGAGGATCTCGCGCGGCGCACCTGCCAGTGGCTGGAGGATCCTGGGCTCGCGCGTGCCGATGGCGCGCGCGGCCAGCAGGCGGTCGCCCAGAGTCGTGGCGCGGTCAGCCGCCTCGTCGCGATGGTGGCGCCATTGCTCAGCCGGCCGGGGACGGGGGCGGCTCCGGGCGAACGACCGGCAGCGTCGTCGGCGTCGTCAGGAAGCCATTGATGTCGCCCAGGTCCGTCGGCACCAGCACGCCGGCCGCCGACCTCAGTCGCACCACGTTGATCAGGTAGTCGTAGCGGCTGCGCGCGTACTCGCGCTGGGCCTCGAACAGGCGACGGCGTGCGTCGAGCACGTCGACGGTCGTGCGCGTGCCGACCTCGAAGCCCGCTTCGGTGGCCTCGAGCGCAGTCTGGCTCGACTTGACCGACTGCTTGAGGGCATTGACCCGCGCCCTCTCGGCGATGACGCCGAGGTAGGCGTCGCGGGTTTCGCGCTCGGCGCCGCGCAGCGCACCGTCGAGCTTTTCGCGCGACGCGCGGTGCAGGTACACCTGCTGGCGGACCCGCGATTGCGTGATGCCGCCGCTGAAGATCGGCACCGTCACCTGCACGCCGATGGTGTCCTGCACCTGGTCGCTGTCGGCCGGGCCCTCGCGGCCGTTGTTGATCTGCGTAGCCTCCGAGTCGAACTCGGTGCGCGACGCAAACAGGTCCACGGTGGGCAGGTGCCCGGACCGGGCGATCTCGATGTCGCGCTTCGCGACGTCCGTCCCGAGGCGCGCGGCGATGACGTTCAGGTTCTGCTCGACCGCCTGGTCCACCCAGCCCTGCTCGTTGAGCGGCTGGGGCTGGTCGAGTGGCATGTCCTCGGCGGGCTTGGCGAGCGTGGCGTAGGCCTCGCCCGTGATCTCGCGCAGCACCTCCTGAGAACTCGCGAGCGCCCGCTTGGCCGCGATCACTCCCGCGGTGGCGCTGTCCTGCGCGGCCCGGGCTTCCTGCACGTCGGTAATGGCAATCAGGCCGACTTCAAAGCGCTTGTCGGCCTGCTCGAGTTGCCGGGTGAACGCCTGCAGCGTGGCTTCGGCCGCGGACAACGTGTCGTCGGCGGCCAGCACGTCGAAGTATGCGCGCGAGACGCGCACCATGAGGTCCTGCTGGGCAGCGCGATAGTTCGCCTCGGCGAGCGCCACCTCGGCGTCGGCGCGCTTCAGCGTCTGCCACTGGTCCCAGCGGAACAGGGTCTGCGTCGCCTGCGCCTGATAGTTCCAGAAGTCGGCGTCCGTCGACTGGCTGTTGTTGACGATGGCGATGACGGGCGGCGTGGTCGGGTCGTTGTCCACGTCCACGGCCTGGTTGAACGTCGAGTTGCTGTCGGTGTCGCGCGTCGCGATCTGCCCGTTCAGGTTCAGCTGCGGGAACAGCGCTCCGCGCGCCTGCGGCTTGGACTCGAGCGCCGCGAGACGCCGGGCCTCGGCCTCGCGGATCAGCGGGTCGCTCTTGACCGCGGCCTGGTAGACGTCGAGCAGGTTCTCGGCGCGCGCGGCCGAACCGAGCAGGGCCAGGGCGACGCCACAGACGATCAGGACGGATTTCTTGCGCATGCACTCACCGTATGGCGACCGCGTCGCCTCTGGGTCAACTAGTGTTGTACTAGACTATATCACCTTGGAGGGTACTGGCTAGCCCCCGGGCTCCGTTCGCATCAGAAGACGAACTTCGGCGGCCCGGCCGCATGGACCAGCGGGTCCATCATGGTCTCGAACAGGCTCTCGCGCAGCCACTCGCCCGGGGCGGTGCAGGTAACGCGCCGCGCCTCCATCACGGGCCCCTCGCCCACGACCACGAACAGCCGGCCGCCGACCGCGAGCAGCTGCTCGAAGCGCGGGTCGTACACCGGCAGCGATCCCGTGAGGACCACGGCGTCGTAGCGCGCGGGACCGGTGAGCGTGAAGGCGTCGGCGGTCTGCACCGTGACGTTGTGGGCGTTGGTGCGCAGGAGGTTCGCTCGCGCGGCCGCCGCGAGGTCCGGATGGATCTCCACTGATTGCACGGCCCGGGCGAGTGCGCCGAGACAAGCGGCAAAGTAGCCACTGCCGGTGCCGACCTCGAACACGGAGTCCTCGGAGTGCAGCTCGAGCGCCTGTAGGATGCGGCCTTCGAGCTTCGGCGCGAGCATGCCCTGGCCGTGGCCGAGTGGCACGTTCATGTCGGCGAACGCGAGGTCGCGGTACGCTGGCGGCGTGAACTCTTCGCGCGGCACGCGCTCCATGGCGGCGAGGACCTTGAGGTCGAGCACGTCCCAGGCGCGGACCTGTTGCTCGATCATCTGGCGGCGGGCGGCATTGACGTCAAGCATGGGCATGGTCTCCAGGCTGCGGAGGCGCATCGGCGGCAGGGGCACGTGGGAAGCCGCGAAGGTTAAGGACTCCCTCCCCCGGCCACAAGCCGATCTTGCCCCATGATTATGGTGAATCCCGCGGGTCACGGCGACCCGTTCCGCTATGCTTCGGCGACGCAGCGCTAGAACAACGAAATTCAAGGGGAACCGGCGCTTCGCTGCGCCGCGGATCGAGAGGACATGGCCGGTCCGGACAATGACATGGTGATCGCCGCCCTGGTGGGTCTCGGGATGCTGGCCGTGCTGCTGGCCGTGCTGCTCGTGCGCCGCTCCCGCGAGGTGCGCGAAGTGCGCGAGCTCGGCGCGCGTTTTGCCGCCGTGGCCCAGACAGGTGACCTGGCGGAGCGGCTGGCACCCCACGTCGGCGACGGCAGCGTCGGCGACATCGCGGAGAACGCCGATCGGCTGCTCGCGCGGCTGCAGAAGGAAACCTCGACCCGCGCCGAGCGCGAGTTCGTCTACCGTCGCCTGGCGGAGGCGATGCACGAGGCGGTCGCCGTCGAGCGCGACGGCATCCAGCTCGCCAACGCGAAGTTCGCGGAGCTGTGTGGCGTCGCCTCCCCCGCGCAACTCGTCGGACGGTCGATGTCCGAGCTCGTGCACCCGGACTACGTCGAGCTGATGGCGGAGCACCTGCGCCACCACCGCGAGGGCCTGCCGGCACCGCAGCGCCTGGAGGCGGAACTGCGGACGGTCGGCGGCCACGCCGCGCGCCTCGAATTCAGCTTCGCGCGCATTTCGTATGAGGGGCAGCCGGCGCTGCTGATCACCGCGGTCGAGATGACCCCGCTGCCCGCGGTCGACGAGGCGCGCCGTGGCCACGCCGCCGCGTGGGATGCGCTCGACGCCCTCGGTGAAGGCGTGCTCACGACCGACGTCGAGGGTCGCATCGTGTACGTCAACAAGGCGGGCGAGAGCCTCATCGGCAAGCCCGCCGCCGATGCCCTCGGCAGGACGCTGCTCGAGGTGATCGATCTGACGGAGGAGGGCGAGCGCAAGACGCTCGGCGATCCCGTGCGCCAGTGCCTGTCCACCGGCGGCCGAGTGCACATCGGGCGGCGCGGCATGGTGCTGTCCGGCGCCGGCGATGCGGAGCGCTCGATCGAACTCGCGGTCTCGCCGCTGCGCGACCCCGCTGGCGAGCTGAGCGGCACGGTGATCACGCTGCGTGACGTCAGCGACCTGCGCGGGCTGACGCGGCAGATGTCCTACCAGGCGAGCCACGATGCCCTCACCGGGCTCGTCAACCGGCGCGAGTTCGAGCGGCGGCTGGAGGAGGCACTTGAGTCGGCCCACGGGGCCGGGCAGCGGCACGTGCTGTGCTACCTCGACCTCGACCGCTTCAAGGCCGTGAACGACGAGTGCGGCCACACCGCGGGGGACAGCATGCTGCGCGAGGTCGCGGCGCTCATCAAGGACGCGGTGCGCGACTCGGATACCGTCGGCCGCCTCGGCGGCGACGAGTTCGGCGTCCTGCTCGTGGGCTGCCCGCTCGAGAAGGCGCGCCAGATCGCCGACGACGTCGTGCGGGCCGTGGCGGACTACCGCTTCGTCTGGAAGGACAAGATCTTCAACATCGGCGTGAGCGTCGGACTCGTCGAGGTCTCGCGCGAGAGCGGGACGCTCGAGGACCTGATCGGCGCCGCCGATTCCGCCTGCTACGTCGCAAAGAAGCAGGGCGGTCACGTGCACGTGTATTCCGCGCGCGACGAGGCTGCCGCGCGCAGCCGCGGCGAGATCCACTGGCTGCAGCAGCTGCAGAGCGCGCTCAAGGAGGGCCGCTTCGAACTGCACGCCCAGCAGATCGTGGCAGTGGACCCGACGCTGGCGTCGGGCCCGGGCCTCGAGGTGCTGCTGCGGCTCCGGGACGAGAGCGGCGTGTCGGTCGCGCCCGCCGAGTTCATGCGCGCCGCGGAGCGCTACCGGCTCATGCCGCACGTGGACCGCTGGGTAGTGCAGACCGCGCTCGCGGCGCTCGGCCGCGGCGCGGTCCGGCTGCAGCCAGGCCGCGTGCTGTGCATCAACCTCTCCGGCCAGACGCTCGGCGACGCAGCGTTCCTCGAGTTCGTGGTGGATTGCCTGGACCGTACCGCGGTATCGCCCGATCGAATCTGCTTCGAGGTCACGGAGAACTCGGTCATCACCAACATCGAGCACGCGCACCGCTTCATCGGGGTGCTGCACGGCATGGGCTGCCAGTTCGCGCTCGACGACTTCGGCCGGGGCCTCAGCTCGTTCGCCAACCTCAAGAACCTGTCGCTCGACTATCTGAAGATCGACGGCTATTTCATCCGCAACCTGGCCTCGGATACCGTCAACCAGGCGATGGTCACGGCGATGATCAAGCTGGCGCGCTCGCTCAATTTCCGCGTCGTCGCCGAGCACGTCGAGGACATGAGCTCGCTCGAATCGGTGCGGCGCATGGGCGTGGACTTCGTCCAGGGCTACCAGGTCGGCCGTCCGCAGCCGCTGTCGCTCGCAAACTGACGCGGCCGCCGGCCGGATCCGCTATCGTCGCGGCGTGATCACCCTCGCGCGACTCCACGTCTATCCCGTCAAGTCTTGCCGCGGCGTCGCGTGCGACGAGGCGCTGCTCACTCCAGCCGGGCTCGAGTACGACCGCGAATGGATGATCGTGACGTCGGCCGGTCGCTTCGTGACTCAGCGCGAGGAACCGCGGCTGGCGCTCGTCGCAACGGCCCTGGGCGATGGCACGCTCACGCTCACGGCCGAGGGCGCTGGCCGCCTGGTCGTGCCGCTCGATTTTCGCGGCAACGCGGTGGCGGCGACCGTGTGGGGAGATCGTTGCGGCGCGTTCGACCAGGGCGAACCCGCCGCGCGCTGGCTCAGCGAACTGCTCGGCCGGTCCGTGCGACTGGTCCGTTTCGACCCGGCGCATACCCGGCTGAGCGACGCCGCCTGGACAAGGGGCCTCGCGGCGCCGAATCACTTCTCGGACGGCTTCGCGCTGCTCGCGATCTCGCTCGCGTCGCTCGACGATCTCAACGCACGGCTGGCCGTGCCGTTGCCGATGGATCGCTTCCGGCCGAACCTGGTGCTCGACGGATTGCCGGCCTATGGCGAGGACGGGCTCGAGGATCTGGTAGCCGATCGGGTGAGGCTGCGCCGCGCGAAGGCCTGTACCCGTTGCAGCGTCACGACGACCAACCAGGCCACCGGACGGGTCGAGGGCGACGAGCCGTTGCGTACGCTCAGGTCGTATCGCTGGGATGCCGCATTGCGAGGCGTGACGTTCGGCCAGAACCTGATCGTGGTGGCCGGCGCCGGCGCGCGGCTGCGTGCGGGGCTCGAATTGCGCCCGCAGGCGCCCCCTGCTGCCTGACCCGGCGGCTAGCGGGGGCCCGCCGAGCCACGGTTGACCAGCAGCGGCATCAGCACTAGCAGCAGCACGGCAGCGTAGTAAGCCGCCCCGGAGACCGGGTCACGGGTCGCGAAGTACTCGTCGAGCGTGAGGCCCCGCAGCCAGAGCACGAGCGTGAATTCCGCCAGCAGCAGCAGCGCACCGGCCAGCACGCCCATGCTCAATCGCGGGCCCGGGCCGGGCGGCACGCTCAATCGTCGCGTGGTCCAGCGGGCGGCGAGCCAGGTGATGCCGATCATCACCGGCATCTCGACCAGTTCGGCCGCTCGAGCGCCCAGCCGCGGGACGAGCACGAGGATGCGGAACGGCCCGAGCAGGAAGCCGGCGCCGAACGTCAGCGCGAAGTACAGGAGCCCGGCGCGGACGACGCGGCCCGTCACGTCGCGGGCCCGGCACTCAAGACGCGGGCTGCTGCCCGGCTCGCCAGACCTGCGGCGAGCGGTAGGCATAGCGGTACGCGGCGTAGAACGCTGGAGCCACCAGTGGCAGCAGCACTGCGACGACGATCATGGCCGCGGTGCCGGCCAGCGCCGCCGGCACGATCGTGATCAGGGTGGCGCCGAGCAACACCCAGAACGCCGGCCGCCAGTAGGCCGCCGAGCCGATCGGTCGCTGCAACGCGTAGCCCCAGGTGGCGACGAGCAGGGCCGCGGTCAGGAACCAGTTGGCGAAGGTGCGGAAGTCGAGTGGGCCGCCCCGCATGAGGTTCGCCGCCTCGCCGATCACGACGACGAGGCTGAGCACCATGGCGTAGCCGGTCCAGGCCCTCTTGATCATGCTCAGTAGTGCGGCGGAATCTCGATCGGCGTGGCGTCGCTCGCGCGGCTCTCGACGTCCTCGAGCTGCTCGCGCAGTCGCTGGTTCATCGCCACCGTTGCGTCGAGCTGCTGCTGCTGGCGGTAGAGCACGTCGCTCAGTTCCTGCAACGCCCGCTCGAGGTGCGCGATCTTGAACTCGACGGTCTCGAGGCGCAGGGCCCCGGTTGCTGCCGATCGCTCGACGCCATGCGCCACCTCGAGGGCTCCCTCGTGGCAGAGCCCCTGAGTGCGCGCCTCGACGTAAGCGCTGGCGGCGGCGGGCGTCAGGCCCGCCGGGGCGTCCTCGATGTCTTCGGCGCGAGTCATGGCTTGCGATATTCTAAGCCGGCGAGTCGCCTGGGGGGCGAGACATGACACCAGCCGAGCGTCGAGTCATCCGCGGCTGCGCGGCCTTCGACCTGGTCGTGACGGGGCTGCTGGCAGTGCCGCCCGCCGCGAGCGTCTTCGTCGAGTTCCTGTACCAGGTCAACGGCTGGCTGGGCGGAGACGCCGTGCCTCCCCCGTTCGTCGCCGTGCAGTGGATGTTCGTGCACGTCGCCGGCACGCTCGGGGTGCTGTGGGCGGTGGCGCGGATCGTCGAGCCGACCCGATTCCTCGGTCGCGCCGACGCGATCGGGCGGGCCTGCGTCGGCGGACTGATCCTCTGGCACGTCCTGGCCGGCGGGGCGCCCGTCGTGCTGCTCGCGTTCGTCCTGTCCGAGTGGCTCGGCACGGCCGCGCAGTGGCTGGTGCTCGGGAAGCGTGCCTGATGCGGCCGCTCACGACCGGCGTGCGCGTCGCGGCCACCTACCTCGCCCTGGTGGCAATCCTGACGTTGCTCTACTGGGTGGATTTCTTCAGCTCGGGCGGCGTGCACGTGCGCGACGACGCCGTGTACCTGGCATTCGAGCGGGCCTTTCCGCTCGCGGACGCATGGATGGCGGCATGCTCGCTGCTCGGCGCGATCGGCTTGTGGCGGCGCCGGCCGTCGGGGCTGCTGTTCGGGCTGCTCGCGGCGTCCGCGCAGATCTTCCTCGCCTGCATCGACGTGCTGTTCAATCTCAACGAGGGCAATTACTCGATTGCCTCGCCCGCGATGGCGATCGAGATCGTGATCAATGCGGGCCTGCTGGTCGGCGCGCCACTGTTGAT
>Ga0079037_100000837_pt1 | contig 15081 bp, 15 predicted proteins | sample Mud3Dept4metaG_FD_71479 | JGI IMG/M metagenome (GOLD analysis project Ga0079037, IMG submission 71479) | Freshwater wetland microbial communities from Ohio, USA, analyzing the effect of biotic and abiotic controls - Mud 3 Core 4 Depth 4 metaG | ecosystem: Environmental > Aquatic > Freshwater >... | reverse complement strand
TCGGCGAGCGGCCGGCCGTAGGCGCGCTCGGCGATCGCGCGGGCCTCCGCACCCGGAAACGGCGGCACGCGGTCCTGAAGCTTCTCGAGTTCGTCGGCGATGTCGGCCGGCAGCAGGTCGCGGCGCGTGGACAGCGCCTGGCCGAACTTGACGAAGATCGGGCCCAGCTCCTCGAGCGCGAGCCGGATGCGTTCGCCGCGCGACCCGCCGCGGCGGCGTTCGAACCACGTCGCCGGCGAGAGATAGAAGACGAACCTGAACGGCCGGAAGAGGTGCGTCGCGAGCACGATCTCGTCGAGATCGTGGCGCACGAGCACGCGCTGGATCTGGAGCAGTCGGCCGATTACGCGGAGACGCATGGGGAGAGGTGACTAGTTAGCAGCGGATAGCGGATAGTGAATGAAAGCGGCGCGCCCGCCGCTAGTCACCCTGCCTGCGAGCGCGTTTCGCGGCGGGCGCGGCGCCGCGCGACTCGACGCGCGCGAGGCGGGCGTCCAGGCGCTCGACATCGTCGCGCAGGCGATCCACGCCGACGAGGAACTCCTCGACCTCCGTGCGTGTCGGCAGGTCGCGGCCCTCTTCCTGCAGGTACTCGGACACGTTGCCGGCGAGTGATCGGCCCGCCTTGCGCCCGAAGTCGAGGAATCCGCGCGCGAGGTTCGCGAGGTTGCGGGCCGCGACGTCGCCGATGACCCGCGCGAGTTCCTCCTCGAAATCCGGCTGCGCGTGCCCCAGCAGGTCGCGGAATCTCTGCGCCACCTCGGCGTCGCCCTCGATGCGCACTCCGCCGCCGCGGAGCGCGCCCTCGGCGCGCGGCCCGGCAAGCGCGAGCAGCGCGATCGGCGTGCCGGAGAGCGCCGCGTCGGCGGCCGCGCCTTCGTTCCGCGGCGAGAGCGTGAGCCGCCCGTCCTTCGCACTGAAGAAGAACTCGAGCGGCGTGCCGGTGACGGCGAGCGAGACGACCCGCCCGTCGAGCTGCCGGCACAGCGCCTGCGCCTTGCGGGATTCCGCGACGTTGCGGTTCAGGGCTTCCTCGAGGCGCTCGAGCAGCATGTCAGTAGCGGAACCCGCGGTGCAGGGCGACGATCCCGCCGCTCAGGTTGTGGTGCCGGCAGTCCTCGAGTCCCGCCTCGCGCATCATCGCGAGCAGCGCCTCCTGGTCGGGGAAGCGCCTGATGGACTCGGCGAGATAGCGGTAACTGTCGGAGTCCCCGGCCACGCGGCTGCCGAGCCAGGGCAGCACGCTGAAGGAATACGCGTCGTACACGAACTTGAGCCCGGGCAGCACGGGCCTGGAGAATTCGAGCACCAGCAGCCGGCCGCCGGGCTTCAGCACGCGGCGCATGGAGGCGAGCGCCGCGGCCTTGTCGGTGACGTTGCGGAGCCCGAAGGCGATGGTCACGCAGTCGAAGCTCTCGTCGGCAAACGGGAGGCGCTCGGCATTCGCGATCGCGAAGCGCACGTTGCGCATGAGGCCGCGGTCGAGCAGGCGGTCCCGGCCCACCTCGAGCATCGCGGCGTTGATGTCGGAGAGCACGACCAGGCCTTCCTCGCCGACCTGCGTGGCCATGCCCGCCGAGATGTCGCCCGTGCCGCCGGCGACGTCGAGCGCCGACTGGCCGGGGCGCAGGCCCGTCTGCGAGAGCATGAAGCGCTTCCACAGCCGGTGCACGCCCGCGGACATGAGATCGTTCATCAGGTCGTACTTGTCGGCGACCGAGTCGAAGACCTCGCGCACGCGACGCGCCTTCTCCTCGGCCGGCACCTGCCGGTAGCCGAAGTCCACGGAGCCGGGCGCGGCCGGGTCCGGCGTCTTGGGGTCTGCTTCGCTCATGGGGTCGCCATTCTACGCGGTCGGGTTCGCGGCCGTTTGCAGCGCGTCCGTCGGAGGTACGATCAACGGCTGTCCGGCCGGGTTCGGTTTCCCGGGGGCGTCGCGCCGCAGGGACGCGGCGCGCGAGCCCCCCGGGGACGGGTTGACGGCGTCCCCCGGGAGACGGAACCCGGCCAGACGCCCCCCGGGAAAGGTCTCCCCACTCGCCCGACAGGCTCACCCCGGCCGCTTCGGCGGCACCGGCGTGGGGTAGGGAAGCCCGAGCTGCGTCAGCCGGTCGAGATAGCGCTGCCATTTCTCGGCGCGCGTGCGGCCGAGTTCCTGCAGGTAGCCCCAGGTGTAGAGCCCGGTGTCGTGGCCGTCGTCGAAGACGATGCGCAGCGCGTAATTGCCGACCGGCTCGACCGAACGGACGCCCACCTCGTGCTTGCCGAGCTGCAGCGTCTCCTGGCCCGGCCCATGGCCGCGCACCTCGGCCGAGGGCGAGTAGACGCGCAGGTACTCGAAGGGCAGTTCGTAGCGCTCGCCGTCGTCGAAGGCGACCTCGAGCACGCGCGAGCGCGTTCGCAGCCTGATGTCGGTGGGGCGCGGGTCGGTCACGCGTGCGCTCCGGTCGTCGTCGGTTTCGCGTGCATCTAGAGGATGTAGCGCGCGAGGTCCTGGTCCTTCGCGAGCTCGCCCAGGTTCCGGTCCACGTAGCCCGCGTCGATCAGGACCGTGGCACCGGAGCGGTCCGAGGCCTCGAAGGACAGTCCCTCGAGCAGCCGCTCCATCACCGTGTGCAGGCGCCGCGCGCCGATGTTCTCGGTGCGCTGGTTCACGTCGCAGGCCACTTCCGCGAGCCTGCGCACGCCGTCCGGCGCGAACTCGACGCGCACGCCCTCGGTCTCGAGCAGCGCCGCGTACTGCCGGCAGAGCGAGGCGTCGGGCTCGGTGAGGATGCGGACGAAGTCCTCGACGCCGAGGGCGTCCAGCTCGACGCGGATCGGCAGCCGTCCCTGCAGTTCCGGGATCAGGTCCGAGGGCTTGGACATGTGGAAGGCGCCGGATGCGATGAAGAGCACGTGGTCGGTCTTCACCATGCCGTACTTCGTGTTGACCGTGCAGCCCTCCACCAGCGGCAGCAGGTCGCGCTGCACGCCCTCGCGCGAGACGTCGGCGCCGGAGGTCTCCTGCCGGCGCGCGATCTTGTCGATCTCGTCGATGAACACGATGCCGTTCTGCTCGGCATTCCTGAGCGCCTGGATCTTCAGCTCGTCCTCGTTCACGAGCTTCGCGGCTTCCTCCTCGGTGAGGAGCTTGAAGGCCTCGCGCACCTTCACCTTGCGGGCGCGAGTCCTGTCGCCGCCGAGGCTCGAGAACATGCCCTGCAGCTGCTGCGACAGTTCCTCCATGCCGGGCGGGGCCATGATCTCGACGCCGACCGGCACCGCGCGCAGCTCGATCTCGATCTCGCGATCGTCGAGCGTCCCCTCGCGCAGCATCTTGCGGAAGCGCTGGCGCGTGTCGCTGTCCCGGTCCGGCTCGGGTTCGGTCGCGAAGCCCACGGCCTTCGGCCGCGGAAGCAGCACGTCGAGCACCCGCGCCTCGGCTGCGTCCATGGCCCGGTGCCGCACCTTCTCCACCTCGGACTCGCGGGTCATCTTGACCGCGACGTCCACGAGATCCTTGATGATCGAGTCCACCTCGCGGCCGACGTAGCCGACCTCCGTGAACTTGGTCGCCTCGACCTTGACGAAGGGCGCGGCGGCGAGCCGCGCCAGCCGGCGCGCGATCTCTGTCTTGCCCACGCCGGTCGGGCCGATCATCAGGATGTTCTTGGGCGTGATCTCCGAGCGCAGGCGTTCCTCTACCTGCATGCGTCGCCAGCGGTTCCTGAGCGCGATGGCGACGGCGCGCTTGGCCGCGCCCTGGCCGACGATGTGCTTGTCGAGTTCCTGGACGATTTCGCGGGGGGTCATGGAGGACATGGGAAGCGGATGGTGATTAGCGGATGGCGGATAGTGAGAAGGAAAAGGCGGTAGTGATCAGGGGGTGGGGGGCAGTAGAAGACGGCGGTTCGTGATCAGCGGCCACCATCTTGCTCTTCCACCATCCGCCATCCGCTAATCACCATCCGCTTTCCCGAGCGTCTCGATGGTGACGTTGCGGTTCGTGTAGATGCAGATGTCCGCCGCGATGCCGAGCGCCTTCTCGACGATGGTGCGCGCGTCGAGGCCGGTGTTCGACAGGAGCGCGGTGGCGGCCGCGTGCGCGAACGGGCCTCCGGAGCCCACGGCCATCAGGTCGTGCTCGGGCTCGATCACGTCGCCGTTTCCCGAGACGATGAACAGGCTCGACGCGTCGGCGACGCAAAGCAGCGCTTCGAGGCGCCTGAGGCTCCGGTCGCTGCGCCAGTCCTTCGCGAGCTCGATGGCGGCGCGCGTCAGGTTCCCGTACTGCTGGAGCTTGCCCTCGAAGCGCTCGAAGAGCGTGAACGCGTCCGCGGTGCCGCCCGCGAAACCGGCGATGACCTGGCCGTCGTGCAGGCGTCGCACCTTGCGGGCATTGCCCTTCATCACGGTATTGCCGAGCGTCACCTGGCCGTCGCCGCCCATGGCGACGAGCCCGTTGCGCCGGACGCAGAGGATGGTGGTGCCGTGGGGGTCGAATGAAGACATCGGGAAGCTCCGGAGTGGCGGTTGGCTCGGGACCGTCGGCCGCAGGCCAGGCCGGCCGCCGCAGCGCTGGCCACGGGCTGCAGTCTACGGCGTCTTCCGCCTCGCACGTGGGTGGGCTGCGTCGTATACCCGGGCAAGGTGCTGGAAATCAAGGTGCGTGTACACCTGCGTCGTGCTGATGTTGGCGTGGCCGAGCAGTTCCTGCACCGCGCGCAGGTCGCCCGAGGACTCGAGCAGGTGCGAGGCGAACGAGTGGCGGAACATGTGCGGGTGCACGTGCTCGGGCAGTCCCTGCATGCGCGCCCAGCGCGCGATGCGCCTCTGCACGATGCGCGGGCCGAGCCGCCGGCCGTTCACGCCCACGAACACCGCGGTCTCGTCCACGGCCGCGAGGCCGGCCCGTTCGGTGAGCCAGCGCGCGAGCGCCGTGGCCGCGTGCCGGCCCACGGGGACGATGCGCGTCTTGCGGCCCTTGCCCAGCACGCGCACGGTGCGGTCGCGGAGGTCGAGGTCGGGAAGGTCGAGTCCCAGCAGCTCCGACAGCCGCAGGCCGGACGAATAGAACAGCTCCATGATCGCCCTGTCACGCAGCCCGAGGCGGTCGTCGGTGCGGAACTCGAGCAGCCGCGCCATGGCGTCGGCGTCGAGCGTCACCGGCAGGCGCTTGCGCGCCTTGGGCGCCTGGACGTCCGCGGCCGGGTCGCGCGCGAGTTCGCCCTCGCGCATCAGGTAGCGGAACAGGCTCCGGGCGGCCGAGAGGCGGCGCTGGACGCTCCGCGGCGCGAGCCCGCGCCGGTGGCACTGCGCCGCGAAGCTGCGCACGTGCTGCGGGTCGAGGCCGTCCCAGGCCGCGATGCCCTGGGCAGCGCAGTACTCGAGCAGCGAGGCGAGGTCGTGCGCGTAGGCCGATTCGGTGTGCGGCGACAGCCGTCGTTCGTCGCGCAGGCTCCGCAGGAAGCGGGTCACACCGCCTGCGAGCGCCTCGCTCATGCGGCGCGGGCGGTGATCGCCTCGGTGACGATCTCGCCGATGCGCACCAGGAAATCCGTGCTCATGGTCGGCAGGTAGCGCTCGGTGTCGTGGCTCGCAATCGCCAGCAGGCCGAGCGAGGCTCGCTCGCCCAGCGGGATCAGCACGGTCGAGCCCACCGGTCCGCCGTCGTTGCCGAACAGGTAGTCGCGCTGGGAGTCGCGGATCTGGCCGCTCCGCGGCCGTCCCGACTCGAAGAAGGTCTCGAAGATCCTGAGTTCCGCGCTGCCCCTCGGCACCACGCGCACCAGCGGGTTCTGGTGGCCGGAAACGCCGGGCAGCGAGGCATCCGTCAGCAGCACGAGCCAGCGCGAGGCGCCGAAGTCCTCCCGTAGCGAGGCTCCGAGCCCGACCAGGGTGGTGGCCAGGTCGCGCGCGCGGAGCAGCCGGCGCGTGAGACGGTGCATGCGGTCGGCGATGGCGTCGTTGGCGCGGCCGTTCTCGATCAGCTCGTGCAGCTTCTGCTCGAGCGCGCCGTTCTTGTCGCGGAGTACCAGCACCTGTCGTTCGACCAGCGACACCGCGGCACTGCCGCGCTGGTGCGGGATCCGCAGGCGCGCCAGCACGCCAGTATTGCGTTCGAAGAACTCCGGGTGCGCGACCAGGTAGTCGCCGACCTGTTCCTCGGCGACCGATTCCGTGTCGGCGCCGCGTACGGGCTGCTTGCTCAAGTCTTTCTCCCCTGCGCGACGTCCGGGACGTCGACCTGGCCTTCGAATGACGTCTCCGCCGGTCCCGTCAGCCAGACCGGTTCGCCCGGCCCCGGCCACCGCACCGTCAGCCGCCCGCCGGGCAGGTCCACGCGGACTTCCTCGGCCAGCGGCCCATGTCTCCGTGCGACGGCAACGGCCGCGCACGCACCCGTTCCGCAGGCCCGGGTCTCGCCGACGCCCCGCTCGAACACCCGCAGCCGCACGTGGTCCGGCGCGACGATCTCGAGGAAGCCGACGTTGACGCGTCGCGGAAAGCGCGCGTGATTCTCCATCGCGGGTCCCACGCTGTCCACCGGTGCTTCGTCCACGGACCGGACGCGGATCACGGCGTGGGGATTGCCGATGGACACCGCCCCGAACTCGATCGGGCCCGACGGAAGTTCGATACGGTAGCTCGGCGCCTCGTGTTCCGCCACGAACGGCAGCGCCGCGGGTGCAAAGTCCGGCACGCCCATGGCGACGGAGACGAGCCCGTCGCGCCGCAGCCGCGCCTGGACCACGCCGCCGGGACTGTCCATCCGGAGTGTCCGGTCCTGGCGCGAGGCGCGCGACGCGACGAGCCGCGCGATGCACCGCGCGCCGTTCCCGCACTGCTCGACCTCGGTGCCGTCGGCATTGAAGATGCGGTAGTAGACGTCGGTGCCCTCGCGCCGCGGCGGCTCGAGGACCAGCGCCTGGTCGAACCCGATGCCGGTGCGGCGGTCCGCGAGACGGCGCAGCGCGGCGGGCGAGGGCAGCTCGTCGGGACCGCGGGCGTCGAAGACGATGAAGTCGTTGCCGAGTCCATGCATCTTCGTGAAGGCGAGGCGCATGCACCCAAGGATATCCGACGCTCAGCGCCCCTGCGCGCGCATTTCCTCCAGGCTGGCCGCGATTCCCGATGCGAGGCTCGCGTAGCGCGGGATCACGCCGAGTTCCCTGCGCATTCGCGTGGTGTCCACCCGGCGGGACTCGACCAGGTACTCGAGCATGCCAGGGCTCAACTGCCCCCGCGCCTCGGCCAGCGAGACGAGGCGGGGCTGCGGCAGGCCGGCGAGCTTCGCGGTCTCCCGCAGGAACTCGGTCGTGCTCGCATGATCGCCGTCACCGACGTTGAAGAGCCCGCTCACCGGCCTCTCGATGGCCGCGACGCAGGCCGAGACGAGATCGTCCACGTGGATGCGGTTGCCCGGGCCCGAGTCTTCCGGTCGGAGCGCGGGCTCGCCGCGGCGGAGCCGCTCCAGCGGCAGCCGGTGGGGACCGTAGATCCCGGGGACGCGGAGCACCACGCAGCGCGCGCCATGGGCCGCGCACCACGCCGTCGCGACCTGCTCGGCCGCGAGCCGGCGGCGCGACCGGTCGTTCGCCGGCGCGGCAGGGCTCGTCTCGTCGACCGTGGCGCCGCCCGCATCGCCGTACACGCCCGTCGTGCTCATGTAGAGGAATACCGACGGACGCGAATCGCCGAGGGCGGCGAGGAATCGCGCGAGGCGCGGGTCGGTGACGCCGGTCCCGGGCGGGGGCGCGAGATAGACCACGGCGGCGTCCTGGGCGATCCGTTCCAGCGCCGGCGACTCACCGATCGCGTCGAAATCGGTGGCGACGGTCTCGATGCCCTCGGCGCGCAGTCCCGCCAGCGTCGCGGGCGACCTTGCCAGCGCGACGACCTGCCGCGTCTGCAGGAGCCGCGCGGCCAGCCGGCGGCCGACGTAGCCGCAGCCCGCGATGAGCGACCGGCGGTCCGTGCCGCTGCGATCCACGCTGCTGCGGTCCGTGCCGCTGTGACCCGAGCCACCCATGCCGACTAGGATACCCGCGGACGCCGGCCCCGCGTGGGCGCCGCCTTCGTGGCATCCTGCGCGCATGGCGCAGGTCACGCTCATTCCCTCGGGCCAGGACTTCACCGTCGAGAGCGGCGAGACGGTGCTGGCCGCCGCGCTGCGCGCCGGGCTCAACCTGCCGCACAGCTGCAAGGGAGGACACTGCGCGTCCTGCCTCGCGCGGATCCTGAGCGGCGAGATCGCATACGGCGGCGAGCGGCCGGCCGGCATCACGTCGGAGGAGGCCGGCGCGGGCCTCGCGCTCCTCTGCCAGGCCCGCGCGCTCACGGACCTGCGCGTCGAGGCGCGCGAAGTGCAGCCTGCGCCGGACGTCGAGGTGAAGAGCCTGCCTTGCCGCATCGAGCGCAAGGAACTCCTCGCACCCGACGTGATGGCGGTCTTCCTGCGACTGCCCGCGGTCGAGGAACTGCACTACCGGGCCGGGCAGTACCTCGACGTGATGCTCTCCCAGGGCCGTCGTCGCAGCTTCTCGATCGCGAGCGCGCCGGCGGACGGCCGCCTGCTCGAACTGCACGTGCGCCGCGCCTCGACCACCGGCTTCACGGCGCAGCTCTTCGACAGCCTGCGCGACGGCGCGCTGCTGCGCATCGAGGGGCCGCTGGGCCAGTTCTGGCTGCGGGGGGAATCGCCGCGGCCTGCGCTGATGGTGGGCGGGGGCACGGGCTACGCGCCGCTCAGGGCCATGCTGCGCCAGCTCGTCGCCACGGGCGACCGGCGCCAGGTGACGCTCTACTGGGGAGCCCACGATGCTGACGGGCTCTACGAGCACGGCTGGCTGCGCGCACTCGAACGGGAGCGCCCGGGCTTCCGCTATCGCCCGGTCCTGTCGGACCCGCAGGCACCGGGCGCGGGACTGCGCTCGGGGCTGGTGCACGAGGCGGTGCTCGCCGATCACCCGCAATTGTCGGGCTTCGACGTGTACGCGAGCGGACCGCCGGCGATGATCGAGGCCATCCGCGCGCGGGCCGCGGCCGCAGGGTTGCCGCGGGAGCAGCTGTTCTTCGATTCGTTCGACTACGCGCCGGACACGCTTGCGAAGCTGGGCACGCAGGGCATGCGGCCCTGAGGGCGCCTCAGCGCCGCCTGAGCCGCACGCGCGGCAGGTTCGGCCTGCGGCCCACCGACAGGGTCACGGCCTTGCGCAGGCACGCCGCCGCGTTCGCGTCCTCGCCGACCTGCTCGAGCAGGTCGGCGAGGATCAGGCTGTTCTCGGAGTTCGGCCGTCGCGCGAGACTGGCCTCGAGGTAGCTGCGCGCCTTTCCCACGAGTTCGGCGCGCAGGCAGAGGCGACCCGCGCTCGCGAGGAGTTCCGGGTCCTCGGGACGCTTGCGGAGCCAGGCCTCCACCCGCTCGAGGGGCGCGAGCGGGTCCGGGAGCACCAGGTCTCCGTACAGGCGGATGGCTGCGGGGTCCGCGTGCCCGCCGATGAGCTCACGCAGTACCTTTTCCGCCGTCGGGTGGTCCTTGCAGGCCATCGCGGCCCGCGCGTAGGTCACGATCGACTGCGGCAGCCTGCGCACTGCGCGCGGCAGGTCCGACCAGGCCTTCTCGAGCCGCGACTGGTCGAGCGCGTCGCCCGCCGCGCGTATTTCCTCGAGCTGCACCTGGGCCAGCAGCTCGGCGACCTGCGCTGTGGGCAGTTCCTTTGCGCTGCGCAGGCGAGGGCCGAGCGCGAGAAGCTTCTCGCCGCGACCGAGCTTCGGGTAGAGGCGCGCGAGCAGTTCGAGCCCGCGGGAGTTCAAGTCGCCGGACGCGTCGAGCTGCTCCAGGGTCTGCACGGCCGCGGCGTCCTGTCCGCGCCGCAGCTGCATCTCCGCCAGCGTGACGAGCGCCGCAGCCCGTTCCCCGGGCGCACTCTCCTGCGCCTGCGCGAGCCACTCGTCGCGACGGTCGACGGCGTCCTGGAGGTCGGCCGCACGCGCCGCGACGAGGTAGTTGGCCGTCGGCGAATCCGCGTCCGACGCCGAGCGGGTGAGCAGTTCCTCGGCGCGACGCCAGTTGCCTGCGGCGAGGTCGAGCAGTCCGCGGGCCGTGTCGTCGCGGGCGCGGCGCCGGCGGCGCTCGGCCCGCAGTTCCGCGAGGCGGCGGCGCGCGCCCACCGCGCCCGCCACACCGCGCACCGAGAGGTAGGCAGCGCCGAGCAGCAGCAGGAACACGGGCAGCGTCGTCTCGACCAGCGAGCGTCCGGCGCGGATGGCCACGTAGCCCGGATCCCCGAGCAGCAGCTGGGCGAGCAGCCCGCCGCCCACCAGGGCCAGCGCCACGATCACCGCGCCCCTCATGGCGCAGCCGCGCCCCCGTGCATCAGTCCCTGCAGCTGGCGGGCGGCCGCGCCGATCTTCGGCCGGGGTGGCTCCACGTTGGCGCTGCGCAGCGCCTCGATTTCCGCCCGCGCGGCTTTGACCTCGGGCGAGGACGGGTCGAAGAACTGCGTGAGCCAGGTGCCGGCCGCCGCGAGCGACTGCGCGTAGGCCGCCCCGTCGGGCTGCATGGCCGAGACGCGCGCGGCGAACAGCAGCAGCTCGAGGTGCTGGCGGCGCAGCGACTGCTCTTCCTGCGTGACCAGCCGCGAGGTCGCCGGATCCACGCGTTTCAAGCTCACGAGACTGCTGAGCGCCTCGGCGACCCTGCGCAGCGCTCGCCCGAACGCGCCGGTCGGTTGCGGTTCCGCGCTGCCCCTGGATTCCCGTGTCACGGGGACACCGAGCACGGGCAGCGTGGGCACCGCGTCCTCCAGCCTCGCGATCCGCGCGAGCACGGCGGCGAGGTCGGGCAGGGGCACCGCCCGCAGCGCCGCGAGGTCCTGCGCCAGCAGGCGGCGGACCTCGGCCATGGCCGGGTCGCTGAAGGACGCGAGCCGCGCATCGGCCGCTTCCATCGCGGCGATGGCCGTGCCGACGTCGCGGTCGAGATAGAGCTGGCGTTCGGCCAGATCGAGCAGGTACAGCGCCTCCGCTCGCGCCCAGGCACGCTGGGGCGCCTCGGTGCGGGACCTGAGTTCCTCGACGCCACGCCCCAGCATCGCGAGCTGGGCCGGCAGTTCCTGCAGGCCGCGGAGTTCCGAGCGCATCGCCTGCTGCGAGGTCTCGAGGCGCGCGGTGAGCGTCGATATCTGGCCGGTCAGCCGGTCCTGCAACGCGCGCAACTCCACCACCTGGCGGCGCACGCGGTCGATGCGATCGTCGAACTGGCCGACGCGCCAGTGCGCGTAGATCGCGAGCAGGAGGGCGAGCACGGCGAACGCGACCAGCATGGGGCTCGCGCCGCCGCCGCCCGCGCGTCGGGTGCTCATGTCGCTGGACAGGGATTCGATTTCGGCGGACATCGGCTTCGCGCAGGCGCGCCCGGGACTCACGCGGATCGTATCACGCAGGCGCGGTCCGGCCGCCGTCGGACGACCACAGCATGAGCGCGTCGACCATCGCCTCGTCCTCGGCGGTCCGGGCAACGACCAGCGGGCCCCGCCATCCGCGCCGGCGCGCCTCCTCGGCGACCCGCTCGCCCGGCAGGAGCAGCGGTGCGTCGCGCAGCCACGCGTAGCGCGCCGCGGGCGCGGCCGCGAGCAGCGAGTCGAGCACCTCGACGCTGGTCACGGCGACGACGACCGGCCCGGCCCCGGGCGCCCGGTCGAGCGCGTTGAACGCCTCCGCCGACGGCACCGGCCGCGTACGCCGGTAGACCTCGGCCGTGGCCACGAGTGCGCCCCGGGCCGCGAGTCCCGCTCGCAGCGCGTCGCGGCCGCCGACGCCCCTGACGATCAGGATCCGCTGCCCGCGGGGCTCGGCGAGTTCCGGGTGCGCGAGCAGGGCCTCGGAATCCGACCCCGACGCGGGCAGGGCGTGCACGTGGATGCCGGCGGCCGTGAGCGCCCGCGCCGTGGCGCGGCCGATGGCGGCGACCCGGGCGTGAGCGGGCCGCCCGAGCTGGGGAAGAGACAGCTCCACCGCATTCGCGCTGGTGTAGACGACCCAGTCGTGCGCGTCCGGGGCGAGCACCCCACGCGCCGCGGCATCGAGGGTCACGGGCTCGATCTCGAGCACGGGGAACGCGACCGTCGCGGCGCCCCGGTCGCGGAGCGATTGCGTGAATCGCGCTGCCTGGCGCGCGGGCCGCGTCACGACGACGGTGAGGCCCGCGAGCGACCGGGTCACGGCCTCGGTTCCGACTCGGCGCGCAGGCGATCGAGCAGCGGCCCGGCGCCGGCGGCCTGCATGCGGCGTGCGAGCGCGAGCCCGAGCGCATCGGCGTCGACGGCCGGCCCCGTGATGGCGTCGCGATACACCTCACTGCCGTCGGGGGCGCCTACGAATCCGCGCAGCGCGAGCGAACCCGCCTCCAGCGTCGCGTGCGCGGCGATCGGCGAGTGGCAGCTGCCGCCCAGAGCCCGGGCGAACGCGCGCTCGGCCGAGAGCCGCACGAAGGATTCCGCGTGGTGCAGCGCGGCCAGCAGGCCGCGGCTGCGGGTGTCGTCGTCGCGGCACTCGATGCCGATCACGCCCTGTCCGACCGCGGGCACGCAGAACTCGGCGTCGAGCACCTCGGTGATCCGCTCGGCGAGCCCCAGCCGCTCGAGCCCGGCGCAGGCAAGCAGGATCGCGTCGAGGCTGCCTTCCTCGAGGCGGCGCAGGCGCGTGTCCACGTTGCCGCGCAGCAGCTCGAGCGCGAGGTCCGGGCGGGCGTGGCGGAGCTGTGACTGCCGGCGCGGACTGGAGGTGCCGACGCGCGCGCCCTGCGGGAGATCTGCGAAGCGCCCGAATCGGAGCGAGAGGAAGGCGTCGTGCGGGTTGGCGCGCGGCAGCGCGGCCGTGATGCGCAGGCCCGGCGGCAACTCGCTCGGCACGTCCTTCATCGAGTGGACCGCGATGTCGGCGCGGCCTTCCTGCATCGCGACCTCGAGTTCCTTGACGAACAGGCCCTTGCCGCCGACCTCGGCGAGCGCGCGGTCGAGCACCCGGTCGCCCTGCGTGCTCATCGGCACGAGTTCCACCGGGACCTGGGGGTGGGCGGCGCGCAGCAGCGACATGACGTGCTCGGCCTGCCAGAGGGCGAGCTTGCTGCGACGGGTTGCGATGCGGATGGGGTTGGACAAGCGGAACTCCAGGGGTGGTCAGGCGGCGCGGCTCGCGGCCTCGCGCTCCTCGTCTTCGAATCGGAACAGCGCGACCAGCAGGCCGAGCACGATGGGGCCGAGGAACAGGCCGATGAAACCGAAGGCCGACAGCCCGCCCATCACGCCGACGAAGACCGCGAGCGTAGGCAGTTCCGTCCGGCCTGAAATCAGCATTGGCCGCAGGAAGTTGTCCACCGACCCGACCACGAGGATGCCCCACGCGGCAAGAAAGGCCGCATGCCCGTAGTCCGCGTGGATCGCGAGGACGGCGGCCCCGGGCACCCAGACCAGCGTCGTCCCGACCAGGGGGATGAGCGCGCAGAGCCCACCCAGCACCCCGAAGACCAGCGGACTCGGCAGGCCCGCGATCCAGAAGCCGAGGCCGACCAGCACGCCCTGAATCAGCGCGGTGAGCCCGATGCCCATGAACACCGCCCGGTTGACCTCGGCCAGGTGACGCCAGAGGCGCGAGCGGCGCTGCTCCTCGATCGGCAGCATCCGCACCACCCTCCGGGCGAGCGCCGGTCCGTCGCGCAGCACGAAGAACAGCACGAACAGCATGAGCGCGAAGCTGAGCGCGGTACCGAGCGCACCCAGCACCAGATGGCCGCCCGAGGATGCGAGAGACTGCAGCACGCGCTTCACGGCCTCGACGAGCCAGCCCTGAACCTGCTCGGCGCCGATCGTCGTGTGGCTGTCCAGCCACTCGAGGGGGTGCGCGAGCAGCGGCAGGTCCGCCAGCTCCAGCGGAGCTGCGCCCAGCTGCGGCGCCTGGGCGTTGAGGCGGCCGAGCAGCTGCGCGGCCTGCGCCGTCACCGCGCCAGCGACGATCGCCACCGGCAGCAGGAACAGCACCACGGCGAGCAGCGTGGTGATCGCGCTCGCCAGGCGCGGCCGCCCGCCCAGGCGACGCGCGAGGCGCGAATTGAGCGGCGCGAGCAGGGAGCCGAGCAGCGCCGCCCAGACGAGCGGCTGCCAGAGCGGCACCACGATGCGCCAGACGAGATACGCGAGCAGCGCGAGCAGCAGCAGCCCCCCGAGGCGTGCGTAGTCGCCGCGAACGGGCCGCGGGGCCTCATCCGCCAGCGTGATCGTCGAGCCCCCGACGTCTTCCATCGGCTTCTCCACTCAGTGCCCGCCCCTGATCAGCCGCAGCGTCTCCGCCGCGTGGCGCCGGCTTACCGGCAACGTGTCCTCGCATTCCCGCAGGCGTACGAGGTAGCGGCCCTCGGCATCGCGCTCGAGCGCGCTCACCGAGCGGATGGCCACGAGCGCATTGCGATGCACCCGCAGGAAGTCCGGCGCGAACTCGATGGACAGCGAGCGCAGCGGTTCGTCGATGAGGTCGCTCCCGCCGCGGTGCCGCACGGTGACGTACTTCTGGCCCGCCATGAAATAGTACACGTCGGCCAGCGGTATGAGGCGGAGCTGCTCGCCGAGGCGCGCGCAGATCTGTTCACGGCGGCGCCCGAGCTGCGACTGCTCCGCGAGCCTCGCAAGCTGGGTTCCCACCACCCTGGCAGCGCGATGCAGGGCACTCTCGAGCTTCTCACGGCGCACCGGCTTCAGCAGGTATCCGACGGCCTGCGCCTCGAACGCCTCGACCGCGTACTCGTCGTAGGCGGTCGTGAAGATCACCGCGGGCGGATCCTCGAGCGCCGCCAGGTGCCGGGCGACCTCGATGCCGTCCATGCCGGGCATGCGCACGTCGAGCAGCACGACGTCTGGCTCGAGCCTCGCGCAGAGTTCCAGCGCCTCGCGGCCGTTCGCAGCCTCACCGGCCACGGCCGCGCCCGGCAGTTCCTCGAGCAGGCGGCGCAGCCGCGCACGCGCGGGCGGCTCGTCATCGACGATCAGCGCTCGCAGGAATTCCTGTGCGGGTGGGCTCTGGGTCATGGGCGGCGGGCATTTTCCG
>Ga0079037_100000836_pt1 | contig 15081 bp, 14 predicted proteins | sample Mud3Dept4metaG_FD_71479 | JGI IMG/M metagenome (GOLD analysis project Ga0079037, IMG submission 71479) | Freshwater wetland microbial communities from Ohio, USA, analyzing the effect of biotic and abiotic controls - Mud 3 Core 4 Depth 4 metaG | ecosystem: Environmental > Aquatic > Freshwater >... | reverse complement strand
GGGAATCCTGATATGGATATAAGGATCGATGTAAAAGATTTTCCAATTAATATTCTGCAAGAAACCGTCTCGGGTCCGGCAGTTAAATGGCTTGATAAAATATATGTGAAAGGTCACGCAGGGGCGGGCTTTTCAATAATGGGAAGTTTCAGCTTACCTACAATGAATGGAAACCTTTCTGCGTACGGTCCAAGTCTTAAAATGGAACATGCAGAATTAAAAACCTTCTCAATCAGGCTCCCCTTTGTTTATCAAGAAAACGGCTTGCTTCTTAATGATGCGGACCTTAATGCAAAAAAAGCTGATTATTTCAATGTCCAGGACAGAACAGACCTATTGATCAGCCTGGATAATGTAAGTCTTTTGGTCCCGCATCTTGAATATAACGGTACAAAGATGAAATCAGATATGTTACAGGCCACATCTGATCAGCTTGTTGTATACCGGAAAGGGGTAAAGCGCATTACTGACAACAGGGTCCTCGTGACAGCTGTCGCAGAGGGAGACCTCAAGGGTCGAAAAATAAATATAAAGAGCTTTTCACTGGATACAGATTCCATAAAAGACGTTAAAGGAAACATGTTTTTGAGTTTCGATAAACAGATTGCCGTGGATGCTTCACTGTCTTACGAAAACATTGATATTGGCAATGTATTGCAAAGCCTCAGTCCGGGTGTATTAGAAGAAGAGAGGCTTAATTTTCATGGGACAGGATCGGTCCATTCTACTATCAAAATGGTCCAGTCGGAAAACTCTGCCCCGGCCGTATCAGGTACGGTCAACTTGAGTATTAGAAAGGCGGGCTTTTCTTCTGCTGATGAGACCATGGTTGTCGAAGGTATAGAAACGGATATTGTAAGCAGCTTTAAATTCCCTCTGCCCCTGGACTGGATAAATATTAAGGTCCATTGCGCGGCAACCGGTTTTGAAATCCTTATGGGCAAGTTTTACGGCGATTTCAAGAACAGGATTGTCCAATTCATGTCGGATGCAAGATACACGGAGGCTGAGGACCTGATAAAGATATCCCGGGCAGAACTCGGCCTGACTGACGTTGGAAAGATCTTCCTTTCCGGGGTCGTATCAAACCTCTCAAAATCTCCGCATTATAATATGGAAGTCAGCCTTGCAGACCTTTCCATTGACAATGCCTACAGGCTCTTCATCAAAGAGACTTTTCAGGAACAATACCCGGTACTCGCTGAATTAAAGACCGGCGGCTATGCCTCCGCTGCATTATCCGTGAACGGATCAAAGGACGTTATTACGCTTAAGGGTGAAGTTACGACCGATGATATGCATATCAATGACAGACACAGCGGTCTTTCTGCCTCCGGTATCAATATGATACTGCCGGTTGACATATCCTATCCGGAAACCATTCACAGCGTGGGGCAAAAAGAGTTCGGATTACTGAAGATAGCAGATCTTTCGTGGAAGGCAGTCAGGTCCGCTGATCTTGAGATTACCCCCGCTATCCATGAAAACGCATTCATCATCCGTGACGACGTAAACTTGCCGTTGTTTGACGGAAGCATTACGTTGCAAAAAATTGCGTACAACGATCTGCTCTCGCCGGACAGGACACTTGGTCTCTCAATAGATATAAAAGGGATCGACCTTAGCCAGCTGACTGCCTCGCTTAACATCCCCCGATTCATGGGAAGTCTCTCGGGTACGATTCCAATGGTAAGTTTCACCGAAAACAGGCTTCTTACTAAAGGGCAAATCAGCCTCAAACTATTTGACGGCGACATCAGGATAAACGATTTCTCTATAGACAATGTTACCGGTCCGATTGCCTCGATAAAATCAAGTATAGAGATGCATGACATAAATCTTGAAAAACTGACAGGGACATTTGATTTCGGGCATATTTCCGGAATTCTTGAGGGAAAGATAGACGAACTTGTAATTGCCAACGGCCAGGCACAGAGTTTTAGGACGTCAATAGAGACAGTCAAAAAGAAGGGCATCGATCAGAGAATAAACGTCGATGCCCTCAAAAAGATATCCATTTTAGGGGCAGGTTCCGCGACGTCCATCCTTGACAGGGGCATATATCAGTTATTTAAACAGTACGGATATGAAAAGATCGGATTTAAGGCTTATCTCAGGAACGATAACCTTCTGCTTCTCGGCGTGAAAAGTGAAGAAGGTAAACAATATCTCGTCGATGGAGGTCTGCTTCCACCAAAAGTTGATGTTGTCGCCTATAGTCAGAATATCTCATACAAGGAATTAGTCGACAGACTTAAAAGGATAGGAGCAACGGAACAATAGAGCATGTGAATAAAAGATATTTTGAAGTTAGTAGCAGCCGGACAAGAAATGGTTTATAATTGTTATCATTAGTTACATTTATAACTACCATCGGGAGGATCGATAATGAGAAAAAACAGAGCAAAAAAATCTCCGCTTTATTTTTTAGTCTTTTTTATAACTTCCTGCGTAACAATAAATATATATTTCCCTGCGGCTGCGGTAGAAAAAGCGGCGGACGAGATTGTGGACGAGGTGTGGGGTGAAAAAGTGCGTCAGCCGGAACAACAGAATGAACAAAAGCAACAGGAAGAACAAAATAAGCCGGGAGGACCTCAGACTCTGCTCGATAATTCATTAACATTCGTTTTATCAATGATCGGACCCGCAGAAGCGTATGCGCAGGAGGCCGACATTAATGTAACCACCCCGGCCATCAGGGCCTTGAAGGATTCCATTCAACAGCGGGCGGATTCCATTAAGCCTTATATGGACCAGGGAAATGTTGGCATATCAAATGACGGTCTTCTTGTCATGCGCTCAGGCGAAGGATTGAATTTAAAAGACAAGGCATCTTTGACCCGTCTCATAGAAGCGGAAAACAAGGACAGGGAAGCGCTTTACCAGGAGATAAACAAGGCCAATAATTTCTCGCCTGAAAGGGTCTCAGACATAAAGAAGATATTTGCCGGGAGCTGGATCAGGAATGCAAAGACGGGCTGGTGGTTTAAGGACAACGAAGGGAAGTGGACACAGAAATAGATGCACTTATATTGCCAGAGACAATAACTTACAGATCAGCCATGCCAGTACTACGCACACTGGAAGTGTCAATATCCAGGCCATCACAATATTTCTTGCTATCCCCCATCTGACTGCTGAAAGTCTTTTTGTTGCGCCAACACCAAGGATGGTTGATGAGATTATATGGGTTGTTGAAAGCGGAAGACCTATTCTTGACGCAACCTCTATCACTGTCGCGGCCGATGCCTCTGCGGCAAATCCATGTATCGGCTGCAGATGAACAAGACGCATGCCTAATGTCTTTATAATTCTCCATCCGCCAAGGGCCGTTCCGAGCGCCATGGCGACCGCGCACAGAATCATCACCCACATCGGAACATGGAAATCAGGAAGCTTATAATAGCTTACGAGCGCCATGGTAATAATGCCCATCGTTTTCTGGGCATCGTTGGAACCGTGGCTGAAAGCCATATAGGCAGCCGATGCAATTTGAAGTTTGTTAAAGATGAAATGTACAGACGCAATCGATTTCTTCCCAAAGAGCCACAAGAGAAACAGCATAAGGAGAAACCCGAGGACAAAACCAATTGCCGGAGAAATAATCAAGGCCATTAATACCTTGTACACGCCTTTCTCTATGATGACTTCTATCCCGGCAGTGGCAACAGACGCGCCGACTATACTTGCAAGCAGGGCGTGGCTTGAAGATGTGGGCAGACCGAAATACCATGTGATCAGGTCCCAGATTATGGCAGACAACAGGGCGGCAACAACAGTTGCCTGCGTAACATAATGGGCATCTACAAGCCCGGCCCCCACGGTCTTGGCCACGGCAGTCCCTGTCAAGGCCCCGGCAAAATTTAATATTGCCGCCATAAATACCGCTGTCCTGGGTGCTAATACACGGGTTGAAACGGATGTGGCTATTGCGTTTGCAGTATCGTGAAAACCGTTTATAAAATCAAATATCGTGGCAAGTATAACAACACTTACAAGCAGGAAAAAAGTGTCATGCATGTTTAAGCACTATGCTTTCAAGTATGTTGGCAACATCTTCGCATGTGTCACTGGCGTCTTCAAGATGTTCATAAACCTCTTTCCACTTGATCACAAGGATGGGGTCCTGGATGTTATCAAATAATTTCACAAGCGCTTCCCTGAAAATCCTGTCTCCCCTGTTTTCGAGCCTGTTTATTTCAATGCAAAATTCCTGGATATACGAATATTTTTTGTCTTTAAGACAGTTGATGGCCTTTACGATTATCTCTGTTGTTTCATGAAGAGTTTTTGCCAGTTCTACCGCCTGTGGCAGAGGATTATTAAGTTTAAACAAGACCGCCCTGTCAGCTGAGGCCCAGATTAAATCAAGGACATCATCCAGACGGCTGATCAGGGCATGGATATCCTCCCTGTCAAGGGGTGTAATAAAGGTTTTATTAAGCCTTCTCATCACTTCATGAGTAAGCATGTCCCCTTCCTGCTCAGCATCATGTATCTCTTTTGCCTTAATCTCGGCAATATTGAAATTATCCATCATTTCAACAAGATAGGATGCGCCTTTATTTACGTTTATCGCGGCCTTTTCGAACATTCCGAAGAAGTCGAGTTCTTTTGGAAACATTTTTTTTAACATTGTTTAATCGTTCCCTGGTCTATCCGGTTAAGAGAATACTAAAATCTTCTATTAATGTCAACAACGCAATACAACACAAAACCATTATAATACAGATCATAATTTAACCAGAATTAATTATGTCTTCCCCAATAATATCCCGATATCACGGCGATTAATCGGTGATTCTCAGTTGTTCACTCACAAGCGCCACTAATGCAAAAGTAAGCCCCCTGACATAAGTACTTTCTTTTAACATCACAGACCCCGCAGTTACAACCCTGTTTTTCCTTTGGAGCACTGCTTTTACCCCTTGAGCAGAACAATGCCTCTCCATCAACTTCAGGGTATGTGAGGCAGGGACCGCAATACTTCAGACATACATTAACATTGTCCAGATTGTCGTCAACTTTTGGCATATAGACCTCCCTGATTCGATATCCCCGGGCCGATAGCCCAGTCTATTTTTTTTCATAAATAAGTGACCCTGCACCTTCATCAAGCAGAAAAATAATATTACCGTTACAGGGCCTGACCATAGCAGCCGGCAGCATATCGTTTTCATCTTGAATGACCTCTTTAATAATCGCTGCTTTTTTCTTCCCTTCAACCATAAAAATAATATTCTCCGCATTATTAATTACCGGGAATGTAAGTGTTATCCTCTTTTTTTTAGAAGAGTCCGGAGGACAAACTGAAACGGCCCAATGTTTTGTTTCGTTTAAAGATGGGGTACCCGGAAATAGAGAGGCTGTATGCCCGTCCTCACCTATTCCTAGCAAAATCAGATCGAATCGAGGAAGCTTCGCACGAAGAGTCTTGCAATAGGCCACCATATCTTTCTCATATTTTTCAGCCGCGGTTTCGGGGGATATTTCTGAGGTCAGTATCGGATGAACATTTTTCGGAGATATGCTCACATGGCACAATAATGTCCTGTTTATCATATGATAATTATTTTCATCACTTTCGTAGGGAACAAACCGTTCATCAACCATAAAAACATGCGATTTTCCCCAGGGGAAAGCCTTTTCCCCGGCAAGTTTTCTGAAGAGAGTCTCTGGTGTTTTGCCGCCTGACAGGGCAACAGAAAAATATCCTTTTTTTTTGACTTCCAAACTGGATATATCTGCCCATTTCTGGACAGCAAACTCCGACAGCTGGCTCAAGTTACTGAAGATATGCAATTCTTTGACAATCCCGGTCATCGCATAAATAAATGTAAAAATATTTTTAACAGTAATGTCATTGGCATCTTTACTCACATTTACAGTTAAATCTTATCACAACTTATTTCCTGATGAAATATTAATTTTTGTTTTTATTTATATCTTCAGTTATCAGACAATAAATTTAATATTACACACATCCACTGGGCCATTTATTGTCAGGTATTTCCCCGAAATTACATCTCTTTCATATTTTATTCATATTATTCTTGCATTATTAAGGCACATCATGCAGAATATATGGCTATTTGATTTTTTAATACGATGAAAGAGTTATTTGGTATAATGAATAACAAATGTGCCGGATTTGGCCGGACAGGCCTTCTCCTTACTTTACCTTTTGTTTTTATAATCGCCTTTATAGGATATCAACTTTTTTATTTTCCTTCACCGGTGGTTAAGGGAATAGAAGGTTTTCATTATCTTCCTGCTGACAAAACCATAAAACTTACTGCTGAGCATGTTCAGTCAATCGAAATATCCATTTCTCAGGAAGGGAAAAAAGTCGATTTATTGAAGGACATCTCTCAAACAAAGAGTAACTCATACTCGCTGCTATTAAAACCGAAAGTCATCGGACTAAAGGACGGCAGAGCCTCTGTCACCATCAAGGCCAAAGCAGGGATGATAAAAAAGGTTCAATATGACATTGAAGCCTTGATTGATACAGTGCCACCGGAGATTGAAATAGTTACAGCACCACAGTTCATATATCCGGGGACCGGAGGATTCAGCATATTAAAGTCTTCTGCTGAAGACTCTGTTTTTATTAAACTTGTCGATAAAGCACGATCAGGGGATGACAAGACATTTAAGGCATTTAACATATCATCTGAGCCGGATAAAAAGGCCCTCTCATCGGGACATAATGAAGGTGCGATGCAACATTCAATGGCACAGTCCGGGAATATTTATTACGTGTTCTTCCCCGCTCCCTATGACATTAATGACGGGAGTATATTTTACGCAGTAGCAACCGACAAGGCCGGCAACCGGAGCATCCGGACTCTTCCGACTAACGTAAAGGCAACAAAATATAATATGTCTTCAATCAACATTGATGACACCTTCATAAAAAGAGTAGTTTCGCCGTTACTGAATGAAACGAATATCTCTGATACTGCAGCGGCCTTCAAAAAAGTCAATGAAGAATTGAGGCAGCAGAGCCTGAATAAACTTATTGAAATTTCAAAACAGACAGAACCGAAGATCCTGTGGGAAGGAAATTTCTTACAATTAAAAAACAGTAAGGTAATGGCCATTTATGGAGACAGGCGGACCTATCTCCATAACGGGGCCCCGATAAGTAAAAGCGTTCATCTGGGATATGATCTTGCATCTGTTGAAAAAGCCCCAGTTGAAGCCGCAAATAACGGCATTGTGAGATTAGCCGGAGATCTCAGCATATATGGGAATACGGTAATCATCGACCATGGACTCGGTTTTATGAGTCTTTATGGACATCTTTCTGCAATTATGGTCAAGGAAGGGCAGAAGGTTTCAAAGGGTGAGATAATTGCAAAGTCCGGCGCAACGGGCCTGGCCGGTGGTGACCATCTCCATTTCGGTCTGCTTATGCATGGTTATGAAGTATCACCATTATACTGGTGGGACCAGCACTGGATCACGGTCAATGTCACGGACTTCATGAAGCCATGAGCGCTCAAATTTATTGCATTGAAAATAATTGTAGACAAATGACAAAAGAGCATATAAAATCATAACTAATAAAGAATAAAGAGGTAAAAAAAATTATGGATCGTCAAGTAACCAAGCATGAAGTACCTTCGTATGAGATCGTTGAAGAGAAAATCCGGGAAATCGATGCATCGATCATCGTGCTTCGTATCTTCTATATTTTCATGGAGATTGTTTATAAGTTTCAGCTTATTAAGAATGATAAGCTGTGTACGGTAGAAATTCCCCGGAAACTGCTCGAGGGATTAAAAAGCAGAAATCCGATACTTGAAGATAAATTGACTGAAATCCTGGATGCATCTCTGCAGGAATCGGATTGCTGGGTAAAGGTCTGAGAGTACAGTAAATAAGCTATTCGTATCTGATACAGATGTTGCCGCCTTTCTCTTTTGCCAGAGACAAGGCTTTTTCTGTTTGAATAATCAGCTCTTCAATAATAATATTCTGTGTCCCGAACGCAAAGGTGGCAGTAATTCCTATGCTAATAGTGCGTGATATGTTTTCATGCCTGTTGCTTTCTCTTTCTCTTACAAGGAACGAATTGTTTTCAAAGCCCCGGCGTATCCGTTCAGAAACTATGTATGCCATAGTGAGATCCGACTCCGGCAAAACGACAACAAATTCTTCCCCCCCATATCGAAATGCACGGTCGAATTTCCTGGTGTTTTCCTTAATAAGAGTGCCGATGAAAGCCAGCATATTATCACCTGCATGATGGCCGTAAGAGTCATTGAAGCTCCTAAAGCCGTCTATATCTATCATTATCAATGCGATGGGACGGTCATATCTCTGGCAGCGGGCAATTTCATCTTCCAGCACTGTCCCCAGATGCTGCCGATTAAATAAGGTCGTCAGTTTGTCGGTAATCATTATTTCCTGAATAACTCTTTCCTTATTTTTAAGTTCTTCCAGGAGGGTATTCATCTCTATTTGAATATTTCCCATATACTCTTTGTCAGCCGATATCAGGTTGCCCCGTTCTTTAAGAAAAAATGCAATATTGTTTAAATGTTCTCCAATCTCTTCAACTATTGTCGGGCAGGAATCCTTAAAGACCTTACAGCTGCAGCACGCACTGGATTTCTGAGTAAAACTACCTTGCCGCTTATCATTGCAGCATGCATCCATAATCTGCCAGCAACGCTCAGGACCCGAATTTTTTACATAATGAGCACATTCAGATGATTTGCACTCCAACAGCTCATGGCATTTTACGATATGAGCATTCGTAAAAGGAGCTTTACCGGTAGATAAAATATTTGTAAACAGTGGAATAATTTCTTCCCGTAATCTTGTGGGGAGATTGTTGAATGATTCCTGGTGTTCTAATGCCATTAGTGATTTCCTTTGCCCTCGGAAAGTCTCAAACAGTCAGATAACATGCCATTACCTAAGCCCTTTTGGCTAAACTTGATGTATAGCATATCCCTGAAATCGTGCTTGAGTTCTCTCCGTATGACATTTTGAAAAACTGCTTTCAAGGGAAAACCCATTTCGTTACTGATCAAAACATTCTTCAGCAATATTGTACATAGTCCGGTGCAACTTTTACAAAAGCTTACGAGTAAATATACCCGTCGGGCATGACATTCTTTATAATAGTATCGGCATATGATGTATGATAGCTGCGGCCTGTATTATAATAAAACGAATATATGGATAACATGCATGCAACAATTGTAATATTTTCTTATGACTCAAATCATAACAATATGATTACCACATGCAATAACATAGCTGTAATGATGAGGGAATATGTTTAAAAATGAATGCCCTGGAAGCAAAGACATAAAACAGCCAAAACCTGAAGAAATCAAATGTCGTCATTGTGGCTCGGATGTAGAGATATGGAGTGATGAGACAGATACAAAATGCAAGAAGTGCGGGAAAACTAATTCACGTCTTATCGGTCCTACATGCCTTGACTGGTGTGCCTTTGCAAAAGAGTGTGTCGGCGAAGATAAGTACAGGAGAATAAAGGCCGGCGCCAGCAGCAAGAATTAATTTAAGGCATTGTGCACATCAGTCCGTGTTCAGTTATTTCACAGACGTGATTTACTGACGCAAATCACGTCTTTTCTCCCTCAGGCTTTTTCTTTTTATTAAATATCCTTGATGCCCATGTTCCGGCCTCATACAATATTATAATGGGAACTGCCATCAGGGTCTGATTAAATGCATCAGGTGTGGGTGTAAGAACAGCAGCTATAACAAACGCGATCAGTACCGCGTATTTTCTGTTTTTTGCAAGAAACTCAGGGGTCACCATACCCATCCTGGTGAGAAAAACCAGGATTACCGGCAATTCAAATATAGCGCCAAAGGCCAGAATAAATTTCAGGCAAAAATCCATATACTTTTCGACTGAAATCATTGGCTGCAGGTTGCCGGTTTTATAATTGAGAAGGAAATTCATTGCAAAGGGCAGTACAATAATGAAGCAAAAAAGGGCGCCAATTAAAAAAAGGAATGATGTCGTAACAATAAAAGGCAGTGCATATCTTTTCTCCTTATCCAGAAGGCCCGGAGAGATAAATCTCCATATTTCAAAAAAAATGAGAGGCGAGCTGATAATCAATGCACTGATAAAGGCAATCTTCATGTGCATCCAAAGGGCCTCAGCCGGAGCGAGAAACACGAGATTAATACCAGGTTTATCTGAAGGAATAAAGGATATGTACGGATTATGACTAGAAAATTGAAGGGTGTAATGCAGCGGTGCAGTTAACAAATTAAAAATATATTCTGAGTAGTTAAAGCAGATACCAAATGTAATAGCAACAACGATAAGCGATACAACGATTCTGTTTCTTAATTCACCGAGGTGTTCTGTAAGGGGTGCTTTATCCACGCTTGTCCGTTTCTTTCTTTACGTTAACTTCCTCACAGCCTTCCCTGCTCAATTCATGGGTCGCCAGAGTTTCTCCTTTCTCTTTGACTTCCTCTTCGTTGTCTTCTTTATCCTTGAGGTTCTTTTCTATTGATTTGTATATTGAGTCTTGCAGGCTGGATTTAACCTCCTTTATCTCTCCGGTAACATCCGGGACTGATTCATCAATAGAATCTTTTACGTTGCGCATCGCTGCTTTCAGCTCACGGATCCCCTTTCCAAGCGTCCTGCCCAGTTCCGGGAGTTTCTTGGGTCCGAATACAAGAAATGCCACGATAAATATTACAATAAGTTCCTGAGTCCCGAGATCAAACATTCAATAGGCCGAAAAAATTGAATTATATATGAAGATCATATCTTACATTAACTATACATTATTCTATAATTACTCGTTATTGTATACGAAATAATAAGCTCTATTTTACATGGAAAACATCAAAAAGTCTCAACGATCTTACATGAGTTTTTTAACACATAAATTATTTCTCTTGACCTTAATTGAAATTATGCAATAAACTTTATACTTCATAATTGAAAATCCATATCTCCAGGAGGGACTATGATTAAAGGCTCAATTGTTGCAATTGTTACACCATTTAAAAACGGCAAGCTTGATGAAAAGGCGTTAAGCGAACTTATCGAATGGCATATCGCCCAAGGGACCAACGCAATTGTACCATGCGGAACAACCGGTGAATCTGCCACGCTGGATTATGAAGAGCATTACAGGGTCATCGAAGTAACCATTAAGGTTGTAAACGGCAGGGTCCCTGTTATTGCCGGTACCGGCGCCAACGCAACTGATGAGACCATCATGATGACCCGGAAGGCAAAGGAAATGGGGGCGGACGCGGCCCTTCTGGTAGCACCGTATTATAATAAACCTACGCAGGAAGGTCTTTACAGACACTATAAGGCGGTTGCGGAAGCAGTCGACATTCCCCAGGTCCTCTATAATGTCCCGGGCCGGACTGCAGTAAACATGCTCCCTGAGACAGTCGCGCGGCTTGCTGAAATCAAAAACATAGTGGCAATAAAAGAAGCTACAGGAAATATGGCCCAGGTAAGCGAGGTATTACGACTTTGTGGTGACAAAATAACGGTCATCTCCGGCGATGATTTTACGACGTTCCCTTTAATTCTTCTTGGTGGAAAGGGCACTATATCAGTATCAGCAAATGTTGCTCCGAAAGATATGTCTGATATGTGCAGGGCACTGCTGGAAGGCAATATTGATGAGGCAAGGAGGCTGCATTTTAAACTTGAGCCTCTAAATAAGGGCATGTTCATAGAGACAAACCCCATCCCTGTAAAAACTGCCCTGAGTTTAATGGGCAGGATCCAGGAAGAGATGCGCTTGCCTCTGTGTCCTATGAGCAGCGCAAACAGGGACAAGTTAAAAAACATCCTGATAAATTACGGGATTACGTTAACATCAAGTTAGATTTAGTGATCATCGAGGCAGTTAATTGTTCACAATGCCAGTTTGACTCACGATATATTATCTTGATTAATAAACATACTTTCTGTTATAAAAGAGAAAAAAAGGGAGGTTTGCCTGCCTTGTTCGTGTCAGAAGCAGAAACTTTTTCCTACATTCGTGAATCTGGAAGCCAGAGAAAGTTAAGTGTTGTGCGCCCTGATACTTCAGGGATTATGCCTGATCTTGCTTTCGAGGTATCCACCTGTTTGACAGGGATTCAAGTTTTTGTTTTGCACGGCAAGGTGGGTTTCCTGATTTCGCAGTTGCAGAACTGACTATAATCTTTTGCTTTGACAGTATAGGTTTCGAGGAAATGAATAATTATAAAAGCTGCCATCTAGTTTCTATACCTAACAAAAAATTAGTTAATTTTTTGTGTTATGTGAAAATCGTTGTATCATCCGGGGGTTCACACGAGGTCAATCTCATCGATTCAGGATTATCACATAAATTATTCTTTCCGCCTGTGTAGGATTCCTTCTGTTAAAGGCCTTTCATTAGTCTCTGCACCCTGCGTCTGTGGGGGCCGGTTAGACCCGGTAATATTATGGAACTTTTTAAATCAGACAGAAAAGCGCCTCTTGCCTGGAGGATGCAGCCAACTAATTTAGATGAATTTACCGGTCAGTCGCATCTGCTCGGGCATGGAAAACCTCTCCGGGAGGCCATTGAGAGAGATTCCATTGTCTCGCTAATACTCTATGGCCCGCCAGGTACAGGGAAGACTGCGCTTGCCCACATTATTGCCAGAAAAACCAAAGCACTCTTTTTAGCCTTGAATGCAGTTACTTCCGGAGTGGCTGATATAAAAGAGGCACTAATAGATGCAAAAGGTGCAAACCGGGCAATTCTTTTTGTTGATGAGATCCATCGATTTAACAAACTCCAGCAGGACGCCCTGCTGCCTGATGTTGAGAGCGGCACAGTGACATTGATAGGAGCATCTACACAGAACCCGTTTTTTTCCATCATTCCAGCCCTTTCTTCAAGATCCATGATCTTCCAGTTCCAGCCCTTAAATAAATCTGACATCAGGGTCCTGCTTGAACGGGCCATGAAAGACAGGGAGAAAGGGTATGGAGAATCAAACTTCACGCTGGAACCCGGCGCCATGGACTTCATCGCAACATCATCAGAAGGGGATGCAAGAAAGGCGCTAAATGCCCTTGAAATGGGTATTTTTATCATGAAAAGCACTGAACGAACGATCTACGATATTGAGCTGGCAAAAGAAGTTTTACAAAAAAAATCACTTTATTACAGCGAAGACGAACACTACGATACGATTTCAGCGTTCATAAAGAGTATGCGTGGAGGAGACCCTGATGCGGCCCTTTACTGGTTGGCTAAAATGATCGAGGGGGGAGAAGATCCGCTCTATATTGCACGCAGGATCATAATCTGCGCCTCTGAAGATGTTGGGAACGCCGATCCCGTGGCGTTGCAGATTGCTGTAGCTGCAATGCACGCAGTCGAATCAATAGGAATGCCCGAGGGGCGAATTCCGCTGGCACAGGCAGCTATTTATATAGCAATGGCGCCGAAAAGCAATGCATCATTTACCGGCATAGAAAAGGCCCTCTCAAACATCAGGGAAGAGAGACTCAGCCCGGTACCCGCTCATCTTAAGGGCACAGGTTATAAAGGTGCCGCACGTTTGGGAGCAGGCGTCGGGTATAAATATCCGCACAATTATAAGGGACACACGGTAGCCCAGCAGTATATATCAAAAAACAAGATTTTCTTTTTTCCGTCAGAGGAAGGTTTTGAGAAAATATTCAGACAAAGATTACGTGAAAGGAGGAGCAGATAATGAATAGTTCAGTGATACTCAGTGTTGTTGCGGCTGCGGGGCTTGTCGTTGGTTTCCTATCAGCGTACTTTTACTATAAAGTAAGCACAAGCAAGAAAATAGAGGAAGTGGAAGGGCAGGCCAGACATCTGTTGCAGGATGCCCAAAAAGAAGCTGATACGATAAAAAAAGAGGCCCAGCTTGAGGCCCGGGATACCAGTCTTCGCTTAAAAACCGAGACCGAAAAAGAATTAAAAGAGCGTCGTGCCGAGCTCAACCAGCTCGACAAAAGGTTAAGGCAGAGGGAGGAGATGTTTGACCGGAAAATAGACCAGTTTGATAAAAAAGAATATAACTTCAGCAAGAAAGAGAGAGACCTCAACAGCCGGGAAAAAGCCTTGCAGGACAAGGAGCGTGATTATGAGGCGATTATCAAGAAGCAGAGCGAGGTGCTTGAGCAGCTTTCTCATATGAGCATTGAAGAAGCCAAGGCAGAGCTTCTGACCCGGATAGAAAATGAATCCAGATACGAAGCTGCAAAGATTGCGAAACGTATTGAAGACGAGGCCATAGAGTCTGCAGACAGAAAATCCAAGGAGGTGCTGAGTCTTGCCGTACAGCGATATGCCAGTGAGTATGTAAGTGACCACACCATTTCCACAGTCAGTCTGCCAAGCGATGAAATGAAAGGCCGGATCATAGGAAGAGAGGGCAGAAATATCAGGGCGCTTGAAGCTGCTACCGGAGTGGAGTACATCATCGATGATACTCCGGAGACGGTTTTGCTGTCCTGTTTTGATCCTGTACGGAGAGAGATAGGAAGGATTTCTCTGGAAAGACTGATCACCGACGGGAGAATTCACCCTACAAGGATCGAGGAAATTGTCGAAAAAGTCAGGAAAGAGATTGATGCGACGATAAAGGAAGAAGGAGAGAAGGCCATATTTGACCTTGGACTTCACGGAATACACCCTGAACTTGTACGACTGGTGGGAAGACTCAAGTACCGGACATCATATGGACAAAACGTCCTGAAGCACTCCATAGAGGTGGCATACCTGGCAAGTATCATGGCCGGAGAACTGAGAGTCGATCCTAAGCTCGCTAAAAGGGCCGGCATTTTACATGATATCGGGAAAGCAATTGACCACGAAGTTGAAGGATCGCACCAGTCAATCGGTGCCACTGTTGCCAAGAAATACGGGGAAAATGCCAAGGTTGTCAATGCTATTCAGGTGCATCACGGCGAAGGTGATCCCTCGACGGTAGAGGCATCGCTCATTGCTGCGGCTGACGCCCTTTCTGCTGCGAGACCGGGAGCGAGAAAAGAGACCATCGAGGATTATGTCAAGCGAGTCGAAAGACTGGAGC
>Ga0079037_100000835_pt1 | contig 15089 bp, 13 predicted proteins | sample Mud3Dept4metaG_FD_71479 | JGI IMG/M metagenome (GOLD analysis project Ga0079037, IMG submission 71479) | Freshwater wetland microbial communities from Ohio, USA, analyzing the effect of biotic and abiotic controls - Mud 3 Core 4 Depth 4 metaG | ecosystem: Environmental > Aquatic > Freshwater >... | reverse complement strand
GTCTGACATGATCCTCTCGTTTCAGTGTGACATGAGCTGCTGTACCGTAGTTGTAGGCCGGCATCATAAATCAAAGACAGAAGAATTCCTCTTTGGAAGCATTTCCAGTCAGCTTATACACGAAGCTAAAAACTGCGCTGTCTGGGTTGTGGAGTGAGATGCTTAGTCTTTAATGATCTTCACCATAATGTCACCAAAGCCGGGTGTTCCCGTATATGGATTGAAGTTCTCGGGATCATAGAGCTCATTTATATTTGAAGTATGAAAACAAAGGGGTCAGGGCTTGAAAGTGTCCAGATTCTTCTCGATATGATGCACAATCCCCCTGAGCTTCGTGCCATTTCTCATTTCCTCTGTCACTTTTCGATATATCTTGGCAACAGCAGAACAGGGAAGTCCATCAAACAATCACCAATCTGTCTGTTGGGTGCGCCTGTTCTTTCTTTTATCAAACGCAATCCCGGTGTCTTTGATTTGAGCGTTTTCTATAACATCTATGTTCTAAATTCTAAAATCAAAGACACTAATCTTTCGAATTGTGGATGTGGGCCTAAGGTTCTTTCACCGGTCTCTCTTTAACCAAATGTAATTACTATTGCATTTGGTAGCACTATCTAATAGGATTATTGCGTATGATCCAGAGGCAATTTTGGCTGAATAGGATTAAGGACAGATTACAGGAGCGATCGGTGCTCTGGTTATCGGGAGTCCGGCGTGTTGGTAAGACAATGCTCTGTCAGAGTATTCCCCAAATCGAATACTTTGATTGCGAATTGCCAAGGTGCGTACCATGATGGAAGATCCTCAGTCTTTCCTTGAAGATATGAAGGGGCGCACAATAATATTTGATGAGATTCATCGCCTTTCCAATCCATCTGTAATCCTTAAAATTGCGGCAGATCACTATCCTGACATAAAGATAGTAGCCACCGGATCTTCTACACTCTGAGCTGCTGCAATGCAATCATCAACCGCTAAAATCGACATTGCCTTAATCAGCAGGCCCTTCTCTCTTTCAGGAATAAATCAATCCATCTGCATTACAATTGGAATCATTGATACATGACAAAAAGTAATAATGTTTGACCTCAACTAATTCTGACAATATGTAGACGTGATCTACAACTTCAGAAGTTTATTTTCATCTATGATTTGTTCACGGAGTTAAAATTCCTTACCCTCTCTCTTTGAGAGCAGAAGAAACGATATCTGATAATATGATCGCTGCCTCTTTTCTTGATAGGTTATCAATTTTGAAGATAATCCCAAGAGGCATGTTCGGGCAGGAATTCGCCTGTCTGTTTGGAGACCGGGATTTGCATAACAGGCCGGGCATTTTTCAACAGACATATATTAAAATTAATGTCATACCATATGAAAAAATACCAACTCAAATCAACCACCCATTTTGAACCCTCGATAGACTATTCATACTATCTCAATCCTGAACAACTCGCTGCCGTGACTTCTGAAGACGGGGCGTCGCTTGTCATCGCGGGCGCAGGTTCCGGAAAGACAAGGGTGGTGACGTACCGGGTCGCCTATCTCATTGAAAAAGGTGTCCCTCCCTCACGGATTATGCTCCTTACCTTTACCAACAAGGCGGCCAGGGAGATGCTGCACCGTGTGGAGCTCCTTATAAAAGGTGAATCAAGGAGGGTGTGGGGAGGCACCTTCCATCATATAGGGAACATGATACTGCGCAGATACGGAGACGCCATTGACCTCAACACTAACTTCACGATCCTTGACGGGGAGGATTCCAAAGACCTTGTCGAGTCCTGTGTGGCAGAGCTGAAATTGAGGGCGGACAAGATGTTTCCAAAAGGGAATGTCCTGATAGATATCATGGGCCGTTCCATCGGCACGGAAAGGGCGCTGCAGGATGTCATTGAAGAAAGCTATTTACACCTGCTGACTTACCGTGATGAGATTGGACAGGTGGCCGGCAGGTATAACGCAAAGAAGAGGGCCATGAACCTTGTTGACTTTGATGATCTTCTGTTTCTGTGGAAGAAAATCCTCATTGATGTCCCCGCAATCAGGGAAAAGCTCTCTCAGAGATTTCTCCATGTCCTTGTGGATGAGTATCAGGACACGAACAGGATACAGGCGGAGATCGTGGACCTGATGGCTTCAGGGCATAAGAACCTCATGGTGGTGGGGGATGATTCGCAGGCCATATATTCTTTCAGGGGGGCGTGCTTTGATAACATCATAGAGTTCCCTGAGCGATACCCCAAGACCAAGATATTCAAGCTGACGACAAACTACCGCAGCTCAGAAGAGATACTAAGGCTTGCCAATGAAAGCATAGCGTACAATACAAAACAGTTTCCGAAGGTCCTTAATTCCCTTAAAAGGACCGGCCCGCTTCCTGCGCTGGTCCCCATGAAAAATATGTCCCAGCAGGCGGAATTTGTTTCGCAAAGGATACTCGACCTTGTGGATGAGGGTGTCCCGATGAAGGAGATCGCGGTTCTCTACCGCTCCCATTACCAGTCAATGGACTTACAGATGGAGCTCACACGGAGGAGGGTCCCCTATGAAATAAGGTCGGGGCTGAGGTTCTTTGAACAGGCGCATATCAAGGACATCATCTCTTACCTGCGCGCTGTTCTGAATCCCATGGACGAGATTTCGTGGACAAGGATACTGAAACTCACGCCGGGGATAGGCAGCGTTACCGCACGCAGGATATGGGAACACGTCAGGACAGCCGGGCATCCGCTGGAAACAGTCGCATCAGAGGACATCGTGAAGCTCCTTCCCAAAAGAGGCATGGAAGGCTGGTCCGCATTTAAAAACAATATGTCAGGGCTGGAAGCAGAGGGCGTCATGAACAATCCTTCGGAAACGATACGGCAGCTCCTCGCGAACGGCTATGATGATTATCTCAAACGCAGCTTTGAAAATTACGCAGAGAGAAGAGAAGACATAGAACAGCTCTCAAATTATTCAAACAGCTTTAAATCAACAACTGATTTCCTGAGCGATCTCGCCCTCCTCACAAATGTTCAGGCTGAGGACATCATAGAGCCGGATGAAGAGGGTGAGGCAATCGTCCTTTCCACTATCCACAGGGCAAAGGGACTGGAGTGGTCACGGGTGTTTATCATCGGATTGACAGACGGGAGTTTCCCCTCGGCGCGGTCCATGGGTGATACGGCAAGCGAGGAGGAAGAGCGAAGGGTCTTCTATGTCGCTCTCACCAGGGCCAAGGACGAGCTGTACCTCTGTTACCCAATAATGGACAACCGCTGGTATGACGGTGCAATAGTGAAACGGCCCTCTCTTTTTATACAGGAACTGCCGGAGAACACGTATGAGAAGTGGGAGATAGAGGAATAGATTAAATGAGAAACGCGGATTAAAGCACTGTCAAAAAAGCTGGCAATAATAATTACAAAACACTGTCATATTGCTGACATTCTTATAGCGCCACTCCTCTTAACCATCTTGAAATTCAAGGAGTTACAAGTTGGCATTTATCTTGCAGTAGCATTTAACAAATGAATACGTTGAAAAATTGACTATATGAACAAAAGGCAATGATGACACAGACAATCACTAAACCTGTAGCTATATTGCTGGTCGAAGACAATCGGGCAGATGTCCGGTTGTTCAGTGAATACCTGGACGAATCAGGGGCCTATCAATATGAAATTTCCTGCGTAGACAGTCTATACGCAGCGGTCCACCGTCTCGACGAGGAGCAATATGACGTCATCGTACTGGATCTCACGCTGCCGGACAGCCAGGGGATAAACACATTAACAAGTGTGCGTAAGCATGCCCCTCAGGTGCCTGTTATATTACTCACCAGTGTCAACGATGAAGAACTTGCGGTCATGGCAATACAGAACGGCGCACAGGACTATCTGATCAAGGGACAGGTGGACAGCAGCATGCTCAGCAGGTCTATCCGCTATGCTATTGAGCGGCACCAGGCCGGAGAAAGGGAAAACCGGATGGCTTATGTTGATGCACTTACCGGTCTGCCGAACCGCAGGCTTTTTTCAGACCGTTTGAATCAGGCGCTCTCCCGCGCGCACCGTTATGAAGAAAAAGTGGCGCTGCTGTTTATTGATCTGGATGGTTTCAAACCTGTAAACGATTCCCTTGGGCATGATATCGGGGACCTGCTTTTGCAGGCAGTTGCAAGAAGGCTGGAGGGCTGTCTCCGAAAGTCAGACACGGTGGCCCGAATAGGCGGTGATGAATTTACCTGTATCCTGCCGCATATTGAAAGACCGGCAGACATCAATGTGGTAGCACTCAAAATAATCAAGGCGTTAAACAGACCTTTTGATCTAAAAGGCCGCAAAATATATATATCAGGAAGTATCGGCGCCAGCCTTTTTCCCGATGATGCAGCTGATTTTGAAGAACTGATAAGGAATGCAGACACGGCAATGTACCATGCGAAAAAGCAGGGTAAGAATAATTTTCAATTCTTTGCCAACAGTCTCAAAAAAGAAAGACGCAGGACCAGGTCTGTCAGTGCCCATCCATAAAGCGTACGGGTTTCGTATTTAACCTTTTCCTCCTGTCAAAAAGGGATTATAATCTTTTTATATGCTAAGATATGGCCGTTAGTAAACCGAACAATGCATTATGCAGGTTAAATTGATACGGGATTTGGTTGCCCGATGATATTCAGGATAATCAATAAGCCGGAATTACGAGAGCTTTTCGATGTCATGGCGGTGAACAGGATAATCGGTCCTGTCCGGAAGGGGACCAGCCACGAGGGGAAGCCTTTATACGCTTTTGAACCCGTTACGGACTTCAATGACCTGAAGCTTGAGTACACCACGACGACCCGTCCCGCAAAGCGATACTTCCTCCCTTCCCATGAAACGCTCTGCACCTTCAGTGTCCATGAAAACGGATGGGACAAGTCTGTTGATTTTAATATCCATGAGCCCCATGTTTTTTTCGGCATGCATGCCTGTGATATAAATGCCCTTGACAAGCTGGACAAGGTGCTCCTGGAAAGCAGTTTCCCGACACCCTATTATGCGGCCAAGCGGAAGAACATGTTCATCATCGGCGTTGAATGTGATCCACAGCCGTTCTGCTTCTGCCGGTCCATGGGCACGGACTCTGCCTTTCACGGTTTTGACATGTTCCTTACCGATCTTGGAGACAGGTATTTTGTTGAGGTGGAGTCTGCAGCGGCCTATAATTTTCTCAAGAACATTAAAACCAGAGAGCCGGAAGAAAAGGACCACGCCCGGTACATGAAAGTAGTTGCAGAAAAGAACAGGAAGTATACAGCGACGGTAGATACAACGGACCTTGCAAAGATACTCGACATGGAGTTCCAGTCCGATGTGTGGAAATACTGGGGGGACAAGTGCCTTTCGTGCGGCACCTGCGCAAGCGTGTGCCCCACCTGCTACTGCTATGGCGTTGAAGAGTCAGTGGACATTGACCTGAAGGGTGCCACAAAGAAAAAGCATCTTTATTCCTGCAATCTGATTGACTTTGCCGAGGTGGCGGGCGGCCACAACTTCAGACCCGAAAGCCACACCCGTTTAAAATACCGTTACTATCACAAGCACAGGGGCTTTATGGAAGAATTCGAGGAGTCCCTCTGTGTCGGATGCGGGCGGTGCAGCGAGGCCTGTCTTGCAAGGATAACGGTGCCTGAAGTCATAGCGAGCGTCAGAAGCGGAGTGAAACCAAAAGGGAGATCAGGCCGCCATGGAAAATAAATTACCGTTGGTTGATGTTCTCAAGGGCGTCCCCGGCTATCAGAGGAAGTCTGACCTTGGGAGCTTTGAATACAGCTACAAGGCTGAAATTACGAATGTATACCCTCTGACCGCAAATGAAAAGCTCTATCAGATACAGATAGTCGATCCGGAAATGCGCAGGCGCTTCACGTTCAGACCCGGCCAGTTTGTTATGCTCGAGGTCCCGGGCGTCGGGGAGGCGCCTTTTTCCATCTCGTCATCTCCTATCCGTCACGGTGATATCGAACTCTGTATCCGGAATGTAGGGAACCTGACGAACTTTCTATCACGGGTGCAAAGGGGCGTACAGGTCGGAATAACCGGGCCGTTCGGCACGAGTTTCCCTTTAGAGGAAATGATGGGGCAGAACATATTCCTGATCGCCGGCGGGCTCGGCATAGCCCCGCTCAGATCACCGGTGCTTTCTGTGCTTGAAAACCGCAGCAGATATGCCAATGTGGACATTATCTACGGCGCCAGGCAACCGTCTGAGCTCCTCTTTACCTATCAGTATGATATGTGGCGTAAATTCGATATCAGCCTTGATATCATTGTTGAAAAGCCTGACAAACAGTGGAACGGCCCGGTCGGTCTTACCACTGATATTCTCAGGGAGAAAGTAGCGACCCCGGACAGTTCATTGAGCAAAAATACATACGCTATTGTCTGCGGTCCCCCTGTCATGTTCAAGTTTGTCTGCAATATGCTGACAGAGGCGGGCATCCCCATGCAGAAGATGTTTGTCTCTCTGGAGCGGCGCATGCACTGCGGCCGCGGCAAGTGCTGCCGCTGTAATGTAGGCTCCACATACACCTGCCTGAAGGGCCCGGTATTTGATTACTGGTCGGTCATGAACCTGAAGGAGGCCATTTAATATGCCGGTTGATAGTTATCTTGGCGTACCTCTGCACAGGCCAAAGGTGGCGTTTTTTGAATTCACGGCCTGCGAGGGGTGCCAGCTACAGATACTGAATAATGAGGCGACTCTTCTGGATTTCCTTTCACTCGTTGAAGTAGTGACGTTCCGTGAGGCCATGACGGAGCGCTCCGATGATTACGAAATAGCCTTTGTTGAGGGGAGCATTACCCGCGCAGATGAGGCAAAGAGATTAAAAGACATCCGCAAAAAGGCAAAGGTCCTTGTGGCCATGGGAAGCTGCGCCTGCTTTGGCGGCGTGAACCAGTTAAAAAACCGCTTCAACAATCTCAAGTGGGTCAAGGAACAGGTCTATGGCACATTCCCGATTGAGTCGGAAGAGGCAAGGCCGCTTGAGGATATTGTACCCATAGACATAAAGATATACGGATGCCCTATAAAAAAAGAAGAAGTAGAGAAGATCGTCACTAACCTTGTGCTCGGCAAGTCGGTCAGCCATCCGAAATACCCGGTCTGCATGGAGTGTATGGCAAACGAAAATATCTGTCTCTATAAACTGGGCGAGCCCTGTCTCGGTCCGGTGACACGCGCCGGGTGTGACGCGTGGTGTCCGGGGAGCCGCTTCGGATGCTGGGGCTGCAGGGGACCGGCTGATGCCGCGAATGTGGACCAGATCATCAGCATTATGGAGGAACATAACTTTTCAGCTGACACGATCCTTGACCGGATCGAGTGTTTCGGGGGATTCAAAGAATTTGCTGAGGAACTGAAAAAGAAAAACACAAAGTCAAAGACGAAAAAGAAGAGAGCAGGTAAATGAAAATCTCATGTAACGTACATGTGCATCACTTAAGCCGGGTAGAAGGACACGGCAACATACATATAAAAATAAAAGGCGGCCGTGTCATGGAAGCAAAGTGGGAAGTAGTGGAAACGCCCCGTTTCTTTGAGGCCATGCTCGTGGGCAAGAAATGGGACAATGCGCCCTGGATCTGCGGCAGGATCTGCGGGATATGCTCTATCGGCCACACACTCGCGAGTATACGGGCTGTTGAGAATGCCTTCGGCATCGTGCCCTCGGAACAGACACGGAAACTGCGATTGCTGCTCAAGCATATGGAGACGCTCCAGAGCCATGTCCTTCACCTTTATTTTCTTGCAGCGCCGGATTTCCTCAACACAGGCAGTGTGTTCCCCCTTATCAAATCCCATCCTGATGTAGTCGCCAGGGCCGCAAGGATCAAGCTTCTTGCAAACGATGCCTGCGACATCATCGGAGGACGCAGGATGCACCCTACGACGACGGTGGTTGGCGGATTTACCATGCTGCCGGACAGGTGCCAGCTTGAAACCCTGAAAAGGCGGCTTGAAGACGTAATGACCGACTTGCACCGCACTGCTGAGCTATTCAGGTCATTCCCTGTCCCTGACTTTGTGAGGGAGACAGAGTTTGTATCACTGAGGGGCAACGGCGACTATCCGTTTATCGGCGGTGATCTTGTCTCTACTGACGGCGTGCATATGAAAGAACATGATTATAAAAAGATGACAAACGAGTATACCGTAGACCAGTCAACAGCCAAATGGGCGCGTCTTTCAAGGGACTCATTTGCCGTCGGCGCCCTCGCAAGGCTGAACAATAATTTTGCGTTCCTCCATCCTGCGGCCAGAGAGCTTTCCGAGAGCTTCGGGCTGCGTCCCGTGAACCACAATCCATTCATGAACAATGTGGCCCAGCTTGTGGAATGTGTACATGTCACTCTGGATTCCATAAATATGATCAGTGAGTTGCTGGACACTGAGTGGGACGAACCAAGGCAGGCTGTAAAACATAAAAAGGGCACCGGGGTCGCGGCCGTAGAGGTCCCGAGGGGGATTCTGTACCACAGCTACGAATTCGACCGGGCCGGGAAGATCATAAGGTCCGACTGCGTGATCCCCACCGGCCAGAACCACGCCAATATCCAGCATGATCTCAGGGGACTGGCAGAGCAGTCTGCGTCAATGGGCAGGAAGGATGCCGAGATTGAACTCCTCGCGGAAATGCTCGTCCGCTCCTATGACCCATGCATCTCCTGTTCCGTGCATTAGGCTCCTGACATTCCGGCAGAAACTAACAAAAGATAGAAGATGAATTCAGCCATCTGGTTCCAGGCTTATATAATGATGTCCTGCTGATTCACGGTAATTCGTCCTCTTCAAAAAACACAGCAAATAAGAACTTCAGAACATTTTTTTATTGTAAAGCTGCAAGGTTATCCTTATAATATTTATAATCAGTTTTGGGCTTGGTTGTATTTAACGTACTCGAAAATAACTATCTTTTCAGCATAATTGATTTGAATAAATTAGAGGTTATTGTAACTACAATTTAAAACTGTATTTCTATATTTACTCGAATTCATATTCAACAATAAGGGGGATATATGAGGTTTATAGGTAATATTTCTTTAATGGCGGTCATTTCATTGTTAATTATTGCCTGTGGCTCGGGCGGAGGTGGAGGCGGCGGCGGCGGAGAGGGCTCTGATGCCGGAAATGAAACCGGAATTTCATATTCAGGGATAACGACTCAGGCTGTAATAACGGAAAATAATGCTGAAGATATATCGATGATGGCATTTGAAGGTGGTGCTATGGCTTTCGGCGACATGAGTATATCGCAAAAAAGTTTGTCTGGTTCTCAAAGCAAAACCACAAAGAATATTAAACCCGCACGTCCCCGTACACTTATCTTATCTCAAACTCTGGAAAAATCCCATCGGGATACAGTCATTATTTCAAAATACAATGGCGCTGCAACAAAGGCCATGGAACACAATAGTGAGATTGTTAATGGCAGCTGCGGCGGCAGTATGGAACGTACAATGAATTATGATCCCAACACAGGCGACATAAGCGGTACGATTAATTACAGATCATATTGCAGTGACGGTGTCTCCCTTTCTGGGAATACGGATTTCTCAGGTAAGTACAATACCAGTACAGGTGAATACCTTTTATTGACAATCAATTTTAATAATCTTATTGCCGCCTATGAAGGCGAAACCTCCATCGGCAGGGGAAGCATATCGTACGATTATACGACCTCTCCATATGCAGTGACCATAAATGTGCTGATAAGCTGCTCCTGCTCGGGGAAGGTGTACAATTATGAAAATTTCCGGATGACTTTTTCAGAAGCCTGGGATTCGTCGGGTATTTATGTGGAGTTCACCATGGCCGGAAGATATTATGACCCGGATTATGGCTATGTTGATGTTTCAACTGAGAGGGCCTTCCGTATTTATGATTACGCTGAATGGCCGTTTACAGGTCTCCTCATCGTTTCCGGTTCTGGCAACAGCAAGGCCAAACTGGAAGTGATTTCCGGAGCGGCTTACCGCGTTTATGCTGATGAAGACGGTGACGGTGTATTTGAATGGGATTTTAAAGAGCAGTGGCCTGGATTCGTCAACAGTGCCCCGATTGCCAATGCGGGTTACGACCGGTATATTTATGAAGGCAGCCAGGTTTCTCTAGATGGTTATGCAAGCTATGATCCCGATAGAGATATGTTGACTTACAACTGGACGTTTATATCAATGCCCTCCGGAAGCGCAGCAGTCCTTTCTAATCCAAGTTCAGTCAACCCCGGTTTTATAGCCGACCTGACCGGTACGTATGTAATAAGTCTTGTAGTCAGCGACAGTATTGATAGCAGCGTCGCTGACATTGTGTATGTCTTCGTGAACCCATTGCCCAATTATATCCCATATGCCAACGCAGGAGCCGACCAGACCATATTTGCAGGTAATTCCGTCAGGCTTGATGGTTCTTCAAGTTATGATGACGACAAGGACCCCTTAACTTACACATGGACATTCGTCTCAATGCCCTCCGGAAGCACAGCAGTTCTTTCTAATCCAGGTTCAGTCAACCCCGGTTTTACAGGCGACCTGACCGGTACGTATGTGATAAGTCTGGTAGTCAACGATGGCAAGAAAAATAGTGTCCCTGACACTGTGACAATCAAGGTTTATTCAGCACTAAATGGGAAAAGTATACAGGATGCAGTTAATGCAGCGAAGCCTGGGGATACTATCGTGGTGCCGCCAGGATTTTACTTTGGAGGAATCGATTTTAAGGGAAAGGACATTACACTTCAGAGTACGTCAGGAGCAGCGAGCACTATTATTGATGGGAATAGAAGTAATGCCATAACAGTTGGGCCGGGTGGAACAATAAAGGGGTTCACTATTACGAACTCGGCAGCTTATTTTGGCGCTGCTATTGCCGTAGGCGGGGTGGGGACACGGATATCAGAGAATATATTCGACGGGAATCAAGCATTTGTCGGTGGGGCCGGTGGCGCAATAGACGGAAACGGCGCTTCTCCTATCATTGAGAAGAATATATTTCGGAACAATACTTGCGATAACCAGTGGACTGCCGGGGTAATTTCGTTTGTTAACGGCTCATCACCACAAATTATAAATAATATTTTTGAAAACAATTCCTGTCGCGGTATCAATTTAACTCTGCCGGCTGGAAACAGTCCTTTAGTAATGAATAACACATTTTTTGGGAACAATGTTGCTATTCGGGTCGACCGCATGGTTAACAGCACGACACAGGTATTTCGCAACAATTTAATTTGCAGGAACAATATCGGCCTTGAAGTTGATTTTGGATCGGAATCTTATAATCCAATTTGGGAAAACAACCTCGTCTATGGTAACACGATCAATTACGACGTTATTGCTGATCAAACCGGTACAAACTCAAATATCTCAAACGATCCCCAGTTCATTGATGCGTCTTCCGGCAATTACCACTTGAAGGCTACTTCACCGGCAATAGATGCAGGGAGTGAATTGAGCGCCCCCATTATCGACTTTGATGGAGTTTCGAGGCCGGTTGACGGTAACAAAGATGGCGTTGCAAAGACCGATATTGGAGCGTTTGAGTTTAAATAACGTGGGTAGATAGAACTTCCCTCTGGTTACCTGGGAAAGCATTATACTACGATAAGCTGGATAATTAGCAAAATCCTAAAATCAAAGACCTGACCCTGGTCTACCCGGCTTATAGAAGTTCCAACCCCGTTATTTTTTTGCAGTCGTCATATAAAACAGACTGCAGAACGGGTACCGGAACTTCGTGTTATAATTGCACTATGTCAGTCGATCTTTCCTTTCATGGCGGGGTGAGCGGAGTTACCGGTTCATGCCACCTGCTCAAGGCAGGAGGTCTGATTGTCCTCGTTGACTGCGGATTCTTTCAGGGCAGTTTTGAGACTGAACAGAGAAACCGCGATGACTTCGGGTTTGACCCCGCATCAGTTGATTACCTTCTCCTTACGCACGGGCATCTGGACCACTGCGGGAGGATTCCCCTTTTGGTAAGAAAGGGATTCCGGGGAAAAATCATCTGCACTTCAGCCACATACGACATTGCGCGCATTATCATGCTCGACACCGCACAGATACAGGAAGAGGATGCTGCTCACTGGAAGACGATTAAAAAGAGGAAGGGGCTGGAAGCGACTGAGCCGCTGTACACTACCCTTGACGCGCTGGACGCGTTGAGGTATTTCGGAGAATTCGCAGAATATGGGAAGCTGGTTAATTTAAATGATCAGGTATCCGTTACCTTCCGTGATGCGGGGCATATCCTCGGAGCAGCCTTCCTCGAAATCGATGTGGCAAAAGAAAAGAGGATCGTCTTTTCAGGTGACCTCGGCAATAGAAATAAGCCGATCATACGGGACCCGTACTATCCCCAAAGGGCTGACATATGTATCGTGGAGTGCACATACTCGGACAGGGACCATAAAGACATTGAAACATCCGTGGGGGAACTGCGTGATGCAGTTCTGGCCACATTCAAAAGGGGAGGCAATGTACTTATTCCCTCCTTTGCGATTGAGCGGACCCAGGACATGCTGTTTTATCTTAGCCGGATGTACTATAAGAAGGAACTTTCATCCTTCAGATCGTTCCTTGACTCCCCAATGGCAATCAGCGTCAATGAAATAATGCGCAGGCATCCCGAATGCTTTGATGAAGAAACAGCGCAGATGCTGGCAAAGAACCATGACCCCTTCAGCTTCCCCGGGCTTCATCTCACTAAAACACCTGATCAGTCAAGAAGCATCAATGCCGTCGAAAGCCATGCGATTATTATTGCGGGATCGGGGATGTGCACCGGGGGAAGGATCAAGCATCATCTTAAGCACAATATTTGGCGCGAAGAGGCATCGATTGTTTTTGTCGGTTATCAGGCGGAAGGCACGCTGGGAAGAAAAATAGTCGACGGCAATAGCGAGGTGAAGATCTTTGATGAAAACTACCGCGTCCGTGCAACGGTATATACGATCGGGGGGTTTTCAGCTCACGCGGACAGGACGATCCTGCTTGACTGGCTGAAACACTGCGAAAAACCGGACCACCTCTTCCTCGTACACGGCGAAGACCGGGCACTTTCATCTTTTGAGCAGGAAGTAAAGACACACAACATTGCAAAGGAAATCCACGTCCCGGACCTGCATCAGAGCTACTCTTTTTAATAGGTCCGGCACCTATTAAAACGTGTCAGGAGAGAGGGTGTCCAGGATGAATTCAGCCGTCTGCCTCCTGGTTTATGAAATGAAGTCCTGCTGCTTCAGGGTAATTCGCCACAGGGTAATTCGCCCTCTTGACATCTGCTTTTTATTACGGGTAATATCTTACCCATTCCATTATGGTACATATTCCATTACGCTATAAATCAGGACACAAAAACACCTTTAAAGGTTGCATGTAAAATGCCGATAAGAACTCATCCTGAAGAGTGAGGAGGAGGAAAGAAAATGTCAGAATCAACACGTAACAGCAAGTGTTCAGTTGTGGACAAGAGAATCGAGGAGTTCTGTCAGAGCTCGGCATCGCTGCTGGAAAGCATCCATACCAAATACGGCTGCGCTGAAAAAGGGATCCCGCCAAAGAAAGCCAAAAGAAGAAAAGAGAGAGAAATAAGAGTAGAGGAGATCGAAGAAGGTATCGAAGAATTTCCTGAAGATGAATAAAATTTGATTGTCTTATATTCCAAGTATCCCTGATGCCCACTGAAGTTTCCCCGCTGCAAACGGCTTGAACTGTTTAAACGGTCGCTGTATTTCCTCCAGATCATATCTTAGTCAAGCGCAAGGATCATCCATTCAAGGTCGTGTGTCAATTGCAGATATAAATTTTCCGGACGGCTTAGCAGGTCCGGGTTTTCATCAAACAGTTCGATTTCTTTACTTGACAGTGTCCGGCAGAAAGATATTGGTTTATTATTGTCTTTCCAGGATTGAGCATAAAAAAATTTATTCCCTTTAAACGCAATAAAATCTTCCTCACTAATGCGGACCAGATTATTTTCTTTCATCATATAACCCAAAATACAGTCTATTTTCCCCTTGGTGACAGCAATTAAAGCAATCGACATGCCGGGCATAAACCCTGTGAAGGACCCTTTTAAAAACAGGCAGTTATATGGTTTTGGTGAAATATTTTTTTGGCTTTTAGAAAATTGCAGGTTATCTCACTGTTCCCAACCGGTCATATAACCGATTACGGCCCGTTCATTATTCCCTGGAAAATTCATAGACATATAAACTGTCCTCTCCCCCCTTGACAGTGAACATTCGTTCACCTATAATATACCCATGACAAAGGAACTGAGAGAAGAGAAGCTGAAATCAAGGGTCAGGGAGATATCGCGGTTCTACTATCAGAAAGGCAGGATGCCGAGTTTTGCCGAGATCGGGGAGGTGCTGGGGCTAAAGTCTAAAAACGCGGTCTTCAAGCTTGTCAGGAAGCTCGAGGACATGAAGGTGCTTGAACGGGACGAGAAGGGCAGGCTCACACCGGGGTCGATAAAATTCCCCATAAGAATGCTCGGCACTGTTGAGGCCGGCTTTCCCAGTCCGGCTGAAGAAGAACTCGCGGACACCATGTCCCTTGATGACCTTCTTATACAGAACCATGAGGCCACTTTTCTGCTCCGGGTGTCCGGCGACTCCATGATAGAGGCCGGGATCATGCCGGGAGATATGGTGATTGTAAACAAAGGGCAGACGCCTAAAAGCGGGGATATTGTCATTGCCGAAGTCGACGGTGAGTGGACCATGAAGTATCTGCGGAAAAGGGGAGACGGGGTGGCGCTTATCCCTGCAAATGCCAAATATAAACCGATTAAACCCAAAAATGAACTCAAGATCGCCGGGGTAGTGACGGCGGTGGTGAGGAAGTATCAGTGAAAAAAAGGGTTCCAGGATTCAAGGATTCGAGGGTTCAAGGGAAGTGCAATTTAATTAAATTAAGTCTATTACTTGAATCCTTGGCCCCTCGCCCCCTTGGCCCCTTCTTTTAGTTATGGATCAGCCATTGACCATACGCTCCTGGCCTCAGGCCATCCTTCATATGGATGCCGATGCCTTTTTTGCGTCCTGCGAACAGGCC
>Ga0079037_100000834_pt1 | contig 15090 bp, 9 predicted proteins | sample Mud3Dept4metaG_FD_71479 | JGI IMG/M metagenome (GOLD analysis project Ga0079037, IMG submission 71479) | Freshwater wetland microbial communities from Ohio, USA, analyzing the effect of biotic and abiotic controls - Mud 3 Core 4 Depth 4 metaG | ecosystem: Environmental > Aquatic > Freshwater >... | reverse complement strand
CCGCTTCTCCGGGGCCCCCGAGGTGCTGGCGGCCTACAACGCCGGCCCGACCCCTGCCGCGCTGTGGTCCCGCCAGCTCGCCGGGACGCCTCTCGACGAGTGGGTGGAGGACATCCCCTACCGGGAGACGCGCCAGTACGTGCGGACGGTGATGGCCGACTACGCCCTCTACCGCCAGCTGCACGGCGAGGAGCCGCCTCCCCTCGACCCCGGCCGGCGCGTCGAGGAGGCCCGGCCGGGCGTCGGCTTCTAGGCGGCGGACGGCGTCCCCTGAAGGCGCCGGGAGGCCGCGCGGTGCGCCCTACGCGGCCCGAACCGCCTCGAGGATGGCCTCGCCCATGTGGCGATGCACCAGGCTGGTCACGCCGGGAACGCGCAACAGCTCCTCGTCGCTGCGGGGCCGGCGCCGCGCGATCTCCACCATCGCCTGCTCGGAGAGGACGCGGAACGGCGCGCGGTCGATCTCGCTGGCCCGCTTCTCCCGGGCGAGGTACAGCGCCCGCAGCACCTCGCGCCCCTCGGCGTCGAGGCCGCGGGCCGCCTTGAGGCGCTGCCAGCCCTCCGGGTCGAAGACCCTGGGGCGCGGCTCGACGGCGGCGATGCGGTCGAACTCTCGCCTCGCCGGCTCGGCGAGGCCCCGCCCCTGCAGCTCGGCTCCCAGCCGGTCGAAGAGCGGCAGGAGGTAGTGGGTGTCGAGCGAGGCGTAGCGGATCTGCCCTGCCGAGAGGGGCCGGCGGCCCCAGTCGGACCGCTGGTGCTCCTTGGAGAGCCTCGCGCCGAAGTGCCCCTGGACCAGCGCCGCCAGCCCCAGTTCCTGCAGCCCCAGCCTCCGCGCCGCAGCCATGGTGTCGAAGAGCCGCGGGAACGACCAGCCGTACTCCCGCTTGAGGCAGCGCACGTCGTAGTCGGCGCCGTGGAGCACCACCTCCCGGCCGTCGCCCAGGACCCGCCCGAGCGGCCCCACCTCCACCGCCAGCGGGTCCACCACGTAATCGTGGTCCCGCGTCGAGATCTGGAGCAGGCACACCCGCTCCCGGTACACGTGGAAGCTGTTGGACTCGGTGTCGAGGGCCACCGCCGCCGCGCGGGACAGGTCCGCCGCCAGGCGCTCGAGGCCGGCGACGTCGTCGACCAGCAGCGGCTCGGCGTGGAGATGCGCGTGCGTCGTCACGGGAGGGATCTAATCGGTCCGCGCCAGGGCCGCCGCCACCTCGCCGGCCACGCCGGCGTTGTGCTCGAGCAGCGCCAGGTTGGCGGCGCGCGAGGCGCCGCCGGTGACCCGCGCCACCGCCTCGAGGAGAAAAGGGGTCAGCTCCTTCCCGCCCAGGCGGCGGCGGCACGCCTCGGCGACGCCCGCCGATACCGCTCCCTCCACCGCCGCCCGGGGAAGCGGGGCCGGGGGCGCCACGCACAGCAGCACTCCGCCCGGCCGGCGCAGCGCGGTCCAGTGCATCCGCAGCAGGGCCGCCGCCTCGGTCGCGTCCTCGACCCGGTGCTCGAGGGAGATGCCGCTCGCGCCGCCGTAGAAGGCCGGCAGCTCGGAGGTGCGCCAGCCCACCACCGGTATCCCCAGCGTCTCCAGCGCCTCGGCGGTGGCGGCGACGTCCAGCACCGCCTTGGGTCCCGACGCCACCACGCACACCGGCTGGCGGGCCAGCTCCGGCAGGTCGGCCGACACGTCCGAGGCCGGCGAGCGGTCCTCGGGAACCCGCCGGTGGACCCCGCCGATCCCCCCGGTGGCGAAGAGGCGGATCCCCACCCGGGCCGCCAGCGCGCAGGTGGCCGAGACGGTGGTGCCCGAGTCCCGGCCTGCCCGCAGCAGCGGGGCGAGGTCCCGGGCGCCCGCCTTGGCGGGCCGGGCCGCCGGGTCGGACAAGCGCCCCAGCTCCTCGAGGCTGGCGCCCACCACCGCCCGGCCGCCGAGGAGCGCCACCGGCGCCGGGACGCTTCCACTGGACCGGACCGCCGCGAGGCAGCGCCGGGCCGCCTCCATGTTGTCCGGCCAAGGCAGGCCCTGCGCCAGGACGCTCGTCTCCAGCGCGACCACGCCGCGCCCGGCGGCCAGTGCATCCCGCACCTCTTGGCTCACGCGGACCGGCTCTTCCACGGCCGGATTATGGCACGCGAAACCTCGCCGCGCCGGGCGCCACGGCGAACCCTCCGGCGGCCGCCGGCGGTGACATCATCGCCGGAGGAGGGCGCTTGATCCCCCGGCTGCGCGGGCTGCTGGTCTTCCTCTACGGCATCGTGGGGATGGCGCTGGTGTTCCTCGCCTCCCTGCCGGTCATGCTCCTGACGGGGTCGGGAGACTTGCCCATGTGGGTGGCGCGAAGGGCGTGGGCGCCGCTCGGTCTTTGGCTGGCGGGGGTGCGGCTCGAGGTCCATCGCGCCGGGCCACTCCCCTCCGGCCCGGCCGTCTTCGCCTGCAGCCACGAGAGCGCCCTCGACATCTGGGGGGTGGTGGCGGCCATCCCGCGGAGCGTGCGCTACGTCGCCAAGCGGGAGCCGTTCGACGCGCCGGTGCTCGGCTGGCACCTGGCGCTCGGCGGGCACGTGAAGGTCGATCGCCGCAATCACGCCCAGGCCGTCGCCTCCCTCGCGGCGGCGGCAGAGCAGGTCCGGGCCGGAACCTCGCTGGTGGTCTTCGCCGACGGGACGCGCAGCCGCGACCGGCGCATCCACCCCTTCCAGAAGGGCCCCTTCGCCATCGCCACGGCGGCGGGCGTCCCGGTGGTCCCGGTGGCGGTCGCCGGCGCGGGACACATCATCCCGAGGGCCCGCCTCGAGGTCTACCCCGGAACCCTGTACGTCGGCATCGGCGCTCCGGTGCTTCCGGCCGAGCACCCGGGCCCGGAAGACCTGCTGCGCGAGGTCCGGCGGCGGATCATCGAGATGCACCTGGCCATGGGCGGCCGGGGCGGCGATCCGGAGGACGCGTTGGCGGCGCCGGGGCTCGAGGGGAGCAGCGAACCCGGCGCCGAGGCCTGAAGCCGCGGACGCATCCTTGTTCAGCCGTGACCGCGAGGCTACTCTCCGCTCCATGGAACGGCCTCCCGACCCCGCCCCATCGTGGACGACGGACCTGGGGGCCCGCCTGCGCGCGCGCGGCCAGGACCTCCTCGAGGCGCTGCGGCGGTCGGACCGCTACTTCCGGATGCGGGCCGCGGTGATCGGGACCTGGGCCCTGCTCTCGCTGGTGGCCATCTGGGCGGCCTGCCCCTCCTCGGGACCGAGCAACTCCCTCGGAGCCGACGTCCAGGTCCTCCGGGACTCGATGGTCGGCGGCCAGCAGCTCCTCGTCCGGAACGGTTCGTCGGACCTCTGGACCGAGGTGGTGCTGACCCTCGACGACGGCTGGCGCCACGAGTACCGGACGGTCCGGCCGCACGACCAGCTGGTGCTCTCCATGAGCCACTTCCGAAAGGGCGGCGAGGTCGCGCCCCGGGACTTCAAGCCGCGCCGTCTCACCATCGCCTGCCGCGAGGGAAGCGCCACCTTCGACCTGCGCTGAAGCTCGACCCTCACCCGCCGGCCTCCCGGCACCCCGGTCCCCGGGCGACCTCTTCGGACTCGATCTCGGCCGCCCGTTCGCGCTCCACCCGGCGGCGCGCCTGCCGGTCGCACCGCAGGGCCTCCACCGCCCGGCTGGCCGCCCGCGCCGACCCGGCGGACTGCTTTGCCTGCGCCACCGCCAGCTCGGCCGCACCGGCGACCGCCGCCGCCTCGGCCGCCTCGCTGGCGAGCTCCCTTTCCCGCCGACGCCGCCACCCCTCCCGGAGCGAGCATGCGAGCATGGACCCGGCTCGGCCGCCCTCGAGGTGCCGGGTGCCTCCCGCGCTCGACCCGGCGAGCGCGGCCCGCCGGCGCTCCGTCTCGGCCAACGCCTCCTCGAGGCCCCGCAGCGCAGCCGCCAGCCGGCGGCGCGCCTCGACGGCGGCGCGCTCCCGCAGTCGCAGGAGGGTCCCCAGCCGGCGGTCCTCCTCCCCCCGGCGCCTCATGGGAAGAGCGCCTGGAGGCGAGCCACCGTCTCGTCGAACGGCGCCGCCTCGTCCGGGCGCTGCGCCAGGAACGCCTCGATGTCGCCGATCCGATCGATGCCCTCGTCGGTCGCGGGGTCGCTGCCGCGGCGGTAGGCGCCGAGGAGGAGGAGGTCGCGTTGCCCCTCGTAGGCGGCCAGCACCTGGCGAAGCCTCGCGGCCGCGCGGCGGTGCGCGGAGGTGGTCACGGCCGGCATGAGGCGGGAGAGGCTCGCCAGCGCGTCGAAAGCCGGCCATCGCTGGCGCTCGGCCACCCGGCGGTCCAGGATCACGTGCCCGTCGAGGAGGCCGCGGACCTCGTCGGCCACCGGGTCGTCGAGGTCGCCCCCCGGGGCCAGCACCGTGTAGATGCCGGTGATCGAGCCGCGCTCCCGTGCGCCTGCCCTCTCGAGGAGCCTGGGCAGCGCCGCGAACACGCTCGGCGGGTAGCCCTGCCGGGCCGGCGGCTCGCCGGCCGAGAGCCCCACCTCCCGCTGCGCCCGGGCGAAGCGGGTCAGGCTGTCGAGCAGGAGCAGCACCTGTCGCCCCTCCACCTCGGCGAAGTACTCCGCGACGGCGGTCGCGACGTGGGCCGCCCGGAGCCGGACCAGCGGCGGCGCGTCGCTCGTGGCGACCACCACCGCGCAGCGGGCGAGGCCGCCGGGCCCGAGGGCGTCCTCGAGGAATTCCCGGACCTCCCGCCCCCGCTCGCCCACCAGCGCGAGCACGCAGCGCTCCGCGCTGGTCTGGCGGGCGATCTGGGCCAGCAGGGTGGACTTCCCGACCCCGGGACCGGCGAAGAGGCCGAGGCGCTGTCCTTCCGCGACGGTGCAGAGCCCATCGAGCGCCCTCACCCCGAGCGGCAGGGCGGCGCTGGCGCGCCGGCGCCCGAGCGGAGCCGGCGCGGCCCGCTCCACCTCCCAGGGCACCAGGCCGGCCGGGGGCGCCCGGCCGTCGACCGGGCGCCCCAGCCCGTCGAGGACGCGCCCCAGGAGCCCGGGCCCGACGCGCACCGAGAGGCCGGCTCCGGTGGAGGTCACCGGCCCGTCCACCTCGATGCCGCGCGGCTCGTCGAGGGGCATCAGCAAGGCCTCCCCGGCCCGGAATCCGACCACCTCGGCCGGCAGCGCCGGCGCGCCGCCGCGGGCCACGTGGACCAGCTCACCCTGCCGGACGCCGGCCATTGCGGCGCGCAGCGACCAGCCGGCGGCCGCGGTGACCCTTCCCCGCGGTCGCACCAGGGGCGCGGCGCGAGCGGCCGCCAGCGCCGCCTCCGGCCAGCCCGGGCTCAAGGCGCCACGGCCTCCTCCAGGGCCCGGAGCAGCAGCTCCAGCTGCGCCTGCAGGCGGGCGTCCACCCCCTCGGCCTCGGTCTCCACCACGGCCCCTCCGCGGCCGACCGCCGGGTCCTCGCGGAGCTCCAGGGCCCCCGGGTGCCGAAGCAGGCCGCGGAGGCTCGGCTCGGCCCGCCGAACGGCTCCGGCGTCCTCGGGGTGGACGCGGAGCGTCACCACCCGCCGCTCCCGGACCTGCGCCAGCGCCCGGGCGGCACTGGCCCGGGCCGACTCCCCGGCCGCCCCCTCCTGCTCGATGATCCTCCCTGCCAGCGTCACCGCCAGCCGCACCAGGTCCCGCTCGGCCCCGGCCAGCAGCCGGTCACGCGCCAGGCCCGCCGCCGCCAGGGCGGCGGCGGCGCGCGCCATTCCCTCCTCGAGCCCCGACCGCTCCGCCTCGGCCAGCACCTGGTCTCGCTCGGCCTGGGCCCGCTCCCGGGTCCGGCGGGCGGCCTCCTCGGCCTCTTCCATGATCTGCCGGGCGCTGGCGCGCGCCTGGTGCTCCGCCGCCGCCATGCGGCGCGGGGAGGTGGTCCCGTTCGCCTTGAGGATCCGTGCCGTGACGCCCTCCGCAGCCGCTCGGAAGGGTGGGTCCGTGCACGGAGCGCGCCGACCCATGAAGCGCGAGGACCCGCCGCGCTGAGGCGCGGCGGGTCCGGAAACAGTGTCCGTTCGAACCGGCGGCTAGGCGGCGTCGCGGGCCGGGTCGCCTCCGGCCGGATCCAGGTACCGGTGGAGGAACTGCTTGGTCTTGAGCTCCACCTGTCGCACGCGCTCACGGGAGACGCCCCAGCGCTTCCCGATCTCTTCCAGGGTCTTGGGCGCGTCCTGCTCCAGGCGGTTGTGGATGATGTCCCAGCCGAGCTCGCCGACGCGCTTGCGGACCTTCCCGAGCGCGTCGCGGACCTGCCGGTCGCCCTCGGAGGAGAGGTAGACGTCCTCCGGCCCCGGGCCATCGTCCTCGATGCGCTCGAGGTGGGAGACGTCGCCCTCCTCGTCGATGGCGCTGTCGAGCGACAGGTCCGGCTGGGCAACCGTGCCGCTCTGCGGCCGGACGGTGCTGCGGGCCTCCTTCAGGTACTTGCCCACGTAGGCGCGGATCCACCACACCGCGTAGGTGGAGAACCGGGTGCCGGCGTGCGGGTCGAACTTCTCGACCGCCCGCATCAGGCCGACGTTGCCCTCCTGGATGAGGTCGTCGAGGCGAACCGTGCCACGGCGCTGCTTGCGCGAGATGGCCACCACGAAGGCCAGGTTGTGCCGCACCAGCTTCTGCTTGGCCTTGACGTCGCCCTTGCGGGCGCGCACCGCCAGCGCGTGCTCCTCCTCGCGGGTGAGCGGCGGGTAGTCGCGGACCGCCTTCAGGTAAGGGGCCAGTTCCTCGAACTCCTTGCTGCCTCGCTGCAGGGTCGCCGTCCTCATCGCCTGACCTCTCTCCCCGGCTCTCGCCTTGCCGCACCGCGCGGTGGCAACCAGCCTGTTACGTAACGGCACATTACAGAAGTCGACCGGTCAAGTCAACCATCTAGCCCAATACCGTGTCGCCTCGACCTAAATTTCATTTTGCTCCACTCTCTTCAAATGGTCCGTCGAGGGGGAAAACAGGCTCCCCCGGAGTCTCATTCCCGGCACCCAACTCTCCATTTTTGCTGGAGATCAATCGGCGATATCTAACCCCAAGTGGGTATGTCGCCTCGCCAGGGCGGGGTCCGTCATCGCCTTGGCCGGCCAGGAACGCAGAGCGGGCCCAGCCCCATCAGGGACTGGACCCGCCGTGAACAACGGGGGCCTGCGGGCGGGCGCCTACTCCTCGCCCGCCACCGCCAGCGCCTCCTCCGCCTGCTCCACCGCGTCCACCGGCGTCTCCACCTCGATGTCGAGGTGCTTGTAGGCGCCGAGGCCCGTGCCGGCCGGGATGAGCCGGCCCATGATCACGTTCTCCTTGAGGCCGCGCAGGTGGTCCACCTTTCCGCTGATGGCGGCCTCGGTCAGCACCTTGGTGGTCTCCTGGAACGAGGAGGCCGAGATGAACGACTCGGTCGACAGGGAGGCCTTGGTGATGCCGAGGAGCAGCGGCTCGCCCTGCGCCGGCTTGCCGCCGTCGCGCATCACCCGCTCGTTCTCCTCCTCGAAGACGAACTTCTCCACCTGCTCGTCGGCGAGGAACCCGGTGTCGCCCACGTCGACGATCCGCACCCGGCGCAGCATCTGCCGGACGATGGTCTCGATGTGCTTGTCGTTGATCTTGACGCCCTGCAGCCGGTAGACCTCCTGAACCTCGTCCACCAGGTAGCGGGCCAGCTCCTTCTCCCCCAGCACCTTGAGGATGTCGTGGGGATTGGCCGCACCGTCCATCAGCGCCTCGCCGGCGCGCACGCGGTCGCCGGTGTGCACGCTGATGTGCTTGCCCTTGCCGATCAGGTACTCCTTGGCGTGATCCGGGCGCATCTTGCCGTCGATCTCCGGCGTGATGACCACCTTGCGCTTGCCCTTGGTGTCCTTGCCGAAGGCCACCACCCCGTCGATCTCGGAGATGACGGCGTGCTCCTTGGGCTTGCGGGCCTCGAAGAGCTCGGCGACGCGCGGCAGGCCGCCGGTGATGTCCTTGGTCTTGGTGGTCTCGCGCGGCATCTTGGCGATGATGTCGCCGGCGTCCACCTCGTCTCCGTCGGCCACCACGATGTTGGCGCCCTCCGGCATCATGTAGCGGGCGTCGGCGTCGGAGTTGGGCAGCTTGCGGGTCTGGCCGCGCTCGTCCTTGATGGAGACCCGCGGCCGGGCGTCCGGGTCCTTGGAGGCGGTGATCACCTTCCGGGCCAGACCGGTGATCTCGTCCACCTGCTCGGTCATGGTCACGCCGTCGACGATGTCGCCGTACTTCACCCGGCCGGCCACCTCGGTGAGGATGGGCATGGCGTAGGGATCCCACTCGGCCAGCAGGGTGCCCTGCTCGATCTTCTGGCCGTCCTTCACCAGCATCTTGGCGCCGTAGACCACCTGGTAGCGCTCCCGCTCCCGCCCCTGCTCGTCGGCGATGACCACCTCGCCGTTGCGGTTCATGGCGATGAGCGTGCCGTCCTTCTTCTTGGCGGTGTTGACGTTGGCGAACTTCACCACGCCGGGGTTGCGGTTCTCCAGGGTCGACTGCTCGGCCCGCCGCGAGGCGGCGCCGCCGATGTGGAAGGTCCGCATGGTGAGCTGGGTGCCCGGCTCCCCGATCGACTGGGCGGCGATGACGCCCACCGCCTCGCCGATGTTCACCTTCCGCCCCCGCGCCAGGTCGCGGCCGTAGCACTCCACGCAGATGCCACGCCTCGCCTGGCAGGTCAGCACCGAGCGGATCTTGACCCGGTCGATGCCGCCGTTCTCGATGAGCTTGACCTTGGCCTCGTCGATCTCCTCGTTGGCCTTGACCAACGGGTTCCCGGTGAAGGGGTCGTGGATGTCCTCGAGCGCCACGCGGCCGAGGATGCGCTCCCCCATGGGCTCGATGATCTCGCCGCCCTCGACCAGGGCTCCCATGGTGATGCCGTCCATGGCGCCGCAGTCGTACTCGGTGATGATGGCGTCCTGCGCCACGTCCACCAGGCGCCGGGTCAGGTAGCCGGAGTTGGCGGTCTTGAGCGCCGTGTCGGCGAGGCCCTTGCGGGCGCCGTGGGTGGAGATGAAGTACTGGAGGACGTTCAGGCCCTCGCGGAAGTTGGCGGTGATGGGGGTCTCGATGATCTCGCCGGAGGGCTTGGCCATCAGGCCTCGCATGCCGGCCAGCTGGCGGATCTGCTGGGCCGAGCCCCGGGCCCCCGAGTCGGCCATGATGTAGATGGGGTTGAAGGAGGGCTGCCGGCGCTCCTCCCGCTTGCCGTCGCGGCCCTGCCCTTGGGCCATCTCGAAGCTGATCTCGGTCATCATCTCCTGGGCCACCTTCTCGGTGGCCTGGGCCCAGATGTCGATGACCTTGTTGTAGCGCTCGCCGACGGTGATGAGGCCCTCGGTGTACTGGTTCTGGATGTCGTCGACCTCCCTGGTGGCGTCCTCCAGCAGCTGCTGCTTCTTGCGGGGGATCACCATGTTCTCCAGGCAGATGGAGATGCCGGCCTTGGTGGCGTGGCCGTAGCCCAGGCTGCGGACCCGGTCGGCCAACAGCACGGTCTCCTTCTCGCCGGAGAGCCGGTAGGTGAGGTCGATGAGGTTCTGCAGCTGCTTCTTGTCCATCACCTTGTTCACCGCGTCGAAGGGGATGCGCTTCGGCACGATGTCGTAGAGCAGCACGCGGCCGGTGGTGGTCTCCACCCGCTGGCCGTCCATGCGGACGGTGACCTTGGCCTGCAGCGCGATCTCGCCCTGGTCGTAGGCGGCCCGGACCTCGCCGGGGCTTGCGAAGACCTTGCCCTCCCCCTTGGCGAAGGCCCGCTCCCGGGTCATGTAGTAGATGCCGAGCACGATGTCCTGCGACGGGACGATGATGGGCTTGCCGTGCGCCGGGCTGAGGATGTTGTTGGTGCTCATCATCAGCACCCGGGCCTCCATCTGCGCCTCGATGGAGAGCGGCACGTGGACCGCCATCTGGTCGCCGTCGAAGTCGGCGTTGAAGGCGGTGCACACCAGCGGGTGGAGCTGGATGGCCTTGCCCTCGATCAGCACCGGCTCGAACGCCTGGATGCCGAGGCGGTGGAGGGTCGGGGCGCGGTTCAGGAGCACCGGGTGCTCGCGGATCACCTCGTCGAGGATGTCCCAGACCTCGGGGCGCTCCTTCTCCACCATCTTCTTGGCGCTCTTGATGGTGGTGACGTACCCCTTCTCCTCGAGCTTGTTGTAGATGAAGGGCTTGAAGAGCTCGAGCGCCATGATCTTCGGCAGGCCGCACTGGTGGAGCTTGAGCTCCGGGCCCACCACGATGACCGAGCGGCCGGAGTAGTCCACGCGCTTGCCGAGCAGGTTCTGGCGGAACCGGCCCTGCTTGCCCTTGAGCATGTCGGAGAGCGACTTGAGCGGGCGCTTGTTCGGGCCGGTGATGGTCTTGCCGCGCCGCCCGTTGTCGAAGAGCGCGTCCACCGCCTCCTGCAGCATCCGCTTCTCGTTGCGGATGATGATGTCCGGGGCGTTCAGCTCCTGGAGCCGCTTGAGGCGGTTGTTCCGGTTGATGACCCGCCGGTAGAGGTCGTTGAGGTCGGAGGTTGCGAAGCGGCCGCCGTCGAGCGGCACGAGCGGGCGCAGGTCCGGCGGGATGACCGGGATCACCTCCAGCATCATCCAGTCGGGCTTGTTGCCGGACTCGCGGAAGGAGTCCACCACCTTGAGGCGCTTGGCGATCTTCTTCCGCTTGGCGTCGCTGGTGGCGTCCTTCATCTCCTTGCGGAGCTGCTCGGAGAGGGCGTGGACGTCGATCTGCCTGAGCAGCTCCAGCACCGCCTCGCCGCCCATCCCCGCCTGGAAGGCCTCGTCGCCGTGCTCCTCCTGGGCCTTGTGGAGCCGCTCCTCGGAGAGCAGCTCGCCGCGGGCCAGCGGGGTGTCCTTCGGGTCGATGACGATGTAGCTCTCGCAGTAGAGGACCTTCTCCAGGTCCTTGAGGGTGATGTCGAGCAGGTTCCCGATCCGCGACGGCAGCGACTTGAGGAACCAGATGTGGGCCACCGGCGTCGCCAGCGTGATGTGGCCGAGCCGCTCGCGCCGCACCTTGGACTGGATCACCTCGACGCCGCACTTCTCGCAGACCACCCCGCGGTGCTTCATGCGCTTGTACTTGCCGCAGTTGCACTCGTAGTCCTTGACCGGGCCGAAGATCTTGGCGCAGAAGAGACCGTCGCGCTCCGGCTTGAAGGTCCGGTAGTTGATGGTCTCCGGCTTCTTCACCTCGCCGTGCGACCACTGCCGGATCTTCTCCGGGCTGGCGAGCGAGATCCGGATGGCGGAGAACGAAAGCGGATCCTTGGGCTTCTCGAAGAAATTGAAGATGTCCTTCACGATGTCTCCTTGAGAACTCTCCTGGTCCCTTGAACGTCCGGCTGCGGTGCGCCCCCCTCTCCCGCGGCGCGGGAGAGGGGCCGGGCGTCGCTAGGCCGTCTTCTTCTCCGCCGGGCGCCCCGCCCCGGAGGTGGTCGCGGCGGCCTCGGCCTCCGCCAGCTCGCGGGCCTTCTGGGCCTCCGGCGACTCCATGAGCTCGACGTCGAGCGCCAGGCTCTGCAGCTCCTTGATGAGGACGTTGAACGACTCCGGCAGGCCGGACTCGAGGGTGTTCTCGCCCTTGACGATGGCCTCGTACATGCGGGTGCGGCCCACCACGTCGTCCGACTTGACCGTCAGGAACTCCTGCAGCGAGTAGGCGGCGCCGTACGCCTCCATCGCCCAGACCTCCATCTCGCCGAGCCTCTGGCCGCCGAACTGCGCCTTGCCGCCGAGGGGCTGCTGGGTGACGAGCGAGTACGGGCCGATGGAGCGGGCGTGGATCTTCTCGTCCACCAGGTGGTGCAGCTTCAGCATGTACATGATGCCGACGGTGACGTCCTGGTCGAACGGCTCGCCGGTCCGGCCGTCGAAGAGGATCGACTGCATGGTGGCCTCGCCCTGCTGCAGCAGCGCCTTGATCTCCTCCTCGCGGGCGCCGTCGAAGACCGGCGTGGCCACGAAGGCCCCGCGGGTCATCTTCTGCACCAGCCGCGGGACCTCGCGGTCGGGAAGCTCGTCGACGAGCTGGCGCATCCGCTCGCTCTGCGGGTCTGCGCCGTCGAAGATCTTCTTGAGGGGCCGGCGCAGCTGGTCCGGTCCGAACTTCCGCTCCAGCATCTCCTCCAGCCGCGCCCCGACGTTGCGGGCGGCCCAGCCGAGGTGCGTCTCCAGGATCTGCCCCACGTTCATGCGGGAGGGCACGCCCAGCGGGTTGAGGACCAGGTCCACCGGGGTCCCGTCCTCGAGGTAGGGCATGTCCTCCTCGGGGAGCACGCGCGAGACCACGCCCTTGTTGCCGTGGCGCCCCGCCATCTTGTCGCCCACCGCCAGCTTGCGCTTGATGGCGACGTAGACCTTCACCATCTTGATGACGCCCGGCGGCAGCTCGTCGCCCTTCTTGAGGCGGCCGATCTTCTCGCCGAACAGCAGCTTCACCAGCTCGCGCTGCTCCTCGAAGTTCTCCACGACCTTGCGGACCTTCTCGGAGACGTCGGAGCCGGAGACGGCGATCTCACCCCAGTAGCGCTGCGGCACCCGGTCGAGCAGCTCGTCGTCGAGGACGTCCCCCTTCTTGAGCAGCTGCTCGCCCTTGTCGTCGACCAGGCGGGCCCCCACCTCCTTGCCGGAGAGGAGCTTGCGGATCTTCTGGTAGGCCGACTCCTGGATGATGCGGATCTCGTCGTTCTGGTCCTTGAGGAGCTTCGCCTCCTCCATCTCCTCGATGGCCTTGGCGCGCTCGTCCTTGTCCACGCCCTTGCGGCTGAAGACCTTGGCGTTGATCACCGTGCCGGACACGCCGGGGGGCACCCGCAACGAGCTGTCCCGCACGTCCCCGGCCTTCTCGCCGAAGATGGCGCGCAGCAGCTTCTCCTCGGGAGAGAGCTGGGTCTCGCCCTTGGGGGTGATCTTCCCCACCAGGATGTCGCCCGGCTTCACCTCGGCGCCGATGCGGATGATGCCCGACTCGTCGAGGTCCTTGAGGGCCTCCTCGCCGACGTTCGGGATGTCCCGGGTGATCTCCTCCTTGCCGAGCTTGGTGTCCCGCGCGACGCACTCGAACTCCTCGATGTGGACGGACGTGTAGACGTCCTCCTTCACCAGGCGCTCGGAGATGAGGATGGAGTCCTCGAAGTTGTAGCCCTGCCAGGGCATGAAGGCGACCACCACGTTCTGCCCCAGCGCCAGCTCGCCCATCTCGGTGGCGGGCCCGTCGGCGATGACCTCGCCCTTCTTCACCCGCTCCCCGGGCTTCACGATCGGCTTCTGGTTGATGCAGGTGTTCTGGTTGGAGCGCTGGAACTTGATGAGGTTGTAGATGTCCACCTCGTTGGCCACGTCGGTCGCCGAGGTGGGCACGTCGGCCTTGACCACGATGCGGCCCGCGTCGACCGACTGGACGACGCCGTCGCGCTTGGCCACCACCGTGACGCCCGAGTCGCGGGCCACGATGGCCTCGATGCCGGTGCCGACGAGCGGGGCCTCGGTGCGGATCAGCGGCACCGCCTGCCGCTGCATGTTCGAGCCCATGAGGGCCCGGTTGGCGTCGTCGTTCTCGAGGAAGGGGACGAGCGAGGCGGCCACCGAGACCAGCTGGTTCGGCGACACGTCCATCAGGTCCACCTCCTCCGGGCGCACCAGCAGGTACTCCCCGCCGCGCCGGCAGGAGACGTTGTGCCCGACGAAGTTGCCGCGCTTGTCCACCGGCGCGTTGGCCTGGGCGATGGTGTGCTTCTCCTCCTCCAGCGCCGAGTAGAAGGTCACCTCGTCGGTCACCCGCCCCTTCTCCACCTTGCGGTACGGGGTCTCCACGAAGCCGTACTCGTTGACGCGGGCGTAGGTCGAGAGCGAGGCGATGAGGCCGATGTTCGGGCCTTCCGGCGTCTCGATGGGGCAGATGCGGCCGTAGTGGGTGTTGTGCACGTCCCGGACCTCGAAGCCGGCGCGCTCGCGGGTGAGGCCGCCCGGGCCGAGGGCGGAGAGGCGCCGCTTGTGGGTCACCTCCGAGAGCGGGTTGGTCTGGTCCATGAACTGGGACAGCTGGGACGAGCCGAAGAACTCCTTGATGACCGCCGTGACCGGCTTGGCGTTGATCAGGTCGTGCGGCATGAGCGTCTCGATCTCCTGCAGGCTCATGCGCTCCTTGATGGCGCGCTCCATCCGCACCAGGCCGATGCGGTACTGGTTCTCGAGCAGCTCGCCCACCGCGCGCACCCGGCGGTTGCCGAGGTGGTCGATGTCGTCGATGTCGCGGTCCTTCGCGCCGTTCTTCAGGTCGATGAGAAACCGCACCACTTCGAGGATGTCGCGCTTGGTGAGGATGGTGTTGTCGAGCGGCTCCTCCAGGTTGAACTTGTAGTTGAGCTTGAGGCGGCCGACCTTGGAGAGGTCGTAGCGCTCGGGGTTGAAGAAGAGGTTGAAGAAGAGGGTCCCGGCGGTGTCCGGGGTGGGCGGATCGCCCGGGCGCAGGCGCCGGTAGATCTCCATGATCGCCTCTTCCGGCGAGGAGATCTTGTCCTGCATGAGGGTGTCGCGCAGCGACGGCAGGACGTTCAGGTTGTCGATGAACAGGACCCGGAACTCGCCCATGCCCCGCTTGCGCAGCTCCTCGATCTTGTCCTCGGTGACCTGCTCGTTGACCTCCAGCAGGACCTCGCCGGTGGTCTCGTCGACCACGTCCTCCGCCGAGATCTTGGTGTAGACCTCCTCCGGCTCCACCGGCAGGGACTTCAGCTTGGCGGCCTGGAGCTTCTTGATGGCCCCCTCGGTGTACTTGCGGTTCTTCTTGACGATCACCTCGCCGGAGCGCGGGTCGCGGATGTCGCGGGTGGCGCGCTGGCCCTTGAGCAGGTCCGGATTGACGTCCTTCTCGAACTTGCCCTTGCCCTCGATGCGGATGACCTCGGCGTCGTAGTAGTAGTTGAGGATCTCCTCGGCGCTTCCCTGGAAGTCGACCGGGTCCTTCTTGGCGGTGTCGCTCACCGCGCCGAGGGCCCGGAGCAGGACCGTGGCCGGCAGCTTCCGCCGCCGGTCGATGCGCACGTAGAGCAGGTCCTTGTGGTCGAACTCGAAGTCGATCCA
>Ga0079037_100000833_pt1 | contig 15100 bp, 13 predicted proteins | sample Mud3Dept4metaG_FD_71479 | JGI IMG/M metagenome (GOLD analysis project Ga0079037, IMG submission 71479) | Freshwater wetland microbial communities from Ohio, USA, analyzing the effect of biotic and abiotic controls - Mud 3 Core 4 Depth 4 metaG | ecosystem: Environmental > Aquatic > Freshwater >... | reverse complement strand
GGCTGGATCGGGCTCGTCGCGGTCCTGCTGCTCGGGCCGCGGTACGGCCGCTACACGAAGGAAGGCCTGATGACCGCGCACCCGCCGTCGAGCATCCCGTTCCTCGCCATCGGCGCCTGGGTCCTCACGGTCGGCTGGTTCGGCTTCAACGTGATGTCCGCACAGAAGATCGCCGACATCAGCGGCCTCGTGGCGGTGAACTCGCTGATGGCCATGGTGGGCGGCACCCTGGCGGCGCTGGTGGCGGGGCGCAACGACCCGGGCTTCGTCCACAACGGCCCGCTGGCCGGACTGGTGGCCGTATGCGCCGGCTCCGATCTGATGCACCCGGCCGGCGCGCTGGTGACGGGCGCCGTCGCAGGTGCCCTGTTCGTCTTGATGTTCACGGTCGTCCAGAACCGCTGGAAGATCGACGACGTGCTCGGCGTGTGGCCGCTGCACGGCATGTGCGGTGTGTGGGGTGGTGTCGCCGCCGGCATCTTCGGGCAGGCGGCGCTCGGCGGCCTGGGCGGGATCAGCCTCGGTGCGCAGCTGGTGGGGACGGGCCTCGGCGTCGTCGTCGCGCTCGTCGGCGGCGCCTTCGTCTACGGCGGCATCAAGGTGGCCATGGGGCTGCGGCTGTCGCAGGAGGAGGAGTACCAGGGCGCCGACCTGTCGATCCACAAGATCACGGCGACACCGGAGTACAACCGACGCTGAGCATCGGGGGGCCAAGACGCAGAAAGGCAGCCACCGGCTGCCTTTCTGGTCTCTGCTGGTCGGGGTGAGAGGATTTGAACCTCCGACTCCCGCCTCCCGAAAGCGGTGCTCTACCAGGCTGAGCTACACCCCGAATGACTGCGGTCAGCTCCCGCGCGTGACCGCGAAGTCGGCCAACGCCGCCAGTGCGGTCCTGAACGCGGACGGGGGTAGGGCGTCGAGAGCCGCTTTGGCCGCCCCTGCCTCCTTCGCTGCGAGCGCGGCAGTGTACGGGATCGCATCGGTCGATTCAATTGCCGCCATGACGGCGACGATCTGCTCGCGCCCGCCGTCCGTGATCGCCTGGCGCAGCGTCGCGACCTGCTCTGCCGTCCCCACCTGCATGGCCCTGATGATCGGCAGCGTCGGCTTGCCTTCGGCGAGGTCGTCGCCCAGGTTCTTGCCGATGTCCTCGCTGCTCGAGCCATAGTCGAGCGCGTCGTCGATCATCTGGAAGGCAGTGCCGAGGTAGCGGCCGTAGTCCGCGAGCGCCTGCTCCTGCGCAGCGGCGGCGTCGGACAGCACGGCGCCGAGGCGCGCGCCGGCCTCGAAGAGGGTTGCCGTCTTGCGCAGGATGACCTCGCGGTAGCGCGCCTCGTCGACGTCGGCATCGTGGCAGTTGAGCAGCTGAAGCACCTCGCCTTCGGCGATGCGGTTGGTGGCGTGGGACAGGATGTCCATGACGCGCATCCGCCCCACCTCCACCATCATCTCGAAGGAGCGGGAGTAGAGGAAGTCGCCTACGAGCACGCTCGCCGAGTTCCCCCAGACGGCGTTGGCGGTCTGCCGGCTGCGCCGCAGGTCGGAGCCGTCGACGACGTCGTCGTGCAGCAGGGTGGCGGTGTGGATGAACTCGACGACGGCCGCCATGGCAATGTGGTCGCTGCCCCGGTAGCCCAGGGCACGGGCCGCGAGGACCACGACCAGCGGGCGCAGGCGCTTGCCACCGCTGTTGACGATGTAGTGGCCGATCTGGTTGATCAGCACCACGTCGGAGCGGAGGCGGTCGAGGATCAGGCGGTCGACCGCGGCGAGATCGTCCGCGACCAGCCCGCGCAGGGCGGCAAGGTCCATCCGTGTCTGGCTCGAGAGGTCGAGGCCGGAAAAGGCTGGGGCATGCTAGGAGCCGGCCCCCTGGCTGTCAACGAAGCCCGCCACGCCTCGCGGGCGATCCCGGGGTTTGACGCCGTCCGGGGGCGCCTATAGAATCGCCCGTCTTTTCAGGGACGCCACGAGCGCGTCCCGCTGAAGGCCGCATTTCGGAGAGCCAGCCCATGTACGCCGTGATTCAGACCGGTGGCAAGCAGTATCGTGTCAGCGAGGGCGCCACCCTGCGCGTGGAGAAGCTGCCGGCCGAGGAGGGCAGCACCATCGAGCTCGACAAGGTGCTCCTGATCGGCAACGGCGAGGACGTCACCATCGGCGCTCCGTACGTGGCCGGCGGCAAGGTCACCGCGACCGTGCGCAGCCACGGCCGCGCCAAGAAGGTCAACATCATCAAGTTCCGGCGCCGCAAGCACCACCTGAAGCGGCAGGGCCACCGCCAGTGGTACACGGAGCTCAAGATCACGGGCATCAGCGCGGGCTGAGGCGGGAGGTCGACTCATGGCACACAAGAAGGCAGGCGGCAGCTCCCGCAACGGTCGCGACTCCGAGTCGAAGCGGCTCGGCGTGAAGATCTATGGCGGCCAGACGGTCAGGGCCGGCAGCATCATCGTCAGGCAGCGCGGCACCAAGCTGCACCCGGGGCTGAACGTCGGTTGCGGCAAGGACCACACCCTGTTCGCCAAGGCGGACGGCGTCGTGGAGTTCAAGGTCAAGGGGCCCAGCTCGCGCAAGTACGTCAGCGTCGTCAGCGCCTGACGACCGCTCGTCAGCGCGGCACCAGAGGCCTCGTCTCCGACGGGGCTTCTTGCTTTCTGGGCGGCGATGTCCCGTTGAGTCTGAAAACCGCGTACCCGCGGTTAACGAACCTATGAAATTCGTCGACGAAGCGACCATCGAGGTTGTGGCCGGTGACGGTGGCAACGGCATCGCGAGCTTCCGGCGCGAGAAATTCATCCCGCGCGGCGGCCCGGATGGTGGTGACGGCGGCGATGGCGGCAGCGTTTGGCTCGTCGCGGACGAGAACCTGAACACCCTGGTCGACTTCCGCTACAAGCGCAGCCACCGCGCCGAGCGCGGCGAGAACGGGAAGGGCCGGCAGATGTATGGCCGCAAGGGCTCGGACCTGCGCGTGCACGTGCCCCCCGGCACGCGCGTCAGCGATGCCGAGACCGGCGAGCTGCTCGGTGAGCTGCTCACCCACGGCCAGACCCTGCTGGTCGCGCGCGGCGGGCGACGCGGCATCGGCAACATCCACTTCAAGAGCAGCACGAACCGCGCACCCCGCCAGTTCACCCACGGCACATTGGGCGAGCGGCGCGCGCTGCACCTCGAGCTGCTGCTGCTGGCCGACGTCGGCCTGCTCGGAATGCCCAACGCCGGCAAGTCGAGCCTGATCGCTCGGATCTCGAGTGCGCGCCCGAAGATCGCCGATTACCCCTTCACGACCCTCTACCCGAACCTCGGAGTGGTCCGCGTCGACCACGAGCGCAGCTTCGTCATCGCCGACGTGCCGGGTCTGATCGAGGGCGCGGCGGAGGGCGCCGGCCTCGGCGTGCGCTTCCTCAAGCACCTGTCGCGGACCCGTCTGCTGCTGCACCTCGTCGACATCGCGCAGCTCGATCCGGCGGCCGACCCGGCGGCCGACGTGCGCGGCATCCTGCACGAGCTGGAGAAGTTCGGCGGCGAGCTCGCGCAGCGCGAGCGCTGGCTGGTCCTGAACAAGGTGGACCTGCTGTCGGCCGACGAGCTCGCCGCACGCCGCCAGCTGCTGCTCGACGAGCTCGCCTGGGACGGCCCCGTCTACTGCGTGTCGGCGCTGAGCGGCGAGGGCACGCAGGCGCTGGTGTACGATCTCATGTCCCGCCTCGAGGTTCTGCGCGCCGCCGGCCGCCTTCCCGTGATGCCTGCCGACGCCCCCTGGGACCCGGTTTCGAGCTGACGCCGCACCCATGAGCAAGCGCGATCGCCTGTCGCAGTCCCGCCGCTGGGTGGTGAAGATCGGCAGCGCCCTGCTGACATCGGGAGGGCGCGGGCTCGACCACAGCCGCATGGCAGCCTGGGTCGATCAGATGGCGGCGTTCGTGGATGACGGGCGCGAGCTGGTCGTGGTCTCGTCGGGCGCCGTGGCGGAGGGCATGAGCCGGATGGGGTGGAAGAAGCGGCCGGCCACGCTGCACGAGCTGCAGGCCGCCGCGGCGGTCGGCCAGATGGGGCTCGTCCAGGCCTGGGAGAGCGGGTTCAAGGCCCGCGGTCTGCACACCGCCCAGGTGCTGCTCACCCACGACGACCTGACCGACCGCCGCCGCTACCTCAACGCCCGCAGCACCCTGCGCACGCTGGTCGGCCTGCGTGTCGTGCCGGTGATCAACGAGAACGACACCGTCGCGACCGAGGAGCTGCGCTTCGGCGACAACGACACCCTGGCCGCGCTCGTCGCCAACCTCATCGAGGCCGACCTCCTGGTGCTCCTGACCGACCAGCACGGCGTGTTCGACGCCGACCCGCGCGCGCGCCCGGACGCGCACCTGATCCCGGAGACCACGGTGAGCGACCCCATGCTCGACGCGGTCGCCGGCGAGGGCGGTTCGGGGCTGGGCCGCGGCGGGATGGTGACCAAGATCCGCGCGGCGCGGCTGGCGGCCCGCTCGGGGACCGCGACGGTGATCACCTCGGGCACGGGCGAAGGCGTGCTGACGCGCATCGCGGCGGGCGAGCCGGTCGGCACCCTGCTCCTGCCCGATCAGGAGCCCGACCAGGCGCGCAAGCGCTGGCTGGCCGGTCACCTGCAGGTGCACGGGCGACTCACCCTCGACGACGGGGCGGTGCGCGTGCTGCGCGAGCAGGGTCGCTCCCTTCTTGCCGTGGGGGTCCGCGACGTCAGCGGCGAGTTCTCGCGCGGCGAGGTGGTGGCCTGCGTCGACAGGCAGGGCCGCGAAGTGGCGCGCGGCCTCGTCAACTACAGCGCCGAGGATGCCCGCCGCATCATGGGCCAGCCGTCCAGCCGCATCGCCGAGATCCTGGGCTGGGTGGACGACGAAGAGCTGATCCACCGCGACAACCTGGTGCTCGTCTGACCCCGGCTGGTTGACGGGCGAAAAAAAACCGGCTTGCGCCGGTTCTTTCCTACCTCGGGCAGGCCCGCGATCAGGCCATCGCCTTGATGTGGCCGTTGAGGCGGCTCTTGTGGCGCGCGGCCTTGTTCTTGTGCACCAGGCCGCGCCCGACCATGCTGTCGATCACCGGCACGGCCTCACGGTAGGCCGCGGTCGCCGCGTCCTTGTTCCCGGCGCCGATCGCCTTGACCACCTTCTTGACCTGGGTGCGCATCTCGCTGCGCTGCGCGGCGTTCCGCTGCCGATGGTCCTCGGCCTGGCGGGCGCGCTTGCGGGCTTGGGCTGAATTCGCCAACGTCGTTCTCCGGAATGACCTGGGTGTAGCGAAGGCGCGCAATTGTCCGGATGCCGTCCGGCCGTGTCAAGGCCGCCCTGCGGTCTGGGGCCCGCCGCTATACTGGCGCCCTGTTCTCGTCGTGGACGTCGATGGCCTCGCTGGCTCGCTCGTTCGGCACGGTCGGTGCCAATACGCTCGTCTCGCGGGTGCTCGGCTTCATCCGCGACCTGGTGACCGCGCACGTCTTCGGCGCGGGGGCGGCCACGGACGCCTTCTTCGTCGCCTTCAAGATCCCCAACTTCCTTCGTCGCCTCTTCGCGGAGGGCGCGTTCGCGATCGCCTTCGTGCCGGTGCTGAGCGAGTACAAGGCCAGACGCAGCTTCGAGGAGCTGCGCCTCTTCGTCGACCACATCGCGAGCACGCTGGGCCTTGCGCTGCTCGGCGTCACCTTGGTCGGGATGCTCGCCGCGCCGGCGCTGATCGGCGTGTTCGCCCCCGGCTTCCTGCGCGAGCCCGCCGTGTTCGACCTCGCCACCGGGATGCTGCGGATCACCTTCCCCTACCTCCTGCTCATCTCGCTGACCGCCTTCGCCGGCGGGGTCCTCAACACCCACCAGCGCTTCGGCGTGCCCGCGTTCACCCCGGTGCTGCTGAACCTCTCGCTGATCGGCTGCGCCTGGTGGCTGGCGCCCGCGCTCGACCAGCCGATCACGGCCCTGGCCTGGGGCGTGCTGCTCGCCGGGGTCGTGCAGCTCGCCTTTCAGGCCCCGTTTCTCCGCCAGCTGAATCTCCTGCCGCGGTTCCGGCCGGCCCCGCGCGACGAGGGGGTGCGGCGCGTGCTGCGGCTCATGGTGCCGGCGCTGTTCGGGGTGTCGGTCGCGCAGATCAGCCTGCTGTTCGACACGCTGATCGCGTCTTTCCTCGACGCCGGCAGCATCACCTGGCTCTACTACTCCGACCGCCTGATGGAGTTCCCGCTCGGCATCCTTGGCGCCGCGCTGGCGACCGTGATCCTGCCGAACCTGTCGCGACGCCATGCGGAGGCCTCGCCGAAGGAGTTCTCGCGCACCCTCGACTGGGGCCTGCGCGCCACGCTGCTGCTCGGCGTCCCGGCCTCGCTGGGGCTGTTCCTGCTCGCCGGCCCGATGATCGCTACCCTGTTCCATTCCGGAAACTTCGACCAGCACGACGTGCTGATGGCCGAGCGCAGCCTGAAGGCCTATTCGGCGGGCCTGACGGCCTTCATCCTGGTCAAGGTCCTGGCACCCGGTTTCTACGCGCGCCAGGACACCCGCACGCCAGTGCGCATCGCGGTGATCGCGCTCGGCACGAACATGGCGCTGAACATCGCCCTCGTGTTTCCGCTGCGCCACGCCGGCCTCGCACTCGCGACGACGCTGGCGGCGGCCCTCAACGCCGCGCTGCTTTACCGCGGCCTGCGTCGCGAGGGGGTCTACGTGCCGCCGCCAGGCTGGGGCCGGCTCTGGCTGGCGTTGGGCGTGTCCGGGGGACTGATGGGCGCGCTGCTGCTCTGGGGTGCCGGCGACGTGCACCAGTGGCTGGCGCTCGGGCGCAGCGACCGGGTCGTTCGCCTGGTCGGCTGGATCGCTGCCGGCGGTGCGCTCTACGCGGCGTCGCTGCTCGCCTTCGGCCTGCGCCTGCGGGACTTCCGCGGCCGCTGACCGGGTAGGGTCCCAGCGGCGGCGCATGTATACTCACGGCCTTTTTTGGGCGAGAGGGCCCCGATGCAGCTGGTCCGCGGCCTGCACAACCTGCGCCAGGCGCACCGTGGCTGCGTGGCCACCATCGGCAACTTCGACGGTGTGCACCTCGGCCATCAGGCCGTGTTCGCGCGCCTGTGCGAGCTCGGCCGGCAGCTCGGCGAGCCCGCGACGGTCGTCACCTTCGAGCCGCAGCCGCAGGAATATTTCGTTCCGGAGGCCGCGCCGGCCCGGCTGACCCGTTTCCGCGAGAAGGTGGCGGCGATCCGGGCGACCGGGGTCGATCGCCTGCTCGTGCTGGAGTTCGGTGCCCGCCTGGCGGCGATGCCCGCGGAGGCCTTCGTCGCGGACCTGCTGGTCGGCACGCTCGGCATTCGCCACCTGTACGTCGGCGACGATTTCCGCTTCGGCCAGGGACGCCGGGGTGACGTCGAGCTGCTGCGCCAGGCCGGCGAGCGTCACGGGTTCGCCGTCGACCGACTGGACACGGTCGCGCACGAGAATGCGCGCATCAGCAGCTCGCGGATCCGCGCGGCGCTGGAGGAGGGCGATTTCGCGACGGCGGCGGCGTGCCTCGGCCGGCCGTACCGGATCTGCGGCCGGGTGGTGCATGGCCGCAAGCTGGGGCGCGGGATCGGCTTCCCGACCGCGAACGTGGACCTGCACCGGCGCGTGAGCCCGGTGCGCGGCGTGTTCGCGGTGCAGGTGCACGGGATCGACCGGGCGCCGCTGCCCGGCGTGGCGAACGTCGGCAACCGGCCGACCGTCGATGGCGGCAGCCAGGATCGGCTCGAGGTGCACCTGTTCGATTTCGCCCGCGAGGTCTACGGTGCCCACGTCGACGTGGAGTTCGTGCGCAAGATCCGCGAGGAGCGCAGATTCCCGTCGTTCGACGAGCTGCGGCGGCAGATCGAGCTGGATGCGCGTGCGGCCCGCGGGATCCTGGGTTTGGGTGGCTGAGTGCGAGTGCGAAGCCTTCTGGAGTCACGTGCCCCATGTCGGGTGAAGATTTCCGTGACACGCCGTGAATACATCCCTGTAGGCTCGGATGCGGCATCCATGCCGCATACGGTCACTGCAATCCTCACCCGACATGGTGCTGCGTCTGCGTCCCCGTTGAGCTGCACAGGCCCATGGCGATCAATCAACAAGGTCTTACTCAGTGGCTGACTACAAGAACACCCTGAACCTCCCCGAGACCGCCTTCCCGATGAAGGCGAACCTGGCGCAGCGCGAGCCCGAGATCCTGAAGCGCTGGGAGGCGGAGCGGCTGTATGACAAGGTGCGCGAGGCCGGCGCGGGGCGGCCCAAGTGGGTGCTGCACGACGGCCCGCCCTATGCCAACGGCGAGATCCACATCGGCCACGCCGTCAACAAGGTGCTCAAGGACATCATCGTCAAGAGCAAGGCGCTGGACGGCTTCGACTCGCCCTATGTTCCCGGCTGGGACTGCCACGGCCTCCCCATCGAGCTGCAGGTCGAGAAGAAGATCGGCAAGCCCGGCCAGAAAGTCACCCCCGCCCAGTTCCGCAAGGCCTGCCGCGAGTATGCGGCGAGCCAGGTCGAGCGTCAGCGCGCCGACTTCAAGCGGCTCGGCGTGCTGGGCGACTGGGCGAATCCCTATCTCACGATGGACTTCGCCACCGAGGCGAACATCGTCCGCGCGCTGGGGCGGATCGTCGGGAACGGCCACGTCCACAAGGGCTACAAGCCCGTCCACTGGTGCACCGACTGCGGCTCCGCGCTCGCGGAGGCTGAGGTCGAGTACAAGGACAAGGAATCCTTCGCGATCGACGTGCGCTTCCAGGTCCTCGACGAGGAGACGCTGATGGCGCGCTGCCATTCGGTGCCGGACGGCCACGGCGAGGGGCCGCTGTCGCTCGTGATCTGGACCACCACGCCCTGGACCCTGCCCGCCAACCAGGCGGTTGCGCTGAACCCAGACCTCGAGTACGCCGTGGTGCAGACCGAGGGCGACTGGGGACGCGAGCGCCTCGTCGTTGCCGAGGCCCTGCTGAAGGACACGATGGACCGCTGGGGCGTCGAGCGGCACCACGTCGTCGCCTACGGGCGCGGCAGCGCCTTCGAGGGACTGAAGCTGCAGCACCCGCTCTACGACCGCGAGGTGCCGGTGATCCTCGGCGAGCACGTCACGCTCGACGCCGGCACCGGAGCGGTGCACACGGCACCGGGCCACGGCGTCGAGGACTACATCGTCGGCCGTCGCTACGACCTCCCCGTCGACAACCCGGTGGGGGGCGACGGTCGTTTCCTCCCCGACACGCCGCTGTTCGCCGGCCAGCACGTGCTCCAGGCCAACGCCAGGGTCATCGAGGTGCTCAAGGCGCGCGGCGCGCTCGTCCAGGAGGCGAGGCTGCGCCACAGCTACCCGCACTGCTGGCGCCACAAGACGCCGATCATCTTCCGCGCCACGCCGCAATGGTTCATCGGCATGGAGCAGAAGGGTCTGCGCGGCGCGGCGCTGCGCGAGATCCGCGCGGTGAAGTGGATGCCGGACTGGGGCCAGGCGCGCATCGAAGGCATGGTGGCGAGCCGCCCCGACTGGTGCATCTCCCGTCAGCGCACCTGGGGCGTGCCGATCACGCTGTTCGTGCACCGGCAGACTGGCGAGCTGCACCCCGACACCGCGCGACTGGTCGAGGCGGTCGCGCAGCGCATCGAGCAGTGCGGCATCGACGCCTGGTTCGAGCTCGAGCCGGCGGAGCTGCTGGGGGCCGACGCCGAGCGCTACGAGAAGGTGAAGGACACGCTCGACGTCTGGTTCGACTCGGGCGTCACGCACGCCTGCGTGCTGGAGCAGCGGCCCGAGCTGACCGCGCCCTGCGACATGTACCTCGAGGGCTCCGACCAGCACCGCGGCTGGTTCCAGTCGTCGCTGCTGACCTCGGTCGCGATGTACGACCGCGCGCCCTACCGCGAGGTGCTCACGCACGGCTTCACCGTCGATGCCGAGGGCCGGAAGATGTCCAAGTCGCTCGGCAACGTCGTCGCGCCGCAGGACGTGATGAAGACGCTCGGCGCGGACATCATCCGGCTGTGGGTCGCGGCCACCGACTACCGCGGCGAGATGGGGGTCTCGGACGAGATCCTGAAGCGCACGGCAGACGCCTATCGCCGCATCCGCAACACCGCGCGCTTCCTGCTCGCCAACCTGAACGGCTTCGATCCGGCGACCGACCGCGTCGAGCCATCGCGCATGCTCGAGCTCGACCGCTGGGTGGTCGACCGCGCCTTCCAGCTGCAGGAGGAGATTGTCCGCGCCTACCGCGACTACCAGTTCCACCTGATCTACCAGAAGGTCCACAACTTCTGCGTCACGGACCTCGGCGGCTTCTACCTGGACGTGATCAAGGACCGCCAGTACACGACGCCGCGCGAGAGCCTGACGCGCCGGTCCTGCCAGACCGCGCTGCACCACATCGCCGAGGCCCTCGTGCGCTGGCTCGCGCCGATCCTGAGCTTCACCGCGGACGAGATCTGGCAGCATTTGGCGGGCGAGCGCGGCGAGACGGTGTTCACCGAGCAGTGGTACGAGGGGCTGTTCGCGCTCGATGCCGCCGACCCGCTCGACCGTGGCTTCTGGGACCAGGTGCTCGCCGTGCGCACTGCCGTTGGTAAGCACCTCGAGCTCGCCCGCAAGGCCGGCGCCATCGGCTCGGCGCTCGACGCCGAGCTCGACCTCTATTGCGACGCGTCGCTGCAGGCGCAGCTCGCGAAGCTGGAGGACGAGCTGCGCTTCGTTTTGATCACCTCGTATGCGCGCGTGCACCCGATCGCGGAGTGCCCGGCCGATGCTGCGGCGACCGACTTGCCGGGCGTCGCGGTCCGCATCACGCCATCGGCCTGTGGCAAGTGCGTGCGCTGCTGGCACCACCGCGAGGACGTCGGCGCGAATGCGACACACCCGGAGCTGTGCGGGCGCTGCGTGACGAACGTGGAAGGCCCGGGCGAGGTGCGGAAGTACGCGTGATGCCCGAGACGCTCGGATATTCGGACGAGGCGGGCCTCCTGCTGGTCGGCTGCGTTGCCGCAGCATTTTCGTACGCCGGGGACCGAGCGGCACCCGAGGACCGTATGCGGCAGGGATGCCGCATGCGAGCCTGCAGGGATGTATTCACGGCGTGTCCGAGTGGTGCCGCGCGGTCCCCCGCGTGCTGGCATCTGGCCTTTTGGTTGTGGCTGGTCGAGACATGCACAGACTCCGCTGGTTGATCCTCAGCCTCCTCGTCATCGCCGCCGACCAGGCGACGAAGCTCTGGGTGCTCGCCGTGCTGCAGCCCTACGAGGTGATCCCCGTCCTGCCGATGTTCAACCTGACGCTGGTGTTCAACGAGGGCGCGGCGTTCAGCTTCCTCGCGGGGGCCGGGGGGTGGCAGCGGTGGTTCTTCGCCGCGCTGGCGGTCGTCGTCTCGAGCGTGCTGATCGTCTGGCTGTGGCGATTGAAGCCGGAAGAGCGGTTGACCGCGGCCGGGCTGGCGCTCGTCGCCGGCGGCGCGGTCGGCAACCTGATCGACCGGCTCGCCTACGGGCACGTCGTCGACTTTCTCGACGTCTACTGGCGTGCGTGGCACTGGCCGGCGTTCAACGTCGCCGACTCGGCCATCACGGTCGGGGTGGGCCTGCTGCTGCTGGAGGCGCTGCTGCCGAGACGGGCCTGACGCGGCGCGTCAGGGCAGGACGCTGTCGATCACCACGACGACGGCCTCGGGACTCGCGAGCTTCACGCCTGCCAACTCGCCGCGCAGATCGCCCGGCGCGGCGGTTGCGGTGCCGCCCTTCGACACCCGGGCCTCGACGCGCACCTCCGGGAACTGCGAGAGCCGCACGCCGGGCATCACGGCCGTCGTGTCGTCGAGGGTCACGGTCACCGGCAGCTGCGACGCCTTGAGGCGGACGGCGGCGACGGGCATCGGCGGGCCCGCCGGCGCGCGGGCGTAGACGAACACCACGTCTTCGGGGGTTACGCGCCCCTGGAGCTCGGGCGCGAGCCTGACCTGCACCTGCACGCGCGCCGCCGCAGGCACGGCGTCGGGCGGCGTCGGTGCGGGCCGGGTGCTCGCCACCGCCGGTGTCGCAGCCGGGGCGGCGGCGGGCTTGCCCCCCAGCCTGGTCTCGGCGTCGGCGATGCGCTGCCGCAGCTCCTCGGCCGATTCCGCATCGTCGCCGACCTGCGCCAGCGACCTGCCCCAGTGATCGATCGCCGCCCGCCAGTCCTTCGCCTCGGCCGCCGCGTTGCCGGCGAGCCAGTTGGCGATCGCGTTGTCGGGCTCGGTTTCCAGCACCTTGCTGATCAGGGCCGCGGGTCTTCCCGCCATGCGCCCGTCCTGCGTCATCGCGATGGAATCGGCGAGCGGGATGAGGATCGCCGGCTCGTCGCCGACCACCTCGCGCAGCTTCTCCAGCGCGCGCACCGCATCCGGGTACCGTTGGAGCGCCATGTAGCTGCGCGCCAGCATGGCCCAGCCCTCTGGATCGTTCGGGCTCTGCGTCAGCCGTTGCTCGAGACGCGCGAGCGCCGCATCCATGTCGACCTCCTTACCCTCCCCGCCGTGCGTCGCCATCTTGGCGGCGCCGCCGGCCCCCGGGCCGACGACGCCGAGGTGCTCGGGGGCCCCGAGCGCCAGGTAGAGCGCGACGGTCACCGGCGGAATCACCACCAGCAGGCCGGCGAGGGCGAACGGGCCGGCCCTGTCGGCCTTGCGCGGGGCTGCCGTCGGGCCCGGTCCCGCGAGATCGCTCGCGAGGATCCGTTCGAGCTCGAGCCGCGCCTGGTCGAACGCGGCCGGCGTCAGCTCGCCGCGCTCGCGCTCGGCCTCGAGCTCCTTCAGCCGCTCGCGGGCGATGGCGACGTTCTGCGCGTCGCGGTCGGTGTCACCGACCTGGCGGCGCCTGACGAGCGCGGGGGCGAGCATCAACATGCCTGCTGCCATCAGGGCAGCGGCAACGAGCCAGAAGGTGGTCATGCCTTGCGGTCCTTGCCGGCGGCGAGCAGCCGCTCGACGCGGGCGAGCTCGGCGGCATCATCGGTCTCGGTGGGTTCGGCGCGGCGCCGGGTGATCACGCGGATGAGCACGCCGACGCCGACCGCGAGGATCAGGAAGGGGCCCACCCAGAGTGCGAGGGTCGTGCCCTTGAGCGGGGGCCGGTACAGCACGAAGTCGCCGTAGCGCTGCACCATGTAGTCCAGGATCTCCTGGTCGCTCTTACCGGCCCGCACCATCTCGTAGGTCTTGCGGCGCAGGTCCTGGGCAAGCTCCGCATCCGAGTCCGCCAGGTTCTGGTTCTGGCAGACGAGGCAGCGCAGCTCGTCGATGAGGTGCTTGTAGCGCTGCTCCTGCGCCGGCGTGTCGAAGGTGTGGGTTTCGATCGCGGCGTGCGCGGGCAGGCCGATGGCGAGCAGGAGTGCGAGCAGCCAGGCGCGCGTCACGAGGCCCCCTTGAGCTTGCGCACGAGAGGCAGGATGGTGTCGCTCACGGACTTGTCGGTGATGGGACCGATGTGCTTGTGGCGCACCACGCCCTGCTGGTCGATCACGAAGGTCTCCGGCACGCCGTAGACGCCCCAGTCGATGCCGACGTCGCCATTGATGTCCACCGCGCTGACCTTGTACGGGTCACCGAGTCGACGCAGCCAGCCGAGCGCGGCGTCCCGCTCGTCCTTGTAGTTCAGCCCGACGACCGGCACTTCGCCGGTGCGCGCGAGGCGGGTCACGACCTCGTGCTCCGCGCGGCACGACACGCACCAGGAGGCCCAGACGTTCAGCAGCCAGACCTGGCCCTTGAGGTCGGCGGGACTGATGGTGGCCTCGGGCTTGTGCAGCTGCGGCAACGAGAAGGCCGGGGCGGGCTTGTCGATGAACGGCGACGGCACCTCGCGCGGATCGAGCTTGAGCCCGATGGCCAGAAAGCCGGCGATCACCAGGAAGATGACCAGCGGCAGCGCAAACTTCTTCATCGCGCGGCCTCCGCGGCGCCACCGGCCGGGACGGTGCGGCGCGCCAGCACGCGGTAGCGGCGGTCGGCGGCGGCGAGGATGCCGCCGAGGCCCATGATCAGCGCCCCGAGCCAGATCCAGCGCACGAACGGCTTGTGGTAGAGGCGCACGGCCCAGGCGCCGCCGTCGAGCTCGTCACCGAGCGCGACGAACAGGTCGCGGAACAGCCCCGCATCGATGCCGGCCTCCGTCATGGGCATGCCTTGCGTCGTGTAGACGCGCTTGGCCGGCTTGAGCGTCGCAATCACCTTGCCGTCCCTGCTGGCGACCACGGTGCCCTGGTTGGACACGTAGTTCGGGCCGCGGTATTGCGAAACGCCCTCGAAGGAGAAGCTGTAGCGGCCGAGCGAGTAGCTGTCGCCGGGGGCGAGGCGCACGTCCTTTTCGACGCTGTAGAGCGACGTCAGGGTGATGCCGACCACCGTGACGGCGAGACCGATGTGGCCCAGGGTCATGCCCCAGAACCCAGCAGGCACGCTGGTAATCGAGCGTCCGCCCGCTAGCCGCTCACGCAGCGATGGGATCTGGCTGAGCACGACCCAGAACGCGAGGGTCATGCCGATGGCCGCCAGGACCTCGTAGCGCTCCATCACGAAGGGAAAGAGGGCACCGAGCGCCACCGCGGCGATCAGCGGCAGCATGAACGCCTTGCGCACGCGCTCGAACCGGTCCTCCTTCCAGCGCAGGTAGGCGCCGATGCCGACCAGCGCCAGCAGCGGGCTCATCAGCGGCAGGAACACGGCGTTGAAGTAGGGCGGGCCGACGGAAAGCTTGCCCAGGCCCAGGGCGTCGATCACCAGCGGGTACAACGTGCCCAGCAGCACGCTCGCGGCGGCGACGACGAGCACGACGTTGTTGAGCAGCAGCCCGGTTTCTCGCGACAGCAGCTCGAACTTCACCAGGCTGCGTATTTGCGCCGCGCGCCAGGCATAGAGCAGCAGCGAGCCGCCGATGACCGCGCAGAGGAAGAGCAGGATGAACACGCCGCGCGTCGGGTCGCTCGCGAAGGCGTGCACCGAGGTGAGCACGCCCGAGCGGACGAGGAAGGTGCCGAGCAGGCTGAGCGAGAAGGCGAAGATCGCCAGCAGCACGGTCCAGGCCTTGAAGGCGCCGCGCTTCTCGGTCACGGC
>Ga0079037_100000831_pt1 | contig 15131 bp, 15 predicted proteins | sample Mud3Dept4metaG_FD_71479 | JGI IMG/M metagenome (GOLD analysis project Ga0079037, IMG submission 71479) | Freshwater wetland microbial communities from Ohio, USA, analyzing the effect of biotic and abiotic controls - Mud 3 Core 4 Depth 4 metaG | ecosystem: Environmental > Aquatic > Freshwater >... | reverse complement strand
ACCCCGGGTGGGACCGGGGCTATTGGAAGTCCAGCCCTCTGGGCTGGTTCCTCTCTGAAATTAGCCAAATGTGAATAATCCCCGAAGCCAACCGGGGGTGGCTTCAAAAAGTGATTAATATCGATTTAAGTAATTTTCTTTGAAGAAGAGAAGGTACCGGTCCGGATTTTTATCCTTTGTGAGCACATTAAGATTGTTGCTGCTTATGATAAATGTGTACATGTTTGATCCTGAAGAGTTTCTTACCAGCTTCTCAGTTTTAAACGTATTGTAATAATCAAGGGTTTGTGTATAACCTGAGAAACCGGAAACAACGATTATAATGTATTTATTATCAACTAATGTCCCTTCGGTGCGGTAATTTTTATTAGTGTAGTTATCTATGTTGTAGCTGATAACATCGAAGGTTGCCAGGTTGATGTTGAAAGCCGGGTCATTGATCACAAGTGCGAAAACATGTGTTGATGCAGTGTCTGCAATGAATAATTCCATGGCAATCTCCTTCTCTTCCTCAACTTTAAGCTCCGGGAGCTTCTGGTTAAGATAGGCTATGATCTCTCCTGCTTTTTTGCTCTCCTCGCTGTCAGGCCAGGTTTTTATGAGTTTATTCAGCTCATCCCTGAAAGTGCGCTCATCGGTTGTCCTCGCAACGGAATATGCCCTCAGCAGGAGGAATTTGGGCGCAAGCATATCCTGGCTGTATTTATCAAGAGCCTCATCGACAATGGAAATGGCCGCCGTGAAATTTTCAGTCGAGTAAGCCTTGTATGCTTCTCCATACATTTGTCCGGCCATTTTTATATCAGCGAGTTTCTTCTCATAGTAATCCGGATCGGACAGTATCTTCGCATATTCAGTTGAGGGATATTTTTCGAGAAGTCTCTGCCGGTAGGATTCGGCCACCGGGGTGTTTGAATCCTTGTTTACCTGGTACAGACTATAAAGTGCTTCGGGAATGAGTTCATTGGCAGGAAAACGCTTCAGGAGAGCTTCAAAAGATTCAGTTGCCCTTCCCCGATCGGCGATTTTTTCAGCATATGCTTTACCTGCATTGAGATATGCAGATGCAATACGTTCATTTGAAGCGGCCAGCAAGGTGTCATTCAAGGGCAGGTTTTTAAGGTAAAATTCAGGGCTTTTATAATCCATAACTGCTTTTGCGGTATCAGTCTTGTTCTGGCCGTTTTCTTCAGCTCCGCTAACTGCCTGTGCTGAAGAGACCGTCGCCTTGTTGGCCCTGCGCCAGTTATCCTCCAGCTTCCTGTCGCCATAACGCCGCCTGAATTCAGTCCTTCCGAACGTAAGTGCAGCCTGGTTATAAAAGTACCATTTACCTTCCTGTTCAATATTCCCCTGGAACCGTCTCTCATTCTCATAATATTGTCCCATATTGAACCTGTCGGAGTAATAAGTATTTTTTCCACTGGCTTCAGCTTCTTTTATTTCACTGATTATCGATGAGATAAGTGCATTCCTTTCGGATTCGGACATGGCAGCTACCTTTTGAAGGCTGTCTTCAGTCTGGACGATTACCAACTGTGAAACAACCGTATTAAGATCCTGTGATTTTGTTTTCAGGACCTGGTAATCAGGATGTTTCTGATTCATAAAGAAAACTGTGCTGTCATAATACTTACCTGCTTTGATGAAATCCTGCTTTTTGTAGAAATAATCAGCCAGGGCAAGATAGGATCTGAATTTCTGGTTCTGGTTGCTTGAAGGCGCCGAGGCTGACTTCCTGAAGAATTCCAGGGCTTCCTTTTCATTCCCTCCCTTCATCGACAGGTCGGCCAGTGCATAATAGATCTGATCATGAAAGTCCTGATTCTTGGAATCCTTAAGCATCCGCTCAAGTTCTCTCCTTATCTCACCCGGATTTCCCGAGTTTACATCGAAAACTCCTGCAATATTTATCCGGGCATTGAACTCGACATCATAGGGAGGATTCATTTTAACGACATCGCGGTACAATGATGTTGCTCTTGCAGTATTCCCGGTAAGCTCATTTAGCTGTGCCAGAAGATATTTCAGCCTGTATTTTGTTCTTTTTCCTGAAACCAGATCGAGTGATCTGGTAAGGGGATCAATTGCGTCAGAATATTTTTTCTGCCTGATGAAAAGATCAGCCAACGTTGTGAAATACATCGCCTTCAGTGGCCTGGACTTTTCGTCTGTTACATCCAGCTCGTTAAGCACCCGGTATGAATCAATATATTTGCCGGTCTCGTTATAGATCCTGGCAAGCCATACCGAGGATTCTTTCCTTATCAGAGGATCATTGGCTTCGGTAATGCAATAGCTGAAAACGGCAGCAGCCTCATTGAATTCATGCTTGTAGAACCGAGATCTGCCAATCAGCAGGTAGCTGTCATCAACCCACTCATTATATTCCTTCCTGTTCAGCAGATCAGTTTCAGCCGGGACGGACTTCTTTTTATCCTTTATTTCAGGCCGTGCGGTTATTGATTTTAATGAAATAAGTTTTGAAGCTTTCTGAATTGCCTTGTCCATGTCTGAGCTACACATGGATACCGAGGCAGGATCGCTGTTCTCAAACACTTGCAGCAATTCGCCGTAGTCGTCGGTATGTCCATTGATGACCTTCAGATGGCCTGCCTTAAAACTCTCATAGCCATTAAAATAGATATTATACCTGGCGGTAAGTCCATGATAAAACCTGGTTGTTCCTGTGTTTTTTTCGACTGAACAGTTTATTGGGAGCAGCGACAGGCACAGGAATGCAAGATATTTATATGATGCTTTTACTGAAGGCAATAGATGACTTTTAATACTATAAACTGACTAAAGGTGAGTATAGTATTCCAAAAGTAAATAAAATTGGGAAGCAGTGTTATCAGGCAGAGACAACTCTTTTTATCTCGGGAACTTCTTTCATAATGGCCTGTTCCACACCAGCCTTAAGAGTTTGCATGCTGTAGGGGCATCCATTGCATGCTCCGGTCAGCTTCACTTTGACTGACAGATCATCAGTCACTTCCATCAATTCAATATCACCGCCATCAGATTGCAGATAAGGCCTGATCCTTTCAAGCGCTTTTGAAACGCGTTCCCTGATTTTTTTTATATCTGACATTGTAAAATAGTTGGTTGTTATTTTTATTTAATTTAATTATAAACAATCTGCAATGTTACCACTTTTTTCCCGTAATACAAAATGCTCAGGCAAGTTCAGTTGAAGGGTCCCAGAATTTTTCACTGAAATCCTGTACCCTATCATTTTCGACGGTGATGCCCTCATTTTCAAGAAGCTGTTGCATTGTTGTCGAGTTGCCGAAATGATGCTTCCCTGTCAGATAGCCTTTGCGGTTGACAACCCTGTGGGCCGGTATAAATCCGGATCCTGAATGGCTTGCATTAAGCGCCCAGCCTACCATCCGGGCTGATCTTCCGGATCCAAGGAATCTGGCAATTGCACCGTATGAAGTTACCCTTCCGTATGGTACGAGTTTTGTGACATCATAGACCCTGCTGAAGAAATCACTGTCCCTGCTGGTATTTCGACGATTCATCTTCAATGATCCTGTTTTTTTCAAGCCTGAAGGCGAGGTAGTTTATTTTCAGACCCTCTTTCAGGTAAAGGTTTTCGTAGTGTGTCCTGATTGAAAGTATATCATCATCATAAATCTCTGAATAGAGATCGGAAGTTGCGGCAATTATGCTGAGATTATTCTTTTCAGCCAGGGATTTTGTATAATTGAAAAGCTCTGTGTTATCTGTTTTCAGGTGGATTATGCCGTTATCCTTAAGGATATTCCGGTAGCGGTTCAGGAACCAGGGACATGTTAGTCTCTTATTTGAATTTCGTTTTCCAGGATGGGGATCAGGAAAGGTTATCCAGATTTCACTGACTTCATTCCTTTCAAAAAATGAATTGATATATTCTATTCTGGTCCTTAAGAATGCGACATTACCGGCTTTTCTTTCATCTGCTATCCTCGCTCCCCGCCACATCCTGGCGCCTTTAATGTCGATTCCGATATAATTGTTGCAGGGGAACTGTTCGGACAGAGCTATTGTATATTCTCCTTTTCCGCAGCCAAGTTCCAGGATAATCGGATTCCCGTTGCGGAATATTTCTTTTTTCCAGTTTCCTTTTACGGGGTGATCTTTCCCGAACTGACCTCCGGTTTCAGGCTGGATGACATTATTGAAAGTTTCCAGTTCAGCCCATCTGGCCAGCTTATTCTTTCCCACCGCTGATAATTAATTTTCGGATTTTACAATTCTTAATCCGAGGTCATAAACTCCCGTAAGATCGCCGATACGCATGCCATGCTGGATCTTAAAATTATACAAGCCTTTCTGCGGAAAAAAGACATTTGTCCTGAAAGGCAGCGTAAGCTCATGAATGTCACCGGGGCCTTTTCCGTACCAGTTCCCTTTTTCGTCGGCAAGGTCATATTGAAGAGTATCCGTCATACTTTTTCCGTCAGGGGAAGTTGAGGTCACGAAGAGGTAAATATTACGGAAGGGGTAATCTGATCCGGTGCGGATGGAGAAATATACATTTGTCACGCCGATGGTATCGGTAACGGGGAAATTGAATTCGGGTATAAATGCAAGTCCCCATGTTTTGCCGGGCATGGCAACTGAATCAGTGAAAAGCGTATTTCTGCTGCATGCGGGAGCTATCAATAAAAACAGCATGATCAGAATTTGTGCGCCCTTATTTGTTTTTTTTATCATTAAATCTCCTGTTTTTCCTTTTATGAGAATGCCGGCGGTTCTGCTTTCCGGAACGGACAGGGTCAAACCTGGTCAGGGTGTCGTTTTCAAGCAGGTCTGCTGAAGCAGGAGAAGATTCCCATGACTGTCCGGGATCAAGGAGATGTTCAGCTTTTATTCCTTTTCTGTTCATCGCCTGTATTTCCTTTACACGTTGTACCGGAACAGGAATAAGGTTAGCTGTGGAGTGAGGATCGGTTGTATACCAGAAAATTCCCTTATGGACCTCCATTTTTTGAAAATATGCTTTACTCTCGGTTGTTTCAAGGGGTATGTCCTTCTGGGGAAAACATCTCTGGGCATCGACGTAGCAGTCGACTTCAAAATTAAGACAGCATTTGAGTTTACTGCACTGACCTGCAAGTTTTTGCGGGTTTAAAGTAAGTTCCTGGTATTTGGCATGGGTTGTTGTAACGGAAATAAAATTGGTGATATATGTGCAGCAACAGAGTTCTCTCCCGCACGACCCTATCCCGCCGATCCTTCCGGCCTCCTGCCGGGCGCCAATCTGGCGCATTTCAATTCTCACCTTGAACTCTTCAGCAAGCACCTTTATCAGCTGCCTGAAATCGACTCGTTCATCAGCAATATAATAGAATATAGCTTTGGTTTTATCTCCCTGGTATTCAACGTCTCCGATCTTCATATTCAGTTTGAGCTCCTCGGAGATCTTTCTTGAGCGAAGCATGGTGGGTGTCTCAAGCTTTTTTGCTTCCTCCCACTTCTGTATATCCACAGCCTTGGCCTTACGGTAAACTTTTTTCAGATCGTCAGGGGAATGGGATGCTTTAAGCTCCTTAAGCTGTTCCCGGACCAGTCTGCCTGTCATCGAAACTCTTCCTATATCATGTCCGGGTGAAGCTTCGACTGCAACTACATCACCAACCTCCAGCCGGAGATTATTTACATTCCTGAAGAAGCCCTTTCGTGTGTTTTTGAACCTGACTTCAACGATTTCATTGTCATCTGCACTTTCAGGAAGATTTTTCAGCCAGTTAAAGGAGTCAAGCTTGTTACAGCCAGGCTTATATTTCAAATCAGGTATCCGGATCTCTTCACCCGCCTGCCCTTGTAATTCTTCATTCTCTGCCATAATAATCCAACGCTTCAGAATTCAAAGTGCAAAAGTAGTGAATAAATGCATTAATACCAATCAGGATTTTGAGGTTCTGCTGATAAGCCGGGTAACCTTCAGGGCAAGGTCAAGAAAAATGATCTTTGCATTGCCGTTTGATTCAATATGTGAAAAGGCAAGGTTAAATTCGTCGGTGAGATTATAAATATTTTTTTGATTGATAAAGGGGTGGAAGTTGCCTGAAAAAGAAGCTTCTTCACCGGACAGGAATACCAGCCTGTTTTTAAGCTGATCAAGCGTGAGCATCAGATTTTCCCTTAACAATCTTAAGGAATAGGAGAGGAAGTTCTTCTGTGCCTCCCTGCCTGTTACAGAGATATTATCTGACCAGCCTAAAATTGAAATTATATCGCGTTTCCAGGCGAAACGCATGAGGTTTTTGAACCGTTCAAGGTTCTCAAGTGAGGAATCTTCATTCTCATAAAGTTCTAAAGCCTTGATTATGTTTCCGTTCGCCACTCCGGCTATCTCAGAAGCCTTCTTTTTATCAGCATTGAATTTTCCAATAAGGTAATCCCTGACTTCGTCATTTGTGAATCCCGGCAATCTTACAAGCTGGCATCTTGAGAGAATGGTTGGCAGCACTTTATCAGCCTCATCGGATACAAGAAGAAAGAGTGTCCGGTCGGGCGGTTCCTCGATCAGCTTCAGGAGCTTGTTGGCTGCTGAAGGATGCATTTTTTCGGGCAGCCAGATTATCATAATCTTGAAATCCGACTCAAAGGTCTTCAGGCTCAGCTTTTTTATAATCTCTGCTGCTTCTGATGAGAAGATCAGACCCTGGGCATTTCCAACTTCGATTGAGTCAAGCCAGCTGGTGATGGTAAAGAAAGGAGATTTTTTTACGAATTCTCTCCATTCAGGAAGAAATGAATCACTGACGGGTTCAGAATCTTTTTTGTTCCTGGTTACCGGGAACACAAAATGAAGATCGGGATGGATCATTCTTTCATACTTCACACACGACTTGCAGGTTCCGCAGGAATCATGCTCTGTACGGTTTTCGCAACTGACATATCTGGCATATGCAAGCGCCAGGGCAAGGCTTCCGCAACCGTCCGGACCGGTGAATAACTGGGCATGGCTTACCCTCTCCTCCCGTACGGAACGGATAAGTTTACCGATAATCTCCTGTTGTCCTGGTATCTGAGAGAAATTCATTTGACCTGGCCTGGGTTATCTCAGTGCATCAAGTGCGGCATCATAATCGGGTTCCTGCCCTATTTCGGGAACAAGCTGCGTATAAACTACTTTACCGGTTTCATCGATTATAACAACGCTCCTGGCATAAAGTCCTTCGAATGGTCCGTCTAGAATATCCACTCCATAGTTCTTACCAAAGGCACTGTCTCGAAACCCGGAGAGAGTAATTACATTATTTATGCCTTCCGCTGCACAGAAATCCCTGTGAACAAACGGGAGATCCTTTGAGATTGCCAGTACCAATGTATTGGTCATACCTGCAGCCAGCTGGTTGAATTTTCTGAGTGCTGTTGCACATACTGAAGTACCAAGGCTGGGAAATATGTTCAGGAGGAGCTTTTTACCTTTAAGCTCTTTTAATGAAAGAGAACTCAGGTCTGATTTTACCAATGTAAAGTCAGGAGCACTGACTGACTTTGACGGAAGGTTTCCTGATGTATTTACCGGGTTGCCTTTTAATGTGATCTTTGCCATAACTTTTTTTCAAAATTAGTTAAACTTTTTACAACAGAGAAATACCATTACTAATCCAAATGTTCAGTTCCTCTCTGTGTCTCTGTGTCTTCTCTGGATTTCCTCTGTTTAAGTTCTTAAACACTCCTTTTGTTACACAGAGGTCCACAGAGAAGACACAGAGGAGCACAGAGAAGAATTCTATTATATGGTTTTGCTGATAATAAGGTAATTAAATAAAGCAAATATTTCTAAAAATTAATTAGGTTTGTAGGGTTTAAAATCTTTCAAAACAAAACAAAAAACGCTTGATGTATGAAAATGATTCAGGACTTCAATTTTAAAGGCAGGAAAGTTATTGTAAGGGTCGACTTTAATGTGCCGCTTGACAAAAAAACATTTGTGGTTACGGATGATACCAGGATCAGGGGTGCCCTCCCGACGATAAGAAAGATCATCGGCGACGGTGGCTCCTGTATATTAATGTCGCATCTGGGCAGACCGGAAGGCAGGATGGAGAAATACTCTCTCAAACCCGTATTGCCGGTGCTTGAAAAACTTCTGGGCATGAAAGTACTGTTTGCCGATGATTGCCTTGGCGAGTCAGCAGTTTCGATGTCGGCAGCCCTTAAGCCGGGAGAGATTCTTCTCCTTGAGAATGTCCGGTTCTATCCTGAAGAAGAAGGCAAGCCGATACTTCCCGATACGGCAACTGACGAGGAAAAGAAAGCTGCAAAAGCCGCGCTGAAGTTAAAACAGAAGGAACTGGCAAAAAAGCTTGCAAGCTATGCTGAAGTCTATGTGAACGATGCATTCGGTACAGCCCACAGGGCACATGGGACAACAGCTGTGATAGCAGACTGTTTTCCTGAGGATAAAAGGATGTTCGGATTCCTCATAAACAGTGAGCTTGCAGCTATGGATAAAGTCCTGAAGAGCGCCGGCAAGCCCTTTACAGCAGTTATGGGAGGTGCCAAGGTATCAGACAAAATACTCATTATTGAAAACCTTCTTGACAGAGTTGATAACCTGATTATCGGAGGAGGAATGACATATACATTTATTAAAGCCAGGGGAGGAAAGATCGGGAACTCACTCTGTGAGGATGATAAGCTTGATGTGGCAAGGGCAGTTCTGGAAAAAGCCAGAGTAAAAGGTGTGAATCTGCTCTTTCCTGTCGATAGCCTGAACGCAGATAAATTTGACGCTGAGGCAAATACATACGTTTCAGCAATTGATGATGTTAAAGATGGATGGATAGGGCTCGACATCGGTGAAAAGAGCATAAAGCTCTTCGAAGAGGTTATAATGAATTCAAAGACCATACTCTGGAACGGACCAATGGGTGTGTTTGAGATGGAGAAATTTGCGAAAGGGACAACTGCCATTGCCCTGGCAGTGGCAAAAGCGACTGAGAGGGGTGCATACTCCCTGATCGGAGGAGGCGATTCAGTCGCGGCGATAAATAAGAACAAACTGGCTGATAAGGTAAGCTATGTCTCCACCGGAGGGGGTGCTATGCTTGAATATATGGAGGGAAAGAAACTCCCGGGGATCGTTGCTATAAGAGGTGAATAAGATAAAGGTGCAATGGCGTAAAGGCTCATTGGCGCAAAGGCATTAAGACGTCAGGGCAAAAGAAACATAAGTATAAGAGGTTGTCTTAAAAGGTTAAATCCATTAACCGCAAAGGTCGCGAAGGTATTACGCAAAGGTCGCAAAGGAGAGAATATTAAGGTTTTAACTTTGTGTACTTTGCGCCTTCTTAGCGTTCTTTGCGGTTAAAGAAGACTTTTGAGACAGCCTCTTTTTACAATACGGGCTGGAAGAAATACGTTATCTTTACAGTTGATTATGAGAAATTGCGTATTTATAGTACTCATCTTTGCATTGTTCCTGTCATCCTGCAAGAAAAAGAATGATCCGGATATTTCCGGCACCATAACCATTAACAATGATCTGACCCTTGACCCGAAGCTTCAGACATACGTCAATTACGGATTCCTGTTCTCGCAGGGGAAGCTGGTTTCCAATGTTGGAACTCCAAAACCCGATATTACGATAGATAACGACGGAACACTGGACAATCTGATACTCCAGGCTAAAATAAACAGCAGATTCAGCAAATACGGCGAATATGCCAATGCTGCTCTGGCAGAGCAGGCATTTAATAATCTGAACTCAGTAAACATTCAGCAATGGGAAGACTGGGCTTTTGCAATAAAACCAAACCAGGTCTGGGTATTCGGCACATCCGACGATCACTATGCCAAGATCAGAATAACCTCAACCATTTCTGAAACCAGAGGAACACGGTATTATGCCGAATGTACCTTTGAATGGGTTTACCAGCCGGATGGATCGTTAACCTTTCCCGGTAAATGAAACCGGATCTGAAAAATAAAATATTCAATATAGAAGACCAGGGGGATTTCAACGAGAAAGCCCTGGAAGTATTTAAATACCAGGCTGAAAATAATCAGGTATATAAAGATTTCATTAAAGAGCTGCATATTGACAGGAATACTATTACCTCACTGGATAAGATCCCTTTTCTTCCGGTCGGATTTTTTAAGGACCATAAAATTGTGACAGGCAGCAGCCAAAATGAGATGATCTTTGAGAGCAGCGGTACCACAGGGAAATCAACAAGCAGACATCACGTTACCGACCCTGAAATTTATAAAGAGAGCCTGATAAGGACTTTCAGGCTTTTCTATGGAGATCCTTCAGAATATTTCATTGCTGCATTATTACCATCTTATACCGAAAGAGAGAACTCCTCGCTTGTCTTCATGGTAAATGAACTCATTGAAAAAAGTGCATATCCTTCCAGCGGGTACTTCAGGGATAATATCGAAGAGTTGCTGATAAGTATAGGAGCAGCAAGAAATAAAAGCAGGAAGATCCTCCTGATCGGAGTCAGTTTTGCTCTGCTCGATCTTGCCGAAAAATATTCACCGGATCTGTCAGGTGTAATCGTTATGGAGACAGGCGGCATGAAGGGCAGAAGGAAAGAGATGACTCGTGAGGAGCTTCATTCAGTTCTCAGGCAGGGATTGAATGTTAAGATTATCCATTCTGAATATGGCATGACGGAGCTTTTAAGCCAGGCTTACTCAAAAGGGGACGGGATCTTTTATTGTCCACCCTGGATGAAAATCCTTATCAGGGATCCTGCGGACCCCTTATCAGTATTTTCTTCCCCGGGCAGAACAGGAGGTATCAATATTATTGACCTTGCAAATATCCATTCATGTTCATTTATTTCCACCGGGGACCTGGGGAAGATCCATGATGATGGCGGATTTGAGGTTCTTGGCAGGTTTGATAACAGCGATATTCGAGGCTGTAATCTTCTGACTGCATAAGAAAAGGGAAGTTTCAATATTCAATTTTTCTTGACCTATCTCAGTGTCGGGTAAAAAGCATTCTCAATATGATCGATCTGAAATGAATCATCTTTTTTAATTACAGTAATTACATCGAACCGGCTCTCTTTATCGACGTTATTCCATTTTATATATGCGTCAGCGGCATAGACCATTGATCTCTGTTTTTCCCGTGTAATTGCGGCTCTGGGATCCTCCAGGAAATCTTCGGAACGGGTTTTTACCTCAATGAAGACAATGAAATCCTTATTCTCCGCAATAATGTCAAGCTCAAGTTTGCCTGCCTTCCAGTTACGCCGGAGGATCTTGTAACCTGTTTTTTCCAGGTGTTTCACCGCCTGGTCCTCACCTTCCTTTCCAAGATTATGTGATTCAGCCATTTTAAATTTCTATCAGTTTGTTTCTGATCGCAAAAAGTATCAGGCTTGCGGTGTTCTTCGAGTTGGTCTTTCCCAGAAGGTTTGCCCTGTGCTTATCTACTGTTCTTTTGCTTATAAAGAGGGCATCTGCAATTTCCTGGTTTGAGAGCCCTTCGCATATTTTGGCCAGGATCTCTTTTTCCCTTTTGGAAAGGTTTGCTGTTTTGCTTTCATGTTCCCTGTGCTTGATCTTCTGGATAACGTGGTAAAGCAGCTCCTGTGAAAAATAACTGCCGCCTTTCGAAACGGCAAGGATTGCTTCCTTAACTTCGGAAATATCCGAATCTTTCAGGAGAAATCCCTTTGCACCTGCATCCACCATCTTATAATAGTACTCTTCTTCACCGTACATTGATAGTGCAATTATCCTGAGGTCCGGGCAGACCTTTAGGCTTTTCCGGGTTGCTTCGATGCCATCCATTTCAGGCATATTGATATCCATGAGTGCAATATCAGCCTGGAGAGTTTTGAGCAACTTAAGGAATTCCTCTCCGTTTGAAGCTTCACCCGTCACTTCAAAATCAGGGATGGAATTAAGGAGGATCTTTAATCCGTTCCTGAAAAGCTGGTGATCATCTGCTATTATTATCCTGATTTTTTCCATTCAGGTACTCATCTAGGAATTCGCAACCTATTTTTAACAGTTAATTTATTTAAACCATTCCCCTGCCTTCCCCGTTTTCACTCACTCATCTTAATCAATGCACTTGTTCCCTTTCCGGGGGTGCTTTCGAGTATGAAAACCCCTTCGACTGTCCTGACGCGGGTTTCTATATTTGAAAGACCCATTCCCTTTGTGTCCTCCTTGCTCAGGGTCGATGTATCAAAACCGCGCCCGTTATCATAAAATTGCAAGGTAACAAATTTTTCATGCTTGTTTAATTCTATTTCTATCCTTGATGCGCCTGAATGTTGAATTGAGTTGTTAATCAGCTCACATACAGCACGATACATCACAACCTCCTTGTCATTTTCCAGTCTCAGGTTTTCCATGTTTGATTTAAAATCTATTTCAACGGTCCTTGTCTGGTTTATCTTTGTTGTAAATGCACCAATTGCGCTGGTCAGTCCAAAATTCGAAAGAATATGCGGGCTCAGGTTGTTTGATACATCCTTGATAGTGCTGATAGCTTCATTGACAAGGTGGTTGGTGTTATTCAGAATGACTTTATCGGATGGATCAGTTATTCTTGCAGTAAGCGATGACAGGGACATTTTAACTGTCGAAAGCAGGGGTCCGAGTCCGTCATGAAGATCTTTTGCGAATCTTCTTTTTTCGTTCTCTTCGGTATTTATTATTGCGTTAAGGACCCTCTTCTCAGTTCTTATGCGGTCAGTTTCGGCTCTTTTCAGTGAATAAAAGATCTCACGGATAAGAACTACGCCTACAATGATCATAAAAGAGACAAGCACACCAATCCATTCATCAATGGTCACCCATAGCTCTGTAGGTGTTCCACGTATTAATTCGACCAGCTGGATTATCTTGCGAACTGCCATCAGAACAAATGACGATGAAAGGAGGATCCACGAAAGCCTGTATTTCGTCATTTTCATGAATCCTAAAGCTATCGAAGCCGCAATGATCTGCAGTACAATGGAAATAATTAGGGCAATAAGTCGTACCATATCGGAACTGGGATTATTGTACAAAAATAGGAGGAATTATTTTACGGCACAACGGCGCAACGGTTCAACGGTACAAGGCGAAAAAACCCCCCATCCCCCCTAAAGGGGGGCTAATTCGGAGTCATAAGATAACTTGCTATATATCTGTGTATTAGGCCCCCTTCAGGGGGCATCCCGCGAAGCGGGAGGGGGTCTATAGTTGAGCCATTGCGACTTTTTCTTACCTTTGTTCCCTCACTGAAAAAGGATGGAGATATTATATAATATTGGGATATTCATTTATTCTGCCTCTGCCAGGATTTTATCTCCATTTAACAATAAAGCCCGGTTATGGGTAAACGGACGGAAGAACTGGTTTGACGAATTAAATCAGAAAATCAGGCCCGGGGATAAATATATATGGATGCATTGCGCTTCTCTTGGAGAGTTTGAGCAGGGAAGACCGGTCATTGAAGCAATGAGAAAAGAGATGCCTCATTTCAAGATTGTCCTGACCTTCTTTTCTCCCTCAGGGTACGAGATAAGAAAGAACTATCAGAATGCTGACATTGTTTGCTATCTCCCGGCTGACACCCCCGGTAATGCGGAGAAATTCATAAGCTCAATAAAACCAGAGCTTGTTATTTTCGTAAAATATGAGTTCTGGTACAATTTTATTTCGGTAGTAAGCAGGAACGCAATTCCGCTTTTCCTGATATCAGCGATTTTCAGAAAGGAGCAGCATTTTTTTAGAGGGTACGGATCATTTTTCAGGAATATGCTGAAAAAGTTCAGAATGATTTATGTTCAGGATCAGAACTCCCTCGATCTGCTCCGGGGGATAGGGATGAAAAATACAGTCCAGGCCGGGGATACCCGTTTTGACAGGGTTATGGAGATAGCCGGCGCTGCAAGGCAAATTTCCCAGTTGGAGAGTTTCAGGGGAGGCGAAAGATTGTTTATTGCTGGCAGCAGCTGGAAGAAGGATGAAGAGATAATCGCAGAGTATATCAATAAATATCCTGATCGCATGAAATGGGTTTTTGCACCTCATGAAACAGGACCGGAGAATATTAAGAGGCTGATAAAGCTGTTCAGGGTAAAATGCACAAGGTTTTCAGAATTCAGTGATGAATCACGTGATGCCAGAGTTCTTATAATTGATAATGTAGGCATGCTTTCCTCCGCTTACCGTTATGCATACATAGCGGCAGTGGGTGGCGGATTCGGAAAGGGGATACATAATATCCTTGAACCTGCATGCTGGGGCATTCCGGTAATATTCGGACCCAACCATCAAAAATTCCGTGAAGCCCTGCAACTTTTAAGTCTCGGAGGTGCAAAATCCTTTAAAAATTATAATGATTTTGTATCGATCCTCGACGGATTGCTTGCCGATGAAAAGTTTTACGGAATTACAGCTGAAGCCGCCGGTAAATATGTCAGGGAAAACACCGGAGCAACCCAAAAAATCATATCCGGAATAAAACAAAAAGATATCAACAACCCCTCGTGATAACTTGTTAACAACTCCTCTTTTTGAAATTGATACGGATCATTCAAAGGAATGTAAATTCATCCGCCCATATTAGTTAAGGGTATTTTTTTTCTGTACTCACATAATCAGTTTATTGCAATGATATTAATAATTGAATACACTAATCCTTAATCCTGATACTTATGATAAAGCATTCAAAGCATTTTGTTACAATTCTGGCATTCCTTCTTATGGCGATAACAGCCAACGGGCAGGGATCCACAACGTCATCGATGAGCGGCAAGATTGTTGACCAACAGGGTGGACCTCTTGCCGGCGCAACGATAGTTGCCACGCATGAGACTTCAGGCACTATTTACGGAGCTACTGCAAATAACCAGGGATTATTTACCATTCAGGGTATGCGTCCCGGAGGACCGTACAGAGTTGAAGTCTCATTCATAGGGTACTCCAAAAGAACCTTTACCGACATATTTCTGCTGCTTGGCGAGAATTTTGTTCTCAATGCCGATCTTACGCTGTCGAGCACAGAACTCAAGGAGGTAACTGTTGTCGGGACCAAGACTTCTGCCTTTAACACGGAAAAAATGGGTGCGAGCTCAAACATCAACAGGCAGGATATGATCCTGGTGCCTTCAATGAACAGGACTCTTGGCGATTATACCAGGCTTTCACCA
>Ga0079037_100000830_pt1 | contig 15132 bp, 10 predicted proteins | sample Mud3Dept4metaG_FD_71479 | JGI IMG/M metagenome (GOLD analysis project Ga0079037, IMG submission 71479) | Freshwater wetland microbial communities from Ohio, USA, analyzing the effect of biotic and abiotic controls - Mud 3 Core 4 Depth 4 metaG | ecosystem: Environmental > Aquatic > Freshwater >... | reverse complement strand
TCTCCATGTGGGGACCGAAGAGCACCGGCTTGCCCTGCGACGCCGGCTCCAGCACGTTCTGTCCGCCGCGCCGCACGAAGCTTCCCCCCACGAACACCAGGGTCGCCAGCCGGTAGGCGGTCTTGAGCTCCCCGATGGTGTCGAGCACGGTCACCTGGGCGTTGCCGGCGGTGACCCCGCCGCTGCGCAGCCGCACGGTGAGGGCGGAGCCGGTGGCGAGCTCGGCGATGCGCCCCGCTCGCTCCACGTAGCGCGGGGCCACCACCATCTGCAGCCGCGGGTGGTCGGCGAGGAGCTCCTGGTAGACGCGCAGCAGGATCTCCTCCTCGCCGTCGTGGGTCGAGCCCGCCATCAGGACCGGGGCGTCCGGCGAGAGGCCCATCTCGGTCCGCAGCGCCTCCTCGCCCCCGGCCGGCGCGTCGAGCACCAGCGCGTCGAACTTGGTGTTGCCCGTCGCCCACACGCGGTCGGGCGCGGCGCCGAGCGCCAGCACCCGCTCCGCCTCCTCGTCGGAGCGCATCAGGAACAGGTCGATGAGCCGCAACGGGTTTCCCACCACCCGGAACAGGGCCCGGTAGCGCGACATCCGCTCGGGGTCGAACCGGCCGTTGGTGAGGGCGATGCGCACGCCAGCGCGGTGCGCCGCCCGGATCAGGTTGGGCCAGATCTCGGTGTACTCGAGCACGAGCAGGTCCGGCGCCAGCCTCGCCACCGCGCGGCGGGTCGAGCCCGGCAGGTCGTAGGGGGCATAGACCACCACGTCCGCCTCCCGGATCTTGCGCCGCGCCATCTCCAGGCCGCTGTTGGTGATGGTGGTGACCAGCAGGCAGCAGCCCGGCAACCGCTCCTTGAGGTCGCGCATCATCGGCTGAAGCGACAGCAGGTCTCCGGCGCTGGCACCGTGGAGCCAGATGCGCGGGCTTCCACGGCCGCGGTCCTGGGACGGCGCGTACAGGCCCAGCCGCTCGCGGATCCCGTGGCGCAGCTTGGGGTGGAACACCAGCACCGGCAGGAGCGCCAGGAACAGCAGGTAGGAGGCGATGACGTAGAGGACGTGCACCGGCGCCGCCCCTAGGGGAGGTTGACGGGGTTGGTGAAGAGCCAGGGCCGCCCGTCCCAGCGCCCCTCGACCCGGTAGGCCCCCGGCGCGCAGGTCCCGTCGCACCTCCAGGAGAGGATCCCGCCGGCCCTCGCCGGCGGCCCGAGCGGCGCCCCATCGAGGTACAGGGTGTAGCGCGCCCGCGGGTCGCCGCGGTCGTCGACCCGCAGCTCGACCCGATCTCGCTCGGACGGGACGGAGAGCCTCACCCCCCAGGCCGGCCAGACTCCGTCGAACACGCAGTAGGCCCCCCGGCCGAGGAGACCCTCCAGGACCCGCGGGACGTCCACGGCGGCGTCGCCGGTCAGCGTCACCGGCACGTGCATGCTGAAGGCCTCGAAGGCGGACCGGTAGCTGGGGTAGCCGTGGGCGTCGTTGGCGCACAGCAGCGGGTGCCACTCAGAGGAGGCCAGGGCGTCGTAGCGAGCCAGCTCGGCCTTGGGCTCGTGGTAGAAGGCCATGACCGAGCGGGTCCCGTCCCAGGGCAGCGCCAGCGCCGCGAGGAGGATGCGCCCGATCCCGCGCTCCTTGAGCGTCTCGCCCCAGAAGGAGTCGTTGGAGACCACCTCGAACCCACTCCAGTCGCGGTTCGCCCAGCGGGTGAAGGGGCGCTTGGGGTGGAAGGGATGGGCAATCACCGCCTGGCCGCCCAGCGCCCGGATGTTGCCAATGGTGTCCTTCTGGCGCTCCTCGCGGGTGAGCTCGCGCGGGATGCCGAGCCCGACCACGTGGCCGTAAGGCGCCGAGACCTCGCTCCCCTGGATCACCAGCACCCCGTCGCGGTAGCCGGCGTCGCTGGGGGTCATGACGTTGTGGTCGGTCACCACCACGAACTGGAGGCCGGCCTGGCGGGCGGCCCGCACCACCTGGTCGAGCGAGCCACGGCCGTCGCTCTTGGTGGTGTGGACGTGGTAGGCGCCGTGGATCTCCCCCGGCGGCGGGACGGGCCGCGGGGCGCGCGCCGACAGGATCCACACCCCGAAGGCCAGGTAGGCCACGGCCAGCGCGGCGAGCAGGGCGAGGAGGAGGCGGCGGGTCACGGGCGTGCCGGTGCGGTTCGAAAGGCGGGTCAGCCGGCCTGTGCGGCCACCGGTTTCGGGCCGCCCCCCTCGTAGATGCGGTAGAGGCGGGCGTACTCGCCGCTGCGCGCCATCAGGTCCTCGTGGCGGCCCACCTCGGCCACCACCCCTCCGGAGAGCACCACGATGCGGTCGGCGTTCCGGATGGTCGAGAGCCGGTGGGCGATCACCAGCGTGGTCCGGTGGATGGCCCCCGCCTCGAACCCCATCAAGGTCTCCAGCGCGCGCTGCACCTCCCGCTCGCTCTCCGCGTCGAGGGCGCTGGTGGCCTCGTCGAGGATCAGGATGGGGGCGTTCTTGAGGAAGGCCCGGGCGATGGCGATGCGCTGGCGCTGGCCGCCGGAGAGCAGCACCCCGCGCTCGCCGATGACCGTGTCGTAGCCTCCCGGCAGCGCGGCGATGAAGTCGTGCGCGTGTGCCATGCGCGCCGCCCGCTCCACCTCCGGCAGCGGCACCTCCGGCCTTCCGTAGGCGATGTTGGCGCGCACCGTGTCGTTGAAGAGCACCGTGTCCTGGGTCACCATCGCCATCTGGCTCCGCAGGGACTCCAGCGTCACCTCGCGGACGTCGACGCCGTCGACGGTGATGCGGCCGCCGGAGACGTCCCAGAAGCGGGGCAGCAGGTTCGACAGGGTGGTCTTCCCTCCGCCGGAGGAGCCCACCAGCGCCACCACCTCCCCCTTGCGGATGGCCAGCGAGACGTCCTTCAGCACCGGGGATGTCCCGTCGTAGGAGAAGGAGACCCGATCGAAGCGGATCTCCTCCCGGAACGGGCCGAGCGTGCGGCGGCCGGTGTCCGGCACCTCGCTCCGGGCGTCCAGGATCTCGAAGATGCGCTCGGCGGCGGCGGCGCCCTGCAGGGCGATCTGCCCCACCTGGCCGAGCTGCTTCACGGGCTGGTAGAGCAGCAGCACCGCGGCCACGAAGGAGAAGAACTTCCCGGGCTCGAGCTCGCCCCGCAGGATCTGGCCCCCGACCCACCACACCGCCAGGCCCAGCCCCACCGCCGCCAGCACCTCCATCAGCGGCGAGGAGACCGCTCGCACCACGAAGCTGCGCCGCATGATCCGCAGCCAGTGCTCGTTGGCCTCCTGGAAGCGGCGCGACTCGTACCGCTCCATGCCGAAGGCCTGGACCACGCGGATCCCGGAGATCGCCTCCTGGACCATCTCGGCGATCCGCCCCAGGGTGGACTGCGACTGCGAGGTGACCCGCTTGAGGCGCTTGGCGAACCGCACGATGGGGAGGAGCGTCACCGGCACGGCCACGAAGGCCATGAGCGAGAGCCTCCAGTCGAGCACGAAGCAGTTCACCAGCATCACCACCACGGTGAGCCCGTCGCGGAAGTAGCTGGCCACCGCATGCGAGGCCGCGATCTCGACCGCCTGCACGTCGTTGGAGAGGCGGCTCATCAGGTCGCCGGAGTGCCGGCGAGCGAAGAAGCTCGGCGGGAGGCGCAGCAGGTGGTCGAAGAGGGCCCGGCGCAGGTCGGCGACGATCCGCTGGGAGGCCATGCCCATCAGGTAGAACTGCCCGAAGTAGGCCACCCCCTTCACCACCGCCACCCCCACCACCACCAGGGGCAGCACCGACAGGACCTGCCAGCGGTCGACCCGAGCGGCCAGCCCGGACAGGTCGACCGACCGGGGCAGGAACCGCTCCAGCATCACCATCGCGCTGGCGCGCCCGGTGAAGAGGAACTCCATCACCGGGCCGAGGAGGTTCACGTAGGCGGCGGTGGCCAGGGCCAGGACCACCATGCAGCCGAGCGCGGCGGCGAAGCGGCCCTTGTAGGGGGCCGCGAAGCGAAGGAGGCGGAGGTAGGCGCCCAAGGCGCGGCCATCCTACGACAAGGCGGGCGGTTCCTGGTAACGCGCGGCCGCCGCGCCGAGCCCTCGGGATCCGAGCCTTCGGGCCCGGTCCCGGCTATCCTGGGGGCGCGGAGACGACGTGGTTTTCCTGCTGCGCGTGAAGAAGGTCGACCTGGTCGGACGCCACCGCGACGAGTACGCGGCGGCGCGGACGCCGCGGCTCGTCACGGCGGGCCGCGGCCGCTACCTCGCGCTCACCGGGTCCGGCGATCCCGGAGACCCGCTCTTCCAGGCCCAGCTCGGCGCGATCCAGGAGCTGGCCTCCTCGCTCAAGGCGTCCAAGAAGATCCGCGGGAAGGACTTCCGCATCCCGCCGCCCGAGGCCCTGTGGTGGGAGGCGGAGCACGGCTCCCCCGCCGTCGCGGAGACCGGGAGCCGATCTCGCTGGAAGCTGCTGCTGCGGGTCCCGAACTTCGTCAAGCCGCGCGACCTGGCCTCCGCCGCCGAGGCGCTCCGCTCCCGCGGGCAGGGAGCCGCGGCCGGCGAGGTCCGCCTCGAGGAGCTCCGGGAGGGGCGCTGCATCCAGGCCCTGCACCTGGGGCCGCCGGGGACCGAGGCGGAGACGGTCGAGCGGATGCGCCGGGCGGCGGCCGCCCAGGGGCTCGCCTTCCACGGCCGCCACCACGTGATCTACCTCTCCGACCCGCGGCGGACCGCGGCGGAGCGCATGCGGACGGTGCTGCGGCGGCCGGTGCGCTCGGCGCGCTGACCGGCTCGATCCTACTCCTCGACGCCCTTCACCTTCCCCTCGGCGCGCCGCTTCTCGATGATCTTCTGGGCGATGTGCGGCGGGACCGGGTCGTAGTGCGACGACTCCATGGTGAAGTACCCCACGCCCTGGGTGAGCGAGCGCAGGTCGGCGTCGTAGGTCATCGCCTCGGCGTGGGGGCACAGCGCGCGGATCAGGACGCCGCGGGCCTGCGGCTCCATGCCCTGGACCTTGGCCCGCCGGCTGTTGAGATCGCCCATCACCGCGCCGACGTACTCCTCGGGCACGCGGACCTCGAGCTTCATGATGGGCTCGAGAAGGATGGGCCGGGCCTCCTGCATGGCCTTCTTGAACCCCAGCGACCCCGCCACCTGGAAGGCCATGTCGGAGCTGTCCACGTCGTGGTAGCTGCCGAACACCAGCTTGGCCTTGAAGTCCACCACCGGGTAGCCGGCCAGGGGGCCGGAGCCCAGGGCGCCGCGGATGCCCTTCTCCACCGAGGGGATGAACTGCCGGGGGATGACGCCGCCGACGATGGCGTCCTCGAACTCGAATCCGGAGCCGCGCGGCAGCGGGTAGAGCTCGAGGTGGCAGTCACCGTACTGACCGTGTCCGCCGGTCTGGCGCTTGTACTTGCCCTGGGCCTTGGACTGGGCGGTGATGGTCTCGAGGTAGGCAGGGGTCGGCACCGCCAGGGTGAGGTCCACCGAGTGCTTGCGCTTGACGCGCTCCACGGTGACCTCGATGTGGGCCTGGCCCACCCCCTTGAGGAGCATCTCGCCGGTGTCGGAGGAGCGGACCAGCTCGAGAGACGGGTCCTCCTCGATGAGCTTCTGCAGCGCGGCCGCCGCCTTGTCGTCGGCGCTCTTGGTCTGGACCGCGTAGGCCACCGGCCGGTTGGGGGCGCGGAACTCGGGCATCAGGACCGGCGCGTCCTTGTCGCAGAGCGTGTCGCCGGTGCGGGCGTCCTTGAGCTTCAGCAGCACCACCACGTCGCCCGGTCCGGCGCCGCCCTGGGCCTCGACGTTCTGGGCGCCGTCGGTGCGGTAGAAGCGCGGGATCCTCTCCTCCACCCGGCTGCGCGGGTTCATGAGCACCATGTCCTGCTTCAGGGTTCCGGAGAAGATCCGCAGGTAGTCCACCCGGCCGGCGAAGTGGTCGATGGTGGTCCGGAACACCTGGGCGCTGAAGGGGGCTCCCGGGTCGCCCTTGCGCACCTGCTCCCTGCCGCCGAAGTCCCTGCCCTGGATCACCCGGCCCTGAGGTCCGGGCAGCAGGCGCACCGCCAGGTCGAGGATCTCGCGCACGCCCACCCCGGGCTTGGCGGCGGCGTAGGCCACCGGCAGGAACTTCTGCCGCGACGACCCGGCGGCGAGACCCCGGGCGATCTCGTCGGGGGTGAGGGCGGCGCCCTCCAGGTACTTCCCGAGCAGCTCGTCGTCCGACTCCGCAGCCGCCTCGACCATGGCGGTGCGGGCCGCCTCGGCCTCGTCGGCCAGGTCGGCGGGGATCTCCTCCTCCCGGAACTTGCCGAAGGCCTTCTCGTAGACGTGGGCCTTCATGGTCTGGAGGTCGACGACGCCCTTGAAGTCGGCTCCGGCGCCGATGGGCAGCTGCACCGGGATGGGCTTCACCTTGAGAGACGCCTCGACGTCGGCGAGCGCCTTGGCCGGGTCGGCCTGCTCGTGGTCGACCCGGGCGATGACGCCGAAGGCGGGCCGGCCCGAGTCGGCCAGCAGGTCGAAGGGGCGCTCGGCGCGGTTGTGCGCGCCGTCCACCGCCGAGATCGCCAGGATGGCCCCGTCGGTGACCTGCAGGGCCCACGCGGCCTCGGTGAGGAAGGCGGCGAAGCCCGGCGTGTCGAGGATGTGGAAGCTGCGCCCGCCCTCCTCGAAGCTGACCGGGTGGATGGAGAGGGTGAAGTTCCGCTTCTTCTCCTCGGGCTCGGCGTCCAGGCGCGAGGTCGAGCCCTCCGGGCTGGCGCGCTTGGCGTCCGCCAGCCGCAGCAGCGCCTCCACCAGGGCGGTCTTGCCCGCCCCGTCGGCGCCCAGGATGGAAAGGGTTCGAACGATGCGCTCGTTGGCCATGGCGTCGTGCGTCTCCTGGCTGCGTCCGGCCGCCCGCAACCGGGACGCGCGCGGCGGGCGTGGGCCCGTGGTGGTCGGATGATCGGGGGCGATCCATACCATGGGTCGCCCCCCGGCTGGGGAGGGCCGCCCGCCTACTTGAGCTCGGGGAAGTCCTCCTGCCAGTGCTCCTGCGGCCCTCGCTGGCCGCCGGCGCGGCGCTGCTCCTCCAGGCCCCGGAGCTGCACGCGGCGGATCTTCCCGGAGATGGTCTTGGGCAGCTCCGAGAACTCCAGCCGCCGCACCCGCTTGTACGGCGCCAGGCGGCGGCGGACGAAGCGGAAGATGTCGAGCGCCAGCTCCCGGCCCGGAGCCTGGCCCGGCTTGAGGATGAGGAAGGCCTTGGGCACCACCCCCTTCACCGGGTCGGCGCTGGGAACCACCGCCGCCTCGGCCACCGCCTCGTGCTCGATCAGGGCGCTCTCGAGCTCGAAGGGGCTGATGCGATAGTCGGAGCTCTTGAAGACGTCGTCGGCGCGCCCGACGTAGGTGATGTAGCCGTCGGCGTCGCGGGCGGCGACGTCCCCGGTGCGGTAGTACCCGCCACGGGTGACGAACTCGTTGAGGTTCGGGTCGTCCTGGTACCCGGCCATCAGGCCGGCGGGACGCGGCGACAGGGAGATGGCCACCTCGCCCTCGTCCGCCTCTCGGCCCTCCCCGTCGAGCAGCGCCATCCGGTAGCCTGGCAGGGGCCGGCCCATCGACCCCGGCTTGATGAGCTGGCCGGGCGAGTTCCCGATCTGGGCGGTGGTCTCGGTCTGCCCGTAGCCGTCGCGGATGGTCACGCCCCAGGCCGACTTCACCTTCTCGATCACCTCGGGGTTGAGCGGCTCCCCGGCGGAGAGCGCCTCGCGCACCTTCACCCGGTGGACCTTCAGGTCCTCGAGGATCAGCATGCGCCAAACGGTGGGTGGGGCGCACAGGGTCGTCACCTCGTGCTTCTCGAGCACCTCCAGGGTCCGCGCCGGCACGAAGCGGGAGTAGTTGTGGACGAAGACGGTGGCGCCGGCGTTGAAGGGGGCGAAGAAGCAGGACCAGGCGTGCTTGGCCCACCCGGGCGAGCTGATGTTCATGTGGACGTCGCCCTCGCGGACGCCGATCCAGTACATGGTGGAGAGGTGGCCCACCGGGTAGCTCATCTGGGTGTGCAGCACCAGCTTCGGCTTGGCGGTGGTGCCGGAGGTGAAGTAGAGCAGCACCGGGTCGTTGACGTGCGTCTCGCCGTGCGGGATGAACCAGGCCGATTCCTCGTAGGCCTGGTCGTAGGACGTCCATCCCGGGACCTGCTCCCCGACCACGTGCCGGGTGAAGCGGCCCTCCAGGTTCCGCATCTTCTCGGTGCCGGACGGGTCGGTGATGACGTGCTTCACCTGCCCGCGGTCCACCCGGTCCCTGAGGTCCTCGGGCGTGAGCAGGTTGGTGGCGGGGATCACCACGGCCCCGAGCTTCATGGCCGCCAGCATCACCTCCCAGATGGGAACGGAGTTCGGCAGCATCATGAGGATGCGGTCGCCCCGCTCCACCCCGTGGCGCCGGAGGTAGTGCGCCACCCGGTTGGAGCGCTCGGCCAGCTCGTGGTAGCTGATCTTCAGCTCGGCGCCGTACTCCTCCACGATGTGCAGCGCGGTGCGCCCGTTCCCGTCCGCCAGCACGTCGAACCAGTCGAGCGCCCAGTTGAAGCGATCCAGCGCCGGCCAGCTGAAGCCGCGGCTGGCCGCCTCCCAGTCCTCCCGGTGCCGGACGAGGAAGTCGCGCGCCCTGCGGAAGGATTCGGTGGGGTTCATACGCTCACCTCGAGTGAATGCCGCCGGGGACCCCGGCCAGGGCCGGGAACGCCTCGGTGAGGCCGTCGATCATGAACTGGATGGCGATGGCGGCGAGCAGCAGCCCGGCCACGCGCGAGAGGATGTTCATCCCGGTCCGCCCCAGCACCTGGTCCACCCGAGAGGCACCGGCCAGGACCAGGTAGCTGACGGCGGCCGTGGCCGCGATGGCGGCGAGCACCGGGATGGCCCGCCAGGCCTCGCCGCTCCGGGCGCGCCCCATCAGCACCACCACCGTGGCGATGGAGCCCGGGCCGGCCAGGAGCGGCATCGCCAGCGGCACCACCGCGACGTCCTCCTTGGCCGCGCCGGCCGCGACCTCGGGCTCGGTGATGCGCGCGGCCGAGGGGCGGGTGAGCAGCATGTCGATGGCCATCACCAGCAGGAGGATCCCGCCGGCCACCTTGAAGGCCCCCAGGGTGATGCCCAGGGCCCGGAAGAGCAGCGCCCCCGCCAGCGCGAAGCCGGTCAGCACCAGGAAGGTGGTGACCGCCGCCCGACGCGCCGTCTCCCGGCGCTCCTCCGGGCCGGCCTCGGCGGTCATGGCCAGGAAGAAGGGCACCGCCGCGAACGGGTCCACCACCACGAGCACCGCGGAGAGCGAGACCAGGCTGAAGGTGACCACCTCGCGGAGCATGCCCTAGCGGAAACCCGAGAACCGAATGGACCACACCTTGCGGATGCCTTCCAGGACGATCCGGCGCGACATCTTGGATTGACCCACCCGCCGGTCCACGAACACGATGGGAATCTCGGCCACCCGGAAGCCCTTGCGCAGGGCCCGGTAGGTGAGCTCGATCTGGAAGGCGTAGCCGGAGCACTCCACGGTGGGGAGGTCGATGGACTCCAGGACCTCGCGGCGGAAGCACTTGAAGCCTCCGGTCAGGTCGCGCACCCCGATGCCCAGGACCATGCGGGCGTAGAAGCTCCCGCCGCGCGAGAGGATCTTCCGGCCCAGCCCCCAGTTGACCGTCCCGCCCCCGGGGACGTAGCGCGAGCCCAGCACCAGGTCGGCGCTCCGGGAGGCGGCCAGCATGGCCGGCAGGTACTTCGGGTCGTGGGAGAAGTCGGCGTCCATCTCCAGCACGAGCCCGTAGCCGCGCTCCAGCGCCCAGGCGAACCCGGCCAGGTAGGCCTTGCCGAGACCCTCCTTCCCCGCCCGGTGGAGCACGTGCACCCGGGTCTCGCGGGCGGCGATGCCGTCGGCGATCTCGCCCGTGCCGTCGGGCGAGTTGTCGTCGATGACCAGCACCTCGACCTTGGGATCGACGGCGAGGATGGCCTCGACCATGGGAGCGACGTTGTCGCGCTCGTCGTAGGTCGGCAGGCAGACGAGCGCGCGGCGGTCGAGCGATCGGACGTCGGTCATGACGCGAGCACCCCCAGGATCTCCTCGGCCACCCGCCGGGCCGCTCCCGGCTCGCCCAGCGAACGCCGCACCTCGGCCAGCCCGGCCCGCTGCTCCTCGCGGGCGCGCGGGTCGGCCAGCAGCTTCTCCACCTCGTCGGCCATGCGCTGCGGGCTCGCCTCCCGCTGGAGCAGCTCGGGCACCAGCCGGTGACCGGCCAGGATGTTCACCAGCGCGAAGTGGGCCACGCGCACCATCAGCTTGGCCAGCAGGTAGGAGATCCAGGAGAGCCGGTAGACCACCACCATGGGCCTCAGCATCAGCCCCGCCTCCAGGGTGGAGGTGCCGCTCTTCACCAGCGCGGCGTCGCTCGCGCCCACCGCCTCCTCGGCGTGGCCCGGCACCAGCTTCACGTCGAGCGTGGCGTGTCGCGCCAGGAACGGGCGGACGGCCTCCTCGGTGAGGGTGGAGGCCACCGGGACCACGAACTGGACGTCCGGGTGCCGGGAGCGGATGCGCTCGGCCGCGTCGAGCATCGACGGGAAGATGCGCGCCAGCTCGGCCGGCCGGCTCCCCGGCAGGAGGGCCACCGTGGTGCGGCCGTCGGCGAGGCCGAGCTCGGCCCGGTAGGCAGCGGGCGGCTCCGGCTGCGGCCGATCGGCCAGCGGGTGTCCCACGAATCGCGCCTGCACCCCGGTGTCCTGGTAGAAGCGCTCCTCGAAGGGGAGGATGCACAGCATCCGGTCCACCAGCCCCGCCAACTTCCGGGCCCGGCCCGGCCGCCAGGCCCAGACCATGGGCGACACGTAGTAGACCACCTTCACTCCCAGGCGCTTGAGGTGCCGGGCCAGCCGCAGGTTGAAGTCCGGGCTGTCGACCAGCAGCGCCGCCCCGGGCCGACGCGACGCCACCGCCTCCCGCAGCCCCCGGAGGATGGCCAGGATCCGGGGGATGCGCGGAAGCACCTCGGCGAACCCCATCACCGAGAGCTCCTCCGCGCGGTAGAGGGCCTCGAGCCCGGCGGCGCGCAGCCGCGGCCCTCCCACCCCGAAGGCGCCGAGGGCGGGGCGCAGCCGCCGCAGCTCCTCGAGCACCCGCGAGGCGTGCAGGTCGGCGCTGGCCTCGGTCGCGACGATGAGGATCTCTTCGGGCAAATCGCCGCCTTATAGCACGCGCCGCCGGCGCCGGCCGGCTCGGCCCAGGCCCGTCCGGGACCTGGGCCGGGCGGACCCTTGACCTGCTCGCCCGTTCAGGTCCACACTGGCCGGGTGCCGGTCCGCCCCGTCTCCAATCCGCCCAACCCGTGGTCCACCGCGGAGGTCGACTACCTGGGCGATCCGCCGCCGGCGCGGCTCGAGGTCTTCCGGGACTCCACCCGCCGGATCCTGTCCCGCAACGACAGCCCCGACGTCGGCTATGTCTGGAGCGTCAATCCCTACCGCGGCTGTGCCCACGCCTGCGCCTACTGCTACGCGCGGCCCACCCACGAGTACCTCGGCTTCGGGGCCGGCACCGACTTCGACACGCGCATCGTGGTGAAGCCCCGGGCGGCGGAGCTCCTGCGCGCCGCCTTCGATCGGCCTTCCTGGCGGGGCGAGACCGTGGCCTTCTCCGGGGCCACCGACCCCTACCAGCCGCTGGAGGCCTCGCTGCGCCTCACCCGGGCCTGCCTGGAGGTGTGCGCCGAGTACCGGAACCCGGTGAGCCTCGTCACCAAGGCGCCCCTGGTGGAGAGGGACCTCGACGTCCTCGCGGAGATCGGCGCCCACGCGCGGGTGCAGGTGATGGTCACCCTGCCCTTCCTCGACGCGGAAAGGGCCCGCAAGCTCGAGCCCTGGGCGGCCTCGCCCGGGCGGCGCCTGCGAACCCTGGAGCGGCTGGCGGCCGCCGGCCTGGCGACGGGGGTGATGGTGGCCCCGGTCATCCCCGGCCTCAACGACGAGGAGGTCCCGCGGGTGCTGGCGGCGGCTTCCCGGGCCGGGGCCCGGAGGGCGGGCTGGATCCTGCTCCGCCTGCCCGGCTCGTCGAAGGCGGTGTTCGAGGAGCGGCTCCGGGCGGCCTTCCCCGAGCGCGCCGAGCGGGTCCTCCACCGCGTGCGCGAGACGAGGGGCGGCCGCCTCTACGACTCCCGCTTCGAGGTTCGCGGGCGGGGCGAGGGCCCGTACGCGGAGGCGCTGGGCCGGCTCTTCGCGGCGGCGGCGGGCCGCCTCGGGCTCGCCACCGGCTCCTGCGCGGAGCCCGAGCCGAGCCCGTTCCGCAGGCCGCCGCGTCCGGGCCGACAGCTCGCCCTCCTCTGAGCGGGAACCGGACGCCGGCGGGCTGGCTCCCACGGTGGCGGCTCGGGTCGCAGGCCGATAGATCGGGGACTCGACGCCGGAGGGGAGCCGCCTCGCCCGGGGCCCGCACCGGAGAGCAACCGTGCAGGACGCGAACGCGACCGCCAAGCCCCCCATCCCGGCCCAGCCGCGCGATCCGGTGTGCGGCATGCAGGTGGACCCCGCGGCGCCTCGGGGCGGCATCCTCCAGCGCGGGCGCTTCCTCTACGCCTTCTGCTCCGATCGCTGCCGGGAACGGTTCGCGGCGGAGCCGGAGCGTTTCCTGGCGGTGGACCCGGTCTGCGGGATGGACGTGAACCCCCATGCCCCCCGCGGCGGCAGCTTCGAGCACCAGGGCCGGACCTTCCACTTCTGCGGCATGAAGTGCCTGGCCCGCTTCCGGGAGGACCCGGACGCGTTCCTCCGCTCCGGGCCGACCGGGATGCAGGCGCCGGCCCCGCCGGTGCCGCCGGGGGCCAAGGTGGTGTGGGTCTGCCCCATGGATCCGGAGGTGCGCGAGGAGAAGCCCATCCCCTGTCCCGTCTGCGGCATGGCCCTCGAGCCGCTCGTCGAGGGCGGCATGCCCTCGGCCGAGGAGCCCGCGAACCCCGAGCTCGAGAGCATGAGCAGGCGCCTGTGGTGGGGCCTCGCCCCGACCGCGGTGGTGCTGGCGCTGGCCATGAGCCACTGGCTCCCGGAGGCCTGGAGCGCCGACCACCTTCTCGGCTGGCGGCTCAATGCCCTGCTGCAGCTCCTGCTGGCGGCGCCGGTGGTGCTCTGGGGCGGCTGGCCCTTCTTCGATCGGGCCTGGCTCTCGCTGCGCACTCGCAAGCTCAACATGTTCACCCTCATCGGGATCGGGACCGGGGCGGCCTTCGCCTTCAGCGCCCTGGCGGCGGTGCTGCCCGCCTCGGCCTTCCCGGCCGCCTTCCTGGGCGCACACGGCCAGCCTCCCGTCTACTTCGAGTCGGCGGCGGTGATCGTCGAGCTGGTCCTCCTGGGCCAGGTCCTGGAGCTGCGGGCCCGCTCGAGGGTCTCGGGCGCCATCCGGGCCCTGCTCGGGCTCGCTCCCCGGACGGCGCGCCGGCTCGGGCCGGGCGGCGCGGAGGAGGACGTCCCGGTGGAGTCGATCCAGGTCGGCGACCGCCTCCGGGTCCGGCCCGGCGAGAAGGTTCCGGTGGACGGGGTGGTGGTCGAGGGGACGAGCGCGGTGGACGAGTCGATGGTGACCGGCGAGCCGGTTCCGGCGGAGAAGCGGCCGGGGGATCGGGTCACCGGCGCCACCGTGAACGGCACCGGCAGCTTCGTCATGCGCGCCGACCGGGTGGGGCGGGACACGCTGCTCGCCCAGATCGTGCTCATGGTGAGCGCTGCCCAGCGCAGCCGCGCCCCCATCCAGCGGCTGGCCGACGTGGTCTCGGGCTGGTTCGTGCCGGCCGTGGTGGCGGCCGCCGCGGTCACCTTCGCCGCCTGGGCCCTGCTCGGGCCGGAACCGCGGCTCGCCTACGCGCTGGTGAACGCCGTGGCGGTGCTGATCATCGCCTGCCCGTGCGCCCTGGGCCTGGCGACCCCCATGGCCATCATGGTGGGCACCGGCCGCGGCGCCACCGCCGGCGTGCTGATCAAGGACGCGGCGGCGCTGGAGGCCCTGGAGAAGGTGGATGCGGTCCTGCTCGACAAGACCGGGACGCTCACCGAGGGGAAGCCGCGGGTGGGCCGGGTGCTGGCCCGCCCGCCGTGGACAGAGGAGCAGGTGCTGGCGCTCGCCGCCGGGCTCGAGAAGGCGAGCGAGCACCCTCTGGCCGCGGCGGTGCTCGCCGCGGCGCGAGAGCGAGGCGTGGCCCCGGCCCCGGTCGAGGGCTTCGAGGCGCGGCCGGGCCTGGGCGTCACCGGGTCGTCGAGCGGGCGGCGGGCGGTGCTTGGAAACCGCGCGCTGCTCGAGTCGCTCGGCGTCGACGCAGGAACGCTCGCCTCCGAGGCGGAGGCGCTCGGGGCCGAGGGCGGAACGACCATGCTGCTGGCGGTGGACGGGTCGCCCGCCGGGGCGGTGCAGGCCATCGACCCCGTGAAGCCGTCGGCAGCGGAGGCGGTTCGCCTCCTCCAGGCCGAGGGGGTGCGGGTGGTGATGATCACCGGCGACTCCTGGGCCACGGCGCGGGCGGTGGCGGCGCGCCTCGGCATCGCCGAGGTGGAAGCCCAGGTCCTGCCCTCGGAGAAGGCCGAGGCGGTGGAGAAGTACCGCTGGAAGGGCCACCGGGTGGCCTTCGCAGGAGACGGGATCAACGACGCGCCGGCGCTGGCGGCCGCCGACGTCGGGATCGCCATGGGGACGGGCACCGACGTGGCCATGGAGAGCGCCGGCATCACGCTGGTGAAGGGAGACCTGCACGGGCTGGTGCGGGCTCGCCGCCTGTCCCGGGCCACCATGCGCAACATCCGCCAGAACCTCTTCTGGGCCTTCGCCTACAACGCGGCCGGGGTGCCGCTGGCGGCGGGGGTGCTCTACCCCTTCACCGGGATCCTGCTCTCGCCGATGGTCGCCAGCGCCGCCATGAGCTTCAGCTCGGTGACGGTGATCTCGAACGCGCTCAGGCTGCGGCGGGCCCGTCTGGGCTGACCTGGTGCAGCTTCTGGTCCGCGACCGGTCGCGCGGGGCCGCCCGGGCAGGCTCGGCGGGAAGGCGCCTGCGCAGGCCGGACTCGGGCGCCGTGAACGCGTGCGGCCTTCCTAGATTCTCCACCCCGGTGAACAGCACGGTCCGC
>Ga0079037_100000829_pt1 | contig 15142 bp, 9 predicted proteins | sample Mud3Dept4metaG_FD_71479 | JGI IMG/M metagenome (GOLD analysis project Ga0079037, IMG submission 71479) | Freshwater wetland microbial communities from Ohio, USA, analyzing the effect of biotic and abiotic controls - Mud 3 Core 4 Depth 4 metaG | ecosystem: Environmental > Aquatic > Freshwater >... | reverse complement strand
GAAGAGAACCCCCGAGAGATTTCCTTCGAGGGAGACGAACAGCGGTGTCTCGCCTGCAGCCTCCGATCCCGACGGTGCGAGGTCCGAAGAGACCGACGAGGGGTCTTCTTCGAATGACCCGAGCAGGCTGGCGGCCGGGACGTTTCTCGAGCGCGCCTCGCCGCCTCCCCCTTCCAGGAAAGACCGCGTTCCGACAGCGACGGTCTTGCCTTCGACCACGGCTCTTACCCCCTGCCCGGGAACCGACACGAAATCCGTCGCGGACGGAACCCTCAGGTTCCGCTCCGCCGCCGCTGCCAGCACGGCGGCCGCCAGTGGATGCTCGCTCGCGAGCTCGACCGAAGCGGCGAGCCGCAGAAGCTCGTCTTCGTCGAACGCGCCGAAGGTGCGAATCCTCGTCACCTTCGGCTTCCCCTCGGTCAGCGTCCCCGTCTTGTCGAGGACGAGGGTATCGACCTCCGCGAGGCGTTCCAGCGCCTCCGCGTTCTTCACGAGGACGCCGGAGAGCGCTCCCCGACCCGTCGCGACCATGACCGACATCGGAGTCGCGAGGCCGAGGGCACAGGGGCAGGCGACGATCAGGACGGCGACCGCCGCGACGAGGGCGTTCGACACGCGCGGCTCGGGGCCGAAAAGGAGCCAGGCGCCGAAGGCGAGAACGGCGACCGCGACGACGGCCGGAACGAAGACGGCGGCCACGGAGTCCGCGAGGCGCTGGACGGGGGCGCGGCTCCGCTGCGCCTCGCCGACCAGCCTCACGATCTGCGCGAGGACCGTCTCCCGTCCGACCCGCTCCGCCCGCATCCGGAACGTGCCGGAGCCGTTCAGGGTCCCGCCGGTCACCCGGCTCCCTGCGGTCTTCGCGACCGGGACCGGCTCCCCCGTCACCATCGACTCGTCGACGGTGCTCGATCCCTCGAGGAGGACGCCGTCCACCGGCACCTTCTCGCCGGGGCGGACGCGGAGGACCGCGCCGCGCATGACGTCCGCGAGCGGAACGTCCCGCTCCGCGTCCCCCGCGACGAGCCGCGCCGTCTTCGGCGAGAGGTCCATCAGCGCCCGGATCGCGTCCGACGTCCGTCGCCTCGCCCGCAGCTCCAGAACCTGGCCGAGCAGCACCAGCGTCGTGATTCCGGCCGCGGCCTCGAAATAGACGCCGTGCGGGGTGTGGTGGCCTGAATAGGAGCTTCGAGACGAAGAGAAGAGGGTGGCGACCGTTACGGCGAGGCTGTAGACATAGGCGGTGCCCGTGCCGAGACCGATGAGCGTGAACATGTTCAGGCGGCGCGTCCTCAGCGACGCCCAGGCCCGCTCGAAGAAGGGCGCGCCCCCCCAGAGGACGACGGGTGTCGCGAGCAGGAGCTGGAGGAGCGCCGGGCTGCCGGGAGAAAGCCATGTCGCGAGCGTCGGCAGTCCGACGAGATGCCCCATTTCGAAGAGCATCAACGGGACGGTGAGCACGGCGCTCACCCGGAAGCGCCGCGTCATGTCGAGGAGCTCTGGGTTCTCCTCCTCGGCGCCGGCCGCGGCGACGTTCTCCGGCTCGAGCGCCATGCCGCAGACCGGGCAGGGGCCGGGTTTCTTCTCGCGGACCTCCGGGTCCATCGGGCAGATCCAGTCGGTCCCCTCCGCCGCGGCGGCTTCGGGCGCGCCGCCCTTCCGGCGGTCCCACTTCTCCGCGCAGCCGACGGAGCAGAAGAAGACCCTCTTCCCCTCGTCTTCGCGGACGGCCGCCGCGCGCGCGGGGTCCACGGTCATCCCGCAGACCGGGTCGGTCTCTCCGCGCGCGGGGAGCGTCGGCAGCGTGGGCAGCGCAGAATCCGGGCCGTTCACGCGTCCGTACAATACCCGCCCTTGAGGGACTTCCGCCGCTTCTTCGGCTACTTTCGCCGCCGTCCCGCTCCCTATCTCTGGGGGTTCCTCTCGATGGCGGGCTCGACGGCGCTCTTCCTCGCGATGCCGCGCCTCGTCCGCCGGGCGATCGAAGCCCTCTCCTCCGGAGTCACGACGGGGCGGATCGCCCGGGCCGCCGGAATCATCGTCCTCCTCGCCGTCGGCGACGCGATCTTCCTCTTCCTGACGCGGCGGCTCCTGATCGGCGCCTCGCGCGACATCGAATACGAGATGCGCCGAGATCTCTTCGCGCACCTGCTCCGGCTTCCGCCCGTCTGGTACCGGAAGAACCGGGTGGGCGACCTGATGTCGCGGGCCGTGAACGACCTCGCGGCCGTCCGGATGCTGCTCGGGCCGGGGATCATGCAGGCCGGCAACACGCTTCTCGTCGGGAGCGTCGCGATCGTCCTCATGTTCCTCGTCTCCCCGCTCCTGACTCTCGTTGCCCTCTCGGTCTTCCCGGTGGTGGCGGTCGCCACGAAGGTCGTCGGACAGGCGACGCACCGCCGCTTCACGAGGATCCAGGAGTTCTTCAGCGAGGTCTCGGCCGAGGCCCAGGAGAACTTCTCCGGCGCCCGCCTCGTTCGCGCCTACGCGCGCGAGGCCGAGGAGGAGGCCCGTTTCGACGGGAAGAACCGCGAGCTCCGGCGGAGGAACCTCGGCCTGGCCCGGCTGAACGCCCTCTACTTCCCGGTCCTCCAGGTGATCGTCGGCGCCGGCTTCGCCCTGACCCTCTGGGCCGGCGGCCGCCAGATCCTCTCCGGAAAGCTGTCCGTCGCCGCATACGTCGAGTTCAACCTCTACATGATGGAGTTGATCTGGCCGGCGATCGCCCTCGGCTGGGTCGTGAACCTCTGGCAGCGCGGAACCGCGTCGTGGAACCGGATGCTCGACGTCTGGGAGGCGGCGCCGCTCCCCGAGGAGAGCGACGCCGGCGGACGGCTCGAAGGCGGGATCGAGTTCCGGAACCTGACCTTCTCCCACGACGGCGGCCGGCCGGTCCTCTCGGGCGTCTCGTTCCGGGTCCCGGCCGGGAAGACGGTCGCGCTCGTCGGGCGGACCGGCGCGGGAAAGTCGACGATCCTCTCTCTTCTCCTCCGGCTCGACGATCCGCCGCCCGGAACGGTCCTCGTCGGGGGCCGCGACGTGACGGAGGTTCCCCTGCCCCTCCTCCGGCGGAGCGTCGCCGTCGTCCCGCAGGAGACGTTCCTCTTCTCCGACACCCTCGCCGGGAACGTCGCCTTCGGGCGTCCCGACGCGCCGCCCGGCGAGGTGGAACGCGTCGTCGAGGCCGCGGGGCTCTCGGGCGACGTCGCGCGATTCCCGAAGGGGCTCCAGACGGTCGTCGGCGAGCGCGGCCTCACCCTCTCCGGCGGGCAGAAACAGAGGACGGCGCTGGCCCGGGCCCTCCTGACCGAGGCGCGGATCCTGATCCTCGACGACGCCTTCGCCTCGGTCGATACGGAGACCGAGGCGCGGATCCTCGCCGGCCTGAAGGAGGCGACCGCCGGGCGGACGGTCCTCCTCGTCTCGCACCGCCTCTCGACCCTGAAGAACGCCGACCTCATCGTCGTCCTCGAGAACGGCGTCGTCGCCGAGACGGGAACGCACGACGGTCTGCTCGCGGCGGGGGGCGTCTACGCGGAGCTGGCCGAGCGCCAGCGGCTGGCCGAGGAAGTGGAGGCCGCCTGATGGCCGACATCCACCCTCCCCCGCAGGAAGAGGAGGCCCTCGGGAAGGCGTTCGAGCCGCGCCTCTTCCGGAGGCTCGTCACGCTCGTCGGCCCGTACCGGAAGTACGTCGCCGGGTCCGTCGTCGTTCTCCTCCTCGAGTCGGTCGTCCAGCTCGCCGGGCCGCTCCTGACGGCCGCCGCGGTCGACCTCCTGTTCCTCCGGGAAAGGACGGGGGCCTCGGCGACGGCGCGGGGCGTCTCGGACTTCTTCGCCTTCTTCGGCGTCGACGTGACCGGGCCCCGCGGGATGGAGTGGATCGCCGGGCTCTACCTCGCCACGGCGCTCGCCGGCTTCGTCCTGACCTGGGTCATGGTGACCTGGACCTCGCGGATGGGGCAGGGGGTCATGTACGACCTCCGGAAGGGGATCTTCGGACACCTCCAGCGGGCCGACGTCGCCCTGTTCGACCGGACGCCGGTCGGACGGCTGATGACCCGCCTGACGACCGACGTCGAGGCCCTGAACGAGCTCTTCACGTCGGGCTTCGTCGCCCTCCTCGGCGACGTCCTCGTCCTGGCCGGCATCGTCGCGCTCCTCTTCGCGCTGAACCCGCCCCTCGCCGCCGTGACGTTCGCCATCCTCCTTCCGATGATCGGGGTGACGAACTGGTTCCGGAAAGGAGCCCGGGACACCTACCGCGACGTCCGGGTCAAGATCGCCCGCGTCAACGCCTTTCTCCAGGAGCACCTCTCGGGGATCGGCGTCGTCCAGCTCTTCCGGCGCGAGCCCGTCGCCGCCCGCGACTTCGCCGCCGTCAACGATGCGCACCGCGTCGCGAACATCAACTCCATCTTCTACTACGCCGTCTTCTACCCCGCCCTCGACTTCCTCTCGGCGGTCGGCATGGCGGCGATCATCTGGTACGGCGGATTCCAGATCCTCCAGGGCTCGATGACGCTCGGGGCGCTCGTCGCCTTCCTCCAGTACTCGAAGCGCTTCTACCGCCCCCTCATGGACCTGTCGGAGAAGTACAACATCCTCCAGGCCGCGATGGCCTCCTCGGAGCGGATCTTCCAGCTCCTCGACACGGCGCCCTCCATCACGGCTCCGGCCGAGCCCGTCCCGGTCCCGTCGCCTCTCCGCGGCGAAGTGGTCTTCGACGACGTCCGCTTCTCCTACAAGCCGGGGGACGAGATCCTGAAGGGGGTCTCCTTCCGGGTCCCGCCGGGAGAGACGGTCGCGCTCGTCGGCGCGACGGGCGCCGGGAAGTCGACGATCCTGAACCTCCTCCTCCGCTTCTACGACGCGACGGGAGGGCGCGTCCTCGTGGACGGGGCCGACGTGAGACGGTTCGACCCGGTCCGGTACCGCGCCCACTTCGGCATCGTCCAGCAGGACACCTTCCTCTTCACGGGCACGATCGCCGAGAACGTCTCCTTCTTCGATGCCGGGATGCCTCGCGAGCTCGTCGAGGCGGCCTGCCGCGAAGTCGGCCTCGGGCGGCTCCTCAGCCGCCTCCCCGACGGGCTGGAAACGCGCCTGACCGAGCGGGGGGGCGGCCTCTCGGTCGGCGAGAAGCAGCTCGTCTCCTTCGCCCGGGCCCTCGCGCGCGACCCGCGCCTCCTGATCCTCGACGAGGCGACGTCGAGCGTCGACCCCGAGACCGAGGCGGCGATCGAGCGGGCCGTGGCGCGCCTCCTCGCCGGGCGGACCTCCATCGTCGTGGCCCACCGACTCTCCACCGTCGTCCGGGCCTCCAACATCCTCGTCCTCGCGCACGGCGAGGTCCGCGAATCGGGGACGCACGACGAGCTCCTCGCGAAGGGGGGCCTGTACGCCCGCCTCTACGCGCTGCAGCTCAAGGACCGCGAAGCGGCGGCCTGACCACCCGGTTCGGGAACGTCGCTCGACAACGCCGTGGATTCGAAGAGACCGTTTGAAGCTCTGGCCCGTCAGTCGCCTTTGGGAGGCCTCAGTTTCAGGATTTCTTCCATCCGTCTTCGGTCCTCCGGCGTCATTTCTCTGAGAGCCTGTTCCATCTCCCTTTGCCCTTCCTCAACGACCTTGATGTCCTTCGGGGTCTGGGCGACGGCTGCCGTGAGACTGGCCTGCTTGTATCCGTCCGGAATCCTGAATAGCGATTTTGGGACCGCTTCAATCACAAACCTGACGGGCTCCACGGCCAGCTGGGTCTTTCCGTTCTGTCGGACATCGAACTGGATCGGGTAGCCCTCCACCCCGGCGTCCCTGGCCGCCTTGACCCAATCTTCCGACCGAAAGTCACCCGGCATGGAGCGGAGGGATTCGTCGGGCAGCGAGCCTTGCAGGAAACAAGCGTCCATATCCAGCCCGATCCTGACGTTCGTGATTCTGACTCTTTCGCAGGGGAATCCCGCCACGCTTTTCTTCCCCTGGCGTTCTACGAGAAATGCCTGCGATGGAATGGTGGCCGTCCGCCTTCTCTTTCCAACGAACTCGGCCAGTTCGCGGTCATCAGCAACTGCGAACGCCCTGGTTTTCGCGTTAACGAAGTAGATCTGGCCGGGATCATCTGTCCGTCTGATCAGAACCAACCGAATGGGTTCCCCTCCTGTCTCCTTCTCGACGGCGGCGTTCCTGATCTCCCACTCGGTTCGGATTCCCCACCTCGATACCGCCACGCGGACCTTTCCCGTTGACTCGCTCCCCCAGAACGCGACGATGTTCATCTCGAGAATTCCTTCAAACGGCGAGGGCGGGGGCTCGGCCGCCGAGGAGAGCGCCAACAGGAGGATTGGTGCGAGGAGTTTCGTCACATTCTCCATCCCCGGCATGGGCACGCCCCCATGCTAACAAGAGGGGAACAGGGAGGGATCGGACCTGTCGTGGGAGATGAGAACTGCCTGGGGGGTGACGCCCCGCGATTGCCACCGACACCCACAGATGCCCGATTCGCCTCGGCGGGGCGCTAGAATCGCCGGCAAGGGCAGGGAGGGCCAGCCGATGTCAACCGCGGAGCCGCTGAGTCTCCATGTGCGGATCGATCCCGGCCCCGGCGCGGACGTCCGCGAGATCGAGGAGGGAGTGAGGAGCCTCCGCCGCGAGATCGCGGGGCTCCACGTCGAATCCGTCGAGTTCGTCTCCGCCGGCCGGGCCCCCGCCGGCACGCGCTCGCCGGAGGCCGTCCTCGCCGGCTCGCTCCTCGTCGCGATTCTCCCGAACGTCCTCCCGAAGCTGATCGAGGTGATCAACGGCTGGCTCGCCCGCGGGGCCGAGCGCGACGTGGAGATCACGATCCGGAAGGGGGACGAGGCGCTCACCGTGAGGGTCCCCGCCACGGCCGACCGGAGCGCCGTCCTCTCCTTCGTCGACGAACTCCGCTCCCGGCTCGACGGGAACGGGAGGCCACCGGCCGCCTGAGAGTCCCGGGCGGCCGGCCGGGGCCGCGCTACTGCTTCGGCGGCGGTGCGCCCTGCTTCTTCATCATCTCTTCCATCATCTTCCGCTGCTCGGGGGTCATGTTCTTCATCGCGCCCTCGAGCTGCTTCTGGGCGTCCTCCATCTGCTTCGCCTGCTCGGGCGTCTGCGCGAAGGTCCCCATCATGCTCGTCTGCTTGTAGCCCGGCGGGACCTCGAACATCGAGCCGGGGATCGACCGCCGCTCGAACTTGGTCATCTCGGCGATCATCTTCATCCCCCCCTGTTCCTTCATCGTCGTGACGACGCGCACCGGATAGCCGTCGACGCCGGCGTCCTTCACGACCTTCATCCAGTCGCTGCCGCGCCCCCCGCCGCGCTGCATCGCCTTGAGCCACTCCCCCGAGGCGAACTCCTTCGCGAAGCAGGCCTCGACGTCGGTCTTCCCCTCCTTGTCCGTGACCTTGACGTTCTCGCAGGCGAACCCGGCGACCACGTCCTTCCCGAGCCGCTTCACGTCGTACTTGTGCTCCTGCTTCTCCATCTTCGCGGCCAGCTCGCGCATCTCCTTCGCGTTGATCACGGAGTAGGTCTTCATGGCTTCGTTGACCGAGTAGACCGTGTCGGGGTCCGAGATCTTTCCGAACATGACCATCCGGAACGGCTTGCCCCCGGTCATCTTCGTCATCTCGGGGTTCGACATCTCCATCTCGCTCCGCCACCCGGTCTTCGAGATGTACGTCTTCCCCGCGCCCGTCATCGCCGAGCCGGCGCTCCCGCCGCTCGAGGAGATCTTCATCTCGGCCACCCCTTCCATCTGGGCCTGGGCCGTGGCCGCCGCGAACAGGAGAACGAGCGCTCCCTTGAGGACTCTCTTCACTTGAGGAACTCCTTTCATATTGAAGGCAGGATTCTACGCCGCGCGTTCGTCCTCGACCGGCACGCCGGAGCCGCTCCGCTCTCTCCGCGGCCTCCTCCGACGTGACGGGCCGCGATTCCGGGTACGATCCTCCCGGAGCGCGTATGAAGGGAATCCTCCTCGCCGGCGGGTCGGGCAGCCGCCTCTACCCGATGACGCTCGGGATCAGCAAGCAGCTCTGCCCGGTCTACGACAAGCCGATGGTCTACTACCCGCTCTCGACGCTGATGCACGCGGGGATCCGCGACATCCTCGTCATCACGACGCCGGAGGACCAGGCGGGGTTCGTCCGCCTGCTCGGCGACGGCGCGCCGTTCGGGATCCGCCTCTCCTACGCCGTTCAGCCGCGCCCGGAGGGGCTCGCACAGGCCTTCCTGATCGGCCGCGATTTCGTGGGCGACGACCGAGTCGCCCTCGCCCTCGGCGACAACATCTTCTACGGGCACGGCCTGCCGGAGGCGCTCCGGTCCGCGGCGGAGCGCGCCTCGGGCGCGACCGTCTTCGCCTACCGCGTCCAGGACCCGCAGCGCTACGGCGTCGTGGAGTTCGGCCCGGACGGCCGCGCGGTGGGCCTCGAGGAGAAGCCGGCGCATCCCCGGTCGCCCTTCGCCGTGACGGGCCTCTACTTCTACGACAACCGCGTCCTCGGCCTCGCGGGGGCGCTGAAGCCCTCCGCCCGCGGCGAGCTGGAGATCACCGACCTGAACCGCGCCTACCTCGCCCTCGGCGCCCTCCACGTCGAGATCCTCGGCCGCGGAATGGCCTGGCTCGACACGGGGACGCCCGAGGCCCTCATGATGGCCTCCACCTTCATCCAGGCGATCGAGGCGCGGCAGGGGCTGAAGGTCTCCTGCCCCGAGGAGGTCGCGTACCACATGGGGTGGATCACCGCCGACGACGTCCGCGCTCTCGCCCGGGCGATGCGGAACGACTACGGGGCCTATCTCCTCCGGATGCTCGAGGAGTCGGTCCCCCCTCCCCGCCCGTGACCGGATCCCCGCTTCTCACGGACGGCGACCGCCGCCAGATCGCGGCGCACGGCCTCTCCGAGGACGACGTCCTCCGGCAGCTCGCGCTCTTCACGTCTCCCCCGCCCCCGGTCCGCCTCCTTCGTCCCGCGACCGCCGGGGACGGGATCGTCCGGATCGGGCGCGAGCGGCAGGGCGCCCTCCTCGAGAGGTGGGAGGGCGCGGCGCGCGCGGGCCGGCTGATGAAGTTCGTCCCCGCCTCGGGCGCCGCGACGCGGATGTTCGAGGCCCTCGCCGGCGAGCCCGACGGAAGAGAGCGGGCGAAGAAGCTGTTCGAGGAGATCGTCCGCCTTCCGTTCCACGACGCGCTCGCCGCGGCGTGCCACGCCCGCGGCTTCAGCCTCCAGCCCGCCGTCGCGGCCGGCGCCTTCGAACGCGTCCTCTCGGCGCTCCTCGCTCCTCCCCCCGAGGGAATCGGGTACGGCGCGCTCCCCAAGGCGCTCATCCCCTTCCACCGGGAGGCCGACGGGACGCGGACCCCCTTCGAGGAGCACCTCGAGGAGGCGATCGAGACCGTACGGGACGCCGCCGGCGTCTGTCGCGCGCACTTCACGGTCGCCCCCGAGTGGCGGGCCCGCTTCAAGGCCGCCCTCCAGGAGATGACGCCCGCTCTCGAAGCCACGACCGGGGCGGACCTCCGGGTCTCCTTCTCGTCGCAGTCCCCTTCCACCGACACGGTGGCGGCGGACGGGGAGGGGCGCCCCTTCCGGCTCGCGGACGGCTCGCTCCTCTTCCGGCCCGGCGGGCACGGCGCGCTCCTGCCGAACCTCGAGGCGACGCAGGGGGACCTCGTCTTCGTCAAGAACATCGACAACGTCCAGCCTCGCGCCTCCCGCGGCCCGACGCTCCTCTGGAAGAGGCTCCTCGCCGGCTTCCTCCTCGAGACGATCGAGCGGCTCGGCGACGCCGGCCGCCCCGTCCGCGTCTGCGGCGTCGTGCCGAACCAGGGCGAGCCGGGGGGCGGCCCCTTCTGGGTCGCGGACCGGACGGGAGAGCCCTCCCTCCAGATCGTCGAGTCGTCGCAGGTCGACCAGGCCGACCCCTCGCAGGCCGCGATCTGGAACGCTTCGACCCACTTCAACCCGGTCGACCTCGTCTGCGCCCTCCGCGCCCCGGACGGCGTCCCCTACCGCCTCGACGACTTCGTCGACCCGGAGACGGTCTTCATCTCCCGGAAGTCGAGGGACGGGCGGCTCCTCCAGGCGCTCGAGCGCCCCGGCCTCTGGAACGGCGCGATGGCGCGCTGGCGGACCCTCTTCGTCGAAGTGCCGATCGAGACGTTCACCCCGGTCAAGACGGTCTTCGACCTCCTCCGTCCGGAGCACCAGGCCGGCTGAAGCGGCGCGCTCCGTAATAGGATCCCGCCGCCGTGAGACAACTTCTCCCCGCGCTTCTCGTCGTCGCCGTCGCCCTCCCGGTTTCAGCCGCCGATCCGGCTTCCCGCCCGCACCTGCTCGACGAGGTCGCCAACGCCGCGGCGGCCGGAACCCTCGAGATCGAGATGGACCTCAAGGACGGGAAGGTCCCGCTCTGGATGGGCTACTCGGTCGCCACCGAGGGGAAGCTCCGGGCCTGCCTGAACGCCGACGCCGAGGAAGGGCACATCCGCGCCCTCGCGATCTGGGGGGAGAACGGACGCCTCGTCCTCAGGGGGAAGGGGATCCGCCCCGACATCATCGTGAAGTCGGCCACGGTCATGGCGAACGGAACGGTGCACGAGGCGGAGTACCAGGGCTTCGGCCTCTGGCGCCCGATCCTCTCCCTCTTCCGCGGGATGGCGATGAAGCAGATCCGGAAGATCCGTTTCCACACGGAGCTCGCGGAGCTGATGCGGGGACACCTCCTGGACGTGGAGGCCTCGCGCGGCGCGAGCGGCGCCCCGCCCTCCGCCCCGGAGCCGGCCGCGCAGCCCGCGCCGGCGTCTTCCGCGCCCCCGGCGCCCGCAAAGGCCGGCGAGCCGACCGGTGAGCAGATCGCGAAGCAGTTCCTCGACCTCATCGCGGAGGTCCGGATCCCGAAGGCCCACCTGACGGTCGGCGAGAAGGCGACGATCACCTTCCCCCCCTACCTGAGCTTCGAGACGGGCGAGGACCCGGTCCACCACTCGCCCGTCGTCTTCCACCTCGAGGACACCGTCTTCCGCCCCCCGCAGGAGGGACGGCCTGTCTTCCTCAGGGCGCGGGGACGGATCGACGGCGTCCTCGGGCCGGGCTCGGGGCGCTTCGGCGAGAGCGCCCTGTCGTTCTCGAAGGGCCGGCTCACGGCCGGGAAGTTCCGGGTCGAGACCGACGCCAGCGGCACGCCGGCCACGACCCTCGACCTCGACCTCTTCGCCCTCTCGATCACCGGAGGACGCTACTCGGCCCCCGGCGGCGTGAGGATCGGGCTCTCTCCGGGCTCGGAGTTCGCCGTCCGGAAGATGACCGCGTCGAGCGCGGGGGATCTCGCGGGGCTCCTCGACTTCGACCTCCGGGGCGACACCGGCACCTGGAACCGGCAGGGGACGAAGGTCTCCCTGTCGGGGGTCCGGCTCGTCACGAAGGGGCTGAAGGTCGAGGAGAAGACGGCGACCGGTCACCTCGCCGTCGACTTCGCCTACCGGATCGACTACCCGCTCGTCGTGACGTACCCCGTACCGGACATGGAGCCGAAGAGGGTCGACCTCGAGTTCAAGGGGCCGATGGCCCTCCGGCTCGCGCTCGACGGGGTCGGAATGTCGGACGACGGGCGCGTGGACGGGACCTACAGCTTCCGCGTCCCGTGGGAGCCGATCCGGCGTGGCTCCTTCGAGGTCCTCCGGGCGCGCTGGATCCAGGACTTCCCCGCCCTCCGGAAGGTGACGATCGACCTCGACCCGAAGGCCTTCGGCCCCTGCGGCGGCACCTGCTTCCGGACGGCGATGACGGTGACGGCCGAGAAGGCCTCGGAGAAGACGAAGAAGGTCTGGTTCCGGCAGGTCTGCGAGCCCGTCGGCTCGGCGAACCTCGTCGTCGACCGGGAGGCGCGTGCCTTTTCCCTCAGGGACGTGAAGGTCGAGACGAGGTGCAAGGGGGCCGTCGGATGGGTCATCAACTTCGTCGCCCCCTTCCTGACGAAGGCCTACACCGACATCTCCCTCTTCAAGATGCCCGACGGGCTCCCCTTCACGATCGACGCGGTGGACGGGACCGAGACCGACCTCGCGATCTCGGGACAGGTCCACTGGGAGCCGGGCATGCCGATCTCAAAGGAGTCGAAATGAGCCGGAAACGACACCGCTCCCGCCGGGAGTTCCTCTCCGCTTCGGCCTCGGCGGCCGGCTGGCTCCTGGCCGGCGCCCCGGGCCTCTTCGGCGCCGCGCTCCGGGCCGACGACGGACCGAAGAAGAAGACGCTCCTGATCCTCGGCGGCACGCGCTTCCTCGGCCCGGAGATCGTCGAGGCGGCGAAGAAGAGCGGCTGGACGATCACGCTCTTCAACCGCGGGAAGAGCAATCCCGGCCTCTTCCCGGAGCTCGAGCAGCTTCACGGCGACCGGAACGAGAGCGTGAAGGCGCTGGAGGGGCGGACGTGGGACGCGGTCGTCGATACCTCGGGCTACTTCCCCCGGCAGATCCGGATGGCGATGGACGCCCTGAAGGGGAACGTCGGGCAGTACGTCTTCATCTCGTCCATCTCGGTCTACGCCGACACCTCGAAGCCCGGGATGGACGAGACGGCGAAGGTCGCGACGATTCCGGACGAAACGACCGAGAAGGTCACCGAGGAGTCGTTCGGAGCGCTCAAGGCCCTCTGCGAGCAGGCCGCCGAGAAGGCGATGCCGGGGCGCGTCACGAACATCCGCCCCGGCCTCATCGTCGGCCCCAACGACGCGAGCGACCGCTTCACCTACTGGCCGGTCCGCGTGGCGAAGGGGGGCGAGGTCCTCGCGCCGGGAACCCCCGCCGATCCGCTCCAGTTCGTCGACGTCCGCGACCTCGGCGAGTTCATCGTGAAGACGATCGACGCGGGAACGACCGGCGTCTTCAACGCCACCGGGCCGGTCACACCCCTCCCGGTCGGCACGCTCCTCGAGACCTGCAAGACGGTCAGCGGCAGCGACGCGCGCTTCACGTGGGTGGACGCCGCGTTCCTTTCGAAGATGAAAGTCGTCCCCTTCGTCGACATGCCCGTCTGGGAGGTCCCCGCCGGGGAGACGGCGGGAGCCAACCGGATCTCGAACGCGCGGGCCATCGCGAAGGGACTCGCGTTCCGGCCGCTCGCCGTCACCGTGAAGGACACCCTCGCCTGGTGGCGGTCCCAGCCGAAGGAGCGGCAGGAGAAGCTGAAGTCCGGGATCTCGGCGGAGCGCGAAGCCGAGGTCCTCAAAGCCTTCCGGGAACGGCCGAAGGCGGCGGCCGCAGGCTGAAGAAAGAAAGAGCCGGGAGTCGCCTCCCGGCTCTCAGCCTGAAATGGAGCGGGACACGAGGGTCGAACTCGCGACATCTACCTTGGCAAGGTAGCGCTCTACCACTGAGCTAGTCCCGCGAAGGGCGGCAGGCCGCCCGCGAGGGCGCAATCTAGAGGAGGCCGTGAATGGTGTCAAGCCGTCGCGGCTTCCGGATTCATCGCCGCCGCGGAGCCGCGGGCGCGCTCGCGGGCGCCTCCCCCGAAAGGCGCCGGAGGTGCGCGCGGCCCAGGAGGGCCTTCTGGTCGTTCGGGTTCTTCGCCAGCGCCTCGGCGAGAAGCCGATCCGCTTCTCCCCGGGCGTCTCCGTACGCGAGGGCCAGCGCCCACCCCTCGGGCGGGATGATCGCCCCGCCCGGGCCGCGCAGGAGGAACGCCAGAGGCCGGATCTCGCGGCGCGTCATCCTCCTGACGTGGACGAAGGCCTCGACGACCGCCTGCGACGCGGCCTCGTCGTTCCGGGCGACGTAGGCGAGCCCTCCGCCGGCGTAGATCAGGAAGAAGCGGGCCTCGACCATCTCCGGGTCTTCCGAAAGGGCGCTCCTCGCCGCCGCGAGCGAGACCTCGAAGTCCTCCTTCGTCAGCCGCCGCGCCCCCCTTCGCGACGCGTCGAGGCGCTCGACGGCCGGAGCGAGGAGCTGCGCGGCCGACGGCCTCGGAGGCGGAGGAGTCGGGGCGGGAGTGGGCGCCGCCCGCGAGCCGGCCAGCTCCTTCTCGGCCTTCCGGAGCCGCGCCTCCAGCTCGGCGATCTTCTGCGCCTCGATGTCCGGCGTGGGGGAAACGGCCGGCGGGGCCTTCTCAGGCTCCGCGGGCGCCGTCGCCGCGGGAGGCGCCGTTGGTCCCGCGCTCTCCGCAGCCGGGCTCCTCGCGCCCTCTCTCCCTCTCAGAAGAAACGTTCCGGTCCCGGCCGCCACGACGACGGCCGCGGCCGCGATGCCGAGGAGAAGGTTCCTCCGCGCCCGCCCCGGCCGCGTGAGGACGGTCTGGTCGCTCGTCAGGGCGGGAGGAGGCGTCGCGACCGGGCGGGCACGAGAGCCCTGGACGACCGTCGCCGCCGTCGGCCCCGGGGCGGTCGCGGCGACGGCGCCGGCGACCCCGGTCGGCGCGTAGGCCGCGACGGCCGCGGCGAAGGCGCTCGACGTCGGGTGCCGCTCCTCGGGGTCCTTCGCGAGGGCCCGCGCGAAGACGGCGTCGAGCCCCGCCGGAAGGCCCGGGACCTTCGTCGAGAGGGCGGGAGCCGGGGCCGTGACGTGCTGATGCATGAGGGCGAGGGGGTTCTCCCCTTCGAACGGGGGCTTCCCGGAAAGGAGCTCGTACGCGATGACGGCGAGCGCGTACCGGTCGGACGCGGGGGACGCGGGCTTTCCCTGCGCCTGCTCCGGAGCCATGTAGAGCGGCGTGCCGACGACCATCCCGGTCGCCGTCAGCCCCGTGGCCGTCTCGAGCATCTTCGCGATCCCGAAGTCGGCCAGGAAGATCCGGTCCCCCTTCCCGAGGAGGACGTTCGCCGGCTTGACGTCGCGGTGGAGGATCCCCGCCTCGTGCGCCGCGTCGAGCGCCCCGGCGAGCTGGGCGATCCAGAGCGCCGCCCTCGCGATCGGCACCGGACCCTCCTGCATCCGGTCGCGGAGCGTCCCCCCCTCGAGGAGAGGCATCACGAGAAACGGGAGGCCCCCTTCCTCGCCGAAGTCGTAGACGGGAAGGATGTTCGGATGCTGAAGCGAGGCGACGACGCGCGCCTCGCGGAGAAAGCGCTCCACGAAGCTCCGGTCGGCGGCGTGATCCGCGAGGATGATCTTCACGGCCACG
>Ga0079037_100000828_pt1 | contig 15147 bp, 11 predicted proteins | sample Mud3Dept4metaG_FD_71479 | JGI IMG/M metagenome (GOLD analysis project Ga0079037, IMG submission 71479) | Freshwater wetland microbial communities from Ohio, USA, analyzing the effect of biotic and abiotic controls - Mud 3 Core 4 Depth 4 metaG | ecosystem: Environmental > Aquatic > Freshwater >... | reverse complement strand
AGCTCGCCAGCAGAGCTGGGCTCGGTTCTTCGCTCCCCTTGGGGTCGGGGTAGACGAAGAACCGACGAAGCGAAGCGAAGGAGCTCGACGAAGTCAAAATCAATTCATGAATAATGCAACTTAAAACAGTTACAAATATTTATTCGATTGAAACCGGGAAAGATCAGCAAATATATTTTCCTGATTGGATATTATTTGTGAAATTTGTTACAAGCAGCCCATTCCCTTTGAAAGGACTAAAATCTGATTGTTCATTAATAACGATTAATCATCAGGAAATGAAATACATTTTGTACAGTTTTTTTCTTTTTTCTATTGGAATGTTAATTGTCCCAGAAGCCTGCGGACAGAATAATACTGCAAGATTGGATTCTGTACCTGTCATTAAACCTAAAATGAATCAGGATTTATACCTTTTCACCGATAGTGGAGGCACGGAAATTCAATTTTGGAAGCGCCAGCCGGTAATATTCAAGGGAAAGAGACCCATGAGAGATTTTGGCAACGAACTGTTAACTTTAGCTACCGGTTTTGGTTTCGTCTCAGCTAATGATGTAATATGGGAAGTTTACGGGAAAATTGAATGTAATGATGCGCTTCCTGAATGGCATACCAAGTTATTTTGTGAAGGGACTATGATAAAAGACAGGCAGAGAGTTCGGGAAGCTGATGGATCCTGGTCGTTAGAAACTGACAAAACAAAAGTGTTATTTTGGGATAAAAATGCAACTGGCTCTGTTTTGGAAGGAGCTGATACAATAGGATTTTTTTTATTTATTATGGATCCCCTCCAGAACACAATTCTGAAGCCATGGGCTAATGAGATTTTTTCACAAAAGAATACTCAGGCTATCCCGGCTTCAAAAAGTAAATGGAGTTTTGATCAAATGTATTATCGGGATGTTGATTATGGAATTATAGGAACATTCCGTGATAAAAAATTTGCTATAATCTCCAATGGATCCACCTTCAAGACATGGATTTATATACAAAATGAGTTTAAATGTATTTTCAGAGCCGATGTGGACGATAACATGATCTCAAAAAAAGATCGTGTGATGCCTTATCTTTTGATTGATCAAAATATCCCTGAAATGGAAAGACGCGATCTGTTAAGACTTGCAATAATGAGTCGTTTTATCAACCAGGCAATGAATACGAGTTTTTAACATTTCCCACATTTTTTTTATTTGTGTTTTAAAAAATATATCTTATATTTGCATTCGGATAATATATAAAAATGAAAGGATTTTATACAAATTGGTGTTGGTGGTTAAGCATATTTCACTTAAAACTGTGAGACTTCCAGCTATTTATACATAATTTTAAAAGATATTAATATACGGCCTGTCGTTCTCACGATGGGCCGTTTTAATTAATAACACCTGCAAAACAGTTAATGATGAAAAAATTCAATGTAAAAACAAAAACGCTCAAATTACTGGCTGACACAATTACTCCTGTGAGCATTTATTTGAAAATAAGAGATATTTATCCAAATTCGCTTCTTCTTGAAAGTTCAGATTATCATGGCAATGAGAATAGTTATTCCTATATCTGCCTGAAACCCCTAGCTTCCTTTGAGACAGATAACGGATCAGTAACTGAGATATATCCTGATGGATCAAAAACGACCACAAGGCTCATTGAAAAAAGCACTTTCAGCCAGAGGTTTACCTCGTTTATTGAATCTTTTGTGGAATCCGAACATAACGGGGAGATACCGGTTAACGGTTTATTTGGTTATATTTCTTATGACGCAGTGGAATATTTCGAAAAAATAAAATTTAAATCGTATGAGGTATATGAACACAAAATTCCGGATGTCCGGTATAATTTCTATAAGTACATCATTGCAGTCAATCATTTTCAAAATGTATTACATATAATTGAAAACCAGATAAATGGAGATCCAAGTGAAATAGACAGAATAGAAACCCTGCTGAACAGCAGGAACTTTGCCATATACTCATTCAAGGCTATTGGTGATGAAAAGCAGAACATTTCTGATGATCAATACAAGGAGATGGTAAATAAAGGCAGGGAACATTGTTTCAGGGGCGATGTATTCCAGGTTGTACTTTCGCGACAGTTCTCACAACAATTTATCGGCGACGAATTTAATGTATACAGAGCATTGCGTTCAGTCAATCCGTCCCCTTATCTGTTTTATTATGATTTTGGTAGTTATAAGATTTTTGGTTCATCACCTGAGGCGCATCTGAAAATTCAAAAACGGAAGGCTTATATTAATCCCATTGCAGGTACTTTCAGGCGAACAGGTGATGATGAGAATGACAAGATGATAGCAGAGCGCCTGTCATATGACCTGAAGGAGAATGCAGAGCATATCATGCTGGTTGATCTTGCACGTAACGACCTGAGCCGTAATGCAAAAAATGTCACGGTTGAAAGTTTACGTGAGGTCCAATTCTATTCCCATGTAATTCATCTTGTTTCATCCGTTTCAGGTGAGCTCAGGGAAGGATCATCAATTGCGGATATGATGACCGCTACCTTTCCGGCAGGGACGCTTTCGGGCGCTCCAAAACATATGGCCATGCAACTTATTGACAGATATGAAAATCAAAGACGTGGCTTTTATGGCGGGGCTATAGGATTTATAGACCTCAAGGGATCAATTAACCATGCAATAATGATACGGACTTTCCTTAGTAAAGGTAACATACTCTACTACCAGGCTGGCGCCGGCATCGTTGCAGGATCGAATGAGAATAATGAACTGCAGGAAGTCAGCAATAAACTGGGGGCACTTAAAAAAGCTATTGAAATGGCAGGAGGAATAAGATGAAAAGGATAATTGTTATTGATAATTACGATTCATTTACCTATAACCTGGTTCACAGCATTGAAAAACTGACAGGTAAATGCCCAGCTGTTTTCCGGAATGATGAGATAGCTATTGAAGAGATCAACGAATACGAAAAGATTTTGATATCCCCGGGCCCAGGTATTCCATCTGAGTCAGGCATTTGTCTTGATGTTATAAAAAAGTATGCTTCATCCAAAAGTATTCTCGGGATCTGTCTCGGTCATCAGGCTATATGTGAAGCCTTCGGAGGGAGGATACTTAATCTCAGTTCTGTTTATCACGGAATTGCATCACCAGTTAAAATAAGAGTCGCTGATGATCCTCTGCTTAAAAACATTCCTTCAATAATCATGGCCGGTCGTTATCACTCATGGGTTGTATCAAAGAAACATCTGCCTGAATGTTTTAAGATTACATGTGAGGATGAAAATGGTATCATAATGGGTATCAGCCATAGGAATTACGATGTAAGAGGTCTTCAATTTCATCCGGAATCTGTTCTTACGGAGTACGGTCCTGAGATTATCAAGAACTGGGTTGAGTTATAGGAATTAAATATGAAACTTAAAATTGCAAAGTAAGAAAATAATAAACGGTAAATCTCAAAATATCGGACAATGCGAAAAATACTCAATTACCTTTTCAATCACAGGACTCTTAACCGCCAGGAGGCTGAGGAATTACTCATTAACATAGCAAGTAACAAATATTCTGAATCAGAAATAGCAGCATTTATTACAGTCTATCTGATGAGAAGCATTACAGTTGAGGAATTGTCAGGCTTCCGCGATGCAATGCTGAATCTTTGTATAAGGATTGACCTGTCGGATTTTGATACAATAGATGTATGTGGCACAGGGGGAGATGGTAAAGATACTTTCAATATCTCCACACTTACCACCTTTGTACTTGCCGGAACAGGTATTAAAGTAGCCAAGCATGGAAATTACGCTGTTACTTCAGCCTGCGGTTCATCGAATATTCTCGAACATTTTGGTTATAAATTCTCTGTTGACGAGGATAAATTAAGAAGAGAAATTGATAAAGCTGGCGTTTGTTTTTTGCATGCTCCCCTGTTTAATCCCGCTATGAAGACTGTTGTTCCGATACGCAGGGCTTTGAAGGTGAAAACTTTTTTTAATATGCTTGGTCCCATGGTAAATCCTTCTTTCCCCCGCAAGCAAATGATCGGAGTATATAGTCTGGAACTCGCCCGTTTGTATAATTATCTTTACCAGATGTCTGATATTCAATATACAATTATCCACAGCCTCGATGGATATGATGAGGTCTCTCTTACTGACGGCTTTAAGTATATTTTTAACGGCGTGGAACAGATCATTACACCTGAAACACTGCATTATGAAATGACTGATCCGTCTGACCTGCGGGGCGGACAAACAGTAAATGAGGCAGCAGAGATCTTTAAAGCTATACTGGAAGGAAGAGGTACAAATGCTCAGAATAATGTTGTTATAGTAAATGCCCAGTTGGCAATTAAGTGTTATCATCCTCTAAAATCACTGGAAGAATGCAGGGTAATGGCTGAAGATTCTCTTTTTGGGGAGAAAGCACTCAGATCGCTTAAAATCCTTTTGGAGATGCAATCATGACTATTCTTGAAAAGATAATTGCCAATAAAAGAAAAGAACTGATTTTTCTTAATGAACATACTACTGTTGGAGATCTTGAGAACAGTAAGTTGTTTTTGAGAAAAACCCTATCTCTTTCAGAATTTCTTTCAGACCCAATCAAAACAGGAATTATCGCTGAGTTTAAAAGGATGTCGCCCTCAAAAGGTGTGATCAATTCCGAGGCTCATGTCGGAGAGGTTACACAGGGATATGTCCGTGCAGGAGCATCGGGATTGTCAATTCTCACAGACATGAAGTTTTTCGGAGGCAGCTGCGATGATCTGATACTTGCCCGTGAACTCAATATTATCCCGATCCTTCGAAAGGATTTCATTATTGATGAATATCAGGTGATTGAATCAAAAGCTGCCGGCGCAGATGCCGTTTTACTGATTGCTGCTGCTCTGGGGAGAGATCAGGTTTTCAGACTTGCAACCCTGTCGCATTCCTTAGGGATGGAGGTATTACTTGAAGTACATTCTTTGGATGAACTTGAAATGATGAATGAGAATATAGATATTATCGGTGTTAATAATCGTGATCTCAAGACTTTCAAGGTGAACACAAACATCTCAGTTGATATGGCGGATAAGATTCCTGAACAATTCCTGAAGATTTCAGAAAGTGGAATATCATCGCCGTCAACAATAAGGTATTTGCGGCAGGCTGGATACAATGGATTCCTTATTGGGGAGCTTTTTATGTCCAGGGAAGATCCGGTTTTAGCATTTTCAGATTTTGTTAAAGAAATCTCATGAGGTAATGTTAAAAATTAAAGTCTGCGGATTGACTGATCCGGTTAACGTTGAGGAGATAGCCAGAACAGCACCTGATTTTATGGGCTTTATTTTCTACCCGGGATCAAAACGTTATGTTGGTAACAGACCGTCCAACTCTCTTTTTCATAAAATTCCCTCCGGGATCCCTAAAACAGGTGTTTTTGTCAACGAAGAACCTTCAATAATAGTTGAGGCGATGAACTTATACAGGTTGGATCTCCTGCAATTGCACGGTAATGAATCATCAGAATATTGTAATTCATTGAAATATAGAGGATTGATCATTATTAAAGCTTTTAAGATAAACAGTAGTTTCAGTTTTGAAGCACTTGAGCAATACATGGAAGTCTGTGATTACTTTTTATTCGACACCAAAACCGGCAGCCATGGAGGTAGTGGTCTGAAATTCGACTGGAAAAAAATAAATGAATATCATCTCAGTAAACCATTCTTTCTGGGAGGAGGAATCGGACCGGAAGATGCTTCACTTATAAAACAGATAAATCATAAATATCTTTTTGCCGTGGACATAAACAGCCGCTTTGAAATACGTCCGGGTATAAAAGACAGTAAAAAAGTTAAAGAGTTTATTGATGAAATTAAAAGATAACAGACTATGAATTATAATGTTGATGAACGAGGGTACTATGGTGAATTCGGAGGGGCATATATTCCTGAAATGATGTATTCGAATGTTAAAGAGCTCAGAGATAGCTATTTAAATATACTTGAGAGTGAGGATTTCAGGAAGGAATTTTCTGCACTTCTACGGGATTATGCCGGGAGGCCATCTCCATTATTTTATGCCGGCCGTCTTTCAGAGTTCTATGATACCAATATCTATTTGAAGCGTGAAGATCTGAATCATACCGGTGCGCATAAAATAAATAATACGATCGGGCAGATCCTTATAGCAAAGAAGCTTGGGAAGTCAAGAATTATTGCAGAGACAGGAGCCGGACAGCATGGAGTTGCAACCGCAACAGTCTGCGCCCTTATGGGTCTTGAGTGTGTCGTTTATATGGGAAAGCTCGATGTTGAGCGTCAGGCACCCAACGTTTTACGGATGAAAATGCTTGGTGCTGATGTGGTTCCTGTGACGAGTGGAAATATGACACTGAAGGACGCTACTAATGAAGCCATACGGGATTGGATCAATAACCCTGTCGATACACATTATATTATCGGTTCTGTTGTCGGACCACATCCATATCCCGATCTTGTTACCCGACTTCAGTCAGTGATCAGTAAAGAGATGAAGTTGCAGCTCACAGAACATACCGGGCAGTCCGAACCGGACTACATAATTGCCTGTGTGGGGGGAGGTAGCAATGCTGCAGGTTCTTTCTATCATTACCTTGATAATGAAAATGTGAAGCTTATAGCAGTGGAAGCTGCAGGTAAAGGAGTAGAAAGTGGTGAATCGGCTGCGACTATTGCAGTCGGGTCACCAGGTGTTATTCATGGCAGCAGAACTATGCTGATGCAAAATGATGATGGGCAGATAACAGAACCATATTCCATCTCTGCAGGGCTTGATTATCCCGGTATAGGTCCCCTGTTAGCATGGCTGAATAAGTCACAAAGGGTACTGTTTGAGCATGCAACAGATAATGAAGCTCTTGAGGCTGCCTTCCGGCTAACACGTCTGGAGGGAATAGTCCCCGCACTCGAACCGGCACATGCTCTTGCAATCCTCGGCAGATTAAAATTTAAAACTGATGATATTGTCGTCGTAATCATTTCAGGTCGCGGTGATAAAGATATGGCAGCATACATGAAATATATGGAGGATATAAAACTATAAAAACCTGTTATTCATAATTAATAGATAAAGAATATGCACCGGATTGATAAACTTTTTCAGACAAAAAGGAAGAATATACTCTCGATATATTTTACAGCAGGTTATCCTATTACAGATTCAACAACAGGAATAATTAAAAATCTGGCGATGACCGGAGTGGATATGATTGAAATAGGAATGCCCTTTTCAGATCCCCTGGCTGACGGACCCATGATACAGAGAAGCAATGAAGCAGCTTTACGGAATGGCATGAGCATCAGCTTGCTTTTCAAACAATTGGCAGATATTCGCAACAATGTTCAAATTCCCCTGATTTTGATGGGCTATATTAATCCTGTTCTTAAGTTCGGGATAGAAGAATTTTGTCGTAAATGCAATGAAGTTGAAATTGACGGTGTGATTCTTCCTGATCTTCCGCCTGAAATTTACCTTGATCTATACCCGGGTCTGTTTGAAAAGTATAATTTATATAATATCCTTCTGGTCTCTCCGCAATCGGACGATGGACGAATAAGGATGATTGATGGAATAAGCCGCGGATTCGTTTACATGGTATCATCATCTTCAACAACCGGAATTAGGGGAGTATTTTCCGAAGACCAGATATCTTACTTTAGAAGAATAAAGGAAATGAATCTGGCCAATCCACGACTTATTGGTTTTGGAATTTCAGATGCAAGCTCATTTAATGAAGCTTGCAGGATGGCCGAAGGAGCAATTATCGGAAGTGCCTTTATAAAGATGCTTAGTGAAAGCGGCGCAAGCTATGACAATATAAGCAAGTTTGTAAGTAAAATCAAAGGTTGCCGGGAAAGTTAAAATACCGCTGATCAATCCAGGTTGAGTGCATGCTGGAATACGTGGTTACTTAACTTATTTAGCAAAGAGACTTTTAATGGCAGTATCTGTTGCATAATCCAATGCTGTTTTGCCTTCATTGTCTTTAATATCGCGATTTGCTCCATTTTCGAGCAATATCTTTACCACACCGGCATGACCATTTTGAGAAGCGAGCATTAAGGCAGTTGTTCCTTTCAGCAGCTGCAGGTTAATATTTGCTCCCTTGCCAAGCAACATTTTTACGACTTCCGGATGTCCGTTCAGGGAGGCTAACATCATGGCAGTGAATCCATCTGACCGTTGAAGATCGATCTGTGCCCCTCTGTCAAGCAGCAGCCTTACAACCTCTGTCTGCCCATTTATGGAAGCACGCATCAGAGAGGTTATTCCATCGCTTCTCTGAAAATTGACCTGTGCACCATTATCGAGCAACAATCTTACGATATCGTTTTCTCCGTTTTGGGAAGCAACCATCAGGGCGGTTAATCCGTCAGATGCCTGCAGGTCGGGATTTGCCTCTCCTTCCAGCAGCAACCTTACAACTTCCTTTTTTCCGTTTTGTGCAGCCAGGATCAGGGCAGTCGCACCTGCACTGTTCGGCAGATCCGGATCTGCCCCTTTATCCAGTAACAGCTTTGCAGCTTCAGTATGTCCTTTCAGGGATGCCTGTATCAGGGCGGTTGTATTAAAGGATGCCTCCTGCAGATTAACATTTGCCCCGTTATCGAGTAACAATCTTACAACTTCTGAAAGTCCTTTCTGAGCAGCAACGATAAGGGCTGTAGCTCCGTCATTTCTTTTCAGGTCTGGCTTTGCACCTTTTTCCAGGAGCAGTTTTACTGTTTCCGTGTTCCCGTTTTGAGAAGCAATAATCAGAGCAGTTGCACCATCAGTACGCTGCAAATCAGTATTTGCTCCTTTTTCCAGCAGCAGTTTTGCGGTCTCAACATGTCCCTTTAATGAAGCATAGATCAGGGCGTCAGCTCCATCCTTGCTCTTCAGATCCAGTTTTGCTCCTTTATCCAAAAGGATCCTGACAATTTCCGTATGTCCGTTTTGCGAAGCAAACATAAGGGCTGTGGTCCCATCATCATTCACCTGATCAGGTCTTGCACCCTTATCCAAAAGCAATTTTACTACTTCCGTATTTCCATTCAGGGATGCCGCCATCAGGGTTGTGAATCTGTAGGTTCTCTGATTGTCAAAGGGTGAATTTTTATCAACCAGCAGCTTTATGATTTCTATACGTCCGCTTTGGGCCGCTTGTAAAAAAGCTGTTTTTTTATAGGAATTCTTCTGCAGATCCGGATTTGCTCCCCGGGCCAGTAAGAACTTCACAGCTTCCAGATGCCCGTTTTGTGAAGCCGAGATCACAGCGGTCAATCTTTCAGCATTCTGCAAATCCGGATCTGACCCTCCGGAAAGGTACATTTTCACGGCTTCCGTAAGTGCATCCTGAGCTGTGACTACCAGGGCATTTACTCCACCGCTACTCTGCGAATCCGGAGCAGCCCCTTTATCCAGCAATAGTTTAACAACTTCAATATGCCCGTTAAGGGATGCTATAAACAAAGCATCTCCTCCGTCATTGCTCTGCAATCTGAAATCAGCACCACTGTCCAGCAACAGTTTTACAACTTCAGTATGACCGTTCAGGCAGGCCATAAACAGGGCGGTTGTTCCTTCAATATTCTGTAAATTAGGATTTGCACCTCTTTCCAGCAACAGCTTTACAATATCAATATGCCCGTTCAGCGAAGCTTGTATCAGAGCGGTTGTATTAAACGAGGTATCAGGTAAATCAACCTTTGCTCCTTTATCGAGTAACAACTTTACAACTTTGGTGTACCTGTTCTGGGCTGCTACCATCAGTGCGGTGAATCCGTCAGTAGCCTGAACATCTGCATCTGCTCCCTTTTCGAGAAGTGTTTTTACAACCCTTTCATACCCGGTCTGGGAAGCCGCAATCAGAGCAGTGGATCCATCACGTGCCTGCAGATTAAGGCTGGCTTCTTTCTTAAGCAATAATTTTACAGTTCTGACCTGACCATTATAGGAAGCATACATTATAGCAGTAGTGCTGTCATTTGACCGCTGGTCCGGATCTGCCCCCTTTTCAATTAATTTCCTGCACACTCCATTATACCCATTTACTGACGCGAACATCAATAAACTCCTTCCGTCTTTGTCAGTGTAGTTAACGGAATCGATATTCTGCATCTTTGCCGTGACATTTGTGAGGTCTTTTGATTTAAGGGCTTTCATCAATGCTTCAGCTTCCTTATCTGTCTGTGCCTGTATTCCACAGATACAGAGTAACATGAACAGACCATTCATTGCTGCCAGACGAAAATTTCTCATTTGATGGTTTTGGTTATTCTTTTTAACAAAAATAGCTGAAGTTAATTAAGTCAAGTTGCTAGTTGCTTGTTACTTGTTGCTGGTTTAATGCTGCTGGAAGACCGAAGTCCGAAGACCGAAGTCCGAAGACTGTAGTCTTTTCTTCTGACTCCCGTCCCGCTGCGCGGGATTTTGCTTCGCCGAGCTCTCCGCCTTCCGGCGGATCGGTTCGTCACTTTGTTCCTCAACTTCTGACTTCCGACTTCCGACTCCCGACTTCCTGATTAATAGAAAAATAAATCATCTTGTCACAAATTTATTAAATTATTTAATAATTAACAAAATGTTCATTTTCAAACAACTAGCAACAAGCAACAAGTAAACAAGCAACGAATTTGTTTTACTTGATTGCCTTATTTACTTTTGTTTGCCAGGTAATTTCCTCCTGCCCGTCCGAAAATATTTATACCGGAAAATGAAATCAGAACGGCTTTATATAGGTACTTCAGGATGGAGTTATAAACATTGGTCTGAAGTATTTTATCCGAAGGATATTAAGCCGGATAAATATCTTGAGTTTTATATTACAAAGTTTGCCTGTGTTGAGCTTAACTCCAGCTTCTATCACCTGCCATTGAAAACAACTGTATCCGGATGGATGAGACGGACACCGGGCACATTCATGTTTTGCCCGAAAATGAGCCGTTTAATCACGCATCAATTGCAATTAGCCAATGCTGAAGGAGCATTGCAGAAATTCTTTGATGTATTTGAAGGCATGAAAACAAGGTTAGGTCCTGTCCTGATCCAGTTGCCCCCCGGTTTATCATATGACAAGCCTCTTATATCCGGTTTTTTCAATTTATTAAGGGACAATTACAGCCATTATCGCATTGCCGTGGAAATAAGAAACAAATCATGGATCAATGATAGTTTTTTTGACCTGTTGTCTCAATATGGCGTTGCGTTTGTGATAGCTGATTCCGGGAACAGATATCCTTATTATGAGGCAGTTACAGCAGATTTTGTTTATCTCCGGTTTCACGGACGGGAACAGTTATATGCATCGGATTATAGCGAGTCTGATCTAAAGCTATTTGCTGAAAAAATAATAAACTGGCTGTATGAAGGTAAAGAAGTCTGGGTATTTTTCAATAATGATTACCACGGTTTTGCCATAAAAAACGCAGAGAGATTAAGAGAAATAATTTGATTCATTTTACTACCAAAAGTTGACCGACATTGTCTTTAACAATCACATTCTCGCCATTACCACCAATGTCCAACATTAAGATTAAAGTAATTGGGAGGAATTTTTTTGTACTTTAACAATCGCCGCTACTATATCTTCCATATCCTTTTTCGGACCCAGAAACGCACTCTGACCTAATGATAAACCTGTTTCTTTACCAATTCTTTCATTCACAGGACAGAGATTTTCTTTTCTGTATTTATCCAATCTTTCCTTTGGATATATCTTCTGAAAGGCCCTTAAATTAAAATATGTTTCGATAAAAGGATTGCTATGAAGCGATGAATCGATTCCGTTTCCAAATCCAATCCCTTCGGCACGCATAGCCTCCTGAAACCTGGATTTTGGCAAACCGTTGAAGTATTCTTTTTCATAGATCAATCCGTACTCGTAATATGCACGTCGTGTTTGTCCAGGATATTTCTTAGTCGGCCTGACACCTTTAATTTCTCCCAACAATTTTTCCAGATATGCAGAATTCTCATCACGAAGTGTGCTTTGCTCTTCCAGTCGCCTTATTTGTCCCATTAAAATAGCTGCCTGAAATGGTGTCATCCGGTAATTAGATCCTGGAAAACGTCTTTTCTGACCTCTTGGGTCTCTTCCAACATGTGTAAAGCCTTTAGCTCTTGCCATCAAATATTCATCATTCCCGATTACAGCTCCACCTTCGCCGCTGCATAAACTTTTACCTGCCTGAAAGCTGAAACAGCCCAGATTCCCAATAGTGCCAAGCTTTTTATTTCTCCATTCTCCCATATGAGCCTGACAGGCATCTTCAATAACCATAAGATTATGCTTTTTAGCTATTGCCATAATCTTATCCATATCAGCTGCAGCTCCTCCAATATGTACTGGAAGTATAGCTCTTGTGTTTGGGGTGATGCGTTCTTCTATTTTATCAGCATCTATCATAAAAGTTTCCGGATCTGAGTCGACAAATACAGGCAATGCAAATAAGTTAAATGTAGTTAATGCAGTTGCTATGAATGTATTGGTCTGTGTAATAACCTCATCTCCGGGACCAATGTCAATTGCACGCTGGGCTGTCTCAAGAGCCGTAGTTCCTCCATTTGTTGTAGCACAATAAGCTACTCCCATCAATTCTGCATACTTTTTTTCAAACTGGAATACCCGCTCTTGTTCTATATTGCTGTATTCTGACCATCTGTTGCTTTTATAAGCATCAAGATACATTTGAATATCAGTATCATCATAAATAGGCCAGGATGCTCCAAGGCCCGAGCCTTTAGGGCGAACCGGAGTACCACCCAGTATTGCAGGCTTGTTAATATCCTGAATTACTTCCGGATAAATTGATGTCATCCCCCCTGCGGTCAAAGCAACACCGGCTGCTCCAATTGACGTCTTCTTTACAAACGTCCTGCGTGTTAATGATTCTTTTTTCATATTACAATTCTTTAAATATCTCATTATTAATTCTTATCAAGTATATCAGTTTATCCAGCCAATGAGTTCCTGCTCTCATAAATTTTTGTGATGGCATTAACTATATCATCCATATCTGCCCTGCTGCCTGTTTGCACAACTGGTCATTACCCGGCAGCTGATTCTCCTCCCGCCATTGCTTGAGCCTTGCTTCTGAGTATAGTCTTTTATATCCTTTTGACTTCAAAACTTTCTCTATAAATGCATCCTTTTAATGTTATAGTATAAAACTAATATTAATGAATTGATGTCTTTTCACTTCAAAGATAATTAACAAAGCTGAATATAAAGAATTAAACCACCATATTAAGAAAATTTAAGGATACATATAGCATAGTATTTTAATCAGTAAAAATCTTAAAGCCAGGTTTATTGAATGTTATAGTTTGTATCGTTAATTTGTGTCTTACAGATTAGTTGCCGAAATTGTAATATTGTAATTAAAAATATAGATTTGCCTGGGATATGTAATTTCGACATAAATGAAAAATAAAAGATTTATTCAATATATTGAAAATCTTTTTACAGGATTCTTTTTTGTCGGAATATTCATATTTTTTGCTTTTTTCTATAACAATCATCTTCATTTTGAAGAACAAGTACAGCTTTTTCTTCTTACCGATGATTATTTTCTTTCAAAAATAAGCATCCCGGGTGGTTTTTCAGGATATATGGGTGGATTCCTGACTCAGTTCTATTATTCATCCCTTGCTGGTCCTTTTATTATAACATTATTACTTCTTGGTATCCAGCTAAGTACCAAACACATTTTTAGAGTAATTAACGAAAATAGATCATTTTTCCCGCTGAGTTTTTTACCTGCACTCTATGCAGCAATGATAATCTGCAATGAATTCTACCCGTTATCAGCAGTTGTTGGATTCCTTATTGCTTTACTCTTATTCAGATTTTATCTAACCATTGAAAAAACCAGGTACCGGTTTATTACAGGAATTCTGCTAATCCCTGTGGCTTATTGGCTGACCGGAGGATCCTTCCTGATGTTAATATCTGTTATTCTTATCTTTGAGATATTTGTTGCTATAAGATTCCAGACTAAATCAATGAAATCCGAAATATCGGAAATTTCCATTCCGGACAAGCTAAAGGTATGGCATCTGGCTACATATATTGTATTAGCTGCAGGTATTCCCTTACTGGTCAGACACTTTCTTATTCTTCAACCTTTAATGCTGACCTTTGTCAGCGAGTTTTATTATGATATCTTTACATTTGTGCCCATACCCGTTCTCATCTTTTTTTCAATCCCTGCAGCCTTGCTGATCCTATTATGTTTTCTTCCAGTAAAAGAAAAAATATATCGAGCTGCAATTTATGCTCAAATAACAGGAATAATTGTTTCAGCATTTTTTGGTTTCAGATTCTGGACAGATTTCCGGGCAGAGAAAATTATGAAATATGATCATCTTGTACGAAACGAGCGTTGGGCAGATGTAATAACAATAGCCGAGAAGACTCCTCCTGAGAATGACCTGTCGCTGGCAATGCTGAACCTTTCGCTTGCAAAAACAGGCAAAATGGGGGACAGGATGTTTAATTTCGAACAGAACGAAATCGAGGGGCTTTTCCTTCCATCTGCAAAAGAATTTATTGCCTTTATGATGGTAAGTGAGATATATTACCATCTCGGACTGATAAACGCATCACAGGAATATGCTTTTGAAAGCATGGAGATAACCCCGAAGATGAATAACACTGTAAGGTCAATAAAGCGACTTGCTGAAACTAACCTTATCAATGGACAATATGAAGTCGCAAAAAAATATCTTAAACTTTTGAAGAATACAATTTTCTACCATAATTGGGCGAGAAATACCGAAAAATATCTTTACAATGAGGATATGATCAACAAACATCCGGTCTGGGGAGCAATGCGAAAGTCGAGAATTAAACATGACTTTTTTTCCCCTGTCCGGAATATGGAGAGCATTCTTAAACTTTTACTGGAGGAAAATACTCAAAACAGAATAGCATTTGAATACCTGATGGCTTTCTATCTTCTGAATAAAGACCTCAGGAATTTCATAAGTTTCCTGCCATTGTTGAATGAACTAAATTATAAGAATACGCCAATCTCCTATCAGGAAGCAATTATGTACGTTATAGTACTTACCAGAAAAGATCCGATCTCAAATATCTCAATTAACATTACCGACGATACAAAAGCAAGAATGAAGGCATATGCAGACATT
>Ga0079037_100000827_pt1 | contig 15147 bp, 14 predicted proteins | sample Mud3Dept4metaG_FD_71479 | JGI IMG/M metagenome (GOLD analysis project Ga0079037, IMG submission 71479) | Freshwater wetland microbial communities from Ohio, USA, analyzing the effect of biotic and abiotic controls - Mud 3 Core 4 Depth 4 metaG | ecosystem: Environmental > Aquatic > Freshwater >... | reverse complement strand
TCTTCGGCGCGCAGCATCAGGTGGCCCACGCCGGGGCGGTGGACCTCGATGCCGAGGAAGTCGCGCTCCGGATGCGCCGCCGCCAGCGAGACCAGCGACTCGCCGTTGCCGAAGCCGATCTCCAGCGTGAGCGGCGCGCGTCGGCCGAACACGGCGTCGAGGTCGATGGGCGCGTCGCCGGTTTCGACGCCGTAGCGGGGCCAGAGCTCGGTCCAGGCGCGCTGCTGGGCAGCAGTCATGCGGCCGGCGCGCACCACGAAGCTGCGTACGCCGCGGCGTGGCGGCTGAGTCGCCGCGGAGGCGTCTGCGTCAGTGCGGTCGTCTGGCATCGGCAGGATGGCTGGGCTAGAGTCAGTCACGATCAGCAAACAATGATACGGCGCCGCGCGGCGCATGGGAGCAGTCGATGGCAGAGACAGGCGGGGTGCTCGGTCACATGGGCGCGGATGCCCAGGCACTGGTCAAGCGCGCGTGGTGGGCCTTCGTCGTCGGTGGCCTCGCGATGGCACTGTTCGGGCTGCTGGCGTTCTCGAACCCCGGGATCGCGCTGCTCGTCCTCGCGACGTTCTTTGCGGCGTCCGTGCTGGTCGACGGGGTCTCCAACATCCTCGGCGCGCTGCAGAACCGCGAGAAGGACGGCTGGTGGGTCCTGCTGCTGATGGGCCTGCTCGGCGCGGCCGTGGGCGGCTACGCCCTGGTCAACCCGCCGCTCAGCATCATGGTGTTCATCCTGATCGTCGCCTTCGAGGCGATGGCGCTCGGCGTGTTCCTGGTGATGCTGGGCTACAAGGTCCGCAAGGCGAGCCGACGCGAATGGATGCTGTATCTTGCGGGCGCGCTGTCGATCCTCTTCGGCGTCGTGGTCATCGCAAATCCCGTGACCGGCAGCCGCACGATCGTCTACATGATCGCGTCGTGGTCGCTGGTGATCGGCGTCCTCAAGGTCGCGTTCGGCTTCAAGGTGCGCAGCCTGAAAGCGGCTTCGGCCTAGGCCTCGCGCCCGGCGATGCGGCCGCCGAGCAGGCAGCCGCCGAGGAACGTGCCCTCGAGGCCGCGCTTGCCGTTCATGCCGCCGCCGCCGAAGCCGGCCGATTCGCCGGCGGCGTAGAGGCCGGGGATCGGCTGGCCTCCGCGGTCCAGAACGCGGCACGCAAGATCGGTCTGCAGGCCGCCCATGCTCTTGCGGCTGATGATGAACTCCCGGATCGCCACGAGCGGCCCCGCCTGCGGCTCGAGGATCTTCTGGAACCTGCAGGTGCGCAGCCGGTCGCCCATCCAACGGCGCGCGAACTCGATGCGTCGCAGCTGGTCGTCGTTGTGGAAGCGCGGCCCGAGGTCGATGAGCGCGTCGTAGCGCGTGGCCGCGTCGGCGACGGCATCGAGGCTCACCGAACCGTCGCCGACCAGGCCGTTCATCCTGTCCACCAGGTCGGGCAGCGTCTCGGCTACCACGAAATCGGGACAGTTCTGCGTCACCTGCTCGTACAGCCAGTGGTTGCCGCGCAGCATGTCGCGCGCCACGGCGAGGCGCTTCTTGTCGCGGAACGCGGGGTTGAACTCGCCGCCCGAGATGGCGAGTTCCTTGAGCGCGATGCGCTTGTTGAGCAGCTGCCAGGAATACGCGCGTTCCTGCCGGCAGATCTGCGCCACGAGGTCGTGCGTGTCGTAGCCGGTGACCAGCGGCATCGGCCCGATGCGCTCGCCGCGCCAGTTGAGCCACAACGCCGATTTCGGCGGTACCAGCGACAGCCCGTGCGCCGGCTTGCGCGGCTGCCAGTGGTGCACGCCCGCGGCGTAGTTCCACTGCCAGTCGAGGTGCGTGACGTTCGCGCCGAGCGCGGAGGCGGCGTCGTGCAGACGGCCGTCGGCATACTTGTGCGAGCCGTTCAGGATCGTCTCGGGCGGACGTCCCCAGTCGGAGTGCCAGTGGCTCTTCACGCGCCCGATGTCGCCGTTGATGCCGCCCGAGGCGATGATCACCGACTCGGCGTGTGCCTCGAATTCCTGCGTCGAACCCTCGAGCCCGCCACGGCAGCCCGTGACACGGCCGTCGGTCACGACGAGCGACTCGACGCGGTGGCCGAAGCGCAACTCGAGCTTGTCGCGGTTCGGGCGTGACAGCAGGTGGCGGTTGGTCACCACGGCGAGCTCGTGGCCCGTGCCCCACACGATGTGCCAGCGCGGCACGGAATTGCCTGGCGTGTGCAGGCCGCGCTCGACCCACAGCGGCATCGGCATGAACTGCACGCCGATGCCCTTCAGCCACTCGAAGACCTCCTCGTTGGCGCGCCGCACGTAAGCCTCGGCCCACGCGCGCGGCCAGTGGTCGTCGGGGCCGAACTCGGCAAACGCGTGCCAGTCGCGCAATCCCTGCTCGGCACCGTCGCGGATGCCATAGCGCTTCTGCAGCGGCGTGCCGGCGAACCAGATGCCGCCGAAGCTCTCCTTGGCGAGCGCGCCCATGTTCTCCTCGAGGTCGCGGTCGAGCAGCAGCACGCGGCGGCCGCGCGCGAGCAGCTCGATCGCCGCGGTGACGCCGGCGATGCCCGCGCCGATCACGATCACTTCTGACTGGTAGCGCAGCATCGTTCAGCCCTCCCGCGAGTCGCCGAGGTCGACCCCGCGCAGCGCTTCCTGCGAGCCGACCCCGACCGACTTCACCAGCTTCATCGCCGCGGCCATGCTGATCGACAGCGGCCTGATCCGGTGCGCCGCGACGTACAGGAAATTGCCCGACATCGGTGTCGGGGACTGCGGCATGAACACGGCCACCCAGCCGCCGTCGAGTTCCTCGAGCCGATAGGCGAGCTGCCAGCCGTCGTCGACGCGCACCAGCACCGGGTGCATGCCCGTGCCGCTTTCGATGTGCGCGAGGCCCTCTGCCATGCTCTTCGCCATGCGGTACTGGGGCAGCCCGCCGAGGATGGACTCCTCGAACCACGAACTCAGCCGGCGGCCGAGCTGCGTGCGGGCCATCAGGCCCGCCAGGAACGCGATCAGCAGCAGCACGAGGGCGGCGACCAGCGTCACGACGGTCACGCCCGCGAAGTGGCTCACCGGAAAGTGCGCGGCGACCGGGGCCGCCACCTTGGCGGCGATCTGCATGACGTGCTTGAGCACGACGAGGATCACCCCGAGCGGGATGAGGAACAGCAGTCCGCCGATGAGCGTCGTCTTGAGGAACGATGTGAGCGCTTTCATGTACTGCCTGGGATGAGTGGTTCGGCGTTCAGGTTCCGGGTTGCAGCGTCACCAGCACTTCGGTGGTGCCGCCATCGCGCCGCAGCCGCAGCTTCACGGTGTCGCCCACCTTGAAATCGTCGAGGCGCGCGAGCAGGTCGCCGACGCCCGCAACGTCGCGGCCCTCGAGGCTCACGATGACGTCGCCCGCGACGAACGTGCCGTCGGGCGCGATGCGCGCCGCGCGCAGCCCCGCCTGCTCGGCGGCGGAGCCCGGCTCCACGCTCAATACGAACACACCCTCGGTCTGCAGCACGTCGACGAGGCGGCGGTTGATGCGGTCGTCCATCTCGATGCCGAGCGCCGGCCGGATGTAGCGTCCCTGGCTGATCAGCTGGGGTACCACGCGGTTGACAGTGTCCACCGGGACGGCGAAGCCGATGCCGGCCGACGCGCCCGACGGGCTGAAGATGGCGGTGGTGATGCCGATCAGGCGGCCGGCGGAGTCGAGCAGCGGCCCGCCCGAGTTGCCCGGATTGATGGCGGCATCGGTCTGGATCAGGTGGTCGATGATCACGCCATTGTCGGCCTGCAGCGAGCGGTCGAGTGCCGAGATGATGCCGGTGGTCAGCGTCCAGTCGAGGCCGAACGGGTTGCCGATCGCGAACACCTTCTGCCCCACCTTGAGGTCGGCGCTGGTGCCCACCGGGACGGGCGGCGGGCTCTTGAAGCCCACGCCGATGCGCAGCACTGCGATGTCGTGCGCCGGGCTCACGCCGACGAGGCCGGCCTTGTAGTCGCGGCCGTCGGCGAGCCGCACCGTGGCCTCGCTCGCGCCCTGGATGACGTGGAAATTGGTGACCACGTGGCCGGCGCCGTCCCAGACGAAGCCGCTGCCGGTGCCGCGCGGCACCGAGAACACGTTGCGCGTCCAGAAGTCACGCACCTGCTGCCGCGTCGAGATGAACACCACCGAGGCGCGCGCCTGCTCGAACAGCGCGATCGTCGACTGTTCGTCGGAGGCGAGGTCGCCGCGCGCCACCACGGCGCGTGGCGCCGCCGTCTTGCCGATCCCGAGCGCCGGTGCGAGCGACGGCCAGCCGCGCCACAGGGCCACCGCGACGAACACCGCGATGCCGAGCAGCGCGAGCCGGATCGCAAAACGGTCGCGCATGTCGGGGTCCTCAGGTGGCGGCAATGAGCCAGCCTTCGAGCCGCCTGCGATAGTCGTCGGGCAGCGCCGCAGGGCCGTGCGCACCGGCATAGACGAGCACGGCCTCGGAGACGCTGATGCACGCGCCGTCCTGGAACATCGCCATGCCGTAGCGGTACGACGAGCGCCCGATGCGCAGCACGCCCACGCCCACCTCGAGCGCCCCGGGGTAGGTGCCCTCGCGCAGGTAATCGATCGACTGGTGCGCGATGAGGATGCGCTCGCCGGCGGGCGAGGGGATGCGCTTGCCGCCCATCACCATCATCGTGGCCGACACGCGCGCCTCTTCGTAGTACTGCGCGACCGCCACGTTGTTGATGTGCCAGAGCGGATCGACGTCCGCATAGCGGGCGAGGATCCGCACCTTGAGTGGATAGCGGTCGGGATCGAGGCGGAAAGGCTCGACGTGTACCATGGGTCACCGTTGGCTCCAGGACGCCATGATACGTCCGGCGCTCACAGGTCGAAGCGGCCGTTCGCCTCCGGCTGGAAGGTGAGCGCGGCCACCACGAACTGCCGCTCGCCGTAGGCCGGCACGACCACGCGGATCGAGTCCCCGACGCGGGCGCCGAGCAGGGCGCGCCCCATCGGCGAGAGCACCGACACCCTTGATTGCCCGCTGTCAGCATCCTTCGGGTAGACGAGCGTCAGCGTCGTCTGCTCGCCGGAGGGGCGTGCCTCGAGGACCACCGTCGAATTCATCGTGACCACGGTCGGTTCGATGGCGTTGGACGGCACGATCGCCGCGCTGTCGAGCAGTAGCTCGAGCTCGGCGGCTCCCTGCGGCTCGGATGGAGAGATCCTCAGGATTTCCATCAGCGTGCTTTCGAGGCGGACGACGTCGAGCTCGGTGAGACGGATTTCGTGGGTCTTGTTCATGGCGGGTCTTCGTTCCTTCGAGGCCTGTGCAATCCGCGGGGACGCCGGTTGATTTGGCCATCAAATTCAATGGGTTGCAAACAATTTCGGCGTCACGGGGGCCATTCCCGTATGATGCGCCCAAGTTTGCCGCCGCGCAGTCCGGTCTGCGCCCTGAGGTTCTTCGGCGACGCCACCCAAAGGCGTCCCTCGCGGCCCCTCCTGCAGACTGATCGTCGTCTGCATTTCGCGTCTTCGATCCAACCACGAAAGCTCACGCTTCGGCCGGTCCCTGCTTGCGCGGGGGAAGCGCATTGGTACCAACAGAAATGTCATTCGATCAACTCGGCCTGTCGGCCGAACTCCTGCGCGCCGTTCAGGAGCTGGGCTACACCAGCCCGACTCCCATCCAGCAGCGCGCCATCCCGTCCGTCTTCGCGGGCCGCGACCTGCTGGCCGCCGCCCAGACCGGCACCGGCAAGACCGCCGCCTTCGCCCTGCCTTTGCTGCAACACCTCGCCGAGGAGCAGCCGAACCCGCGCGGTTCGCGCGCTCCGCGCCTGCTGGTGCTCGTGCCCACGCGCGAGCTCGCTGCCCAGGTCGGCCAGTCATTCGACGACTTCGGCCGCCACCTGCGCCAGCGCACGCTCCTGATCTTCGGCGGGGTGAGCCCGCGTCCGCAGATCGATGCGCTGCGCCAGGGCGTGGACATCATCGTCGCCACGCCCGGCCGCCTGCTCGACCACATCAACGAGCGGGCGGTGGACCTGACGAAGGTGCGCCACCTCGTGCTCGACGAGGCGGACCGCATGCTCGACATGGGCTTCATCCGCGACATCCGTCGCGTGCTCGCCGCCCTGCCGCCGAACCGGCAGAACCTGCTGTTCTCGGCGACGTTCTCCGAGGAGATCCGCACGCTGGCGAACGGCCTGCTGCGCGACCCGCTCACCATCGAGGTGGCGCCGCGCAACGCGCCGGCCGAACTCGTCGAGCACCGCGTGCACCTGGTGGAGCAGGGCGAGAAGCGCGCGGTGCTGAGCCACCTGCTGCGCGAGGGCGCCACGCCGCAGACACTGGTGTTCACGCGCACCAAGCACGGTGCGAACCGCCTCGCCGAGCAGCTCGAGAAGGACGGCATCCAGTGCGCGGCGATCCACGGCAACAAGTCGCAGAACGCCCGCACCAAGGCGCTCGCCGACTTCAAGGACTATCGGGTGCAGGTGCTGGTCGCGACCGACATCGCCGCGCGCGGCCTCGACATCACCGAGCTGCCGCAGGTGGTCAACTACGAGCTGCCGCACGTGCCCGAGGACTACGTGCATCGCATCGGCCGCACCGGCCGTGCCGGCGCCACGGGCCAGGCGCTGTCGCTGGTGTCGAGCGACGAGGCTGATCGCCTGCGCGCGATCGAGCGCGTGCTCGGGCGCAGGATCCAGGTGCTGCCGCTCGACCGGTCGGGCATCCGGGTACCCGTGGAGCATGGCGTCCGGGCGCCGTCGCGGCCGGCATCACATGCCCCGCATGGCTCGCGCAGCCAGCGTCCGCCGCAGCATGCGCGGCAGCGCGGGGAGAGCCGGCGCTACCGATAGGAGCGGGCGACGGCGAAGTTGAACACGATGTCGGGTGACGCGCCGGCCTGCAGGTCTTCGCTCACGCCGACGTCGTAGCGCCACCCGCCTGCGGTTCGCCACGAGCCGCCGAGGGTGAGCACGACCGCGTCGCCGTCGAGCTCGGACTCGATGCCGTCGTAGAGCTTCGAGTTCGCCTCGACCTGCGCCGTCACGTCGAGCGCCCGCCAGGCGTTCCAGGTCAGGCCGCCCATCAGCGTCCAGGCGAAGCTCTCCTGCTGCTCGGGCAGCAGCTCGCCTTCGCCGAGCCATGCCACGCTCGCCTGGCCGAAGAGCTGCCAGCGGTCGTGCAGTTGCGACTGGCCCGCCAGCGTTGCCGCTACATCCACCGCGCCGCTGCCGGTGAGGTCATCGGCGCTTCCCGTCGGCGCCTTCACCGTGAGCCATGCCGCGAGCGCGGCGCCGTCGGTGGCGTACAGCTGGTAACCCAGGGCGATGGGAATGTCGCCAATACCGGACGTCGATTCGTCGATGCTGATGAGCGTCGTGCCTCCCTGCTCGAACTCGATCAGCAGCTGGTCCTCGGGCAAGCGTCGCCGCGAACCCCCGGGAAGACCGAAGACCCCGTGCCAGTCGTCGATGAAGCCGTCGAGCGAGCCCTCGCTCACCTGCCGCCACGGCAGCTCGGCGTGGACCGCGTAGCGCTTGCCGAGCGCATGAGTGAAGTGCAGGCGCAACTCCAGCACTTCGGCGTCCAGGGTGTAACTGCCGTCGGTCGAGAAGTCCTGCTTCTCGGTGTTGCTCCAGTTGATCACCCCTGCGACACGTCCGCCGCCCGCCGACGGCAGGCGTGCGAGCAGTGGCGATGGCAGCCCGTGCAGGGCGAGCAGGGGATTCTGGTTCCGCGTGAGGAACGGTTCGGCGTGGGCTGTCGACCCGAGCAGGGCGATCAATGCGGGTATGGCGATCCGTCTCACCGCGATGGCGTATTCCGGCGCCATGGGCGCGGCCTCAGGGCTGCCAGTCGGGATCGTCGAAATACTGGCCGTAGGCGAGCAGCGCGCCGTGGACGAGCGCCGCTCCGTCGTGGCGCGTGCGTTGGGCGTCCTGCCCTCGCATCAGGCTCACGCCCTGCAGCAGGTCGGCGATGAGGTAGTGCAGGTTGGCGTCGGCGGCCGGGGGCAGCCTGCAGTTCGCGACGATCGAGTTCACCTGCGACTCGATGCGGCCAGCGAGCGCTTCGTACTGCGCGTCGGTCGCCTTCCCGGCGTGGATGGCCGGGTGATCGGCCTCGAACGCCGCGTGGATCTCGGCCATGCCCTTGCGCAGGGACGCGTCGGTCGGCCACTTCTCACCGCCATCCAGCTTCAGGTTGACGATCGCCGCCGTCGCAGTGTCGTGGTCCTGGCCGTGCCCGTGCTGCGCGCGGACGCCCGCGGTCGCGAGTGCCAGTGCGGTCGCAGCCAGCGTCATGACCAGGAAAGTCGGACGATTGGCGGTTCTCATCGGTGCAGCTCCCGGGGCGCGTTGCGCGGTGTAACGCGGGAGCGCCATTCTACGCCGGGCGGCGCCGGACTCGTTCTAATGTGCGCCGAACGCACCCTGTGCCAGCGCGACGATCTTCTCCCAGGCGGCCATCGGATCGCTGCCAGCCTTCGCAGCGAAAAAGAGCAGCGTGCCGACGAAGATCGCGGCGAGAAGCGTGACGAGGTGGCCGAGCACGATCACGGCGCCGTCCCGCTCGGCCATGCCGATGCACAGCAGGATGATGCCGATCGCCGGAGCAGTGTTCGCGAACGGCACGAGCGGCAGCGGTGCCATCAGGGCCAGCACCGCGACCACCAGCACGACGCCGTTGAGGCTGTTGACGAGTGCTGTCGCCGTGAGCGCGAGCAGGCGCGGTCGCACGAGGTGCTCGAACCGGTTGGCCGCGTGCGCCGCCCGCTCGAGCACATGCTGCACAGTCTCGCTCGGCAATGCGTGGTCGATGAGGCGGTCTGGCAGCCAGGGCACGCGATTCAGCACGACCGCGATGCCGATCAACAGCATCGGTGCGCCCAGTGCCGTGCTCATGAACGGCAGGGTCACCGGCAGCAGGAAGGGCAGCGCCAGGATCGCGCAGAACACGAGCAGGCCCTGCTCGCCGACGAGCCCGAGCAGCTCGCGCAGCGTGACCTTGTGGCCTGAGACTGCCGCGCGCGTGGCCTCGAGGGCCTCCGACAGGCGGACCTCGGGATTGCGGAACTGGACGGCAGTCATCAGGCTGGTTCGGGCACCGACGGCAGGCCCGACAGGGCCATCGCCAGCTCGCGCTCGTCGTAGTCGCGGTCCTCGAGCTTGCCTGCGAAGTAGTCGATGTACGCCTGCATGTCGAAGTGGCCGTGACCGCAGAGGTTGAACAGGATCGCGCGCGACACGCCCTCCTCGCGGCAGCGGATCGCCTCGTCGATGGCGCCGCGCACCGCGTGGTTGGCCTCGGGCGCGGGCACGATGCCCTCGGCCCGCGCGAACTGCACGCCGGCGGCGAAGCAGCTGGTCTGGTGGTAGGCCCTGGCTTCGATCAGGCCCAGCTGCTTGACGTGGCTCACCAGCGGCGCCATGCCGTGGTAGCGCAGGCCGCCCGCGTGGAAGCCAGGTGGCGTGAACGTCGAGCCCAGCGTGTGCATCTTGGTGAGCGGCGTGAGGTGCGCGGTGTCGCCGAAGTCGTAGGCGTAGGTGCCGCGGGTGAGGCTCGGGCACGCGGCGGGCTCGACCGCGACGATGCGCACCTTGCGCCCGCCACGCAGCTGCGCGCCGAGGAAGGGGAAGGCGATGCCGGCGAAGTTGGAGCCGCCACCGGTGCAGCCGACGATCACGTCCGGAAAGTCGTTCGCCATCTCGAGCTGCTCGATCGCCTCGAGCCCCAGCACCGTCTGGTGCAGCAGCACGTGGTTGAGCACGCTGCCGAGCGCGTACTTGGTGTCGTCGCGCTGCACGGCCATCTCGACCGCCTCGGAGATCGCGATGCCGAGGCTGCCCGGGTGGTTCGGGTCCTTGGCGAGGATCGCCCGGCCCGACCCGGTTTCGTTCGACGGCGAGGCGACGCAGCGGGCGCCGTAGGTCTCCATCAACGCCCGGCGGTAGGGCTTCTGGTTGTACGACACGCGCACCATGAAGACCTGCACTTCGAGGCCGTACAGCGCGCCCGCGAACGCGAGTGACGAGCCCCACTGCCCGGCACCCGTCTCGGTGATCAGGCGCTTCACGCCGGCCTGCTTGTTGTAGAACGCCTGCGGCACCGCCGTGTTCGGTTTGTGGCTGCCGGCGGGCGACACGCCCTCGTACTTGTAATAGATGCGTGCCGGCGTCTGCAGGGCCTTCTCGAGGCGGCGCGCGCGATAGAGCGGGCACGGCCGCCACTGGCGATAGACGTCGCGCACCGGCTCCGGAATCTCGACCTCCCGCTCCTGGGTGACTTCCTGCTGGATCAGCGCCATCGGGAACAGCGGCGCGAGGTCGTCGGGGCCCACCGGCTGCAGCGTGCCGGGGTGCAGCACCGCCGGCGGCGGCACTGGCAGGTCGGCCATGATGTTGTACCAGGCCTTCGGGATGCGGGATTCGTCGAGGACGTACTTGACGGTATCGCTCATGTTCGGACGCCAGGACAGCGGTTGGGTACCGCACAGCATACAACGGCCTCAGCGCTCGATCCGCACCCCGTAGCGCCGCTCGATTCCGGTGACGTGTTGTTCTACCGCCTGCTCGATCGCGTCGGCGTAGTAGTCGCCTTCGACCTGGTCGCGAACCGCGTCGAACGGCAGCAGCGTGCCGGCCATCGTTTCGGTCGGCCGCACGAAATGCCAGCCGTGCAGCGATTCGAGCGGCCCGCTCCACTGGCCGGGCGGCGCGGCCCAGAGAGCCTCCACGAACGGGTGGCCGAACATGCTGCGCAGGATGCTGCGGCCGTAGCGGTCGAAAGCGAGGCCGGGCGGAAACGGATCGCCGGCCACGACCTCGCCAGCCTGCAGGCGCGCCCGTAGTGACTCGCCCGCGACGGGGCGCTCGTTCAGGAACACGTGTTCGAAACTGATGCTCGGTTCAGCCTGGTAGAGCTGCAGGTGGTCGGAGTAGAAGTTGACGAGTTCCTCGTCGCTGGGGTCGGGCAGCGGGCCGGTGATCTCGAGGCGCATTTCCTCGACGAGGAGGCCGCGCACGGCGCGGCTGCGCAGGTGCAGGCCGCGGGCGATGGCCTCGCGCAGCAACAGTTCGTCGACGACGTAGTCGCGCTCGAGGCGTGCAGTCTCCGCTGCATCCGGCGCCCGGCCGGCGACGGCCGCGAAGTCCGCGACCAGCGCCGCACGGGTGGCCTCCGCAAGTACTACCGGTGGCGTACGGCGAGCTTCGACGGCGGCATACAGGGCGAACAGCAGGCCGCCGGCCAGCAGGAATACGACCAGCGGCTCACCCAGCAGACGTGCCCGCCACGTCGCCGGCCGCGCCGGCGTTTCGCCCGCGTCAGTCCCGCGTCCTGCGGCCGGTTCCATAGTCCGGATCAACCTTCTCGACCTTGCCGTCCTTCGCGCCCTGCAGTCCGGCACCCGGCTGCAAGTGCTCGGTGGTGAGTTCGGACAGGAAGCCGGGGTCCTTGATGCCCTCGCGGCGCATCGCAATGCCGGTGAGGCAGGCGTGCATGATGAAGTTGCCGTTCAATGCCGAGCGATAACTGCCGTCGAGCAGCGGATCGAGCTCGACGAGTTCGAAGCCGACCAGGTCGTTCTCGGCGCACAGCCGGCGCACGATCGGCAGTGCCTCGCGCATCGTCAGTCCGCCGGGCACGGGTGTGCCGGTGCCCGGCATGAAGGCCGGGTCGAGCACGTCGACATCGAAGGAAATGTAGATCTTGCGGCCGCCCTCGCGGGCCTCGGCCAGTGCCCGCTTCATGACTTCGTCCCAGCCCCGCTTCTCGACTTCCGCCATCGTGTGGTAGCGCATGCCGTTGTTGCGCATCCACTCGAAGCCATCGGGACCGGGCCACGGCCCGCGCAGCCCCACCTGGATGAAGTTGCGTGCCTCGACGTGGCCCTCTTTCACGGCGCGGTAGACCGGCTGGCCGTGGGTGATGAAGTGCGGCTGCTCCTTGCCCGCGTCGAAGTGAGCGTCGAAATGCACGACGCCGAAGCTGCCCTTGCCGTGGACGTCGGCGAGGCCGGCAATGTTCGGATACTCGAGGCTGTGGTCGCCGCCGACGACGAAGGGCAGGGCGCCGGTGCGCGCGATCTCGGCGATGCGCTCGCGGACGTGGTGGACCGTGCGCTCGGTGCTCATGTTGTCGACGGCAATGTCGCCGTAATCGACGATGTTCAGCACCTTCGACGGATTGACCATCGTGTTCATGTCGATGCCGGCGGCGCCATACTCGTTGCGCATCGCCTGCGGCCCGAAGCGCTGGCCACGGTAGTAGCTGCCCATGTCGAGCGGAGCACCGACGATTGCCACGTCGACGTTGCCCGCGACGAGGTCCTCGGGGTAGATCGCCACCGGCGCCCCGGCGAAGGTGCGGATGCCGCCTCGCCCGTTGGCGTAGTAGCTGAGCGGGATCGGGCCGGGCTCGCGCTTCGGCCCGAGGCTCGCCGGCCGGCGTACCTTCCAGGCGTTGAACTCCGGCGACTCGGTGTTCAGCGGGATGGAGGCCATGTCGGTCTTCGGGTCGAACTTCTCGGCCGCGTCGACCGCCATCATGCCGTCGACGTATGCCGCGATCTCCGCGGGGGACTTCTGCTTCAGGCGCTGGTACAGACGTTCACGCGTGCCAGCGAAGCGATCAGCCTTGTCCGAGAGCAGGAAGTCGCGCTGTTCCGCGGTGAGTCCGCCGATCTTGGCCTCGAGCCAGTCCGGCGCGGCGACCGTGGCCTGCTTGTCCGCCGCGTCGAGGGACGTGGCCGGTGCGACCGCGAGCAGGACACAGACCATCACCAGCGCTGAGCAACGTTGCATGCTGATTCCCCCGTCGATGTCCCGCCCTCCTCTTGCGCTCGTTGCTTCAGGCGGCGGTCTTGTAGTTGCCCGGCATTGTGCACGGACTCAGTCGAGCAGGGAAATCGGCGGCAGTCCCTCGATGTACATCGTCTCGTCCTCGATCCGCACGTGCCCTTCGTTGCGGACCTCGTGGTCGAAGCGATAGGTGATCTGTGCCGTACCATCGGTCAGGTCGCGGTCCCACTGCGCGGATCGCTCGACCGTGGCCTCGTTGCGCTCGCGCCACGCCTGCAGGGCGGCACTGCCGTGCCGCTGCTCGAGCCACTGCATGGCGATGCGCGGAGAGGCGACCGTCGCGGTGGCATTGTTGCCACCGAAGCCCTTCGCGTTCAGGAAGGAGACATCCCAGTCGGCCGCGGTCCGCTGCAGCGGCTCGCGCGAGAGTCGCAGGTGCCCCTGCTCCACGTCGGCTGCAACTTCCTCGATGGTCGCGATGCCCGGAACGACGCCGTGGGCGAACACTCCGAGGGTCGATGTGAGCTGATCACCGCCCGCCGCCGCCATCGTGTGGCCGACGAAGCACTTGATCGCTGCGACGGGCCAGTCCTGGATCCCGTACGCCCGCGCGACCCCGTTCAGGATGCGCGATTCGGTGGTGCGGTTATGGGGTGTCCCCGTTCCGTGCGCCTGCACGAAACTGCGGCGTCGCAGCGACTCGTCGCCGAACAGTTGCCGTGCCCTCGCGACCGCCTTGCCGACCGTGATGTAGTTGCCGACGCCCGGCGAGGAAATCGATTTCTTGTAGCCGTCGGCGTGGACGAGGACATCCGTGACGGCACCGTAGATCGTCGCGCCGAGCTCGACGGCCAGCGCGTCGTCGAGCAGGACGACGAACTGTGCGCCCTCGGCGATCGTGAATCCGCAGTTCTCGGCAAACGGGCGGCAGGCGCGCCGCAGGTCCGGCTCGGTGCGATGCAGGTGCCGGTCGAGTTCGAGCAGCGCCTGGTCGGTGCCGAGGGCGCCCATCGTCGACAGGCCCTCGATGACGTCGGGGACGAGCGGCGCCTCCGCGCCGCCGACCAGCGCGACGCGCGACCGGCCCGACTCGATGTCGAACATGCCGTGCCGCAGGTTGTAGAGGAACGTCGCGCAGGCCCCCATGTTGTGGCCGGTCTGGCCGACGCTGCCGAGTACGTAGGCGTTGACGAAATCCGCCGGCATCTCGGCCAGTCCCAGGGGCACCTGCTTCGACGTCGGCCGCATCCCGCGGTAGCGCGACCCGAGCAGCCCGCCCGTCGCCTCCTGGTCCAGCTGGCCCATCGCACTGCCCGCGTACACGCTGACCTGGTCCGGGGGCACGTGCCGCATCACGGTGCTCCAGTCGATCCCGAGCGATCCCAGCGCGTCGTTCGCCCCGAACAGTGCGATCTGCAGGGCCCGTGGATGGCCCCGCCCCGGGTACAGTGACTTCGGGTCGAAGCCGCCCGGGAGTTGCCCGGCCGCGCTGACGTCGAGCGATCTCGTCACCGGCAGGAAGAAATCGGCGCCTTCGGGCACCGTGACCCGCACTCGCCCGCCGTCGCCCGCTTCGATGGCCCATCCGCCAGGCAGCGGATCCGGCACGTCCCGTCGCGCAACCTCGAACGAGGCCGTGCCCTGTCCTCCCGCGAGACGGGCCCGACAGTTCCAGCCCACCTGCTGCACGTCGAGGAACGACGGCTCGATGCCGCGTACCAGCGTGTGCTCGAGAATGTGGCTGCGCTTGGTGTCGTCGAGATCGCCCCGGATGCCCATCAGCCCGGCCAGCGCACGGAACGTCGCGTCCGCGGCGCTCGGCTCGAGGACGTCGATGATCGTGCGCCGGTACGCGTGGTGCGCCGAACTCCGTCCGGCCGCGTTGATGCCGCCGAAACCCGCGATGACCGGCAGGGATTTCATGGGCGAGGCCCTCGGTTCAGTTGACCGTCATTGAACCGGAACACTACCGCAAGTCTCGCGGTTGGCGACAGCTTCCGTCTCATCCCGCCAGTGTTCTTACCGGATCGATTCCCACCACGCGTATCCCGTGACGGCAGCCATGAGGACGATTCCGGCGACGATGGTCGGTGCAATGACGCGACGCGAACTCGGCAGATGCGCGGTGGCCGCAAGATCAACGGAATCGCGAACCACCCCATCCGAGGTGATTTCGTAGGTCCACGCGAGTGCGATCATGATCGGCCAGCCGATCACGGCGAGTATCGTCAGCGCCGTGACCCACCAGGCGGGGAAGTGCAGGGGCGCGAACGTGACCTCGGCCACCTGCAGCAGCAGCCACATGCCGATGAGATACGACGCCGACACCTGGAAGACCCTGCGTCTGCGCAGTTCCGC
>Ga0079037_100000826_pt1 | contig 15169 bp, 25 predicted proteins | sample Mud3Dept4metaG_FD_71479 | JGI IMG/M metagenome (GOLD analysis project Ga0079037, IMG submission 71479) | Freshwater wetland microbial communities from Ohio, USA, analyzing the effect of biotic and abiotic controls - Mud 3 Core 4 Depth 4 metaG | ecosystem: Environmental > Aquatic > Freshwater >... | reverse complement strand
GTGATTAATGAACTCATCCTAACCTCCGACTATCAAAAAGTATGGAGTAGGGATTGTCCCACAACAAGAGGTCGTCCTGCTTGCTTTATGCATCATGGCAGGAATATCTCTATTATCAACATCCACTACTGAACCAGCACCGTCCCAGGTATATTTAATACCCGTGACAGCACCAGTAACATTCAATTTCAAATCCTTCGTCAGAACAAGCTGCGTAGACGGCCAGCCAGTGTCTTTGAGTTCTATCTCAATTACTTCCGGCTCGACCTTTACCCACTCACTGTCGTCTGAAGTATCAACTCGCTTCGCCAAGTTCGGGTATCCTCCCTCACAGCTTCTATGAGGCGGGAAGTCCATACCATGAACCTGACACCTCCGTAAGAGAAACTTCTACGATGTAACACTGTATTAATTATACCAGCAATGTTGTCTGCCTGGGAGGACTGCGCCATCTCGCTGAATACTGTGATGCTTACATCACAATCAAATACATTGCATTCTCCAGCCGTCTGTGGCACAGCAGAGCCAATACCTACTCGAATGCATGGATATGAAAACTCAGTACCCTGCCATTGCCTCTCTCTGATTTCCACCGTATTTCCGAGAGCCGTAGTTATGGCAGAGTTGGCTTTCATATAACTGATTAACGCAGAACGAATGTCATCAACTCCCAACATGTATTTCCACAACTCCTATATCCACAAACGACTTTTTGAATGCGCTCTTTAGTCTTTCTTTCATCTCATTCTTATAATCATCTATTGCAGGTCGAAGATAAGGATTTGGAGCCACACCAGGATGACCAATAGGTAATTCTGGTCCAACAAACCATTTGCCTTGATTGGCCCACCAAAATACTAAGTTGGGAACATTCTTGGCTTTTATGGGATACTTTTTCACTTCGCCCTTTGTAGCATGAATGCCGGAGCCAAACTCAAATGCCCTGGCCTCTGGAGCAATATTTAAATCAATGATAATGCTCCCATAATAATTCCCGCCCATCTCTTCTACCTGACCAGCCTTGATAGCATCTGGAATTGTAGAACTCCAATTGGCATTTTCCCTGGCTTGCTCGGCTATTTCATTAATTAGCTCAGTCAGTGTAGCAACGATATTAATACGAAACTTTGCTGCCCTAGCCAAGCCACCCTTGCGACCGATTTCTGCCATGTACGCAGAACCGCGCTTGGCATAAACAGCCCTACCTCCAGCTTGACCAGGAATAGTTGGTGGCATATGTCCTACTGATTATCGTGCGCCCTGACGCTCCTTGTCAGGCTCATCATAATATAGTTGCGAGGATCGCGAGGGTTGTGGCTGGAGTGATGCACGTCTACTACCCTGAAGAAGTTCCTGTACTCCCAGTGATCCACTGGCTTGATAAGTTCCAACTCATCCATCTCTCGTATGTCGAGAGTTCCAGGAACGGCAGTTGCTTTGAATAAATGAACTACTTCTAATCCCTGCTCCAAGAACACCTGATCCACAGACTGCTGCTCAAATCTAGCAGAGATGCAATCATACTGTACGGAGCCAGAAACCTGCGCTCCACCAGCGTAGTCATCTGTTGGAGTGGTAATCCTCCATACTTTGAAACCTACATTCATCCCTGCGGTCATCGGTAAGGAACACTCATCCCTGCGGTCTTATACACACGCAAACCAGACAGCATCTTGTGAGCAAACTGCGCCTTTGCAGACGTGCCAAACGCAGTCTGGATCATCTCCACTCTGGTTTCCGCATAATCCATATTCTCAAACCTTTTGACACCCACATCGCCTGGAGCTTCATTCCCATACCCAACCATCTCATTCAAGATGATCTGAGAATATGTAGATAAAGCCATCAGGATATTGGGAGTGTAAACCGTTCCAGAACTCAGGCCAGCGTTATAAACCACCTGTACCTGCCAGGGCGCGCTCATGCCACCACAGCAATAACTATACAAAAGTGATAAGTTAAGGATACCGTAGTCCCAATCCCTCATGGCTTGATACCAATTGCCTATTCCATCAATGGTATGAAAGGCTGCTCCAGAGAAATCGATAAACGATGTTTTGACGACGTAGTTAATGTAGGTGTGATCAAGGTTGATCTCGGATGCCCACATATATGTGCCAGTGTAAATCGTGGGAGTAAGATAAGTCCCAATATCCAGCTCGGCAGCGACCTCAGCAATTGCATATGCTGCCCTGCGCTGACCAGGAGCAGAGTTGTCAAGACTTCCACCATAGGTATTGAAGATGGTGTCGGTAAGGATTTGTGGTTGCTGCTTGAGATAGGGTTTCATATTACTGTCCTGCGATCATGATCTTGGGGGTGGGCTTGGAAATCCCCATCGCTTCCTTTTCTTCTTCCCTCTGGCTTAAAAGTTTCAGAAGCTCGTTCTTTCCTACAACCTCCAAATACTGAGCAATCGCCATGATCTGATAAGGAGTAACTCCCTCAAAGTGGGTTTCAAATACAACCGATCCTGGCTCGGAGAACTTGATGACGATGTAGCTATTCTGCACTTGATCAGTCATAGTAACCAGTAATCCCACCACTCGATATCATTCATGTGACGACTTAGAAATACACTGGCGTTTTGCTGCATAGGATATGCAGTTTTATAAGTTTCAGCAGTAGCACCAGTGCAGTGTATTCCAACCGCTCTAGGAACAACAATAATATTATACCCCATCTTCTTGAGGGTAACACACAGATCAACATCCTCATAAGTTCCCATGCCATAGCCTTCAAAGAACCCACCGACCTTAATGAACAGGTTCCTTCTGACCATCATGGCTGCTCCGGTCACGGCAAAGACTTGATGTACTCTATTTACCTTTGGGTGGTCTGGGTTCCATCCTACAAACACATGATGAACCGTCCCATTGATTCTAGTGGACAAACCAATATGCTGTAACTTTCCTTTCGGCCTGATTTGGTCGCTCTGGTCCAGCCCAGTTACAAAGTCAGGAAATAATAGCTTCATCCCAGCCACACCGACTTCATCGTCCTCATTCATGGTGTCTACTAATATCTTGCCAGACCCAGGCTCTAAGAAGCAGTCCGAGTTCAAAAAGAAGATGTATTTAGATGTCTTTCTCCTGGCCCCGACATTACAAGCTCCAGGATATCCAATGTTCTGTTTTAGCTTTATGGTCGCAGCAGACTTGACATTTCCATAGCTCCCATAAATTTTATCCAAATAAGATACATCTTCCTCTACTTCCTTGCTGTTGTTGTCCACCACAATTATATTGACCATATAAGGATCGAAGGCCAAAGGGATGGCCTCGATGCACCTGGACAGTAAGTCAATCCTCCCACGAACAGGGATGACGATGTCCACTACAGCAGGATCAATCACTTGGTTTTTGTTTTTTTGTTTCATTTGTCTCACAGATAAATCCACAAGTTATAGGCAATTCAGACTTATAATTTCCGATGTTAGGGTCTAACTCATGCAGAGACACATGCTTATATGTCTTGCCCTCCCACACGACCAATAATTTTGCTCCAAGATAATCTTCTATTTGTGCTGTCTTTTCAAATATATCTGGAAAGTCCTTTCTAATCTTATTCCAATACCCCACGGCTCCCTTAACACATCCGATACAATTATTATTCTTATATCCCATCTTATACATAACTGGTAAATCAATGCCAAAAGACTGTAAGTATATCAAGCATTCTTCCTTTGACAATCCAGCATCAATAAGAGGGAATTCAGTTATAACCAAAGGATTGTTCTTAATAAAACTAGCTGCTCTTTTAGATTCTTTTGAATCAAATCCAAATATTTGAAGATCATATTCTATATCTTCAAACTCCTCTCTGACCATCTTTTTTAGCTCGAGAGAGCATCTTGCTCCAAATCGACTGGACATAAATCTTGTGCTATTGAATACATCATAGATATCATTATATTTAGGATTCTTTAGGATAGTTATATCAACACCAAACCATTCCTGACAATCATTAAGAAATCTGACATTATCTGGATGCTCTGATCCAGTATCACAATAAGCAACGACAATGGGATATACACCAGAATATTTTTCTATGGATAATTTCGTGGCTACGGCACTCGTAACACCACAAGAAAACCAACAAACAACACGATGAATTTCTTTCATTCCTTATCCATGTCCTTCTTGATATAGTCATCTACCTGCTTCACAGGGATATCCCATGTCCTGCTTTCAACATACTTGTGTGCCTTCTCAACCATAGCATCAGTTTCTTCAAATTGCCACGCCGGAACTTGACCAAATATATTCATCAATTCAGTGGTAGCAACTTCATAGTCAGCCAGATAACGATAGCTGTTCCCAAATGGATCAATGTATCGATAATGCCAAGGTATCAGAATGCCTCTATTATTATCACATAACTCATGCAAAGCAGTGCAGTCTGTAGCAATTACAGGAATGCCAACTGACATTGCCTCCAATACGGGTAAGCACAATCCTTCAGCCTTAGACAAATTCAACAGGCAGTCCGACATGGCATAGTAAGACCACAACTGGCTGAAAGGCATTCCACGCTCAACAATTATCAGCTTGTCGGCAATCTTGTAATGGATGGCAAGGTCTTTCAGCTTCCATCCTTGAAGGTTATGCTCCCTGGTGATAAGGATATATTTTGAGTTTGGCTCTTGCTTGGCAAATCTAGAGAAGGCTTCAAAGCAAGCAAAGAAGTTCTTGCGCTCCTGGTTGTCGGCATTGGTCAGGACTACCTTTGTATCATCACCAATGTTGTATGCCTTCCTGAGACTTGACCTTTCTAATGGAGTAGGTCGCCTCCATGCCATCGTATCTATGCCGATCTGGATATGCTCTGCTGTAGACACGCCTTTCTTGTGGGCCTCATCCGTTCCAAACTGGCTGATGATAAACTGCTTATCCATAGACATTAAGGTGTTAGCCCATGTAAAGCACAGAGGATCAGCCTCCACAGGGAACACACCCACCCACTTGAATGGCCTGTCAGAAATAGTATTGATTAGCCTCTCCTGCAAGGTTATATCCAGAGCAACAAACAGATAATCAAACTTCCAGATATACCATATACCAGTCACTGTTTTAATGACTTCTTGTGTCGTGCTGGCAGGGAAGATAGGAAAAACAAAGTCATGCTCTTCCCCTTTATAGCCATACCCTATCACCTTAATATCATGCAGTTCTGAAAGGCCAGCACACAAAGGCAGAGACAGGCTCATGTACCCGCTGCCTGTAGCAGCTAGGTCGGTCACATAAACGATTTTAGCCAAATACTTTGTCCTCCCAATACTTCGCTATCACAGCAGGATCAAACCTTGACCTTGCTGCCTTTTTTATCTTATTCATCTTCTCATCCAGGTCATCACGCTCTAAAACAGATTTGATCACATCAACGAAGTGAGCATCGCCTCTGGCATCGTTGGCATCCCAATTCAAGACTGTACACATATTTGTGGTGGGCAACGACCCAGCGTTAGTGGTAATCGTGTACACTCCGGCGCACTGCGCCTCAGCCACAGATATGCAAAACAGTTCATCGTAAGTGCATGGATATGCCATGATGCTGGACTTTATTTGCTCAAGAACGAGACGATCCCTGGTTATAGCACCAAGAAAGGCAAAGTCCTCCCTGACTGCCCACCTTGCTCTGTATCTTTCATTCCTTGGACTTCCTGCACCCCACAGCCTATAATCTGATGTTATCGTCAGGCTGGCATCTGGAATTTCTCTTTTGATAAGAGGCCACACTCTCCATAAAGCCTCCAGCCCACGATCAGGAACAGACGCAAATAAAAATCTATGTTTCACTTTAGTGTAAGGCTCAAGACCCTCCGCTAACTCATACTCATGAACCCTTACAGGGAGATCGGTGACTATCGTATTGTTGATATTGTATTGCTGGCTGAAATATGCCTGATGGAATGGAGAGATCACCACAATCTTGTCCATGTGTGGAGCAAACTCTTGGAACATGCCAGTAGTGTGCTGGTCACAGCTCCACCATATCTTCTTGCCATTAGCGACAATGGACTTGGCATTGGTCGAGCGGAACACGATTAAGACATCTCTCTTCTCCGTTGGATTGAATTGAGATGTCATCCTCTGTTCAAACAAAGAGGCGTTTTCTCTTGGATTATTATATAGGACAACCTCATGCCCCATTCCATGCCAAGTCTCGCACATGGTAAGAAGAGCAAGCTCTGCTCCACCAACCCCAATCTGAACATCGTCCCCATACACAGTCTTGCTGGTGACACCCAACGGACTGCCATCAGTTGTTAGGATATGAATAATCATAATAGAACTCCAGCTATGATTGCAGTATTTTTCATAAAATCTCCATTGATGCGCTTTATCTTTTCATAACCTTCAAACTTTGCGAATACGCCTAATCGAAACCCTACAGGAAACTTATAAGACGCAATAACATCTCCAGGTCGCAGCACACCAAAATAAGAGATGAACTCCCTCTCCACATCCTGACCATCACAGAACACCATCGCTGGATGAGAAGAGTTACTGACCAGCCTCTTTACCCTGCCCAAGATAGCCTCGCTGCAACACTTCCCTGCTGCAACAAAGGACTGCTCTGCATATTTCATCATGTCTTCAAGCTTGTTATCCAAGATGTTTAGATCACAAGTAATCCCTGTATAATGAAACTCAGGCACGAAGAAGCCTTTAGCCAGCATCCATGCAGCCAGATCACCCTGGTTCACCCCAGTCTCAATAAACAAGCCGACTTTGTAGTCTCCTATGATCCTGTAAATAGCACCAATCTCCGACCAGGAGTATTCGGATTGTATTCCAAATGGCTGAGCTATATTCTTAGGCCAGTACATTATTCATCATCTGTGTATTCTAAGGCTTCTTTGAGTTTCAAATATCTCTTTAAACGACTATCCATTGTAGGAGAATGATAACCAGTTTTCATTGCAAGGTTAGCATCAAAGGCTATAGGCTTTATGCTTTCTTTGATACACTCCTTAGCAATCTTCATGAATTCTTTTTTCTTCATATCCACCTGTTTCCACCAGTCGCATGTACACCATTGTCAGCATGAAACTGGCATACAAACATCAAACCCTGTGGAGATGCTCCCCACACATACCCACTTTGTCCCACATAGATCGCTTGCGATCCACAACTGCATCTGAAAATTGGGCCTGGAAATTCTGGTCTAGCTTCTACAGGTATCTGATATAAGAAGTGGTCATCATATCTGGCACAGTTAATGAACCCATTCATGTCTGGTATCCAGAACTTGTCCTGAGCATACACCCAAATTCCATTAGGAAGCTGTCCTTTGTTTGGGGTTCCTCTGTGCCGTATGATTTGAAAAGAATTATACGTACTGGATGACTTTTTCTCCATTGACAATCCTAAATAACTGCTCTAGTCTGGTCTTCCATGTGTGACGCTTCATCACTTCTTTGTACGCCTTCTCTGCCATACTGTGAGCAAAGTCCGGCGTGTCCAACAGGAACTTGATTTTTTCTTCGGCTTCGTCTGCCGTGCTGAAGCCAAGGTAATGCTCATTCTCAATAAACAGCTTCTCTAAGTCAGGAACTCTGTTTGTCACCAATGGACGCTTCATTCCCATTGCCTCAAACACCCTGACAGGCAGGTCTTGCAGAGATGACCAGTTGAAAGCCACCCGGCTGGAGCAGTATTCATGCCTGTACTCATCATAGATGATGCCATTTTCGTACATCACGTCTTTACCCAAAGAGCGCATCCGGTTCACCACCGCTGTTCTCTGCTCATATTGTAATCCAATAATGCAGACATCATGCTTTATGGGTAAGTCATCAGGATAGAACCTGTGGTTATCCAACGCATAAGGCCACCAGATATCATCAGCGATCATGTAGTTTGATTGCATACACAGCACCACATCAGAATAAGATGCTGGCTGGGTGTAACTGGATTTAATACAGTGCGGGTCTGTCTCTATCAGCACCACCTTTTTGGCTGGTGGCCTGGATGCAAAATGCCATCCTGCATCCACCTGAAGCCAGATATCTATGTCGCCAGGGATAACATCAACCAGGGTCTGTGGGTGATAAGTAACAGCACCAGATAGAGGAACGTCTGGTGTTTTTACATACTGGCGAGGCAAAGTGATGCCACCCTTCCAGGGTATCCAATCACCAAAGAACGGCCCAATAGAGAATAACTCGATGTTATCAAATCTCTCTAACTCTTCCCACATATACCGCATCATTGTGACAGGATAGATCAAACCGGAGATCGCTACTTTCATTCTTCCTCTTTCCCAAATCTTATCTCTGGAACCTGAACAAACTCAGCCCATATCTCACCATTGGTGAGCTTTCTTCCATCTTCTAAAGTGTATTCTGTAACAGAAGATGGGTAATTGAAGAGATAATCAATCTTTATTACTTTGAATGTTTTTCCGGTTTTTGTGTTCATCACTTTCATTGGCTTCTTCCCCATAAATAAATTTCTGAACAGAAAGGCATAACTCAATCAAGCTCATCAAATCTTGATAGCCTGTAGGAGCATTTATCTTTATGGTTGGTCTTCCAGTCATAGAATCGAATTCGATAGGTCTAAATGCCCTGGTATATATGATTGCCTTATTTACTATGTCATCCTTGAGTTCACTCATCTATCACCTGCACAATCTTATTTCTGTTTTCTCCAGCATCCCTGAAATACAGCTTGGCCCCGCAATGAGGGCAATCCAAAAGCATCCTTGTTTTGACGTTATAAGATTCTACGAGTATCTTGGTTTCTTTTCCACATACGCACCGGACAAAACAATTGTCTACAAGATCATCTCTCACCATAGAAATATCCACGCTTATTGTTACATCTATCTCTTTCATATTACTTTCACTCTTTCTTGATACATCTTGTCAAACCACTTGGGCGTGTAATAAGAGCCATCGTTTCTCTCTGGAAACTTATTATATCCCCAGCTGTTCTCTTTATTCTCTTTGGATAGCCTTGCATAATGAATTTCGTGCTTCTTCAAGACCCATTCCATGCCCCAATAGCGATAGTGCAATAACTTTATTTCTGGCTGGCTGTAAATAGGCTCTGGATAAAACGATGCTGTGTGCCTCCCTGGAGCGTAAGTTATATCCAATTTTGGATTAAACACGCACATCTTGTCAAACACGTAATCTCTGATGCCATTTTTATAATACATCCAAATCTGTCTCTTGTTATCTTTTGGAGGCTTATCATGCATCATCGTATAACCGACTACACTAGCCACAGACATTTCCATGTCTTTGTACTCTTGCAACTTTGTGATTATGTATGGATCGTAAATGATTTCATCGATGTCACATAAGATAACCCAGTCAGCTTTGCCTCTGGCATCATGGTAACACGTGTTATATAACCCGGTCACAGACGGCTCGTGGATGCCTTCGGCATTGTAATCCCTGATCTCTACAAGCTTGTTCTGGCTGGCTATCTCTCTGCTTCCATCATCAGAATGTTGATCGTAAATGATGATCTTGCTGGCAAAAGAATTGTAATGCCTCAGATAGAAAGGTAGGAACATGCTCTCATTCCAACACACAGAATAAACCCAAATTTTCATTTATAGACGATCCCTATCCCACCACCTGGAATATCATCAGCATGTTTTCCAATGATATCAAGAGTGTCGTGTCTCAACTTGATCTCTTCCCACAGCTTTGGAACTCCAACATCATCCCGAAAAGTGTCGATGTCATGCAGGATAATCAGGCCTCCTGGCCTTACCATGTCTCCATAAACTATGAAATCTTCCCTGGCTCCATCATAAGAATGATCCCCATCGATAAATAAGACATCGAACGGACGGTACTCCATAGCCTTGATGATCGCTTTATGCTCATTAGACCTGGATTTGATAAGCACCAGCCTGGGATCATTCAGATACTCCCTGACATCATCGATGTTTGGGTCTATGCCAACCACAGTCCCTTCTCCATCTAGACAGGATAGCCAGATCGCCAAAGTGCCTCCATATAAGCACCCGATCTCCAGTATCTTAGATGGCTTCTTTTCTTTCACAATGCTGTATGCTTGCTGAATTTCCCAAGGCCACTGCCCTGTTGGAATAGCAAAGAAGGCTCTGTCATCCCATGTACCCAGCCACTTATTGTCCATATATCTTCATCCTCAGCTCTTCCGCTCTGCTTGCCCACTTCTCACGCCAAAGCTGCACATTGTGTAGGGTGTACCTTTCACGATCTGGATAATACTTGTTCACGGTCTTTCCACTTTGATGCCTGAAGCTGGCATTGGCAGGGACAAGCTGAACTCCTTTCCACCACGCAGTTGTAGATAAGTCCAAGTCCTCACAGTCAAACTTGCCGTAGATCGGATCGAAGCCACCCAAGACCTTCCATGTCTCCTTGTCTGTAGCTAAGAACCACCCATTTGCATAAGGCACTGCTCCACATCCAGGAAGTCTGTTCCATCCAGTATCATTGAACATCAACTCCCCTCCGATCAACACGTTTGTCTTCAGGCTCAGGATTGTGTCTACGTTGGCTATAAAATTGGATAGCACCGTGACATCGTTAGTCAAAAGACACACTCCGTCTGCTCCGTGGTCAAATGCGATCCTAAATCCCCTGTTTACGGAATACCCAAACCCTTTGTTCTCCTTGTTCCTGTAAGCGTAAAGCCTACCATTCATCGGGCCTCCCTCGCCCAACCCGTCCTTCCACCACTTGATCTGCTTGGCACTCTCTGTGTCATCATCCGTAGAAGCGTCATTGATAAGGATGATCTCTGTATCCATAGGAACGTGGTGATAGAGTTCATTCAACCTGGAATGAACTAAATCCCAATTGTTGTAGAAAGGTATAACCACGCTTATTTTCATAGTGAAAAGAAAAACCTGTAGATAAGATAAGACAAAACTACCAGCCCCCATAAAATAAATACTCCAAGGAGTATTCCCAACATAAAGTTCGCTATTTTGCTGATCATGTTTGTCCCAATGTAAAATACGGATATTATGAAGATATCCGTATTTTACCACTCCATACCAAGAGAAGTATGAGAGTTAGATTAGAGACTGTTTATGTCCAGCCGATTAAGATCTGCCAAACAGACGAGCAGAGAACTTGTCGTTGATTTTTCGTGTCGAGAAGTAAACACCAGCATTGGCGCACAACGCAATCACGAAGTCAACAACAGCAGCCTTGATTGCGGTCAGCGGATCGGGCGAGTAAACTGTGAGCAGCCCAAAGATGCTAAGAGCGCAAACAACGGCAGCAACAAGAAACATGAGTATGAGCATTGCTCCCTGTTTCTTATCAGATTCTAGAGCATTGAACCAGCCCTGGAAACCAGGAAAATAGTATCCAAGCAAAACCAGGACTACGCCCACGACAGGCAAAAGGTCAAAAGTCAATTTGATTTCCATATCACGCCTTCCTTTCTATAGTTTCTTACCCAATACATTCAGTTCATACAATCGTTGAACTCTGACGGAACGCTGAATTCCAGGTTTCCAATCAGGATTTCCCTGATAGTCTCTCTGGTGAGAACGCTGAAATTCAAGGATAGAATTGATGATATTATCTCTAGTAGGCTTGGATGGAAACGTTATATCCAGGTATTTCATTACTCTGTTGAGTTGTGCCATGTTCAACTGATTTAGCTCATCTAGAGAAAATATCTCGCTACCTGCTAGAGACACCAGACCACCTCCTTACATCTGCCTCGGATGCCACCCTGAATATCGGCTTGCTTCCACCACAGCACCCGCCTCTCCTGTCAAGTATGGATTGGGCATCTCCTTCGTCAACCCACGCAAGACAGATATTGGCTTTAGTAATAAACTTATATGCATGTCCATTTCCTAATTCTATCAGGGGGTTCACTGTCTGGTAATAACACAGGGCTACTTCACCAGCTTCATTTCTTTGGGCCACTCCTAAATCCATAATCCATCCCACGAACATATTATACTATAAAAGGAAACGTGGCGAAGAAGGAGGGGAGAGACTTCGCCACGTTCGGGAGGGAGCAGACAGTGACCAGACTGTTTGCTCCACTATGATAACATATATTCCTCCAATTAGCAGCCCTAATCCTGAGAACTCCATGAATAGAGATGGAGTTTGGTACATCTCTGCACCAACCAGATGCGTTCTAGGGGTTTCACGCAGCTTTCTACTTTCAGCTATCAAGGTTAATCATGAAGAGCTTTTCCCTTTGACCGCTGAACGTTTATATGGAGACATATCGGATTTCAGGTCCGTTTACCCTGTCGAGGTTAGTAGTCTCTACTCGTTCTCTCACTTCGCTAACGAAGGAAATTAAATTTTTAAAGATCAATCAGGATTGTAGCATTCTTTAGAGAAAGCTGACCATCCAAAACTCCCATGACAGTCTCGAATTCCTCTATGCGCTCGGCAAGCTCTTTCTCGTTGATATTGACAATGATATCATTGCTGGAATATCCCTTGTCCTCTCCAACAACAGACATTCCTTTTCGCTGCGCCTCCTGGCGCACAGAGTTCAGCCTACCCAATAGATTATTCAAAAATAACAACTGAGACGGGGCGACTTCACGCCTCCAGGTCAGCCAGTCGGCAATGGTCTTGGTCGTGTTTCCAATAGTAATGGTGTTATTACGATTGGCTTCTTGAATCGCTGCTCGAATGCTGACAATCCTATATTGCAGATCGTTGATAGCCTGAATCTCCCTGGAAATCAAAAGCTGCGCCCCTCCGTCTTTCTCGTGCGGATCACGAACAGAAGAGCTTCGATAAAGATAGTTTAGGATGAATTCCTGCTTTTTCTGAATACGCTTTGTGATAGTAGGAATTTCTGCTAGTGCTTCAGTGATTGTGGTCTTTTCCATGTTTGGTTCTCCTTATTATGCGTACATTATCCCACACTATCTGAAACAAAAGATTAGAGGATGATGAGAATATAAACAAAACGATGGAAGTGGGCAGACCAAATCCATCGTTTTGCATTATTAAGACAGCCTGTCGAGCTGCCTGTATATTTTACTACTAAATCACTGTGCAGGTGGTCACAATGCGACCTGTGATCTGCGTGGTGTAATTACCATGCATGCAGCAAGCCTTGATGACCAGAGCAGTTGCCTTCCAAACCTGGAAGCTGATCGCAGTACAACCAGGAACAAGATCGTTGATCCCAAACGGCACTTGAGTGATGCGATACACCATGTTCTCGCCGTTGTGAGTCATACGCATTGCCCACAGATGCACTTGCTGGGTGTTCGTGCCAGCAGCGGTCCGAGTGAAGTTGCTGTCAGCGATGACACGGATCGTGCCAATACCAGTGAACATATAGCTTCCGAAGTTGTAGCCTGGGATAATCCGGTTGCCATCGGTGTGATTGACAATCTGAGAACCCTGATAGCCCAGCTGGAAGTAAGCAGACATCAGTTCCTGAATGGCCTGGGGATGACCTAACACAGCGGTCGGCTTGGCGCAACCCTCGCTCAAGAAGCGATCAAACTCAAGAGCAGAAAGAGTACCAGACGATGCGTTGTTGTTGGTGTGGAAAGTGCAGGAGTAGTTGGTTGCCCAGCTCTCGATGCCTGTGAACTCCAAAGAGTTGCCTACATGGTCGCCATTGACCAGCAAGGCATCTTCGCCGTTCAGAACCAGGGTAGAAGCAAGGCGAACTTCCTTTTCCTTGACACCCCTCACAACCTGACGCTGGAAGGTCGCCATGTCATTCGCACCGGGTAAGCCTTCTCCAGACGGAGCAGGACCAACCAGGGTGTTGATGCCATAGCCACCAGAAGCGACAGCAGTCGAGTGCATGATGTCACGGATGCTGAGAGTTTTCTTAGCACCGATGTTCTTGATATCGACCGTCACATTGCTGCCATTGTGGGTGTATTCCTCTGGGCATGCGCCATCTGCAAAAGCCAGATAGTTAGAGCCAGAGACAAAAGCAAGAGAAGTCATCTCCCGCCACGTATGGGCAGAGAGGGCTGTTCGCTCTTCAGGAATGGCCTGTAAGAGAGTGACTTCCTCGCATAGGCGCAGGATTTCAGTTGTATCGAGCGGGGTCGGATACTGAGCAGTGAAATCTGCGGGTTGAGAATAAGGCTGAGGCAGAATGACTGGATCAGTCGCCTTTGTGACGAAAGCTGGCTCCAGTTCAGCATCAGAACCAAGATTTAGTACAACGTCAGACATCGGAAACCTCCGAAAAAGTATAAGTTAGTACCCCTAATTCCGACGCTGATAACTTTACTGGATGGCCCAACGCTATCAACTTGACCGGATGCCAAGTGTGTTACATCGTTGGATTAATTATAGCACATAATTTCTGAAAACAAAACTAGGATGTCTGCCAACATCCTAGTCTTGCTTGAGAGGAGAACCACCACACGCACTATCCAACCGACTTGCGAACGAAGTCACTAATCGATTGCGGGGAACCTGGGTGAGTTTGAACGGGCTGGGCCGGAGGCATATAGTTTGGAGGAGGGGTCATGCTCCTGCGCTGTGGCACACCTGAAGGTGTCACGTTTTGGGACATGGCAGAGATGAGGATGTCGAGACGCTGATTGGTATCAGCCAGAGCAGACCTGAAAGCCTCGGCAATGGCGATCATGGGATCGGCCTGTGGCTCTTCCACAACCTCGGACTTCTGCTCTTTCTTTTTCTTCTTGTCCTTATATTCCTCGTCTTCCTCGTCTGGACTGTCTTCCGTCTCTTCTTCGTCTTCTTTCTTAAATTTCTTATCGCCTTTGCCCTTCAGGACAGCAACAAGCTCTGAAATCTGAGACTTCAACTCGGAGAGTTCGGCAAGAATCTTGCTATCGTCTTCGTCAGCAAATTCAACTTCAGCCAGCTCTTCTTCCTCTGGTGTCTCTGCTGGTGCTTCGACAACTTCCTCTACCTCATCAGCTTTGATCACCAGAGCCTCGGACTTGCCAACTAACTTGGCCTTATCTTCTAATTCCTCAGCCAACTCATCTCCGATGATGCTGGCTGCATCTTGTTTTCTTGTAGTCATGGCTCTTTCAACCTCCATATCAGTTCGTTGGTTTACTGGAACCCTGGTCATGGCCTCATGCACCAGCATTCCACGTAAAAACTCTTTGCCCCCATAATCACCAGTGATCATCTCTGAAATGCATTCAGGACAGATCATCTTCTTTGGGTCGCTCAAAGAACGCTCAAAGACATAGTCAT